>Ga0172367_10005215_pt1 | contig 15793 bp, 13 predicted proteins | sample Lak10m_FD_114542 | JGI IMG/M metagenome (GOLD analysis project Ga0172367, IMG submission 114542) | Freshwater microbial communities from Kabuno Bay, South-Kivu, Congo - kab_022012_10m | ecosystem: Environmental > Aquatic > Freshwater > Lake | place: Democratic Republic of the Congo: South-Kivu...
AAATAATTAAGTTTTATAAAGTTGTTAAAGAATAAATAATTAAGTTTTATAAAGTTGTTAAAGAATAAATAATTAAGTTTTATAAAGTTGTTAAAGAATAAATAATTAAGTTTTATAAAGTTGCTAAAGAATAAATAATTAAGTTTTATAAAGTTGTTAAAGAATAAATAATTAAGTTTTATAAAGTTGCTAAAGAATAAATAATTAAGTTTTATAAAGTTGCTAAAGAATAAATAATTAAGTTTTATAAAGTTGCTAAATTTGATTTAAAGATTTATTAAAAATATTTAATGACGTTTAAATTTATTTTTATAAATAAAAAAAATGATTAATTATTTATTTATAATATAATAAACTTATATTATGGAAGGAATTGATAATTTAGGTGGAACTTGTGCTATAAATAGTTTATTACAAATAATTATAAGAAATGAAAAAATACGTTCAACAATTTTTAATTTAAAATATGATGAAAATACCTTTACTAAAGAATTAAATGAAATAATAGATTTAATATATATTCAAAAACAATCAATAAAACCACATAAATTTATAAATTATTTCTTTAAAACATTTGAAGGTATATTTAATAGATTTGAACAAATAGATATTAATGAATTATGGTTATTTATTTATAATAAAATATTTGATGAGACATCAATATCAATATTACCACCAAATAATATATTATCTATAAATGATAAACATGATTATGATATATATATAAATAATAATAAAAAAAGAAGTGAATTAACAACATTAGTTCAAGGTTCATATTTAAATATAATAGAATGTTCAAATTGTAATTATAAATCATATTCATTTGAACCATTTATATCAATGTCATTAGATATAGAAGAGAATGAAACAATAGCGAATTTAATAATAAATAGTTTAAAAATAGAGAGAAGAGAAGCGGATGATTGGAAATGTGAAAATTGTAAAAATAAATGTTCATATATAAAATGTAAAAGGATATGGAAATTACCAGAAATTCTATTTATATCATTAAATAGATTTAAAGATATATATAATAAAGATAATTCACCAATATATATAAATGAGTGTTTAAATTTTAATATAGGAAGTATAGAGACATTAAATAAAGATTGTAAATATAATATAGAAAGTATAGGAGTTCATTATGGGAATTTAATGGGAGGTCATTATACAGCATTATGTAATATGAGAGATGAAACATATAATTATTATAATGATGAGATAATAAGAAAATATAAAAAAGAAGAAGTATTAGAAGATTTAAAAATGAATAATTCAGGATATTTAATAATATATGAGAAGGAGAATGAATAATTATTTAATAATATATGTCATTAAAATTTTTTTACATTTAAACATATATAATTTAGAATTCCAATCAAAAATTTTAATTTCTTTATTAAAATAATTATATAAATATTTAATTTTATTCATTTTAAATAAAATTAAATAATTATCATTATCATCTTTATAAACAATAGTATCTAATTTATAAATATGTTTATTAAAATGAATAAAATCATTATATTCATCAAAAATAAATTTATCATCGAATTTATTAATAATTTCTCTAATAATAATATCATCTTTTTTTTCAATATTGAAATGAACTAAAAATAATTCAGGAGTATAATAATTATCAATTTTATTACCAATTTCAAATTTCCAAGTTTTATTAATATCAATAGTTCCTTTATAATAATTATAATAATATTTATAATATTTATTAATATTAATATAATAATTACCATCAATATTAAATAAATTCATAATATTAACACCAAATAATTCATATAAATTAATAATATATCTAATAGAGAAACCGAAATATTTTCTAATAATCATCATTTTATTAATTTCAATATCACCAGTCATTCTAAGAAATTTAATTAATAATATTTCAACAGGTAATTTATCTTTTAATTTTGAGAAATTTTTAATAATATCATAAATTTCATCTCCTTTTTTTTTATTTCTTAATAAATTTTTAGATTTATCACTATAAAAAATATTAATTAAAATAATAATAAACCAATCTAAATTTTTATCACTTTTGATATTAACAACTTCATCCATTATAATTTTATATTAAAATCAAAATCATTTATTTATTCAAATTGTTTATCAATTAATTTAAAAGAAGCTAATCCTTCCATTAAAAGAATATGATGAAAATCTCTAATATCTCCACCTTTATTTAAATAAATATCTCTTAATTTAATAATATGTAATTTACCAATCATATAACTAATAGCTTGTGATGGCATACATATATATCTTTCAATTTCATTTTTAATATCATTAATTTGTGTAGGTAAATAACTTTTCATATATTCAAAAGCTTTTTTATATGTCCAACCATAATAATTAATACCAGTATCAACAATTAATCTTAATTTTCTCATAATAGTCATTAAATTAGTATCATCATTATAACCATCACAATAAATTTCCATATAAAAAGCGAAACCTTCAACTAAAGCATTATTAGAATATTTAAAATATTTATATTTAGGTAATTTATAAAATTTCATAAAATCAAAATGAAAACTATGAATACATTCATGCATAATAAGTGAATGAATTTCAGTTTTACTAATTTCATTAAAAAAAGATAAATTAATAAAAACTTTATGTTCTAATGGTTTATAAAAACCTAATGGAGAATTTTTTTCCATAATTTCATCCATTTGATAAATTTTAAATGAATTTTTTGGTTTATAATGAAAATATTTATCTAATACTTCATCATATAAATATTTAGCATATCTTATACAATCATCTAACATTTCATTACGAGATTTATATGTATCTGTTTTTTTATTTTTAGTAGTTTTACTAATCAATTCTAATCCAATTTTATGAATTTCTTCAGGACTAATATCTAAATAACCAACATTTTCTTTTAATATATTTCTATAAATATCTTTACCATTTTTAATATAACATAAACCAATTTCATTTCTACATTTAGGATAATATTGATTTTTAATAAAATTATATAAAAAATTCCATTTAAAATTATCTTTAATTTGTTCCATAAATTTTTTAATAATTATTTTTGGATATGTTATATTTAATTTAATACCTTCTTTTGCTCTTTCTATTGAAGTTTTAACTAATATTTTAAAATCTTCTTCTCTTTTTTTTTTATATTTATCGTTTTTTGGATATAAATTTATATTATCATCTTCAAAATCTATTATAAAATTTACATATGAAGAATATAAAAAATAATATAATCCATTATTATTTGAATATTCTTCAGTTTCAATTAATAATTTTAATTCAATATCTTTTGTATCTTTATATTTAATTATTAAATCATTTGTTTTTTTAATATATTCTTTACTTAAATAATTTTCATAATTAGATAAAGTTTCTTTATCTCTTTTTCCAAAAATAAATCTTTCTGTATATGATATTTTAAATAAATCATTCATATATTTCTCATAATCATTCATTTTCTAAATAGAAATATTATTATTATTTAAAAATAGAATATGAATATTATATTTCCTCTTATTATAATCTTAATCATTCTTTTTTTCTCTATTTTAATTATTAATCGTAAATATTATTTTTATGAAGATTTTACTGGTAATTATGAACAAAATACTATAGAAGATTTAATACCTATTACTTATATTCCATCTAATCCTTATTTAAAAGAAAATTTAACAGAATATGAAATTATTGATATTTATAAAAAAATTCTTAATAGGTCTCCTAATATGGAAGAACTTAAATTTAATATTTTTAAATCTAATGATGATTTAATTGAAGAATTATATAATTCTTATGAATATGATAAACTTATTAAAGTTCAAGATAATCTTGCTGAAAGTGGTGTTGAAAGTTCTATTGCTAAACGTAATCTTTTAAGAAAAATAATTGATTTATATAAAAAAACTTATCAAAAAGAACCTAATGATAAAATATTAATGCCTTTAAGAGATTGTTATATTCATTTAAGAAATAATATTTTTTTATTTAAAGCTTTCATTCAAGCTGATAATTTTCCTAATTTTGAAAATGATGTTTTAACTTCTATTACTATTACTAAAAAAATACTTTTAGACATTTTTAATAAATATTATAATCTTTTAGAACTTAAATTAAAAGCTGAAGATATTATTAAAAATACTAAAGGTGATTTAGAAACTAATAATGATAATATTGATGTTGAAACTCTTAAAAAAGAATTATCTAAGATTACAAAAGATACTACTCCTACTACATCTATAATACAATCTCCTCCTAATTTAGCAAATATTAATGATGTTAAAAATTATATTAATCAACAACAAACACCTAAAACTTCTATTAATGAGAATTTTAATGAACAAATACCTGAAAAAATAAATAAACAAATACCTGAAAAATCTATTAATGAAAATTTTAATACAGATGAAGGTGATTTATCTTCAACTATTCGTAGATATATAGATAATGCTATTGCTTCAAATCCTTCTATGAAATTTCTAAATAATAATATTCAAAATTCAAATGATAAACCTATAGAACCTACAACAAAACCTAATGAAATTAGAAAAATTACAAGTGAATTACCTGAAAATAGTGAAGTATATGTTAGAATTTATAATCCTATAGATTATAAACAACCATCTTATTCAGGTGATACTCGATTTAGACCTCCAATTTGTACATCTTTAGGACAAAAAAATTTAGAACAACCAATATTTACTAATTCAAAATTACTTTTTCAAGGAGCAGAATTAGATAAAGCTTTTGAAGAAACTCAAGTTGGAAGTATTATGCCAAAATTTCAATATAAAGAATATCAAGATATTCGTATAAAATAATTTATAAATGTTCAATTTTAATCATTAATTCACTTTCAATATAATTATATTTAATATATATCATATAATAATTTTTATGTATTATTTCAATTTTATTTCTAAATAAATTTTCAATTCTACTTTCACCAAGTTCATTAATAATTTTATTTGCTATATTAGTTTCATTTAAAAACCATATATCAGCATCTTTTTCAAATTCAATTAATATTGAATTATTAAAATAATTATTTGTTAAAATTTCATTAATTATTTTAATAATATTTTGAAAAATATATTTATTTTTAGTTTCATAAATTCTTTTAATCATTATAATAAAAAAATTATAAAAATATTATTCATTTTTTATTATAATTGAAAATTTTATGATATTTTGATTATATTTTTTAATTTCAATATTAACTTTTAATTTATCAATATTAAATTCAATACCATTAATTTTATGAATTATATTTGAAGATTTAAATAATAATAAAATTGAACTAATTATATCTTTATAAATATTATCAAATAAATTTAAATTAATAATATCGTAGAAATATTTAAATTTATTAAATAATTTTTTTTTAATAATTAAATTAATAATATCAAATAATTCAATACTTATATATTTAATATCAAGTTTAGACATAATTCATATATAAAAAACAAAATCAATTTTTAAACTAATGTTAGAATTAAATCAGTTAATTCTTGTTCAGTATTACATTTCTTAATGATAACCTCAACACTATCATCATAAATATCAGTATAAAAAGCCGAAACCACATATTTATCATCTTTTTCAATTACGAAATAATTAACATCAGCACAAAGAAACCAATTTTGGAAAGGAAGCTTAGAAGATACTAAAGAAGCAAACTTAGCCATATTGGAAATATGAATTTCTGCTGGTTCATAGAAAACTATTTCACTAACAGCATAGTTGTTTTTTGTTTCAAACAAATTGCTAATTTTAGCAGAAATAATATCTAAAGATGACATTATGTAATATAATAAATTAAATAAAATAATCAATTATTTTTATAAATTAAATTAAAAAAATACAAATTTAATTATGACGAGTAATTTTGATATTAATAAATTTTAAAGGAAAATTAGGAGAGAGATATATAATGACATATTTATCATCTTTTTTAATAATTAAATAATCATTTTCATAACAGAAAGAACAATTTTGGAAAGGAAGTGTAGAAGATATTAAAGAAGAAAATTCAGCAATATCAGCAAAATTCATATCAGTAATGTCATTAAAAATTAATTGACCATTAACAGAATAATTATCAATTTCAAAAACTTTGCTAACTTCAGCACAAATAATATCTAAAGATGACATTAAGTTAAAAAAAATAATAAAAAATAAAAATCATTTTTTAAAAACAAAAATTAAGAAATCATAGCAATCATATCTACATATTCTTGTTCATTATTACAACGCTTAACAACAACATCGACACGATTTTGAAGGGGAACAGTGTCGAAATATGTGATAACATATTTATCATCTTTTTCGAGAACGAAATAGTTATTATCAGCACAAAGAAACCAGTTTTGGAAAGGAAGCTTAGAAGAAACAGAAGAAGCAAACTCACCAATGTCATTAAGGTTGATTAGCGAAGGGTCAGTGAAAACAATTTGACCAATAGCATAATCGTCCATAATTTCAAAAACTTTTTTGATTTCAGCACAAATAATATCTAAAGATGACATTATGTTAAAAAAATAATAATAAAGAGAAATCAATTTTTAAAGAAATTAGTTAAATAAAAATACAAATATTATTGACATAAATATCTCATAGCGACATTCATACTTAATAATTCTTGAGTTAATAATTTGAAAGCATAAGGAATTCTAACTTGAACAATATCATTAGAATTTTTACAATAATGACATTTATATAAATTTTTTTCAATATTAACAGTAGCAATCATACCACAACCTTTACAAATAAATACTCTATAATTATCAGCACAATCTAACATTTTTTCTTTTAAAAATAAAGCGGAACCATGACCAATAAAACAATCACGTTCCATTTCACCTAATCTTAAACCACCACCTCTAGCACGTCCTTCACTACATTGTCTAGTAAGCATAACGATGGGACCATTACTACCTCTAGAATGAATTTTATCCATAACCATATGTTTTAATCTTTGATAATAAGTGGGTCCAATAAATATTTCAGTTTTAATTTGTTCACCAGTTCTAGCATTATACATAATTTCATTACCATATTTTTCCATATTATTATTTTCTAAATGTTTAGCAATATCTTGAACAGAACATCCTGAAAATGGAGTAGCATCACCATAAGCTCCTAAATTACAACAAACTTTACCCATAATACATTCCATAAGTTGTGCCATAGTCATACGAGAAGGAATAGCGTGAGGATTAATAATAATATCAGGAACAATACCATCTTTAGTAAAAGGCATATCTTTATGGTCATAAATCATACCTAAACTACCTTTTTGAGCACTTCTAGAGGCTAATTTATCACCAATTTCAGGCTTTCTATTTTTTCTAATACGAATTTTACAGAATTTATAACCTTCACTATTAGTTCCAATATAATTCATATCAATATAACCATCATCATTAGCTTTCATAGAAATACTATTATCTTGATAAGTAGTTTTACCATTAGTTTTTCTAGGCATAATTTTACCAACAATAACATCACCATTTTCGACAAAAGTATTTTTAGGACAGAAACCATCATCGTGTAATTTATCATAAGAATAATTTTTAATATTACATAAATTTTTAGGATTGGTAAATAATTCTTCTTCACCAGAACTATGATTTTTAGTACATTGGTCTCTAATAATTTTATAATAAGTACTAGTAAATAAACCTCTATCTAAAGCTGATTTATTAATCATAACACTATCTTCTTGATTAAAACCTGTATGTGTCATAATAGCAACAATAGCATTAACACCAGAAGGTAATTCATTAGTATAAGTATATTTAGATAATTTAGTAGAAACGATAGGTCTTTGAGGATAATTAATAATATTACCCATAGTATCAGTTCTATTATTGAAATTACTCATATAAATACCAAGAGCTTGTTTTCCCATAGCACAATTACTAACAGCAAAACCAGAACCTCCAATAAAACTATGAAAATTAGAATTTTCAATAGTTAAATCACTAATATTATTATTAGAATTAATAAATTTAGAAAGGAAAGGAATAAACATCATATTACCTTTAAATTCAATAATATTAGAGAATTGTTGAAAATTAAATATAGGAATAAGATTATCATTTCTATAAGTTTCTAATTGATATTTAGAGAATTCGAAATTAAGAGCTAAAGATTGTAATTTTTTAAAATTATAACGAATACCAATAATATTAAAGAAATCATTATCAGTAGGAATATCAAATTCATCAAGAATAGAATTAATAAATTTATTTTTAATATAATTAAAACTTAAATAACCAGCTAAATATTCTCTTTTAATAAGTTTGCTAGATTTAACTAACCAATATTCTAAATTACGAATAATATGGTCAATAAATAATTTAAAATGAATATCAATAAAACCATTTTTAAAACCAATAAGAATAACATCATTATTATAAGCTAATTTATCATCATCAGTATTAAATAAGAAATTATTAGATTGATAATAACCAATTAAACGAGCGATAATAGGCATATAATAATGATTATTTTGAAGATTATTAAGACCAATAGAGGATAAATAATAAATAATATTTGAATCGAAATTATCAACAATATTAACAATTTCTAATTGTTCATTATCAATAAATTCAGGTTGAATATGAATACCTAATTTAATAGAATTATTTAAATTTTTAGCTTCAATCCAACCTTGATTAGTCATAAATTTATGGTCATAAGTAGCAGTAATAGTTTTACCAGAAATAATTTTAATATTATAAATAAGTTTATTAGTAATTCTATTATAATGATAAATAACTTTAGAGAAAGAAGTGATAAGATTATTAGGATTAAAACAAACTACTTCATCACCAATAATAATATCACGAATAAATTTAAAAGAACCATTACTTAATAAAACTTTTTCGAATTCATTAAGACATTGATAACAATTACGTGGAGATTGATTATGATCACTAAAAGGGATATTAACACCTAAAATACCATTCATAAGACTAGGATGAATTTCACAATTAGTATATTGAATAGGGATAATAGTTTTATTTAAATCATTAAAACTCATAGCAATCATAGCATTATTAATTTCATTACAATCTAAATATTCAATAAAACCTTCTTCATCATAATTATTAGGAACGAGGAAATTATCGAAAGTTTTATTATGAATAAATTGTTTCCAAGAAATACCTTTATTTTTAAGAATTTTAAGAATTCTAAGTTCATTAGAACGAGTAATAGGATTATAATCAACAATAAATAGAGGTCTATACATACGACCAGCTTCAGTACTAATAATAATAGCTTTTTTCATAATATTCCAAATAATAGAAGTCATAGGATAAATAATACCACATCTTTTATAATGTTTAAGAGTTTTATATAAATCGATAGGATTAGAATGAAAACCAATAATATCACCATTAATTTGAACGAAAACATTAGAAGGATTACCTAATTGTTTAAGGAAAATAGAAGTTTTATCTTTATTAATATTAAAACTATCATCATAAATATTAGTGCCTAATTCTACAAGAATATTACGAATTTGAGTAGAATTCATAGCAATAGAGACATTAGTACTTAATGCCATATTTTTAACAAGACCAACAGAAGCACCTTCAGGAGTTTCAGCAGGACAAATCATATTAATTTGAGAATTATCTAATTTTCTAGGTTGAACTAATTTACCATTTTTTTCCATAGCAGTATTAATTCTTCTAAGATGTGATAAAGTAGCAGAATAAGACATACGATTAAGAACTTGTGAAACACCTTGACGAATATTTTGAAAACTACCAATACTTTTAATACCCCAATTACCAGTAGAAAGAGAATATTTTAACCATGATTCGAGAAGGGAATGTTTAAAATATCGATGAATATTATTATCACTAATAATATCAGTAGTTAAACAAGAATGACTAGCTCTCCATAAATTCATTTCACGTTCAATAAGAATTTTAATTTCTTTAGTCATTTTGCCATAACATTGTCTAAAAAGATTACTCATAAGAACACCTGGAGTGTCAATACGTTTATTAATATAACTATCACGATTATCATAATCATCATATTTAAGATAAATTCTAATCATTTTAAGAAGCATATAACCTAAATATAAAGCTTTTCTTCTAAAATTTTTAGAAGTATGAGGTAAGAAATCATTAATAATAGTATCTCTTAAAAATTTAGTAGCATTAGGAGAATTTTTATTAATACCATTCATATTTTTAATAATATATTCTTCAGCTTGTTCTTGTGTATGAATTTCACAAGCATCTTCACAACAAGCCATAAGTTGAGTTAAAATTTTTTTATTATCTTCATTATCAATATCATAAACGATATGTTCTAGAATTTCTTTATCACTAATAATACCTAAAGCTCTAAACATAATAAATACAGGTATTTCAGTTCTTAAGAAGGAAGTATTTAATTTAATAGTTTTACCCATATGATTAGATTTACCAGTCATATTTAAACTAGTTGTTTTAGGAGGTAAATAACTAGCATCACTCATAGATCTAATTTCAGCATATATACCATCAGTATTATTATTAGGAGTAAAAATAAGAGTATCATTTTCATTAATTCTATCTTGCATTATAAGAACTTTTTCATTACCATTAACAATAAAATAACCACCGAAATCATATCTACATTCATTATTATTACCATCAGCAATAGCAGGTATTTGACTTAAAATACAAGAATTAGAACGAACCATAATAGGAATTTTACCAATATAAACATTATTAACATATTTATCAATTTTAGAAATAATACCATCATCATTAACAACTTCAATAATAATATGAACTTTAACATATAAAGAACTAGAATAAGTAAGATTATTCATTCTAGCAATATGAGGTGTCATAATAGTTTGTGTTCCATCACCTAATTGATAAGTAGGTTTAGTTAAAGAAGGTTGAAGAACATTAATATAAATTTTATGAATATTACTATCAACTTCATTATTTTTAGTATTAGTATTAATTTTAATAGGATTAAAACCAGAAATAATTTGTGGAAGTGTAGTATTAGTAAATTTATTATAACTATCAATTTGATGTTTAATTAAAGGATTAACAGCTTCAGTGGAATTAGTCTTAATAAAATAATTATCTAAGATATCCCAAGAGAAGTCATCCTTAAAATTTTCCATTAGTTATATATTAAATTGTTTTATTGATTTATATAAATTTTAAATCAATTTTTAAAAATTTTTAAGAAAGATATTTAAGAAAATAAAACCATTTTAATTGTGAATATTGAATAGTATATTCATCATTAATTCCATTAATTAATTTAAATAAATGTGGATAAGATAAATACATACAAATATAACAATTTTGGTCTTTACCAATAAATAAATTTCTTAAAATAAAATTTTTAATAATTATATTATAATAAATATCATGAATATTTAATAATAATTCTTTTTTTCCAATAAAAAAAGAACCACAAATAGAACCATTCCAATATCTATAAATATCATCATAAGGATTATTAAAATTATCTTGATTAAATTCACAATCAGCTTTAAACATATAAATTTTATCTTCTATTAATTTTGAAATATCTGGAAATTTATTTAAATAAATTGATGGATATTTACTATTACGAACACAACCAAAATCACACCAAGCAAAATAATTAGTATTAAAATAATTTTCATCTATAGTTTTTTTAACAAAATTAAGTTTTTCATTCCAAATAAGATATAAATCTGTATTATGATATCTTTTTTCATGGTCTCTTAATAAATCTAAATTAAGATAATCAATATATTTATACATATAAAAATCTTCAATTTTAGTTATAATAATTTTTGTTTTATTTTTTAATTCATTTGTTCTTAAAGATGAAATAAAATCAAAACTTTCTTCATCTGTATAAATAACAAAATTTTTATTAACGTGTGGAAGAAGATTACTACCCCAAAATTTATAAATATCTAAACTATTATATTTATTTTTTTTAAATGAAAAAAATGCTGTAATAATAGTTATATCATCCATTCTTATAATTTTTATTATAAGAATAATAAAAAACAATCTTTAAATAAAAATTAAAAAGGTAATGATTTACGTAATATTGGTTGTGGTAAAGATGGTGGTAAATAAGAAGGTGGTTGTGGTAAATTTCGTTTAGGAGGTAATGGTGGTGGTGGATAATTAGGTGGTTGTGATGGATTTTGTTTAGGAGGTAATGGTGGTGGTGGATAATTAGGTGGTCGTGGATAATTAGGTAATGATTTAGGAGGTAATTTAACAATTTGTTTACTTATTCTACCTGATCTAGTAGTTATAATTGGTTGAATTATTTCTTCTGGAGATGATTGACGTTTTCTTTTATTATCTTTAGGTTTAGATTGAGATTTAGCTTTAGGTTTAGCTTTAGATTTAGCTTTAGATTTAGATTTAGATTCAGATTTATCAATACCAATTTTTTTAATAGCAGAAGTAATTAAAGGATTATAAAACATAATGACGTGTCTAACAGCACCATCTTTATTATTAATAGAACATAATTTAGAAAATAATGTATAATAATTTTGTCTAAAAAAATCATCATCTTCTTTATATAATGATATATCTTGATTAATTAAACTTAAATCTTCATTAAAAAAATTTTTTTTAAAAAAAATCATATCAATTAAATTTAATTTAAGATTAGGAAATTTAGAAATAAATAATTGAACATTTTTATCACTTATAAATGTTTTTTTAAATTCAGTAATTAATAATAAATCAATATTTTGTTTTTTTTGAATATTAATTAATAAATTATTAATTATAATATTATCTTTTATATTAGATTTTTCAAATTCATTTATAATATCATCAATATTAGATATAATTAAATATTTATTTTGTGATAAATCTAAAGTTCCATTTCTTTCTCTTATATATAAATCTTTAATTTTATTAAATCTACTAATATCTTTAATAACTTTATTAGAAGAAATTCTTGCTAAAGCTCTATCATCAGTATTATAAGTTTTATAAAAATCTTCTAATAAAAATTTTAAACTAGCAACAGGAATTCCTTCTATTTCCTTATAATAATAATCTTTAAAATCATCAGTATCTTGTAAAACAACATCAAGAATAGAAATATCGTGATTTTTTTTAAGAACTTCTTGATTATGTTCATTATATTTAACTATAGAAGTTCTAAAATCAATAGAATATAAATCTACAGGGAAATCAATTCTTTTTTTATTTTCACGTGTTCGAAATTGTTGAAATTTTAATTTATTTTCATCATCTAATAAAATATCAACTTTATATATTTCATTAGAAGAAGTTTTAAATGTTAAAATAGCAGTTCCAAAAGGTTTATTAGGATCTTTATCATATTGAAGAAAATCATAAAAAATATCTATAATTTTTTCTTCTAAATAATTTCTTAATTTAACAATATGTCTTACAATAATTTCAACAATTTTATCTTTAATAATTAATTTTTGTTGATTTATATCTAAATCTTTAATTTCATTTAAAATTGTTGTATCTAACACTTCAATATTATTTATATATAATTTAGTATCAATATCTTTAGTAAAAGAAATATCATTTTCATAACGACGCATAGCATCACCACCAGCAATAAATAAACAAACATTAAATTTTTGTTTTAATTCTTTATTAATTTCAATAATGAAATAATTAATAGAAGGTCTAAATTTAGAAACAAACCATTTATCAATAACATCTTTAAAAGTTTCAAAATGTGGGTCTTTAAAATTATTAATTAATTCATTTATTTTATCAACAAAAAAACAATTATAACTTTTAAATTTACTAAAAATTATTTCATATAATTTTAATAAATTTTCAAAAAATTCAATCTTATTTAATTTATATTTCTTTATAAATATTTCTTGTCTATATCTATCAACATTTAAACCAAATTCATCTTCAATATTTGAAATATTTAAAAAATTATATGTCATTAATCCAAAATTATTAAGTTTATTTAATTTAAATCTTTCATCTAAATCATGAAAAAAATGGTTTTTTTTTAAATATGTTTCTTTAAAAAAATCTATATTAAATTTTTTATTTTTATTTTCATTTTCATGAAAATATTCAAAATAAAATGATAAAATAGTTTTTTTATTAAAATCTTTTGATTTAATCTTTTTAATTAATTCTTCTATTTTCTCTTCAGTTAATTCTATTTTATTATCTGTTAATATACGTAATAAAGGAATACCTTTTTCTATTTTTTTAATTTTTTTTAAATTAAATTTTATTTTTTTATTTTTTCTTTTAAATTTTGCACCTCCAATAGATAAATCATCATTATTTATTATTAAACGAATACTAAATGAAGGTTCTTTAAATAATGTATTAGTATCATAAATAAAATTAAAAGTTCCATCAGTATTTATAGTAATATTATTAATAATAATATCAGTATTAATATTAAATTCTAATAATAATTTTTTAATATTTTCAATTTGTTTATATATTTCTTGAATTTTTATTTTTAATTTTTGATAATTATTATAAATATAATGAATTCTAAAATATCCTGTTGTTAAACTTGATAATTCTTCTTCACTTAAATTTGTAATATCATCAAATGAAAAAAACCAAGAAAAACCTCCATCTAACCAATATACATAATTAATATCTTTATTATCTTCATTTTCTAAAATATATTTTGTAATAATTTCATTTAAAGATAAATTATCTTTTATTTTAAGACCTTCAATTAATTCTTTTAAATATTTTTTATTTAATAATGCTCTTTTTTTAATATTATTTACATTATCATCAATATTCATAGTTAATAATTCATCATCATTATCTAATTCCATAATTATTTTTTATTTTAATCTATTAATTATTAATAGATTAAAAAAATGGATGAAGATTATAAAATAATTACAATTGATAGTTCAAATGTTAATTTTAATATATCAAATAATATATATGATTTTTATATGAATTTAGATGAACCTTTACGTAATGTATATAAAATAAATATAATAACAATTTTATTAGATATATCTCATCCATCTTCTTTTAATCCATTAGATACAATAAATATAAATTTAAATGATTATAATAGATTAATATCAAAAAAAGGAGAAAATAATTTATATTATTTTGATTCAATTATAATTGAAAATCAAATAACAACAAGAACAACTATTAAAAATGATTATAATACAAATGATAATATTTATTATTTAAATCCAATAGAACCACAATTAAAACGATTTAATTTTCGTTTATTTGATAAAAATAATCAATTATTAACTACATCAAATATAAATAGAATAATAATAAAATTAGGTATATATTATAATAATAAAAAATATACAAGAACTTAATATCTATTTTTTTTACTAATATTTGAAATATTTATTCTTTTTATATCATTATTATTATTAATATCATTTTCACTATTTTCACTACTATAATCACTATCACTACTATCAATTTTAATTAAATTTTTTTTAATATTTTTTGATGATTTATTAAAAATTGTTGTATCTATAAAATTATTATCATCTTCCAATAAACTTTCTAAATCATCATCATTATTATTTAAATTATCTTCTTTAACGATTTCTTTAAGTTTTTCATTAAATTCTTTAAAATTATCTTTAATATCTTCTTTTTGTTTTTCATTAAATTCTTTAAAATTATCTTTAATATCTTCTTTTTGTTTTTCATTAAATTCTTTAAAATTATCTTCTTTAAGAAGTTGATTTTTGACGATATTAAATTTATCTTTAATATCTTCTTTTTGTTTTTCATTAATTATTTTTAAA
>Ga0172367_10005217_pt1 | contig 15788 bp, 10 predicted proteins | sample Lak10m_FD_114542 | JGI IMG/M metagenome (GOLD analysis project Ga0172367, IMG submission 114542) | Freshwater microbial communities from Kabuno Bay, South-Kivu, Congo - kab_022012_10m | ecosystem: Environmental > Aquatic > Freshwater > Lake | place: Democratic Republic of the Congo: South-Kivu...
CCGGATCCATCGCGCCCCAGAATCTCTTCGCGCCCGCGAAGTGGATATCCTCCGTCGTCCGAATAAAACGGTCGAACGAGAGCCCGAGTGAGTTTCCGAGGGACTTGAACGCTTCGGCATTCTCCTTCACATATTCGTCGACGGGCCTTCCCGCCTTCTCCGCGCCCTGGACGTTCTTGAGACTGTTCTCATCGGTCCCCGTCAGGAAAAAGACATCCTCACCGAGGACATCGCGATGATACCGGGCGACCGCATCGGTCAATACCTTCTCCGAGGCGTGCCCGACATGCGGTTCGCCGTTCACGTAGTCGATCGCCGTGGTGATGAAAAACGGTTTGGTCATAATTATTTCACGGTATACGGCCCATTAATAAACACGGGTGCTCCACATATTTTTCCGGGCTTGACCCGTAATCCATACCCCATTGAAGCCCGGACCCCGGATCAAGTCCGGGGTGACAGATAAGAGAACCCTTACCCATTATACGCCACGATGACGAATTCACCCTTCACCTTCGACGGTTTGGCCTCGAATCGGGCGAGGACCTCGCCCACGGCCCCACGGACGGTCTCCTCGAACATCTTGGTCAGTTCGCGCCCGAGGATGATCCTCTTCTCCGGGGAGAACGAGGCGAGCAATGCGAGGTTTTTCATGACCCGGTGGGGCGATTCGTAATAGACGACCGGAAGGTCCGACTCCGCGATGAAACGGAAAAACGTCTCGCGCCCCTTCTTGTGCGGCGGGAATCCCTTGAAGACGAACTCGCGCATATCGATACCGGCGACCGACACGATCGCGCCGAGCGCCGACGCCCCCGGAACGGGAACGACGGGAATACCCGAACCGTTCGCGAGCGAGACGAGCCTGTTGCCCGGATCGGACAATCCCGGCGTCCCGGCATCGGTGACATACGCGAACGACTCCCCCGCCGAGAGACGGGCGACGAGCGAGGCGAGCTTCGCCTCATCGGTGTGTTCGTGACACGAGATCGCCGGCACCGATATGCCGTGCCGATCGAGGAGCTTGCGCGTCACGCGCGTATCCTCCGCGAGCACCGCATCGCACTCCTTGAGCGTTCGGAGCGCCCGGAGCGTGATATCTTCCATGTTTCCGATCGGTGTCGCGACGAGATAGAGGGTACCCATACGATGAAACGCTAAAATCTACATTCGAAATGATTGCACGGTTACGACTTGTCATTCCGACCGAGTCTTCGAACGGAGGAATCCGAGGCATTTACCATACGGATCCCCCGACTTCGCCCGAGAGGGTGACAAGATACCTATCGTATTTATTTCGACTCCAGCGTGAGCAGCTTCTCGAGTTTCGCCTTTTTTCGGACATCCTGCGGACCGACGACCGCGAGATTCAGCCGGTCGTTGCGGAAGATGTCCTGGGCGACGCGGAGCACGTCGTCGGCCGTCACACGTTCGATCGCGCGGATCTTGTCCTTCGGCAGGACGATCTCGCTTCGCAGGATCTCCTGCGATACGAGATATTCGATCACCTCGTCGGACCCCTCGAGTCCCATCGCGAGCCCGCCCTTGATGTATTCCTTGGCCTTTCGGAGCTCGTCCTTGCCGACTTTTTCCGTCGCGACCTTCCGGTACTCGTCGAGGATGACCGAGATCGCCTTCTCGAGGTTCCCGTGCTCGACGCCGCATTGTGTCGCGATATATCCGGCGTCATGGAACGCTTCGCCCTCGGTACGGACCCGATACGCGAGACCGCGACGCTCCCGCACCTCGATGAAGAGCCGGCTCGACCTGCCGCCGCCGAGAATCACGGAGAGGATGCCGAGGGCGAACCGGTCCGGATGATACATATCGTACCCGCGGACGCCGAGAAGGAAGTGCGTCTGATCGGTCTTCTTTTTCCTGATGAACACGCCCGGCGCCGACTGCTTGTCGGAAACCCTGCGGAATTCCGGCCGGGCGCCGGCCTTCACGACACCGAACCGCGCCTCGACTTCGGCCATCACCTTCTTCGGATCGATATTGCCCGCGATGCCGACCACAACGTTCCCCGACACGTAGCCGCGCTCCATGTATCTCACGAAATCGCGCCGCATGAACGCCCTGATGTTCTCCTTCGGTCCGGCGATATCCCATCCGAGCGGCGTGTCGCCGTAGAGGTGCTCCTCCCACAGCTCGCCGACCTTGCGCGCCGGCATGTCCTCGTACATGTTGATCTCCTGGATGATGGTTCCCCGCTCACGCTCGATCTCGTCCTGGTCGATCTTGGCGTTGAGAAACATGTCGGAGACGACATCGAGCGCCGTCCCCAATGATGCGCCTCCACCTTGGCATAGTATCCGGTATATTCCTTGCCCGTGAACGCGTTGTATTCCGCGCCGATCGAGTCGAGCTCTCGCGAGATGTCGAACGCCGTCGGGCGCTTCTGCGTCCCCTTGAACATCATGTGCTCGAGGAAGTGCGCGATGCCGTTCTCCTTTCGCGTCTCGAACCGCGACCCGACGCCGGTCATCACGAGCACGGTCGCCGTCCCCGTTTCCGTCATCGGGGCGAGTATCACGCGCAGACCGTTCGGTAGGGTGGTTTTCTTGAATTTCATATCGTCACGAAAGAATTATGGACAATCAACATCAGCCGGCCATCAATTTTCTTCAAAAAAGTCTTCGTCTATTTCTTTAACTTCAAAAACGCTTTTTATCTGGGTACCGACGTTGTACTTAATCATCAGGCTTACCAATTCTTCACCATCAATCGGTATTATCTTATGTCCCGCATCTCTAATCTTATCTTTTGCACTCTGATCAAATTCGGAGGTCGTCACAAATATACCCTTGTTCGTATCCCCGCCCATTGCGCCTATAAAATTTCTAATATGAGTTTCTCTTACCTTATTTCCAATGCCGAACCGTTTCGCCTGAATATATATCTTTTCAACGCCTAATTGGTCCTGATTAATAATTCCGTCTATTCCTCCATCCCCTGACTTCGGTGTCTCAAGAAAATCACCATATCCCATCCTCTTAAACAGCTGCAAAACTATCTTTTCAAAATAATATGGGTTTGCTTCGTAAAGTTTCTCATGGAGCGTTTTTTTCAACGCAAGTTGAATACTTTGAAAACCCGCGTCAAGCAGATCTTGCGGGGATGCACTCGCAGAATCTGTCGCTTCTCTATATTTTTTTTGTTTAGAAGTTTCAACGACACTTCCTCGATAACCATCATCATTTCTGATATCCTTCAATGTTAAATTTTCTTTCCTATCAATAATTCCCTTCCCTTTTTCGGTAATTTGTACCGTGCCTCTTTGTGGATACGACACATACCCAGCGAGTTTCAAAAATGTCTTTCCCCATGAAACCCTATTCAGAAATAGGCTGTTACCAGTCGCAGTTTTCTCCCGAAGTTCTTCACTAGTTAAAACGAACTTTCTAGAATCTAACAGTTTCTGTCCCAATACCGAACCTTTAATTACATTGCCATCGTATAACACCTCGAGGATTGGAATAAATGTCTCATCAAATTTTGGAGTGGGCATATATCTATATTCTTACAAATCCAAAATTTGCTACTTCAGATTCTCCGTCAGATACGCCTTGAGTTCCGAAACCGGGACGCGGACCTGTTCCATCGTGTCGCGGTCGCGGACGGTGACGGTGTCCTTGAGTGAGGCATCCTCGCCCATGCCGACCGTGTCGAAGTCAACGGTGACGCAGTACGGCGTGCCGATCTCGTCCTGCCGGCGATACCGCTTACCGACGTTTCCGTTGTCGTCGTATTCGGTAGCGAAGTCGGACTTGATCGAATCGAATATCCCGCGCGCCGCGGCGACGAGCTCGGGCTTGTTGCGAAGAAGCGGGAACACCGCGACCTTGACCGGCGCGAGCTTCTTCGGGAACTTCAACACCACCCTGATTTCCTCTTCCACTCCCCTGCCCGCCTCACTATCCGAAGGATTGTGGGCGGGTCGGACAACCTCCTCGGTATACGCGTCGGTCAGGACCGCAAGGAACGTCCGGTCGACGCCGACCGACGTCTCGACTATCCACGGGATGTACTTCTCCCCCGACTGTGGATCACGGTATGAAAGGTCGACGCCGGAGAACGTGGAATGCTGGGTCAGGTCGTAGTCACTGCGGTTATGCACGCCCTCGAGTTCCTTGAACCCGAACGGGAAACGATATTCGATATCCCACGCGGCCTTCGCGTAGAAGACGAGGTTCTCGTGCTGATGCCACTGCAGATTCTCCTCCTTGAGTCCGAGGTCGAGATAATACTGCCATCGCCGCGCGCGCCACTCCTCGTAGAACTCCGCGGCCGTGTCCGGATGCACGAAGAACTGCATCTCCATCTGCTCGAACTCGCGCTTGCGGAAGATGAACTGCCGGGCGGTGATCTCGTTCCGGAACGCCTTTCCGATCTGCGCGATGCCGAACGGGACCTTCATCCGGGTCGAATCGAGCACGTTCTTGAAATTGACGTAGATACCCTGGCACGTCTCGCCGCGGAGATAGGTCGGCCCGCCCGCATCGTTACGCGAAGCGTTTCGGGCAGGCTCCTTGTCCCAGTCACCGGTGAAATTGCCGAGGTTGGATTTGACGAGCAGATTGAAACTCTTCGCCTCGGTGAAATCGTGCCCGCCGCACTTCGGGCACACGACCTCGTCCTTGTTCGCCGAGAAAAGCGCGTTGATATCCGCCTCGCTCATCTTCTCGTCGGCGAACACACCCGCTTCCTCCAGAAGATGGTCCACGCGTACGCGCGAGTGGCACTTCCTGCACTCGGCCAGAGGATCGCTGAATCCCCCGACATGACCCGACGCCTCCCACACCTTCGGATGCATGAATATCGCGCTGTCGAGTCCGACGATGTTCTCGTTCTCGCGCACCATGGCCTGCCACCACGCCTCGCGGATATTGCGGGCCAACTCGACGCCGTACGGGCCGAAATCATAGACCGCGGCGAACCCGCCGTAGATTTCCGAGCTCGGAAACACGAAGCCGCGCCGTTTCGAAAGCGAGACCAGCTTGTCCATGAGGTTTTCCATATTCGCCATAAAAATGTCCTTATATCCTGAAAAACCGGCTTGTTTCCATTCAAATCTACCCCGTTCAAAGCCGAAAGTCAAAAAAAGGGAGACGGCGGATGTCCGTCGTCTCCCGAAAGAAAGGGCCTCAATCTTTCCTGCCACGCTTCCCCATCGAGCCGATGAGTTCATTCCACGATTCCGGCTCATACGGGTCCATAATGACATTTTGTAACCGCACCGCTTCAGCCACCTCCGAAGCGCTCTGCCGATACCTCGGAATTTCCGGAGCGACGACCGAGAAGATCGGCACGGGCTTCTTCCCGCTAAAAGGGACGAATTCTTCCACAAGCGGGAACGTGTCATTCACGGCACATACGACGCCCGCGATTTTCCCACCGGCGTCCGCAATCATCTCCGCGAATGTTCCCATCCTGGAAAGATCCGTCAGCGTCCCGAGTGCGACAAGGACCTTTTCGCCCTTTCCGATATCGTTTCGGAGGCGGAAACACATCGTCTCACCCGTATCGCGCATATCGGTCCGTTCCGTATAGATGATTCCACGCTTCCCCCAGTGAGCGACCGCATCTCCGAATGCCTCCTCACCGGGAAGCGCCGCCACCGCGGAGAAATCGGTTTTCGATTTCCTGATCGACTGGTACGCGGACTCCGCGAAGAAATCGAGTACCACCGGCCATTGCGCGACCTGAAGAAAGTTAAGACAGGCGTTCCGAAGATACGGAACGGGACCCCTTTCCCTCTTGCCGGTATAAAAACCGCAACCGCCGACGGCCATCGGATGAGCGGGATTGCTTTCATACCACCCGCCGCAACTCCGAAGCGTCCCCTCAGGCCACCGCCTCGACTTATAGTCCCGGACTATGAATCCGGCACCGCTGTTTCCCTTTGGTTTCACCATTTTTACAGGGGTTTTCTTGTATTGTTAAGAAAGAAAGGATATCCCCTTCCGGACATCTGAACCAGATATGACACAAAAATTTGAAAAGTGCAAGGGTCTGGAACAAAGAAATCAGGATCAACCCTCCGATGGGACACCGGATGAAACACCCCTCCCCTTCCGAGCTCCGCGTTTTCGCGATTCCTCGAAGAAAAAGACGAGCGTCGTGAAGCACCAGGCGACGCTCCAGTCGAAACGGTCGACCGGAGTCATGCCGAGGGCGGACTGGAAGAACGGGAGTCCGGTGCATGCGAAGAGCATCGAGATCGAGATTCCCATGCCGACGAAGACCATCGGGTTCGAGAAGAACGGCATCCCGAAGAACGAACGCGTTTCGCTCCGCGACTGGAGCAGGTTCGCCATCTGCGTAAGCGCGAGCGTCACGTACGTCGCGGTCGTCGCGTGCCGGTATACGGGCCCCGCCGGGTCGATCTCGACCCCGAACGACCACCCGTCCCGGATAAGCGCGAGCATGAACGTGATGACACCGCCTATCGCCATGACCGCGCCGATCGAAAGGAGCCGTACGACCCCTTGTCTGTCCATGATTTTCCGTCCCGCGGCCGGCGAGGCATGACTCTCCGAATCCGGTTCCTGCGGTTCGACGCCGAGCGCGAAGGACGGGAACACGTCCGTCGCGAGATCGATGGAAAGTATCTGCACCGCCGTGATGGGCGACGGGATGTGAAGGACAAACCCGAGCAATACCGTAAAAAGTTCACTCGCATTCGAGGTGAAGACATAGTGGGTGAATTTCCGCAGGATCTCGAAGATACGACGGCCTTCCCTGATCGCACGGACGATGGACGCGAAATGATCGTCGAGAAGGATCATGTCCGCCGCATCCTTGGAGACGTCGGTTCCGGTTATGCCCATCGCCACGCCGATATCCGCCTTCTTGAGTGCCAAGGCGTCGTTCACGCCGTCACCCGTCATCGCGACCACCTCCCCTCCGGACTGCAGGACCGTCGCGAGTCGGAGCTTCTGTTCGGGCGCGATCCGGGCGAACACGGCACCCCGCCTCGCGATCGCGAGGATCTCGTGGTCACGGAGCGTATCGAACGCGTTCCCGTTCGCCGAAAGCGGCTCCGCCCCCTCCGGGAAGAATCCCGCCTTCTCCGCTATCGCCTTGGCCGTCGTCTGATAGTCGCCCGTCACCATGACCACGGACACGCCGAGCTGCCGGCACTCCGCTATCGCCTCGCGGATCCCTTCCCGCGGCGGATCTATCATCGCCGCCATACCCGTCCAGACGAGCTGTCGCTCCGACTCCTCGGGATACGCGTTCGGCGCGACGCCGTCGAGATCGCGATAGCCGAGTGCGAGCACGCGGAGCGCCTGGGAAGACAATTCGTCATAGATCGCCCGCACGCGGGCCTTGTCCTCCGGCGGGAACGACTTCCGGACTCCGCTGTCGACCCATTCGGTCGAAAGGTCGAGCAACACTTCGGGAGACCCTTTCACGTACGAACGGGTCTCCGCGTTCTCATAGACGACGCTCATCCGACGACGTTCGGATTCGAACGGATTCTCCGCGACCTTCCGGAAACCGACCTCGAAGAAATCCGGCCGGGAATTGTATTTCCGTGCCGCGACGATCAGAGCCCCTTCGGTCGGATCCCCCGTCACCGTGAACCGTCCGTCCGTCTTGCCGAGCGAAGCGTCGTTGCAGAGCGTGCAGATGCGGAAAAACATCTCGGCTCCCGGGATACCGGAAGGGTTCACGAGTTTTCCGTCACGGGAGAAATCCCCCTTCGGCTCATATCCGATTCCCGAAAGATCGTAACGTTCCGTGCCGATGACGATACCCGTCACCGACAGTTCGTTCTTGGTGATCGTTCCCGTTTTGTCGGAACAGATGACGGATACGGAGCCGAGCGTTTCCACCGCGGACAGTTTCTTGGCAAGGACATTCTTGGAAAGGAGCCGCTTCATTCCGAGCGCGAACGCGACGGAAAGCGCGGCGGGCAGCCCCTCCGGAACCACCGATACGGAAAGCGCGAGGGCAAGAAGCAGGCTCTGATACAACGGGATATGCTGATAGTGACCGATCATGAGAACGATACCGCCGATGGACACCGAGAGCAACGCCACGCCGCGTCCGAACCGCTCCATCTTCTTCTGAAGCGGGGTCGGCTCCTGTCTGATGCCGTGCGTGAGTTCCGCCATCCGTCCGAGCTCCGTCGCGGCGCCGGTCGCGACAATCAGGGCGCGGGCCTCTCCGGAAGCCACCGACTCGCCCATGAAAACGAGGTTTCGGATATCGCTCCGGGCGACCGTTCCCTCCATCGGTCCGGGAACGCGTTTTTCCGGAACGGATTCCCCCGTAAAGATGTAGCTATCGACCTTGAAATTGTAAGCTTCGAGCACGTAGGCATCCGCCGGAACGCGTGCTCCGGCATCAAGGAATACGACATCGCCGGGAACGACATCCGTGACCGGAAGCTCGTGTTTCTCCCCGTCGCGGACGACCGTCGTCGTATCGGAAACGAAGGTCGCGAGCTTTTCGATGATACTCTCCGCCTTGTACTCCTGAAAAAAACCGATGAGCGCGTTCGAGAGGATGATGATCGCGATGATGTTCGCGTCACGCGTCTCGCCGAGCATGAGCGCCGCGACTCCAGCCACGCCGAGAATCCACACGAAAACGTCGTTGAACTGCTTGAAAAAAAGCTTGGCCGCGACGAATCGGCGTTTCCTTTCGATCGAATTCTTCCCGTATATCCCGGACCTCCTTGCCGCTTCCGCACCGGAGAGACCGCTCGCGGACGTCTTCATCCGATCGAAGACCTCGACGACGGAAAGCTGATGGAACGGTTTTTCGGCAATCATATGAGCTGAGGATAAACGGATCGAAAACGAAAAGCCGCGCATCCGTGACGGGAGCCGCCCGCACGACCCGATGACTCACGGGACCGGTCACGCTCCCCCTCGCAACGCCTTCATGAGCCGCGCGTAGAAACGGAGATTGTGTGATGACGCGAGCCGGCTGCCGAGCGGGTCGTTCACGCGGAACAGATGATGGAGATACGCCGCGGTATGCTTCGTGCAGAGCTCGCAATCACAGGTCGGATCGACCGGGGAAAAATCCTCCGCGAACCGTCCGTTGTTGATATTCATCGTCCCGTAGAAATCCCCGGTTGTCAGTTGTGAGTTGTCGGTTGCGAGTTCGTTTTTCCACAAAAACAGACGCCCATGTCGCCCCGCCCGTGTCGGGATCACGCAGTCGAACATGTCCCATCCGAGCGCGTGGCAACGGACGATATCCTCGGGCGTGCCGATGCCGAGCGCGAACCGGACGCTCTCCTCAGGAATGACGGATGCCGTATGCCGCACGATATCCTCGAGAAAATTTCCCTCCATATCGACATGGCGCCCGCCGAATCCGTATCCGTCGAAACCGATCCCCGTAAGTCCTTCCGCGCATCGTGTCCGCAGCTCGGGAAACATGCCGCCCTGCACGACGCCGAAGATGAGCGGCCGGTCGGCTTCCGTCATACCGCGCGACACGACCTGCCGATCGTATTCCACGCGACACCGTTTCGCCCACCGGATCGTCCGTTCCACCGCCTCCGCGACATCCTCCCTCGGCGCGTCGTTCGGACGCGGATCGTCGAGGACGACCATCATGTCGACGCCGAGATCGAACTGGATCGCGATCGCGCGCTCCGGAGTGAGAAGGTGACTGGAGCCGTCGAGCACCGAACGGAATTCGGCGCCCTCCTCCGCGATCCTCCCCATTCCCGCATCGCGATGGATGAGCGAATAGACCTGATATCCTCCGGAGTCGGAAAGGACGGGACCGTTCCATCCCATGAACCGATGGATGCCGCCGGCCTTGCGGATCAACTCCTCGCCGGGTTGCAGCATGAGGTGATACGTGTTGACGACGATCGCCCCGATGCCCGCCTCCCCGATTTCCGTGGCAGTCGTCCCGCGCACCGCCGCGCGGGTCGCATCCGGCATGAAAAACGGGGTGGAAACATCCCCCGCCCTTGTCCGAAGCATCCCCGTCCGACGTCCGTCCGAACCGTTGTCCCTTGAAAATATCGGCATGCTTTTTCTTATTGGATCACCGTATCCCCCCTCCCTCCCGGAGGCATACCGGAACCATCCTGAACGGTCGTCGTCTTCGGCCCGGAACTCATGCCGATCGGATTCTTCGTAAACAGGTCGCTCCCTTCGAGAACCGCATCCTGCAACAGGACCGGCTGTTTTCCGACGAGATCCGGACCGGGAACGATCGAGACCGGGACGACGAGTTCCCGCGTCGTCTTTTCCCCGCCCTTCATCGCTCCGATGTCCCATACGAGCTTCCTGGACTGCCCGTCATAGGCGACCTGCTCCGAGTCCGGGAACTTTTTCCCGGCGTACTTCACACCCGACGGGATCGTCGCGGTCACTTTGACACCGGAAAGATCGTTCAGGGAATTCGTCACCAGGAATCGGATCACATACCCGGTCTCCTGTCCGACCTTCGGAGGAATGGGACCGTATCCGGGAAAAGCGGCGTTGACATATGACACGGACGCGTCAAGTCTGGCATCCGCCCCGATACGGACACCGAGCGAGCTGTTCGCGACAAATCTGTCCGTTCCGGTCCGGGTCGGAATATCGGGACTGTCTATGCTCACCACCGTCCTGGCGACAAGTCCTTTTCCGGGCGCGATATCGCTCCGTATCGGGACGGAAAATCGGATCATCCCCTTCTGTTTCGGCTCGAGTCGGGCGAGAGCCGGAATCGCGACGGCTTTCCATGCGATGGTCTTCTTCTCAGAATCATACGAACCGCCGTTTCCGTTATCGAAAGACAGTCTCGACACGTCAAGCAGGTCGGGACTCACTTCCATGGCGACGGTCACGTCCCGCAACGCGCCGCTCCCGCTGTTCTCATATCCGATCTCATATGACAGCGTTTCCCCGGGACTCGCCACGAGATCCGTCTTGCCGTTCACCGTCTGGGAGATGGAAAGCGGCGGAACGATCACCCTGGTCAGTCGCTCCTTCCGATCATAGGAAAGGAACGAGCCGTCGCCCTGCGGGATACCGATTTCGGCGACAACCGTCCGGGATTGGTCATTGCTTCCCGTAAGCGCCCCCTTCACACGGATCGCTCCGCCCGAATTCGGGGAAAGCTGCCCCACCTTGAACACCGAATCGCCGTCGACCGGGGTCGGATCGGCCTGATCGAAACGGAATCCTTCCGGATATGTGAGTTTCACGCGCAGATTCTGGGAAACCGTATCCCCGTTGTTGCGATAGGTGACGACATATTCCACCCCGCCGCCGGAAGTGGCCTCCTGCGGCGCGGTCACATCAAGCGAAAGCGGCGATGCGACGATGGAAACCGCAAAAACCGATTCCGATTCGAAGCGGCCGGAAAGACCGACCGGCGTGAAACGGACGACCGTCCGGAAGGATACGTGCGCCCCGCGGGAGCCGTAGAACTTGCCGGAAAAATTCACGTCGCCGGACGAACGGCTCTCCACGTCTCCCACGGCGATCGTCGCCGTGTTTCCCGACACCGTCATTCCCGGCGCGGCATCCGGTCGGAATTCCTGCGGAAACGTGATGAGAATCTCGAGATTCCTGGCACCGAGGACATTGTCATTCGACCAATGGACGGGATAGCTCACGGACTCCGCGCTCGCCACGTCGGTCGGCCCGACGAGTTCCGCGGTCACCCGCCCCTCGGAGAACAGGAGAGGCCGGGAAAAGACGACGCCGACCGCTATCGCGACCACGAGGAATCCTGCGAAGGAATAGAGGATTTTCTTCCTGTTCCGCTTCAGGAATCCGAAAATCCTCTTGCGGAATGTCGGCCGGACCGATTTTTGAGGCGCATCCCAAGGCCCCTCGTCGAAGGTGATCTTTCCGGTTCCGGAAGCGGTCTCCGGATCGTATCGGGTATGAAAATCCTTCCCCCCGTCGTAATCGCGCCGGTTGATGTTCTCGTTGAGGTCCTGTAAGGCCATAATCGTGTCCGTTTTTCCATCGTTCCTTTCCGCATTGTATCAAAAGCGGAACCGACCGGAAAGCCGGTCATCGACCCAGGATATATCGGAGAAAAAGTTTCCGTATCCTTCCGACTTCGGCCACGTCGGCCGCACCGACACGAAGCTTAAGGATCGAACCCAGGCGATTCCCGAGAAACAATCGGACGAGCTTCACCGCGTTTTCACCGATCGCGACCGCCCCCTGTCCCGCATATTCCTCGACGACGATACCGCCCGCCGCCGGACTGAAGAAACATCTGCCACCCTTTCCGAGCGCGCTCCCCGACACCGCGCACACATCCGCCTCGATCCGATATCCGAGGATATCGAGCAGCTTCACGAAGAACGCCTCGGTCAGAATCGCCGCGCCAGGCTCGTCCCCGGCGATATGGTTGACAAGGGAAAGATACTCGAAAAGAAGCGAGAACAGTGCCGGGTCCGGCTGTTCGAGTCCGACGATCGAATCGAATTCGGCGACCGTCCCAAGCGCGATCGAGAGCGTAGCGAAATCGGAACGGATACCGGAAAAGTATTCCTCGGCGACCGCGCCGGCGACCCTTCCGGTCCCCCGACCACGGACGATCGTCACGTCCGAAAGCATGAGCGTCTCGAGCGCCGAGGCGAGTTTGGCCTGCGATTTGCGGACACCGATCGCCTTGGCCTGCACCTTTCCCATTTCCCGCGTATAGAAGGTATAGAGGCGATCGGTCTCCCCGATCTCCCGTTTGCGAAGCACGATGGCGGTCAATCGGAGTTCCATAACCGATTCGGGTCAAGGATCGGAAAGGGAGAATCAGGCTTCCGGAAGATTCCGCCTGAGCGAGAACGTGAACGGCTCGCTCCCGATATCGACCGACTCCCGATAATCCGCGTCCGCGATGTCGCCACGGACGATTTCCGTCGCGAGGGTCTCGTGCGAAATCAGGTCACCGAAACCGGAAAGGCCCGCCCCGGCATCCCCATCGAACACGCCCTCTTTCCCGGATATGCCGAGTGTGATCCGATCGCTCACCTCGAATCCGGCTTTCTTGCGCCCCTCCTGGATCGCCCGGATAATCTCGCGCGCCTCGCCCTCCAGCCGGAGTGCCGGAGTGATTTCCGTATCGGGAACGATCCCTTCGGGAGACAGGGACGGATCGGATGAGACGCTCTTCACGTTCAGTTCCTCCGAAACGATGGAAAGGAAATATTCCCTGTCCTCGCTCCCGAACACGTCCCCGTACTTCTCCCCGACCGCGATTCCACCGAGCGGTTGCCGGACCTTGATTTTCGCTTCGGCCCGTTTCTGCAATCCGATGCTTACAATCTCCCGGACCTGTCCCATGAGCATGCCCAACCCCTCATCGATCGAGCTTTCGTCGACCTCCGGCCACTCGGCCAGATGCACGGATTCCTTATCGGTCAGATTGCGATAGATTTCCTCGGCGATGAACGGCGTGAAAGGCGCCATGAGCCTGGAAAGCGTGACGAGCACCTCATAGAGCGTCGCGTACGCCGAATCCTTGTCGTCATCGTTCCCATTCTTCCAGAAACGCTTACGATTCCTGCGGATATACCAGTTCGACAGGTCGTCGATGAACGGCATGAACAGCCGCACGGCCTTCTGCAGGTCGTACGCTTCCATCGCCGCGTCGATATCGCGGATCAACACCTGCAACTCCGACACTATCCACCGGTCAAGGATGTCCTTCGACCGTTCGCGCGTCACCGTCGGATCCCATCCGTCTATCGATGCGTACGTCGTGAAAAAAGAATACGAGTTCCAGAGCATCCGGAACGGGTTCCGCGTTGCCTCGGACAGTTCGCGCTCCGAGAAATTCAGGTTCTCGGCAGACACGACCGGCGAGGAGAGCAGGTACAGCCGAAGCGCGTCCGACCCGTGCTTTTCCAGGACTTCCATCGGGTCGGGATAATTCCTGAGCTTCTTCGACATCTTCCGGCCGTCTTCGGCAAGCATGATACCGTTCACGATGACGTTCCTGAAGGCGATCCCGTCGCGAAGCCCCGTCCCCATGACATGCAGGTAATAGAACCACGCACGGGTCTGATCGATGCCCTCGGCGATGAAGTCGGCCGGAAACCGCGAGTCGAACGATTCCTTCCCTTCGAACGGATAGTGCGCCTGCGCGTACGGCATCGAACCGGAATCGAACCAGGTGTCGAGCACGTCGGGAATGCGACGCATGACTCCCCCGCACTTCCCGCACGGCACCGTGATCCCGTCCACGACATGCTTGTGAAGATCGTCGACCGCCCGGCCGCTCGCCTCCTCCAGATCGGCGACCGAACCGAACACGCGCGTTTCCCCGCATTCGCATTTCCAGATCGGCATGACGGACGCCCAATACCGCTGTCGGCTGATCGACCAATCGCGCGCGCCCTCGAGCCACTTGCCGAACCGGCCGGCCTTCACGTGTTCCGGCGACCACCGGATATCCTTCGCGAGTCCGATCGCGCGATCCCTGATCGCGGTCACCCTGATGAACCACGAGCCCGTCGCGTAGTTGAGAAGCGGCGTATCGCATCGCCAGCAGTGCGGATAGCAGTGTTCGAATTTTTCCTTGGAAAACAGGAGTCCGCGCTTGGCCAGGTTCCGGATGATCTCGATGTCCGTCGCCTGCGGATTCTCCGTCGGCTTGACCGGCATCCCGGCGAAATCCGTCACCTCGTCCTTCATCGTCCCATCCATCTTCACGTGCTGGACGAACGGCAGACCCTCCTTCTTCCCGAGTACCATGTCGTTCTCGCCGAATGCCGGCGCGATATGCACCACGCCCGTCCCGTCCTCCGTCGTCACGAAGTCCGCCGCGTATACCTTCCATCCGTTCGCCCGGTTCTCAAGAACCTCGTCTTTCGCGTAATAGTCGAAGAGGGGTTTGTAGGATTTCCCGACCAGGTCCCGACCGAAAAACTCCCCGACGACCCGCGTCGGCACCGCAGGGAACAACTTCTCCCCATTCCTCTCATAGATCGATTTCGAAAGGATGAACGAGGCGCCCGCATACTTTTCATCGTCGGCAACGACCTTCACGTACCCGCTATCGCTCCCCACCGCCAACGCGACATTCCCCGGCAGCGTCCACGGCGTCGTCGTCCACGCGAGCGCATATGTCTTCACTCCCCGCTCACCGTTGCCGGTTGCAAGTCGTGAGTCGTCAGCAAGTTCGAACTTCGCGATGACCGACAGGTCCTTCACGTCCTTGTATCCCTCGCTCACCTCCTGTTGCGAGAGTGTCGTCTCGCACCGCGGACAGATATGCATCGAACGGTAATCCTCATAGATGAGTCCCTTGTCCCAGAGTTCCCTGAACACCCACCAGACCGATTCCATATAGTCGCGGTCCATCGTCTTGTACGGATGTTCCATATCCGCCCAGCGTCCGAACCGGCGCATGACCTTCTTCCAGTCCTCCGCGTACTCGAGCACCCTGGATCGGCAGATATCATTGAACTTCGCCACTCCGAGTTCCTCGATCTCCTTCTTGTGTTTTATGCCGAGTTCCTTTTCCGCGATATTCTCGATCGGCAATCCGTGACAGTCCCATCCCCACTTCCGCTCGACCCGGTATCCGCGCATCGTATAGTACCGCGGAACGGCATCCTTGATGGCGCTCGCCACGATGTGCCCGTAGTGCGGCGTGCCCGTCGCGAACGGCGGTCCGTCGAAAAACACGAAGTTCCCCTTCGGCGCATCCTTTTCGACGGACTTCCCGAAGATGCCGTTCGCGTCCCAATATGCGATGATTTCCTCTTCCATTTTCGGGAAATCGGATTTGGGGTCTACTTTTCTGAAAGACATAAAACGGGAGAAAAGGGGTTAAGGGGAGAAAAGGGA
>Ga0172367_10005218_pt1 | contig 15787 bp, 11 predicted proteins | sample Lak10m_FD_114542 | JGI IMG/M metagenome (GOLD analysis project Ga0172367, IMG submission 114542) | Freshwater microbial communities from Kabuno Bay, South-Kivu, Congo - kab_022012_10m | ecosystem: Environmental > Aquatic > Freshwater > Lake | place: Democratic Republic of the Congo: South-Kivu...
CATCCTGTCAAATCACCTGTTTCGAACCCTCCGTTGTAGCCAGCCATAATGTTTGTTTGCGCCTGTGCCATTGCTACACAGAGAAACATGCTTAAAAATAAATAAATTTTTTTCATGATAAATCTTTTTATTTTGTAAAATTTTTATAAATCGATACTATTCATCCACAGGCACTTTGTACAAATCCCTGAGTCTTTTTAGCTCTTTATAAAGAGTTTTTTGTTGTTTTTTGTACTTTGGATTATTATAAATATTGTTCATTTCAAAAGTATCCTTTTTGTTATCATACATTTCCCAATAGTCAATTGCTTCATCTCCTTGACGTTTGGGTTCGCCGTAAAAATGAATTAACTTATAGCGATTTGTTTTTACGCCATAATGTTTTCTGACCTGATGAATTTCGGGATATCCATAATAATGATAATAAATTGATTTACGCCATTTTGCACTTTTACTTTCAAGAATCGGTCGCATTGAAATACCCTGTATGTCATCTGGAATATCAATGCCGGCATAATCAAGAAATGTAGGCCCAAAATCGAGGTTTTGAACCAGATTTTTCTTATCAACACGCGGTTTAATTTTTTCAGGATACCAGATAATGATGGGAGTACGAAACGACTCTTCGTACATAAAGCGCTTATCGTACCAACCATGTTCACCCAGATAAAAACTTTGATCAGAAGTATAAACAATCAGGGTATTCTTATCTAAACCTTCTTTTTTAAGATAATCCATTAAACGACCAACACTTTCGTCAACAGAGGCTATTGTTCTGATATAATCTTTTATGTACCGGTTAAAAATAAAAGTATCATGCTCTTTCCCCTGTAGTTTGCCAGACAAATAATCCACATTATTTTTATTGTAATAGTTGCGAAGTTGTATGCTGTCCTTACGATCCATTCTACTCCAAGTGTCGTTAGACTCTGCCATTTGCCATTTTTCACGATTAACATCGGATATTTTCAAATCATAATCATCAGAGAGGTGATTTAATATTTTCATCTCGGCCGTTTTAGCTGCCGGAGATTTTCCTTCGTATGTATCATAGAAGTTCCCCGGCAAAGGGTAAGTTGTTCCCTCATAATAATCGAGGTATTTCGTTGAAGGCATCCAGTTTCGGTGTGGAGCCTTATGGTGCATGTATAGTGCAAACGGTTTTCCTTCATTTTTTACCTGACCAATCCATTCAATACACATTTCAGTGATAAGATCAGTGCAATAGCCATTGCGACGTACTATTGAGCTGTCCATTTGGATAAAATCAGGATTATAGTAATGCCCTTGTCCGGGAAGAATTTCAAAATGGTCGAATCCTGTTGGTAGAGATTCAAGATGCCATTTACCAATCATTGCAGTAGTATAACCAGCCTGTTGCAACAACTTGGGAATTGTTTGTTGTTTGCCATCAAATAAGCCACCGTTATTCATTTTTTTATTCATATGGCTATGTTTACCCGTGAGCAATACAGCACGACTTGGCGAACTGATTGAGTTTGTAACGTAGCTTTTATGAAAAAGCACACCCTCATTGGCTAATTTATCAAGATTGGGAGTGTGACCATATTGAATGCCACCATACGCACTCAGAGCTCTGAAGGAATGATCATCGGTCATAATGTGAATTATATTTGGACGTTCAGCAGACTGAGCAAATAATGTTAAACCAACACTAAGGGTAGTAAATGAAACTATGTTTTTTCTATTCATTTTTTTTAATTCTTATTTCTATTATTATTTCAATAGTTCGTTAATCTTTATGTTAATCCTATGATTATGAGAGAAATAATCTTATTTTTATTTGTATAAGTAATTGAATATCAGTATCTTTATAGATAATTCAACCCCTATAAAGACATGATTTCCAAGACTCAAATATCATACAGTTCGCTTTGTGAGCGTTGTTTTAAATTTTCCCCAGAACCACTTAATAAATGACGTAGGGACTTTATAATCGACGTTTTTGGTTTTTTATGAGTATTAAATCACTTGTCAATTTCTTGCAACTTGACAGATATTAAAATCATCAATCAAAACACCTTACTATTGGAAAGATTTATTACAATGTTTGCTTTAAAAGCAAACGTACTCAAAAAATAACCAGAATGTCAAAGAATTCCTATTTTTACGTCACTATTGCCGCTTAATGTTAAATTGTTTTTACCGAACTATTGGGGTTAATGAATTATTAATAAATAAATTTAAATGTTTCTATCGATTTTGCACCAACTACCATTTTGGAAACTTCACCCAATTCTTCTTCAATCAGATTTACCTTAACAATTTTCTTTGGCTTATATGCTGATTCAAAATCAATATTTTCTGAATTATTTCCAATATTGTACATCCGTACAATCAACGAATTATCATCTTCGCATTTTTTTATTGTAGAGATTACAACGTTTTTATTTTTAATATTAAAGAAACTGCTACTTTGGGGCAAATCAGAACCTTTAAATGGTAACGGATTATAAACAACTGTAAGCTTTTCTCTAGCCTGTTGACCGAAATGAAATCCATTTTTCCAACCAGGTTTATGAGTAGTAAACGAAAAATGGTAGAAATGATCACCGTATTGTGAATATTCGTTTCCTTGTCCATGACAACTTTTACGGCTAGCCAAAAGAATTGGTTGCAGAATCGTATTGCTTACCGGATTAGTTGTAGGATCAATATAATCGGCAACGCCTACCGACGAACTCATTGTTATACCGAATTTATCATCCGAAACTCCAATCCAATTGCCAATACCACGAGGATGCTGATCTTTATTTTCAACATAATAACGTTCTCCAGCGGCCCCTGGCATTTCATCTTCACCAACAGTTAACACGCCGTATGGCACATCATAAGTCACTTTTCCGTTAGTAATATCAATGGGCAACATCATACGGAATTCACGATACAATACTCCTTCCCAATTCAGGATTGCAATATCTATATCAATTTTCTTTATCTGATGATAGATTTTAAGTGTTTGCTCTATCACCGCATTTCGGATAGTACTACGATAGATAAATGAGGTATAAACATCACCATTTTCTGCAAGTTTCCACATCGGTTTATGGTTAGAAATCTTGTCGAATCCTTGCATTGAAGGTTTTTGTATTGCATCAAATTCGCCGGCGCCATTACCCACCGATTGCATAGTAATTATTTCGCCTCCCAAAAACTTCGATGCGTCAAAGACATTTATGCCCAATTCCTTATCTACAATCTGTTTGATTCCTCCATCAGACAGCTCAATTTTATAAAAATCATTTTCTAATTTATCTGAAAAGCTGTTTTCGGTTTTAGGATTTATATTTGCAGTCAGATAATAGGTTGAATATCCCATAGGCAAAACATCTGCTATAAAATGTATATTAGCCGATTTTATACTTCCATCCTCATAACGCAATACATTACTTAGTTGGCAAGGAATTGAATTTCCTACAGTTGTTTTTATATTAACTTGCGTAGCATATCCTTTTTCGAGGTGAATGGGTGTTACAGCTGGATCTTTTCTCGACCACGACAATGAATTAAATACAACTAATGGGATTCCTTTATTGCCTTCGGTATTGACTTTAGATGCAATATAGGTCGTTCCCTCTTGAATCATTGAATTAGCTTCAGACTGAGCATTGCGATATTTTTCCAAAAAGGTGTTGTCGGTTATTACGCCATTTTTTCCTCCCCATCCATGATCCGGGTAAATCTTATCTTTCCATGCATTGTTTAGCCTGTCCTGAGGGTAACGGGTAAAAGAGCCTTCGGCCATTGCGCTAAAACTAAAAATTTTTTCTGTTGCAGGAAGCAAAATGTCTCCTTCTCGACTAGCTGTTAATGCTTTTTCGTGAGACGGGCTATGAATATATACCCAAACATTTGGTCTTTCACCCCTAATTGTGGGCATCTGTGACGTAGATTTGTCCAAAGTCGTAAAAAATTCATCAGCTATCGCATATTTAAATTTTGGCAACTTCAAATTCATAGTCTTTCCTTGTTCATTTTCAATAGTTTTCAGATTATTCCACAAGTTCATGAAAGGAATACAATTCTTCACTGGTTTCTGATCCCAAATAAATTCATAGTTAAGCATTGCCGGCATTACTGTTTTCGATTTGGGAATATCATTATAATTACTATACCATAAAACAGCTTCATTTGCTAATTCTTTAATAGCTTGAACATCTGTTTTTGCTAACAGGTTATAGAAAAAAATATAATGCCCGGGCGTATATGTGCGTACTTTAGAACCATCTGGTGCTTCCCAGTAGAATAAACCCCTTTCGTGTCGGCTTATAATCAGGTTTTCCACCTGAGCTTTCTGCATTATCTGAGGCATCTGTAATGTACGTCCGGGCACATCGACATTAAAATAGGAAGATGGAGAATAGTTAAATGTTTTCTTTAGCCACCGTTTTCCTAAATAAAACTGGCGTGCCAGCGATTCTCCCAGATACATCTCCTCGTATGGTTGCACAAATGTTGCCCCGATGCATATTCGACCCTCCTTTAGATATTTTTTTATCATCTCTTTTTTTTCAGGATGGCGATGGATATATTCCATTACAATGGATGACTGTTCAATATCCATCTTGAAATCGGGCTCTTTTTCCAATCTTTCGAAAAAAGGAGTGAGCCACATCGTATCGCGGTTGATAATACATGCTTCAGGATGATCAAGCCATGCAATGTCCTGATGTGTGGTTGTAAACAGATAAATCTCGCCATTATTCAACCTCGACTTTGAGAGCGATTTTAGTAATTCGAATGTTTCATTATCTACTTTGTATGGCTTCTTAATAGCCTGCGAAACAACTATCTGCATAGAAATGCAACATGCTAATATGATAAGTGCTATTTTGCTTTTAATCATGACATTTAACTTTAAATTAATACTTGATATTTCTTTGTGTTTTGCTCTCTTAAGCACTTGCGATTATCTATAATTCCTAACTGTTTCAATATATTTTTTTAAGTTTTGAGTAGGAGTAGAAGCAGGCAATGCACATCCTGAGTTCAGAATAAACCTGTTTGTTTTTGAAAACACATCCAATAGCTCTGTCGTTTTTTGCCGAACTAACTCGGGGGTACCCAAAGCAAGAACTCCACTTGGGTCAATATTCCCTGTAAAAGTGGCAACGTTGTGCAATACATCATAGGCTTTATGCATATCGGTTTTGTAATCTATTTCAAACGCATCAGCTCCTGTCTTTACCATACTATCAAGTATTAATTCGGTGTTACCACAAATATGTAGTGTGTAAAACATCCCTGCTTTATGTGCTGTATCAGCAATAATCTTTTCATAAGGCATTGCAAATTGTTCATACATTTCAGGTGAAATCATTTCCGGTCCGGCAGGACTATCACCGTTGGATGCCATGTGTGCACCTGTTTCGCCCATTAAGCGAATGAACTGACAGCTTACGTCTGTACAATACTCCAACATTTCTGTAATCTGACCGGCTTCAGCCATATATAAGTCCATCATCCAGGGCTCAGTACCTCTGATCATACTTGCTAATGAAAAAGAAGCCTGATCGCAATTTCCGCGAATCAATATCTCATCACCATAATACTCTTTTAGCAATCTAACAGCTTCTAACCAGATTTGCACGTATTTATAATCCTCAACTTTTACTTTTTTGAGAGTCTTAAAATCATCAAGGGAGCTTAAAATACCTTGATGAGAACGAGCCGGCGAATCCATAGGGAAATCTACTTTTACCCCAACGCTTCCGGCAAGTGTCACAGTATCGAGGTCAACTAAAATTCCATCTAACCCATATTTATCTACTGAATTTTTAAAAACATCAGCTATTAATTGAGGACTTTCGCGATATTGTCCCATTTTAATACTCATTTCTTCAGCAGCACACATAAAATTATGCAGCATCACTGGTATTTTATCTGTTTGCTCACCTCGTAGCGCAGCTGTTATTCGTTGATAACCATTCATAATCATATCGTTTTTAATTGTTTATCAATTCTGTGCATCATTTCCATCATTGAGCGACCATTGTGATAAGGGCATTTCCAAGGATCAATTTTCCAATCATTTCGGTAATATGGCGATGGGTCATCGGCGGGTTCAATCAAATAAGGTTCACCTAATCGATTCAGTTTTGTGAACCACTCTCCTCTTTGATGATCTATCAAATAAGTATCAATAAAACTCCAGCTTAATTTTACCGTATTCCAATACTTTTCATCTTTTGTGAGTTCGAAAGTATTCATAAAACCAACTAAAGTTTCGGCTTGTTGCCACCAATGTTTGTTTGTTTTAACATGGCTACCAAACCGTGTAGATTCGAGAAACAAACCGCCATCTTTGTCAACTGCCACCCGTTCAATTTTATCAACCATTTTTACTGCCATAATTCGCATTTTGTCAAGGATTTCCTTGTTCCCTAATATTTCTGCTGCTTCCCATAGTAACCACGATCCTTCAATATCATGACCGAATGAGCAAATACCTTTTGATGATTCGGCCTCATCAAATGCCTCATTGAAAAAAATGCCAAAATGACCGTTTTCCCTTATGATTTTTTCTAAAAAGAGTTTCATGAGTTCAGTAAGTCTTAATTCAACTTTAGGATCTTTCCATATTTTATAAAGTGCTGCCCATGCTTCAAGCACATGAAGATGTGTGTTCATGGACTTAGGTTCATTGTTATCTGCCATGCGGTTTTCACCATAAATTTTCCAGTCGCGTGTGAAAGATTCACGATAACCAACATTCTCGGTATCTTTTGTTTTATCTTCTAATAAGGCAAATAGTGATTGAATTTTCTGCATCACTGCGTCTAAAGGACGAAACTCATAATACTTGCACAAGGCATAAATTACAAAAGCTTGTGCATAAGTATGCTTAATGTCATTTGCTACTTTATTATCTGATGATAATTCCATATAATAGCCACCCAATTCTTTATCCTCAAAGTCTTCGGTTATCACGTTGTATGCTTTATCGGCAATCTCTGCATATTCCGATTTGCCGTCAATTATTGCAGCAGCCGAAAAAGTCCATAAAATCCGTGCATTCAAAACACTCGTTTTGTTAGCACTCAACACCGGATTGCCATCCAAATCTACGGCCCCGTAAAATCCGTGGCCATCTTTTTCTACTCCATATTTCATCCAGTATGGCAAAATATTCTCATGTAATTCTTTACTGAAATAATTACGATACTCTTTTAATTCTTCGCTATTCTTTTTCATTTATAACTTGATTTAATTAATTACAAATTTAATTTATAAGTTTCTACAGAAATTTTCCATATTCTTTCGTGTTATGAATTGACCTGTTTTAAGGCAGCAACCATATATCCCATTGCAAAAGCCATTCCCGCATGCCAAGGAGCACTACAGTCCATTTGAGGCGTATGATCAGGTATAATAGTTCCTTTGAAATTGTTCTTTTTCAAAATTTTTAATATTTTAATCATATCAATATCTCCTTCATCTACAAATACTTCTCTATATTTTGGCACTTTCCCAACAATGTTCCTAAAATGGATATAAGCTATTTTATTTTGTTTGCTGTAAACATCTGTAGCTTCGTAAACATCGCCTTCAGTCATCTCGGCAATTGTTCCCAGGCAGAATTCAAGTTTATTAGATGGACTATCGGCATAATTAATTAGCTTTTGATACAAGTCTGGCTGATATACAAGTCGTGGGGTGTTTCGAACAATAGGCATAGGTGGATCATCAGGGTGGGCTGCCATTATTACTCCAGCTTCTTCTGCAACTGGAATAATTTGATTTATTAAAAACTCAAAACGCTTCCATAGCTCATCATGACTAACACATGGAACTTCACCTGCAGGAGCATCTGAATCGTAAACCATATTCCAAACCATACCATTGCGGATTGGGGTTTGATTAACTTTATCCATTCCTACCGAAATTGCTCCTCCCCGAGCAAATTCTCCCTGAATTCGAGACGAAACACCTGCTAACGAAAAGTTATATCCAAAAACGGGTATACCTGCTTCGCCTACATTTCGAATCAATTGTTTTACATTTTCAATTTGTTCGTATTTTTTCGGACCGTCGAGCAGTATATCGTACCACATAGCTGGATCAAAATTCTCAATAACTTCCCATTCAAGTCCAAACGAATTTATTTCCTTTTTAATTGCTAACAATTCCTCTACACTCCAAACCTTGCCATCACCTGCTGTTCCCCAGCCTTCCAACTCACCAATAGGCTGATTCGTATTTTCTTTGTTATTCTTTTCGTGACCAAAATAATCAACCAAATGCACTATTAAGTGCGTTGCTCCACATTGTTTTGCAAAACGATAGTGTTCTGCATTAAGCATGTGTTTATATAAACCAAATCCTAATTTCATATTACTACTATTAAAAATTATCCTAATTCGTGTTTCTATTTACCATCGAGTTCACTCGAAAAATTTGACAGTATTTCAATACCATTTTTTGTAACAAGAACATTATCCTCAATACGACAACCACCTCCCAGATCTTTGCCATAAATTCCTGGTTCAACAGTTAGTATCATTCCTTCTTTTATTACTAATTCGCTGTTTATGGACAATGTCTCACCCGGATCATGATATCGAAAACCTACATGATGACCAAGAGCATGTTGGTAGTATTTTTCATATCCATTAACCCTGATATTATTGCGAGCAATATTGTCGATATAAGCACCTGTTACCCCTGGCTTTATTGCTTCCATTGCGAGGCTTTGAGAGTTTTTTACTGTATTGTAAACATCTACTAAGGCATCGTTAACTTCACCGACTGATCCAGTTCTAGTGATGTCACACCAATATCCATTCACACAAACAGCCATTTCTATCATAACCAAATCGCCATTTTTCAAAACTTTAGCAGTAGAGCGAGGAAAACTGCCACCATCGGCCGAATTGATTCCGGACATAATGTATGCCCAAGCTTTGGCAAACTTTACAACTGTATTGTCCGTTTGCAATTTAACAGCCGATTCAACTGCGCAGGCCACCTCAATCTCGGTTTTCCCTATTACAAGGTTTTCGTAAAATGCAACTATACCTTTTGCTGCAACCTTATTTGACAACCTGATTTTTTCAATTTCAACAGGAGTCTTTATGTGGTAAAGTTTGCTTATTTGATTACTTAAATCCTTATAACCTTGCCCCAATCGTTGTAAGTTATGTTGAAAGATTTGAGGAAATGGTTGATTTTCTGCAGATATCTGTGAGGGTGAAGATTGTACATCGTTTTTTGAATAGGTTATAGGCAAATTACTAAGACCTAAGTTTATCAAATCTTCGTTTAAATCATCATACAAAACTTGCCAAGGATTAATACAATGCATATTTCCCCATGGAAATGTTTTGATAATAAAGCCTGCAGGCAAATCATCTTTTGGCTCTAATTCAGAAATATAGAGGATGGGTACGCCAATGGAAGGGTAGAGACACACAGAAACACCCCAAAGCGGATAATATCCGGTACCCATGACCAATTCATCATTTCGCCACAATAGAAGTGCACCAACATTATTTTCAGTTAGCATTTCCCTGATAATACTATCTCTTGTCTTATCCATTTACGGTGAATTAATTTATATTTTCCCTTTTTGGACGTGGATCGTATTGTACAGTTGAAAGAAGATATGCTCCATCAATACACACATCGGTTCCAGTTATATATGTTGCCATATCCGAACATAAGAATGCAATCATTGGCGACACATCTGTCACTTGTCCTACTCGTCCGGCAGGTATCCAACCTTCAAATTTTTCGACTCCAAATTCGGCTATTTCTGCTCGATTCATTTCGGTTTCAATAGCCCCTGGAGATACTGAAATAACCCGAATATTACTTTCGGCTAATTCAAGTGCCAAACACTTAGTTAGCATTTTTAAACCACCTTTTGCTGTGGCATAGTGAGTAAGACCCTTGCGCGGAACTGTATCATGAATAGAAGATATATTTATTATGACTCCTCCACCAGTTGTCTCCATTCTTCGAGCTGCTTCTTGCGCACATAAAAATGGTCCTTTTAAATTAATGTCGATAATTCTGTCCCATTCATTTTCTTCAATTTCAAGTACATGATGACAGCTTTCACTACCCGCGTTATTTACAAGAATATCTATTCCGCCCATTGTTTCGTCCAGGTAATTAAACATATACTTAACCTGATCAGATTTTGAAACATCCGCTCCAACAACCCATGTCGTTACACCAAATTCGGTTTGCAACTGGTTTGCTAACTTTTCGGCTTTTAGCTTATTTGAAAAGTAGTTAATAATAATATTTGCACCGCAGGATGCCAATTCACGACAAATAGCGGAACCTATTCCTTGTGAGCCTCCAGTCACAAAAGCCCTTTTTCCTTTTAAATCTATCTTGGTCATAATTATGTATTTTTTGAATTACATTATACCATATTTTTCGAAAGCATCTACTGTACTCATTCCCTCTTCGAGTGCTTTTCTTACTAATTTTTCACCTCTCGATTTTTCAATTGCTTTTGAAAAAGCTTCTTCGACTGCCAACTTTGGAATAACTAATACACCATCTCTATCGCCATAAATGATATCTCCGGGAGTGATTAATACATTCCCAAATTCGATAGAAACACCATAATCGACCACCTTTCCACGCGGTCCTTGATCTTGAGCATAGCCACCAAGTGAAAAAGTCGGAAAATTCAAGTCAAGTATCTCGTTGGTATCTCTTGAATAGCCATCTACTACTGCACCTGCAGCTCCTAACTTCATGGCTCTTGTACTCATTAACCCACCCCAAAGAGCATATCGGGGAGATGAGCCTGTACAGATATAAACTTCGTTTTTCTTTAAACTATCCAAGGCTTCAAACATAATTCCAAATGGTTTTTTCATTATTGGATTTTTTGAGTTCTCTACAATTTCTTGAAAAACATCAGCCTCAAGCACTGGCATTGCACGGCCAATAAGCACCATGTTTTTATCAATAGGTTTTATAGAAGGAGGTAAAAATTGATGTAGAAATCCCAATTTATCCAATACATCTCCTACTAAAGCAACAAAAAGTTCTTTTTTGGCTATTTCAATTAATTCATCATCATTTCTCCAAGTTGACATAGAATGTGTGTTTTAAACGTTAGATAAGTTAATTCTCTTTAATTATAAATATTGAAGCGTAGAGTATGTAAACTAAAGTAAGCAATGGTATAAACAAACAAATAAACTGACTTCCACTAAGGTCTGAAACTAAACCCATTATAGGTGGGAAAATTGCCCCTCCACAAATACCTGTCATAACAAGCGCTGTTAACTCATTTCCTTTGTTGGGGTTCACCTCAATTGCCTTCGAAACTACAATCGGTACGATATTAGCCAATGTTAAACCAACACTGAAAATTGAAAAATAAAGATTCCAATGACCACCGGTTACCATAAACCATATAAATGCAATCATAGCGATAATCATACTCGAAACTAAGAATTTCTTTGCGGACATCTTTATCATTAACAAAGCACCAAAAAATCCACCCGCTGCTTTTGCAATGAAGTAAATGGTTGTAGCATAATTACCATCTTCGAGGGTTAGACCTGACCGCTCCATCAGGTATTTTGGAATAGTTGTCAGAAAACCGATTTCGAAACCAACTGCCAGCACAATTAGTATAAATAAATTCAAAATATACTTATCTTTTAGCAACCTGAAAACCGACATAAAGCTTGTATTAGCTTGCTTTTCTCTATCTTCATCCACTTTGACCAATGCGAACCAAATAAAAGCCAACAAACTTCCAATTGCAAATATTGGAAATAACGATTGCCAATTTCCAAATGTATCTATTGACATTAGAATAAAAATCGGACATAAAATAGCAAAAACCGATTTAAAGAAATAGCCGAGAGTGAGCTTCGTGTTGAAGTTTTTTGTTGCTACCGTATTGGTTAATACAGGCAATGAAACCTGAAGTATCGTATTCCCTATACCCAATAAGGCAAACGCAAATAAAATAATTGGAAAAGAATAGCCAAAAAATGGAATTAGCATGGCAATCGTTGTAATTAACATGCTTAGCATAACCGTTCTTTTTCTTCCAATTTTACCCATCAACATTCCTGTTGGAATGGAGAAAATAAAAAACCAAAGAAAAACCATCATTGGTACAAGATTGGCCAACACATCGCTTAGTCCGAAATCCAATTTAACGTAATTAGTTGCAATACCCACTATATCTGCAAATCCCATAATTATAAAACTGTAATATACTGGTAATAATAAACTGAATGATGTTTGTTTTGTGTTGTTCATTGTATTATTGTATTTGGTTTTATTAAGTAAATGATAGTGTATCATTTATTAATACATTCAACCTGAAAAATAATTTTCCAGTAGATTTTTTACTTACTTATTTTTCCTAACTTTATGTTATTTGAATCATTTTTCCGATAAACAAATGTCAATTTACCACCAGCCAAAATTTCTTGATGTGTAATATAATTGCGCTCTAATTTTTTATTGTTCAAAAATACCGATTCAACCTCAAAATTCTTTACCGAAAAATTTTGTGCTTCCACCTCAAATATTTCATTGTTAGGAAGCAGTATTTTAAGATATGGAACTTGCGGTGCACCTAAGACATACTCTCCCGAAACCGGATTAACAGGATAGAAACCCATTACTGCAAACATATACCAGGCTGACATTTGTCCACAGTCCACATTGCCTTTTAAACCACCAGGGTTTGTCTCATTGAAATTTTCAACAAGATAACGTATCAGATAATCAGTCATATAAGCTTTATCTGTATACTTATATAGGTAAGGAACATGATGACAAGGTTCATTTCCATGCCAGTATTGTCCGATATTTCCCCAAATATTCCAAACCAGATTCTTAATTTTGGGATTGGTATTATTGCAGAATATTGAATCCAGTTTTTCAGCAAATACTTTCTTCCCTCCATTTAAGCTAATCAACCCGGGTACATCATGCTGCACATGAAACTGATAATGATAGGCATTTCCTTCTGTGAAATCAGATTCAGGTAGCCACTCTCCTACGACTTCGGTCGGGTCAATAGTTTGCTTAAATTTACCGTTTTTATTTTTTCCCCTCATAAAACCACTTACAGTATCATACACATTTCGATAACATCCTGCACGGTTCATTAGAAATTGATAATCGGTTTCCCTTCCCAATTTCTTTGCCATCAAAGCTAATGCATAATCATTATAGGTTCCTTCCAACAAACGGGAAACAGTTTCGCGACCATCGTCAATAACTGAAAAGGCCGTATCATAAGGGATGTAGCCATACTTGTCAATTAATTGTGTGTGATTGCGGAAGTGTGGCTTTGTAACCGAATTCCAAAGTGCATCATAAATGAGTGAATCCGTATAGCCTATTGGGTGGATGTTTTTTAACCATGCTTCCACAATAACCGATACGGCATGATTTCCAATCATGGTATTCGTTTCTTTGCCCCATAGTCCCCAACGTGGTAGAAATTTATTCGCTTTTAAAGGATTGTTTGGGTTTACCGATTTTTTCTGGTAACTTTCAATCATAGAAGCGACATAATCCTTCACTAATTCAGGAGTCAAAAGAGTGTACATTGGATTCGCAGCCCTGTAAGTATCCCATAAAGACAATGTTGAATAAAACTTAACGAAGGGAGACTTATAAATACTGTCGTTTTCTCCACGATAAAAGCCACTAACATCCGCTATGTTATTGGGCTGTATATAAAGTTGATAGAGTGATGTATAAAACATTGTCTTCGTTTGCTTTTTACCACTTAACTCAAACATGGATAAGATGTTGTTCCATTTCTCCTCTGCCTTATTACGGGTAATCTCAAATTTCCCAAATTCTGGCAATTCGCCATTTAAGTTATTTTTTGCCTCCTGAATACTTGTTGTTGAAAGAGCAATTTTAAACTCCAGTTCAGCATCTTTTAGCATATCAAATACCAATTCGTAGCGTGGAGCAATTTCAGTTTTACCTTCCGGTGCTACCAATTGTAATTTCGATTTTATTGGTTTGTTGAATTTAATGACGTAAAATAATTTTCGAGAAGCCCATTCAGTAGCAAGCCTATAACCAGTGAGTGTATATTCATCTTCGAATGTTTGAGAAGCTTCAGTAACATTTTTCCAAATATTATTAATGTCCCAACTTACACCATATTGTAGGTCTACAAGCAATTTAGCATCTTTAGGCTTTTTGTAGTTACAGCGATAGTAAGCTACATGCTCTGTAGCTGTAACTTCAACTCTTACACTATGATCATTTAAATAAACTGTGTAATAACCAGGACTAGCTTCTTCTGTTTTTTTACGGTATGATGTTTTGAAGTTTTCTCGCTTCGAAGCATCAATATTTTTACCACAATAGGGTAGTACCAGTATATCGGATAGCGAAGGGCATCCAGCTCCGTTCAGATGCGTTTGTGCAAAGCCCCAAATATATGGGTCATTATACTGATAACCTGCAACATGATCCATTTCGTAACCCGGATAATGAACATTATATGTTTCCGGGCTTGGCTGAACCATGCCTCCGGGTACTGTTGCGCCTGGAAAACAATGTCCTTCATGTTGTGTTCCGATAAAAGGATTTACAAATTTCGTGAAATCTTTTACTGCAGAGTAACTGGTTAGTTGTACTGAAATAATTAGATTTATTATTGCAAAATTACGTTTCATTTGATTAATTTTTATAAGGAAATAATTTAATACAATATTATTCTGATAATTATATCAAAATAAACCTCAGCCTTTATACTATAAAAAGGCAACTTCGTCTATTATATTGCATATATTATCAGACAATTACAGCTTCATGCCAAGCTCCTGATTTACGAGTTATTCTCAAACAATAATCATCATAGCTTTTGTATTTTTTAAATATAAATACCTATGAAAAAGGGGATGAAAATCAGAAAAGCATTTTCGTATTTCATTTTAATATTTACGTATCAATTATATTTTTTTGTAACAAAATATTTAGTAAAAGCATCTTATTTCGTTGATTTTGCACTTTCCACTGCATTGACTTTATATAGCCAATAACCCCAAAAGTTATCAACAATTTTTATAGGTCTTTTAGGAGACCAATCATCGTTATAAACACAGAAATTATCTGTTGTACGGTTCATTACGTTTGTAAATTCCCATCCAAAACTAGTTCCTTGATTAAACGTATTGTTAAGAATATTTATTAGATACTGGTCATTTACCAAATTGTAATCGCTACCATTAAAAGTCATGTGCTCTGAAACTGCCCAATCCCTTTTAGTTGCTTTTATTACTTGCCAAACTCTGTCATACGCTTTTTGATTAGGTGAATTTGTATTCAGATTCCAGTGCCAGTTTATCTGAATAATATTGGGACATGTAAGATTAGTTAAAAATTCAATTGGATCTCCAACTCGATTTTGTTGAAAAGATTCATTTGCATCGAGATAATCGACTGCCACATAGGCTGAACTGCCTGCTACTTCGCGATATGCTGATGCTTCATTGTTGACCCAATTTGCCAAAGATTGAGCTCTAAATTTATTCCATGTTGGGTTGTTTTTAAATGTTTCGGGTATTGGGAATGATGTGGGCATTTTCGAAGCATCATCTGTAACATTATTAGCAGTTCTCCATTTGTCATACTCTATTTTGGCACTAATACTGTAATCGAGATTGATTGTACCCATATATTGAGGCTCAACCGAAGTTTCAAAATAGAGAATTTTTTTTGTATCAATTCCACTCGCTAAGTTTTTGATAAATAAATGTGATGCATCTTTATATCCTTGATGAAAAATTGAAAC
>Ga0172367_10005220_pt1 | contig 15785 bp, 15 predicted proteins | sample Lak10m_FD_114542 | JGI IMG/M metagenome (GOLD analysis project Ga0172367, IMG submission 114542) | Freshwater microbial communities from Kabuno Bay, South-Kivu, Congo - kab_022012_10m | ecosystem: Environmental > Aquatic > Freshwater > Lake | place: Democratic Republic of the Congo: South-Kivu...
CGACCGCAAGCCCCGCCACCGCGTCGGCCGAGGTGGTGGCGATGGTGATGAAACCCCCCACGCCCACGGACCGGGCTTCCGCGAGCACGGCGTCGAGACGCTCGCGAATCTCGTCGTAGAGCAGGTGGCAGTGGGTGTCGATCATGTTATAGGACGTTAAGGCGCCACCGCCGAGTGCGGTCTCCCGTTCATCGGCAGATTGCCCCTTGGGGGCCACGCGGCCCCGCCCCGGGGTTTGACCGCCTCGTGGCGGGTGCCTTACCATTGGGGGCGGACTTCGTGAAATATCGCACGAAGTTGTTTGGCGTTGCCTCCCGGCTCCCTGCCGATGGCCCTGCACGGACAAACCTGATGAGCAGATTCCTGTTTCCTCGCTGGTCGAACGCCCTCCTGCCCTTCGTGCTGGTGGTCGGTGCCATCGCCCCGCTCTACGTGACGCTCCTGGTCGCCTACGGGTTCAGCCCCAAGACGCTTGAGGGCCAGTACCAGCCGGTGCAGCCCGTGCCGTTCAGCCACGCGCTGCACGCGGGCAAGCTCGGCATGGACTGCCGCTACTGCCACAACACGGTGGAGAACGCCGCGCACGCGGCGGTGCCGCCCACGCAGACGTGCATGAACTGCCACACGCAGATCCACCGCGAGAGCCCCAACCTCGCGAAGGTCCGCGACAGCTACGTGACCGGCATGCCCATCGAGTGGATCAAGGTCCACAAGGTCGGCGACTACGCGTACTTCAACCATGCCGCGCACGTGACGCGCGGCGTGAGCTGCGTGGAGTGCCACGGCCGCGTCGACCAGATGGAGGTGGTGCATCGCGCGCAGCCCCTGTCGATGGGCTGGTGCCTCGGCTGCCACCGCGACCCCGTTAACCACGTCCGGCCGCCCGAGGCCGTGTTCGAGCTGTGGAAGGACACGACCACCACCTGGTCGAAGGACGAGCGGCTGGGCCTGATCAACCGCTTCGACATCCACCCGAACGAGTACTGCTCCACCTGCCACCGCTGAGCCGCAGGAAGCATCCCCGCGACACGGACACGGAAAGACACAGACATGCACGACGGCTGCAACCACGGCTCCACCCCCGAGACCACCGCCTCCGCCGAAGCGAGGCTTTCCGGCGGGCCGGCCCGCCGCTCCGCGTACTGGCGCTCCGTGGAGGAGCTGGCGCAGACGCAGGAGTTCCGTTCCTGCATGGAGCGTGAGTTCCAGCCCGGCGCGAGCGAGGCCACCGACGACGACCGCCGCTCCTTCGTCAAGGTGATGGGCGCATCGTTCGCGCTCGCCGGCCTGGCCGCGTGCCGCCGCTACCCCGAGGCGAAGTTCGCGGAGTACGCGTCTCGCCCGGCCAACCGCTCGCCCGGCATCCCCGTCACCTACGCCACCAGCTTCGAGCTCGGCGGCATGGGCTTCGGCGTGCTGGCCACCAGCTTCGACGGCCGCCCGATCAAGCTCGACGGCAACCCCGCGCACCCGTCCGCACCGCTCGCGGGCGGCGCCAACGCGGTCGACCCCTCCGAGCTCGCCAAGCGCGGCGCGCCGCAGGTCGGCCCCTCCAACGCGATGCTGCAGGCGCGCGTCCTCGAGCTGTACGACCCCGAGCGCAGCCGCATCGCGCTCGAGAACGGCAAGGAGAGCACGGCGAAGGCGCTCGACGCCTTCCTCGACGCGCGCCGCGCGGAGTGGAAGAAGGACGGTGGCGCCGGCCTGGTGGTGCTCGCCGAGCCGACCAACTCGCCGTCGCTGCTGGCCGCGCGCGAGCGCCTGATGAAGGCGTTCCCCAAGGCCACCTGGGCCGCCTGGTGCTCGGTCAACGACGACAACGCGCTCGAAGGCACCGCCGCGGCGTGGGGCTCGTCGCGCCGTGCGCAGCCGAGGTTCGCCGAGGCCGAGGTCATCCTGAGCCTCGACTGCGACTTCCTGCACGAGTGCCCGGGCTCCGTCGCCAACGCGCGCGCCTGGGCCACCGGCCGCTCGCTCGTGAAGCGCGAGGGCGGACGGCTCGTGGCCAAGGAGCCCGGCTCCGCCGCGATGAGCCGCGTCTACCAGGTCGAGGGCCTGCTCACCGTCACCGGGATGAGCGCCGACCAGCGCCTGGCGATGAAGCCCTCGCACGTGGCGCCGTTCGCGGCCGCCATCGCCGACCGGCTCGGCGTGGAGGGCGCGCGCGCCATGGCGCAGTTCGCGCCGAAGCTCGGCGAGCACGACAACGAGATCGTCGATGCGCTGGTGGCCGACCTGCAGAAGGCCGGACGCAAGGCGCTGGTGGTGGCGGGATCGCGGCAGCCGGCCATCACGCACGCCGTGGCCGCCGCGATCAACGCCAAGCTCGGCGCCTACGGCAGCACGGTCGAGACGCGCGCCGCCGAGGGCGGCACGTGCGCGGCGGGGATCGCCAAGGTCGCCGCGGCGCTCGGCGCAGGCAGCGTGGACACGCTGGTGCTCCTCGGGACCAACCCGGCGTTCGACGCGCCCGCGGACCTGCGCTTCGCGGATGCCATGGCCAAGGCCAGGCACGTGGTGCACCTGGGCTTCCGGGCCGACGAGACCGCGCGTGCCAAGGGCTGCACGTGGCACGTGCCGATGACGCACTTCCTCGAGAGCTGGGGCGACACGCGCGCGTCCGACGGCACCGTTGCCCTCACGCAGCCGCTCATGGCCCCGAACCTCGACCCCGCCGACGGCGGCCGCAGCGCGCTCGAACTCTGCGCGGCGCTTGCCGGCGACGACACGCGCTCAGGCATGGAGCTCGTGAAGCGCACGCACATGGCGCGCACCGGCAAGTCGGGCGCCGACTTCGAGCGTGCGTTCCGGATGGAGCTTGACCGCGGCGCCTGCGAGGGCACCGCGTGGCCGCGCGAGGGCACGCCCGCCCCCAACCTGGCGTCCAAGGCCATGGCGCAGTGGGTGGAACGCCGCACCGACGCCGAGGGCATGGAGCTGGCGTTCTTCTCCGACGGCAAGGTCTTCGACGGCCGCCTCGGGAACGTCGGCTGGCTGCAGGAGCTCCCGGATCCCGTCACCAAGATCACCTGGGACAACGCGCTGCTCATGTCCGCCGGCACCGCCGCCAAGCTCGGCGTACGCAACGGCGACATGGTCTCGCTCGCCATCGCCGCGGCCGCGGGCAGCGCCGCCGCCTGGGTGGTGCCGGGCATGGCAGACGACGTGCTTGGCCTCGCCGTCGGCTACGGCCGCGGCGCCGAGGCGGGCACGATCGCCGCGGGTGCCGGCTTCGCCGCAGCCCCGATGCGCACGTCCGCCGCGTTCACCCTCGCCACCGGCGCCAAGGCCGCCAAGGGGCAGGGCACCTACGCCTTCGCGCACACGCAGGACCACGGCACCGCCGATGCGGTGGTGCCCTCGATTCCCGCCGACAGCATCCAGGAGCGCCTGCCCACCCTCATCCGCGAGGCGACGCTGGCGCACTACAAGGAGCACCCCGACTTCGCCAGGCATGCCACCCACGTGGCGCACCGCCTGTCGATGTGGGAGGAGACCAACCTCGACGGCGCCAAGTACCGCTGGGCGATGACCATCGACCTGGCATCGTGCACGGGCTGCAGCGCCTGCGTCACCGCGTGCCAGGCCGAGAACAACATCCCGATCGTGGGCAAGGACCAGGTGGCCCGCGGCCGCGAGATGCACTGGATCCGCATCGACCGCTACTTCAAGGGCGGCGACGCGTCGAGGCCCGATGCCTACCGCGTGCAGCCGGTCACGTGCGTGCACTGCGAGAACGCGCCGTGCGAGCAGGTGTGCCCGGTGGCCGCCACCGTCCACGACCAGGACGGCCTGAACAACATGGTCTACAACCGCTGCATCGGCACCCGCTACTGCAGCAACAACTGCCCGTACAAGGTGCGGCGCTTCAACTTCTTCGACTACAACCGGCGCGACCCGGTGCGCGAGGGCGACGTCCTGATGACGAAGCCCGAGTACTACGTCAAGGACGGCCCGAACGACTGGCTGCGCATGCAGTTCAACCCCGAGGTCACGGTGCGCATGCGCGGCGTCATGGAGAAGTGCTCCTTCTGCACGCAGCGCATCCAGGCAGCCAAGATCGCCTCGAAGAACCGCTGGGTCCGCGCCGGCGGCACCGACGGCGGCTCCGCGGCCAGCTCCATCGCCGACGGCATGGTGCAGACGGCGTGCCAGCAGGCCTGCCCGACGGGCGCGATCGCCTTCGGCGATCTGAACGTCGACGGCAGCGACGTCCTGCAGCTGCAGCGCTCCAAGCGCAGCTACGACCTGCTGGAGGAGCTGAACACCAAGGCGCGCCTGAAGTACCTCGCGCGCGTCGACAACCCCGCCGTCGATCACGGCGCGCACGACCACGGCCATGACCACGGCCATGACCACGGCCATGACCATGGCCATGACCACGGCCACGCCGGCGCCGCGGCCGCGAAGGGAGGCAAGGCGTGAGCACCGTCCCCTCGAGCAACCACGGACAACCGATGCACGGATTCACCGAGATCGACAACACGGCCGACACGCCCGGGACGCGGGCGCCGCTGGTCCTCGGGGCCACCCGGTTCCACGAGGTCACCGCCACGGTCTGCCGGCCGAACGAGAGCAAGCGCCCGCCCATGGCGTGGACGGTCATGTTCGTGCTCAGCCTGCTGCTGGTCATGAACCTCGGGTTCTGCGTCAACTACCTGATCTTCACCGGCGTCGGCGTCTGGGGCCTGAACAACCCCGTGATGTGGGCGTTCGACATCACCAACTTCGTGTTCTGGGTCGGCATCGGCCACGCGGGCACGCTGATCAGCGCCATCCTCTTCCTGTTCCGCCAGAAGTGGCGCACGGGCATCAACCGGTTCGCCGAGGCGATGACCATCTTCGCGGTCATCTGCGCCGGCCTGTTCCCCGGCATCCACGTCGGCCGCGTGTGGCTGGCGTACTGGCTGTTCCCCATCCCCAACCAGATGGAGATGTGGCCGCAGTTCCGCAGCCCGCTCCTCTGGGACGTGTTCGCGGTGAGCACCTACTTCACCGTGTCGCTGATGTTCTGGTACGTGGGCCTGATCCCCGACCTGGCCACCATGCGCGACCGCGCCAAGGGCAAGGTGCAGCAGATCGCCTACGGCCTCTTCGCGCTGGGCTGGCGCGGGTCCAACCGCCACTGGCACCGCTACGAGCGCGCCTACCTGCTGCTGGCCGCGCTCTCCACGCCGCTCGTGCTCTCCGTGCACAGCGTCGTGTCCTTCGACTTCGCCACCAGCCAGCTGCCCGGCTGGCACACCACGATCTTCCCGCCGTACTTCGTCGCGGGCGCCATCTTCAGCGGCTTCGCCATGGTGGTGACGCTGGCGGTGCCGGCGCGCGAGCTCTTCGGCCTGAAGAACCTGATCACCCTGCGCCACCTCGACAACATGAACAAGGTCATCCTGGTGACCGGGTGCATGGTCGGCTACGCGTACGGCATGGAGTTCTTCATCGCGTGGTACTCGGGCGCGCTCTACGAGAAGTTCGCGTTCATGAACCGCGCCTTCGGCCAGTACGCCTGGGCCTACTGGATCATGGTGAGCTGCAACGTCATCACGCCGCAGCTGTTCTGGTTCAGGACCGTGCGCACCAGCATCCCGCTGATGTTCATCCTGAGCCTGTTCGTGAACGTCGGCATGTGGTTCGAGCGCTTCGTGATCATCGTCACCAGCCTCGCCAACGACTTCCTCCCCACCAGCTGGGACAAGTTCGTGCCCACCTGGGTCGACATCGGCACCATGCTGGGCGCCTTCGGGCTGTTCGGGGTGCTGTTCCTCCTGTTCTGCCGCTTCCTGCCCATGATCGCCATCGCCGAGGTGAAGGCCGTCATGCCGCAGGCCGACCCGCACTGGGAAGGCTGGCAGCACGGGAACGGCGCGGGCGCGCATGCCGCCGCCGCGCACGAGCCCGGCGAGTCCGGGAGCCGATCCGCCTGACGACGACACACGGAGACCACACGTGACCACCATCGCCACCCAGACCAGGACCACGGCAGCCACGGGCGCACCCGCCCGCCTGAACTGCCTGCTGGCCGAGTACGAGAATCCCGCGCAGCTGCTGGCCGCGGCCGAGCAGGTCCGCGACAAGGGCTACCGCTACTGGGACTGCCACACCCCGTTCCCCGTGCACGGCCTCGACCAGGCCATGGGCATCCAGCGCACGCTGCTGCCCGTGATGGTGTTCGCCGCCGGCGCCGCCGGATGCACCGCGGGACTGGTGCTGCAGCTCTTCACCAACTCCTTCGACTTCACGGTGTGGGCGATGGTGTGGGTGACCGGCTACCCGTTCCTCATCAGCGGCAAGCCGGCCCTGAGCATCCCCGCGTTCATCCCCGTGATCTTCGAGCTCACGGTGCTGTTCTCGGCGCTCTCCACGGTCGGGTTGATGCTCCTCCTCAACCACCTGCCGCGCCTGCACCACCCGCTGCTGGCGTGCGACCGGTTCCGCCGCGCGTCCGACGACCGCTTCTTCATCTCGATCGAGGCGCGCGACCCGCGCTTCTACCGCTCCAAGACCGAGGCTGACCTCCGCGCCACCGGCGCCGCGGCGGTCGAGGCCGTGACCGAGGGAGACGACTGAACATGCTGCCGAAGTTCCCGAAGATCCTGGTGTACGGCCTGCTCGTGGGCGGTTCGCTGGCGCTGATCCCGCCGGTGGCGTTCGCGCGCATGCGCGCCACCCCCAGCCCCAACCGCCCGATCCACATCTTCTACGACATGGACTTCCAGCCGAAGTTCAAGGCGCAGGCGCCCAACCCCCTGTTCGCCGACGGCCGCGCGATGCGCCCGATCGCCGACGGCGCGGTTGCCCGCGGCGAGGCGTATGCAGACGCGCACATGGACGAGGGCGTGGTCGACGGCCAGTGGGCGGCGACGCTCCCGGCGCCCATGGCGATGGACGCGGCCACGCTCGAGCGCGGCCAGCAGCGCTTCAACATCTACTGCTCCGCGTGCCACGGATACGCCGGCTTCGGCGACGGCGCCGTCAACCAGCGCGCCATGGAGCTGGTGGCCAACGCCGCCGGCCCGGTGAACGGCACGCAATGGGTGGCCGCCAAGAGCCTGCACGACGAGACCACGCGCAACCAACCCGTGGGCCAGCTCTTCAACACCATCACCCACGGCATCCGCAACATGGCCGGCTACGGAGCGCAGATCCCCACGCAGGACCGCTGGGCGATCGCCGCGTACGTCAAGGCGCTGCAGCTGAGCCAGGACGCCCCGTCCGCCAAGTGACCCCCCGGCACGATCCAGGAACACACGAAATGGCTCACGACATGGCTCACGACACGGCTCACCACGACCTCCACCGCGCGCCCGACCTCTCCGCCGGCAACATCGGCGGCGGCAGGTTCGGCGCGCTCTCCTCCAGGCTCTTCCCGGCCGGCATCGCGCTGTTCGCGTTCGGCTGCTGGATGGCCTTCCGCGGCGACAGCATCGGCGAGGGCGCACGCGCGTACCTCGTGGCCATGGTGCTGGCGCTCGCCACGTGCCTCGGCGCGCTCTTCTTCGTCATCGTGCAGCACCTGACCCGCGCGGGCTGGAGCGTGGCGGTGCGCCGCCCGGCGGAGGCCATCGCGCAGAACCTGCGCTGGATGTGGATCCTCTTCCTCCCGATCGCGTGGATGGGCTGGAGCGGCAAGCTGGTGGACCTGTACCCGTGGGCCGACCTGGGCGTGCTCCGCAGCATCTCGCCCGCCGAGGCGGACCTGGTGGCCAACAAGGCCGGGTACCTCAACCAGAAGTTCTTCTTCGTGCGTTCCGCCGCGTACTTCGCGGTGTGGGCGCTCCTGGCCAACTTCTTCTGGAGCTCGTCGGTGCGCCAGGACCGCACCGGCAGCCCGTCGATCAGCGCCAGCTGCCGCAAGTGGTCGGGCCCGGCCATGATCCTCTTCGGCCTCACCACGTCCTTCGCGTCGTTCGACTGGATCATGAGCCTCTCGCCCGCGTGGTTCAGCACCATGTTCGGCGTGTACTTCTTCGCGGTCTGCGCCACGTGCGGCCTCAGCGCCATCACGCTGACGTGCCTCGCGCTGCAGCGCGGCGGGCAGCTGCGGGGCATCGTCACGGCCGAGCACTACCACGACCTGGGCAAGCTGCTCTTCGCCTTCGGCATCGTCTTCTGGGCGTACATCGCCTTCAGCCAGTTCATGCTGATCTGGTACGGCAACCTCCCCGAGGAGACGGCGTGGTTCCTGCCGCGCCAGGTCGGCCAGTGGTACTGGATCAGCTGGGGCCTGCTGCTCGGCCACTTCATCCTGCCGTTCGTGCTGCTGATCTCGCGCTGGCCCAAGCGCTGGCCGTCGTCGCTGGCCGCCGGATGCGCGTGGATGTACCTCTTCGGCATCGTCGACATCTGCTACCTGGTGCTGCCGCACATCCCGCACGACCTCGGCGAGTTCACCGACTACCGCGCCTTCGCCGAGAAGCACGCGGCCGACGGACCGCACGGGCCCGGGCTGCCGTTCCTCGTGGCCGGCGCAGTGCTGCTGGTGTTCGCGGGCACGGCGCGTGCCCTCCGCCGCGAGCAGGCGCTCGCATCGCGCGACCCGTCGCTCGCCGAGAGCCTCGCGTTCCAGAACATGTGACCGGACCAACGGAGACACCCATGTCCACCGCTCCCCAGACCAACGAGTTCGAGACCTCCACCGGCGTCCTCTGGGACGACCCCGAGGCCGGCAAGACCTGGACGGTCTCGCTGATGGGCGTGACCATCCTGGCCGCGCTGGTGGTGGCGCTCAGCGTCATGTACTTCGGCTCCGAGCAGCGCGAGGTGGAGGCGAAGGTCATCGCCCCCGAGTACCTCGCGCTCAAGGAGCTCAAGTCGCGCCAGCTCGACCTCCTTGCCTCGCGCGGCACCTACAGCGTCGAGGTGAACGGCCAGCAGGTGCAGCGCCAGCGCATCCCGGTGGCGGACGCCATCGCCATGATGTCCAAGAACCCCGCGCTCGCCGCGCCCGCACCCGCGGCCAAGCCCGCCCCGGCACCCTCGGCGCCCGCAACCTCTGCCCCGGCCGCCGCCAAACCCTGACCGCTCCTATTGTTCGCAGATGCAGATCCGCCGTGCCATCCTCGCGCTGACCGCCGCGCTCGCCTGCGCGGCGTCGTCGCAGGCGCAGGTGCGGCTGGGCGGGACCTACGAGGAACCGGCACCGACGGCTGACGCGCTTCCGGAGCTCGAGGGCGTCAACATCGTCGACAAGCTGGACTCGCAGGTGCCGCTTGATGCGACCTTCCGCGACGAGCGCGGCCGCACGGTCTCGTTCCGCGACGTGCTGCCGAAGGACCGTCCCGCGATCCTGCAGATCGGCTACCTCCGCTGCCCCATGCTCTGCAGCCTGGTGATGAACGCGCTGGTGCGCGGCATCCAGGGCGTGGACTGGACGGTGGGCGGGCAGTACGACATCATCTCGCTGAGCGTCAACCCCAGCGAGGGTCCCGAGCTCGCCGACGCCAAGAAGGCCGGATACGTGGCCGAGTACGGGCGTCCGCAGTCGGCGCCGGGCTGGCACTTCCTCACCGGCGACGAGGCGCAGATCCGCCGCGTGACCGAGGCCGTCGGCTTCGAGTACCGGCTGCAGGAGAACGGCGAGTACTCGCACGCCGCGGCGGTGTTCGTGCTGACGCCCGACGGCCGCCTCAGCCGCGTGCTCTACGGCGTGAAGTACCAGCCCGCCGACGTGCGCATGGCGCTGCTCGAGGCCTCGCAGGGCAGGATCGGCACCACGCTCGACCGCATCATCCTCTGGTGCCACGTGTACGACGCCAGCGCGGGCGGCTACGTGCTGCTCGCGATGCGCGTCATGCAGCTCGGCGGCGCGCTCACGCTCGCCGTCCTCGGCGGCGGCCTCGGATGGTTCTGGTGGCGCGAGGCGCACGCACGCAGCCTCGCCGCCCCCGCGCGCGCCGCGCAGGAGCCGGCGCGCTGAACGCCCCACGGAACACGGAAACGGATCACCCATGCTCACCATGCTCCAGACCCTCCCGAACGCGGCCTCCCAGGCCATCGCCGCCGCCGCGGCCGCCCAGTCGGGCGCAACGGCACCGTCGGCGCGCACCTTCTGGATGCCTCCCGGCGCGTCAACCATCGCCCCCGGCGTGGACCTGACGCTCGAGGTCATCAACTGGATCTGCTACTTCTTCTTCGCCATCATCGTCGCGCTGATGGTGTACTTCGTGGCCAAGTACCGCCACCGCAGGGGCGAGCGGTTCCGGACGGAGTTCCCGCACCACAACACGCCGCTGGAGATCGGCTGGTCGGTGCTCCCCACGCTGATCGTGATCGGCATCTTCGTGGTGGGCTTCCGCAGCTACCTCGACATCTACACGGCGCCGAAGAACGCCTTCGACATCAAGGTCACCGCGCAGAAGTGGGGCTGGACCTTCCAGTACCCCAACGGCGCGCAGTCGGACGACCTGTACGTGCCGGCGGGCAAGCCCGTGCGGCTGGTGCTGCGCTCGAGCGACGTGCTGCACTCGCTGTACATCCCCGACTTCCGCGTGAAGCGCGACGTGGTGCCGGGCCGCTACACGTACATGTGGTTCCAGTGCGACCACCCGACGGGCCTTCCCGCCGCCGAGGTGCGCGACCCGAACGCCAAGACGGTCGCCGGCCCGCTCGACGCATCGCAGCGCCACGCGCTGTTCTGCACCGAGTACTGCGGCACCGGCCACTCCAAGATGAACCGCTACGTCTACGTCCTCGACGAGACCACCTTCGGCGAGTGGATGACCAAGCAGGCGCAGTGGATCGACGAGATCCCCGAGGAGGAGCTGTACTTCAAGGCCGGCCCCAAGCTGTTCCAGCGCTGCGTGCAGTGCCACAGCCTCGACGGCGTGAACGGCATCGGCCCCTCGTGGAAGGGCATCGTCGAGCGCGTCAAGGGCTACCCCATGGTGGGCGAGGGCAAGAAGTACGCCACCTACCAGGACTACATCCGCACCTCCATCCTGGCCCCCGGCGACTATGTCGTCCCGCCGTACGCCAATGCCATGCCCACCTTCAAGGGCCAGCTCAACGACAAGGCGATCGACGCCCTGATCGGCTACATGGAGCACCTCGACGACTTCGACCCGAAGACCGGCAAGTACCTGAAGGCCCCCGCGGCCAAGTGACGCGAGCCTGATCCCCACGACCAAGCACAGGAAGTACCAGCCATGACCACCATCCCGCTTCCCACGTCCGGTCCCGTCCGCGACACGCTCGAGGCCCGGCCCGACAGCGACAACTACCTCACGCACACGCGCGGCGTGCTGTCGTGGGTGTTCACCCTCGACCACAAGCGCATCGGCGTGATGTACATGTGGGCGGTCCTCGCCTCGTTCCTCCTCGGCGGCATCTTCGCGCTGCTGCTGCGCACCGAGCTGCTGACCCCGGGCCCCACCATCACCGACGACGCCAACGTCTACAACAAGTGGTTCACGCTGCACGGGGCGATCATGGTGTTCCTGGTGATCATCCCGAGCATCCCCGCGGCGCTCGGCAACGTGATCCTGCCGATCATGCTCGGCGCCAAGGACGTGGCGTTCCCGAAGCTCAACCTCTTCAGCTTCTACCTGTGGATGTCCGGCGCGGTGCTCTGCGTCCTGTCGCTGGCGATGGGCGGCTTCGACACCGGCTGGACCTTCTACACGCCGTACTCCACCACCACCGACACCGGCGGCGTGATCCCGGTGCTCACCGCCGTCTTCCTCCTGGGCTTCAGCTCGATCTTCACGGGCCTGAACTTCGTGGTCACGGTGCACAAGCTGCGCCCGCCCGGCATGACGTGGTTCCGCATGCCGCTCTTCCTGTGGGCGCTGTACGCGACCGCCATCATCCAGGTGCTCGCGACGCCGGTCCTCGGCATCACGCTCCTCCTCCTGATCGTGGAGCGGACCATCAACATCGGCATCTTCAATCCGTCGATGGGCGGCGACCCGGTGCTGTACCAGCACTTCTTCTGGTTCTACAGCCACCCGGCCGTGTACATCATGATCCTGCCGGCGATGGGCATCATCAGCGAGATCATCGCCATCAACAGCCACCGGTCGATCTTCGGGTACCGCTTCATCGCGTTCAGCTCGATCGCCATCGCGATGTTCAGCTTCATCGTGTGGGGCCACCACATGTTCACCTCGGGCCAGTCGGCCCTGATGAACACGCTGTTCTCCGCGATCAGCTTCAGCGTGGCCATCCCCAGCGCCGTGAAGGTGTTCAACTGGGTGGCGACGCTCTACAAGGGCTCGGTCAGCCTGACCACGCCCATGTGGTACGCGCTCGCCTTCATCTTCCTATTCACGATCGGCGGCCTGACCGGCCTGCACCTGGCCACGCTGAGCACCGACGTGCACCTGCACGACACGTACTTCGTGGTGGCGCACTTCCACTACGTGATGATGGGCAGCGCGCTGATCGCCATGATCGGCGGACTGCACCACTGGTGGCCCAAGATGTTCGGCCGCATGTACCACGAGAAGCTCGGCACCGTGGCGTGCTGGATCATCTTCATCGGCTTCAACGTGACCTTCTTCACCCAGTTCATGCTGGGGTCGCAGGGCATGCCCCGCCGGTACTACGACTACCAGCCGGAGTTCCAGGTCTATCACGTGATCTCCACCATCGGCAGCTACATCATGGCGTTCGGCTTCACGCTGACGGCAGTGAGCCTGTTCGGCAGCCTGTTCGGCGGCCCGAAGGCGCCGGCCAACCCGTGGGGCGGCCGCAGCCTCGAGTGGCAGTGCGCCAGCCCGCCGCCCTTCGACAACTTCGCCAAGACCCCGCGCGCGGGGGACTGCTACGACTTCAGCGCCGTCCACTGGGATGAGAAGACCGGCGGCTACTGGGTGGACGAGTCCGCCGACGCCGCCAAGGACGGGAGCCACGCGTGACCCAGATCGCACACGACCACAAGGCGCCCGCGCACGGCCATGACCACGGGCATTCCCATGCGCATGGCTCGCACGGGCATGACGCGCACGGGCATCATGACCCGAACCTGGCCCACCACTTCGACAGCCTGGCGCAGCAGTTCGACAGCGCCAAGCTGGGGATCTGGCTGTTCCTGGCCACGGAAGTCCTGTTCTTCGGCGGACTGTTCGTGGCCTACGCCATCCTGCGCATGCGCTTCCCCGAGGTGTTCAGCTACGCCAGCCACTACCTCGACACCATCATGGGCGGCATCAACACCTGCGTGCTGATCATCAGCTCGCTGACGATGGCGCTGGCCGTGCGGTACGCGCAGACCGACAACCGCAAGGGTCTGATCACCTGCCTCGTGCTCACGTTCCTGGGCGCGGTGGGCTTCCTGGTGATCAAGTACTTCGAGTACTCGCACAAGTTCCACGACAACCTCGTGTGGGGCCCGAAGTTCTACGTGCCCCCGCACTCGGCCGAGGGCGACCTCGAGGCCGCGGTGCTGAAGACCGCCCCTGCGGCACCGGGCACGGCCATCACGGTCGAGAACCCCGCCCCCTGGCAGGTGCCGGACCTGGCGAAGAAGCCCGCGGTCGACGCTTCGGCCGTGAAGGCCGCCTCGCAGGGACCCTCGGGCGTCGCCCGCGCGAACGGCACGCCCGCCCCGGCCCCCGCGGCCGAGCCGGCGCCGGACGCCAAGGACCAGGCGCACCCCGGCACGCACCTCGAGGACGCCTCGATGCCGCCGAACACGCACCTCTTCTTCGCCATCTACTACGCGATGACTGGCCTGCACGGCATCCACGTGGTGGCGGGCATGGGCATTCTGGCGTGGCTGACGTGGCGCGCGGTGCGCGGCGACTTCTCGAGCAAGAACTTCACGGCGGTCGACACCGGCGGCCTGTACTGGCACATCGTCGATCTGATCTGGATCTTCCTCTTCCCGCTCTTCTACCTGATCCACTGAGGCGCGCACCATGGCACACCACTCACACGCCGAAGGCGAAGTGCACCCCGAGGTCGGGCACGTCGTGCCCGTGCGTTACCTCGTGGGCGCGGGCCTCGCGCTCATCGTCCTGACCGCCATCACCGTGGCCTCGCACTCCGTGGACATGGGCGAGGCGAACCTGCCCGTGGCGCTGGCCATCGCCATGGTGAAGGCCACGATCGTGGCGCTGATCTTCATGCACCTGCGCTGGGACCGCCCGTTCAACCTGCTCGTGCTCGTGGCATCGGCGCTCTTCGTGCTGCTCATGCTGGCCTTCGCCGGCATGGACGTGCACCAGTACGAGCCCACGATCTTCAACGGCAACCCGACGCAGGTGGAGCAGACGCTGCAGGCGAATGCGCCCGGCGCGCCGGTGGCGCAGGTGAAGAGCACCAACGGCGGCGGCACCTGACCGGGCCGCGCGGCGCCCGCCGCGCGCAGCGCCCGGCGCACGGACCGCGCGTTCCGCAGGACCCGGTCCATGTCCGTCAAGACGCTCAAGCACGTCGACCCCTTCGACTCCGCGCCGCAGCGCGGCGCTGCGGGCGTGTTCGGCATGTGGGTGTTCATCGCGGTGGTCGCGATGATCTTCGTGGGGTGCCTGCTCGGCTACGCGGTGGTGCGACTCGACCAGCCGCCGGGGCGTGAGTGGATGCCGAAGGGGACGCCGCCGCTGCCGGGCGCGCTGCTCCTCTCGACGGCGGTGCTCCTGGTGTCAAGTTGGACGATGCAGGATGCGGTGCGCGCCGTGCGCCAGGGGCGGCTTGCGCGCGCCGAGCACGCGATGGCCGCGACGCTCGGGCTCGCGGCGCTCTTCCTGGTGGTGCAGGTGCTGGCGTGGACGCAGCTGTGGCGCGCGCAGGCCACCATCATGAGCGGCCTCTACGCGTGGACCTTCTACGTGCTCACCGGCACGCATGTGCTGCACGTGCTCGGCGGCCTGCCGCCGCTCGTCCTGGCGTACCGGCGCACCCGCGAGGGCCTCTACACGCCGACCGACCATGCCGGACTCGTCATGTGCGCGATGTACTGGCACGCGCTCGACGTGATCTGGGTGGTGCTGTACGCGACGCTGTGGGCGGGGTCGAGGTAGGGGGCGGCGGGCTGAGTTTGCCCGCGGATCCGCTATTCGGAGTGAAGCAATCCGAGCACCCGGGCCGCGGCGATCATCCCGCGGTCCTTTGAGTAGAGCTTTGCTCCGGCATCGAGCGCCGACAGGATGATCCGGGCATCCGCGATGCCGATCCCCTTGCACCGCAGCCCCAGCGAGTCAATCCTTCCGTCGAGGGGGCCGAAAGGACTGGGAATGCTCGGCAGAAGCCGAACTTCCGCCGCGATCTCGAGCGGGCGTGCGCCGCACCCGAGGCAGAGCTCGTGGATCACTTCTGCCGTGCCTGCTGCCCGTCCGGCTGCGAGCAACCTGCGAAGTTCGCCGTCGGGAGCCCGTTCGTGCGCCATCCACACGCTGGAGTCGACGAGCACGAGGCAACCGCCGGGATTGCCGCCGGCGGGCGCGACCGCCGCATCACTCAGCCCTGCTGCGGGTGGTTCAGATAGTCCGGTGGCCGGCGCCGCGGGGGAGCCGAGGCCGTGGGGTCCGAGCCCCCTCGCTCGATCAGGCGCTGGGCTGCGGACGTCCTGACGAACATCGAGAGCACATGCGCGATCAGCCGCTCGGGATCGGAGATCCCGGCGATCCGGCTGGCATCGCGCAACTGCTGTTCGTCGACGGTGATTCGCAGGTCCATGATCATGAGTGTAGGCCTCCATGGTCCGGTGTCCAAGTGTTTCGGTCATGCGGGAATGATCATGCCATCATGGCCCGCGGCGGAAAGTCACGCCAAATTTCGTGCAGGAATCTCCGCTGCCGTCCATCAAGGATCCCGCGCTGGCCTCGGCCGTGATCGGCGGTCAC
>Ga0172367_10005221_pt1 | contig 15784 bp, 14 predicted proteins | sample Lak10m_FD_114542 | JGI IMG/M metagenome (GOLD analysis project Ga0172367, IMG submission 114542) | Freshwater microbial communities from Kabuno Bay, South-Kivu, Congo - kab_022012_10m | ecosystem: Environmental > Aquatic > Freshwater > Lake | place: Democratic Republic of the Congo: South-Kivu...
CCTTGTACAATGTGCATGGGGGCAATTATCCTCGCCCGAATACCGAAGGTTGTGTTTGCCTGTTTTGATCCCAAAGGTGGAGCTGCCGGGTCGTTGTATGATTTTTCCACAGATTCCAGATTTAATCATACTGTTGAGATGATTTCAGCTGTTCTGGAGGATAAATGTTCACTTATTTTGAAGAATTTTTTCAAGGAATTGCGTAAAAAGAAAAAAACCGATCCGGCAAAAATCACCCCTTGCGGGTGAAACGATAACCAACCCCCCGAATCGTCTGAAAATGATCCGGATGCCCGGGATCCCGCTCAAAATATTTGCGTAGCCTTACGATAAAATTATCAAGTGTCCGTGTTTCTGTGTCAGAAGCATACCCCCAGACTGATTCGAGCAGTTCGCGGCGTGGAATTGTTTCACCTTCTTTTTGAAAAAAGATGGAAAGTATTCTGACTTCCATTTCTGTCAGGTCTATTTCGCCCTGTGCGGTGCGGGCGCGATAAGAAAGGGGGAATACCTGATTCTCACCAAAAACATACCCCTCCTCAACTGGATCCGGCCGATACCAGGATGATCTCCGCAGCATCCCTTTCACACGTAGCAAAAATTCAACAAGATTGAATGGTTTGGTCAGATAATCGTCAGCTCCGTTCTCCAGCCCTTCAACACGGTCGCTCTCTTCAGTGCGGGCAGTCAGCATAAGTATGGGAACCCTTGAATCAATGCTGCGTACGGCTCTGCATACTTCGAATCCTGAAATTCCGGGTAGCATGACATCCAGAATTATAAGATCGCAATGTTCAAGCTGCAACACCTCCAGAGCACGTTCTCCAGAATCACAATGACTGACCCGATATCCCTCTTCCTCAAGGTTGAAACAGATTCCCCTTGCCAGATGAATTTCGTCTTCAACCAGAACTATGTGCTGTTTATCGTTATTCATGACTATTATGTCTGTGGCAGGCGGATGACAAAGGTGCATCCTTTGCCTAGCCCGGCGCTTGTTACTTTCACATTTCCCCCCAAGCTTTCAATTACGCTTGCAACTATATACAGTCCGAGTCCAGTCCCACGGATATTTTCGCCTTGATGCGGTACACGGTAAAACATCTGGAATACCCTCTTCAGCTCCTTTTTATCGAGCCCGCGCCCCTTGTCGGATACTTCCAGAACCGGCCCATCCTTAAGGCGATGAAGATTTATATTTATTTCAGGAATCCCGGATGAATATAGAGTTGCATTTTCAAACAGATTGCGAAGCACCATATTCATAGCTTCAGGCTCCAGTGTATATTTGATTCCCGGTTCTATGTCATGGGTAATGCTACCGCCTTGGGGGAGGGCAGTGCGCTCCCGTTCCACAAATTCGAGCAGAAGTGCCGAAAGGTCGGTTATTCTTGGCTCTGATGTTTTTCTTCTCTGCTCAAGTCGTGCAGCCATAAGCAGATTGTTGATAAGGTAGTGCAGCCGGTCTGTATCAGCCAGCATTGTGCTGACAAAAGCGTCCAGTTTCTCTCCCGAAGGTTTGCGCAATCGAATGGTTTCCAGATGAAGCTGAATGGAAGCCAGGGGAGATTTAAGCTCATGAGTCACCTGGGAAATGACATCACGTTGTTTGTCGTAAAGCTTTGATTGGCGTTTCCAGAATACAAATATGACATATACGCCGATTAAAATTACCAGCAGCATGGCAAGACCTTCAACCATAACTGGCCAGTTGAAGCCTGTGCCGAGCAGTTCCGGGCGGTATTTTTCAGCAAGTTCTCTGAATTCACGGTGTTTGCCGATAAACCACCATATCCAGAATATTACAATGGTAATCCAGACAACCTGAATTGCTATCATTACCATTACAGGATTAAAAATGCCGCGATATTTTTTCATGGTTTAGTTTTGATTTTGACCTGTGGCAAGCATATTCCAGCTTGTTATTGAATCCCCGTTTTGTTATAACCGCTGCACGAATAACCTGCAAGACAGAACTGCTAATATGCTTCTCGTCAGGGAGAATTGAATGGCTGAATTTGATTTTAAACGTTTGAAAAAAATTACCATGGCATATCGTGTTGTACAGATTATACTTCTTCTTTTATTGGTAACCATCGCCTTTATGTTTCAAGCCAAGTATCCGAGTCATTTTTTTATCAGTTTTGTTGTTGCTGTGGTTTTGCAGGGGGGACTTCTCTATCCACTTTACCGCTTGGCGTGGAGAGATGCAGTGGTAGAATTTGATAGTTGCTCCAGATCATTGTCCACAGAACAGCTGGTCGCCTTGCGGAAAAAACGGTTAATGGGTGATTTGTGGAAAGCTTCATTGTTGGTCTTTTTTCTTATATTCATAGCCCGTATTCCAGATGCTCAAAAGACTGGAACCCCTTTCTTTTTAAGCACATCGCTGTATAGCTTCCTGCTTATATTATTGACTTATTTCCAGTGTTTTAACTACAGCGTCAAAAAGAAGATGGCAGCGTTATAATTCCATGTAAAATTACTTTCTTAAAGGAGATATTTAAATGGCAAGCTTGAATAAAGTCATGTTGATCGGTAAATTAGGGAAAGATCCTGAAGTCAGATTTACAGCCTCCGGTCAGGCTGTAGCAGGTTTTTCACTGGCAACCAACGAAAAATTCAAGAGTAAATCAGGCGAGTGGGAAGAGCGTACCGAATGGCATACAATTACCTTGTGGGGTAAGCTTGCTGAAATTGCAGGCGAGTATCTTTCCAAAGGTAAGATGGCGTATATCGAAGGGCGGCTTCAAACCAGGAAATGGCAGGATAAAAGTGGCAACGATCGCTATACAACTGAAATTATCGGCGATAAACTGCAGCTTCTCTCGCCAAAAGGTGAGGGTTCACGCAGCTCCGATTCTGCTCCGCATTCTGTTACCAGCGACCGGATGGAAGAACCCCCGTTTCAGGATGATGATATTCCGTTTTAAAGAGCCATCCAGACTTATAAATGTATAAACAAAGCCTATCAGACTTGTTCTGATAGGCTTTGTTTATACACCCCATGCACACTAATGATGAATTATTGTGTTTCCCGTTCCATAACGACCAATTCCGCAGATTGCTTTAAGGCGGTACAGAAACTTTCATAGGTTACTGGTTTCAACACAAAGGATGTAACTCCTATTTTCATTATTGCTTCCACGTTTTCTTTATTGTTGAAGGCGCTCATAAATATCATTTGAACGTTTGAGTCATTGTTCCGTATTTTTTTGGCCATGGTCAACCCATCCATTATCGGCATTTTAATGTCAGTGATAATAATGTCAGGAGACGTGCTGAAATATTTTTCCAGGCCGTTAGCGCCATTGTGTGCGGCAACGACTGTTTCAACTTGGCGCGATAGAATTTGATAGAGTTCTGAGCGAATATCGTCATCGTCCTCAACCAACAGGACAGAGACAGGAAGTTTTGCAGGTAGGGATTGGTTCATTGCTGGAATCTCCTGGATTAAAGTTTGATTGTACTAAAATTGGTGCGATGGCCGGCTTCAGGGTAACTGATAATGAGCTGTTCAAGGCCTGTTGCTATGTATAATGAGATTTCTGGAACAACTGTGTTGGGACAGTTTTTGAAACAGCGTCTGCATTGCTGCACTACGCTGTTTTACAATAGCTTCAGCAAGCGCAAGAACGATAGCATCAGGATAGGATGGTGTTCTTGATACTAGGCTGCTCCAAAAACAGCAATGTTTGTCTACCATTGTCGTCAGATATTCGTAAACCTTAATCCGTAAAGCAGCGCAGTTTTCAGCAAGCGCTCCGAGAGATTTAATGGCAATTGCCGCAAACTCAAGGTCTTCATGCCAGTTCGTTGCCTCTGCCTGTGCAATTATTTTTGAAAGAAGCATAAATGCTTTCCGGTCTCCAGAAAGTCCAAGCCCTCTGATAGATATTTTACGGATTTTGGGGTCAGTATTCTGGATATTTACAGCAAAGGTATCAAACCCTGACACCGGGTCGAGTCGACAGAGCCCTGCAAGGCATTCGCGACGTATGTCGCTGTGGGGGGACCGGGCGTAGTTTAAAAAGATGAGTATAATTTCTTTTTTAAATGGTGAACTGGAGAGAGAGCTGAGTACTTTTAATACAGCCGTAAGTGATGCCGGATGAAAAAGCGATGCATTAGTAGCTGTTATCAGACTTTTTATCGCGTTGCTGCCAAGGGCTACAAGTGTTTCCGCAGCCTGTTTGCTTCTCCATAAATCATCAGAATCAATAAGTATCTGCTGAATGTGGGGAATTGCGCCATGTCCAAGAAGGATGAATAAATTGCCAATTGAAGTACGAATTTCCTTTGTTGCTGTCAAAAAAATCTTTGATGCAATGATAGGCGTATCACTAAATACAATTTCTGCCCTTCTGTTGATTGCAGCAGTTGACCGGCTGCTATTTTCCCGCGCATGATAATTAAGCATCCGGATGATTTGAATAGCCTCTTCAAGCCTTCCGCGTTCAATTAAATATGGCATAAAACTGGTTAGCGTCTGCGCTCTGAAAGTGTAGATGTCTGTTGCAACAGTCAAGTCGAGCGCACGAAGAAACTTCACCGGGTTTGACAGAAAAACCATCATCCGTTTTATTGTGAGAATTCTGTTTTTGAGAGCAGCGGGCAAATCTTCAACTTTTATGAGGCCTTTATTAAACAGTGATTCAAGAATATTGCCAGCTTGGCTGTGTTTTGAACTGTTAAGCCTTTGGCAGAAGCCGGCTAGAACACGCGCTTTTTTAGCGGAGCTTACATGATCTGGAAACTGGGCATTCACAGCAGTTGCATCATGAAGATACATTATGCTGACGGATTGTATCAAATCATCACTAATGAGTTGCAACGAATGTTCCTCTGCAATTTCTTCACTCATCAAATCCGAGGAAGCAAGGTCGAGATTCATAATAAACGAATAAACAAGTTCAGGGATAAGAAGCGGCCGGAGAATGTCGGTGAGAATCTGGATTTTGATGTCGTGAAGTTCATGCTCTTCAAGATTTCTTAGTATCGGCAGTAGATGAATATCTTTTTTAAGACGTGAGAGTGCCATACGGGCACGCCAAGGGAGGTTGGAGCGGTGGCTGATCACATCAGAGTTGAAAATGAACGAAAGATTGTAAATATGTTTTTGTTTAAGCGAATCTGTAAATGCCGCCCGTGTTGAAGTAGTCTCAGTCGGTGTGTGTGCTGGCTCGCTCATAATGTCGATAAAATAGGAGAACTCACTTTGCTCCATGCGCGATGAAAGCGTAAGGGCAACGAGCTCCTTGCGTTCAAGAAACTGAATCAACTTAGGCAGATATGTTTCTGCCATACTACGAGTCAGGCATTCATGAAGTTTTATTGCCTTCTCTGCAAGTCCCTCAATGATGACAGTCGGCTTTGCCTGGTCTTGAGTATGGAGTAAGGTGATTTCACCTGGCTGATTAAAGAGAGAAATAAACTGATTGTATAAACCGGCTTTTGCCTTACGAGATTCAGGGTGTTCGGGGAGATAATATCCGGTCCGCAGAAATGCCTGAAGCAGAGCAAGCATAAACTGACCGGTTTTTTGGGTCAGGGCATCTGTTGTCTCGGATACTCCAGTCATACACATCACGCTACTGTCAGTCATCAGTAGTCATTTTTTTGCTCAGCACTGTAGTAACGGCATTGAGCAACTGGCTATTGGTAATGGGTTTTTCGAGGACAAGGTCAGCATGCATAGTGGTTGCCATCAGAAACAGATATTCTGATTCAAGGCGTTGACCTCCCCCTGACATGGCAATAACAGCAGGACGCTCTGAGAAGGGTATTGCCAGTATATGTGAAATGATTTCAATACCATCGGCTTCAGGCATAATAATGTCGGTAATAATCAGATCAAAGTGCTGCTGGTCCATAGCGCGCATGCCATGCCGACCATTAAACGCTGCTTTAACCTTGTATCCCGCTGCGTACAGGGTGCTTGTGAAAAGTTCTATAATTTGCAGGTCGTCATCGATTAGAAGAATATTGGCCATTATGATCCAGTCATTTTAATAGGTTATCAAAGTTGCTTTTTTATAATGGGTGCTGCTTTAGTTCCCGTTTAGGCATGCCTCAATCGATTGTTTCAACTTTTCTATAGAGAAGGGCTTCTGAATAAAGGCCGCATTTTCAAGAGTAATACCTTTTTTGGCTATGAATTCGGCACCGTATCCTGACATATAAATGACTTTCAGGCGGTTGTTTATAGAGCGTATTTTATCTGCCAGCTCCATTCCATTCATTCCGGACATGATGGTGTCAGTTAGAAGCATGTCAAAATTATGGACATCTGTTTCAGTCAGTTCCAGCACCTCACTCGGATAGGCATAGGCAGTAACGCTATACCCGCAGCTCAAAAGCATGCAGGATATTGTGTTGAGGACATTTTCATCATCTTCAACCAGTAATATCCGCGCATTGGAGCTGTTTACAGTCATTTTCGTTTCAGGAACAGGTTGGTATTCCTGTAAATGGCGTGGCAGGTAGACTGTAAATGTTGATCCGATACCAGGTGTGCTACTGGCTTCTACTATCCCATTGTTCTGATGTATAATGCTCTGGACTGTAGCCAGGCCAAGACCTGTCCCTTTTCCGGTTTGTTTTGTTGTAAAGAAAGGAGCGAAGATGCTTTTCATAGTATCTGCGTTCATTCCGGTGCCGGTATCAGAAATTTTCAAAGTAATATAATCTCCGGCAGGTATGCTTTTCTCTTTACCGGTATTATCTGTGATGACGCAGTTTTGTGTTTCAATACGCAGTATCCCCCCCACCTTCATTGCATCGCCTGCATTTACAATCAGGTTCATAATTATTTGATCAATCTGTAGCGGATCAATGAATATCTGCCATAAATGTTTGGCAAGATGCAGATCGATGAAGATGTCTTCGCTGATCAGAAACCGCAGCGTATGTTTTGTGTCATTTATAATCTTATTGAGGTCTATTGATCGCTGATTGGTGGTCTGTCGACGTGAAAAAGCAAGCAACTGGGATGTCATGTCCCGTGAGCATTCTGCAGCTTTAAGTATTTCAGTGATATATCGTCGACAGGGGTCTGTAAGTGATAACTGCATACTTGCAAGCTCAGCGCAGCCGAGTATGACAGTAAGTTTGTTGTTGTAGTCGTGTGCTACACCGCCTGCCAGTCTACCGATCGCCTCAAGTTGCTGGGCAACGCGCAACTTATTTTCAAGTTCGACTTTTTTTGAGTTTGCCTGTTGCAGTTCAGTGATGTCACGATCAACTCCACGATACCCGATAAGATTTCCGTTTGTGTCATGAAGTGGAACTCCGGAGGTTAATACCTCAAATATCTCACCGGTCTTAGCAACAATCCTGTTATAAAAGTTGTGAAAAGGTTTGTGCTGCCGGATTATTGCCATTGCATTACGGCGCAGTTCTTCTCTTTCCTCTGCGGGATGCAGATCGTAAAAATAAAGTTTTCCGATAAGCTCTTCCGGTTCATACCCGAATAAGGTTTTGCACATATTGTTTGTATAGGAATAAAGGCCGGTTGCGTCGACTTCCCATATAAACTCCCGACTCTGATTTGCGATTTGCAGAAAGCGTTCTCTGCTTTTTTCCAATTCAATCCTGTCCGTTGTTTCGCAGGTTATGTCCTGCGTCAATCCGAATACAGTGGTTGTATCGCCATCGCTGTTTTTTAGAACTTTAAACCATGTCGTAGCATGACCCGATGTGCCGTTTGCATACATGATCCGGTGTTCAAGTTTGTGCTCTTGGGTAAAGCCCTCTGCAGACATACCCTCTTTGATTGTTTTTTCTAAGCGTTCTCGATCGTCAGGATGGATAAAAAGTGCCATGAAATCTGTTTTATGAATAGTGCGCCTGTGTTTGCCGTTGACCGGAAAGCCGAACAACGCATAAAACTCATCACTAATTACAAACAAACGGTTTGCAACATCATATTCCCAGAGGCTTATCCGGGCCATTTTCATGGCTGCAGCAAGTCTTGATTCTGTTCTGACAAGGGCAAGCTCGCATTGAAAGTGTGTATTGTTTATTGACGATATTTGCTCCTGATGTTTGATGCGCAGTTCTTTAACGTCTGTTGTCATTTTTTCCAGCAACGCATTTTCAGCCATGATATGTCGAGAACAGTCCAACAGTGAGTTGAGCAGTATCTCGCTGTTGAGAGGTTTAAGAATATATCTGTTAATTCCAGCATTGATCGCCTTCATAAGCATTGTTGACTGGTTAAATGCGCTAAGTACAACAATAAGCACCCTGTGGGATGCGGAACGAATATGCCGGATCATCTCAAGCCCGTCCATTTCCGGCATATTAATATCTGTCACAACTATGTCTGGGGTGTGCTCAGTAAATTGTTTAAGCCCTTCTACTCCATTGCTGGCGAATACAAGCCTGCCAACAATTCTCGAAAGATATTCCGATACAAGAGATTGGGTAGACTGATCATCTTCAACCAGAAGTACCGTCAAATTTTTCAGATACATCAATTCACCGCTGTTTAAACTTTTTTTCATGGCACCTGCTCTGCATCTACAGCTCCTGTTTCCGTGACGGGAAGCCATATATAGAATGTTGTCCCTGCACCGAGCGTTGATTCTGCCGTTATAAAACCGTCATGGTTCATTATTATAGTGTGGCAGAGTGCGAGGCTGAGCCCCATCCCTTTCTGACTGCACCGATCCTTGGTCGTAAAATACGGGTCGAAAATGCGCGGAAGAATATGCTTTGGTATGCCGGTTCCGTTGTCGGAAAATATGATATGCAGATAACTCCCCGGACTTAGTGGAATGTCGTCAAAGTCTGATAGAATTGTTTTTGAAACAGTAATGTGCAGTTTTCCGCCTGAGGGCATTGCTTCGATAGCGTTTTTTGCAAGTTTGCTGAACACGGTTACCATTTGTGTCGGCTGAAATCTGATCGCAGGCAGCTGGTCGGGGCGGGTAATAGTCAGCTCAACGGAGCTGTTTTTTAGTTCATTCTGCATGCTGTATTCTATGGTTGAGATCAGCTCTCCGCATTTTGTATCAATAAGAGATGCTTTACCGAGAACTTGTAATGTTTTGCCAAGATTATCCGCCTGATCATAAAAATTATTGATATCAAATGAAAGGTCATCTTTATATCCATGACTGTCCAGGCGTGATTTGACCAAATGTGCATATCCCAGAATTGCCTGCAGAAGGTTGTTGTAATCATGTGCCATTCCTCCGGCTAATACGGCAAGAGTCTCATGATGTCTCATGCGGAGACGGTCAATTTCTTGCTGACGTTCATTGAGCAGCATTTTTTCGGCTCTTAGAAGATGAGCACACTCGAGCAAGCAATCAAACAATAGGCAGCTATTGACTGGTTTGGTTACATACTTATCAATGCCGGTATTGATAGCACGCAGTAGATAGTCTGATTGCTCAAATGCCGTGATAACAATTATGGGTACTGCCGGGTTCAATCCTTTAATCTCATAACTCATCGTGAGTCCGTCCATAACCGGCATTAGTATGTCGGTTACAACAATATCGGGCGAATGCTTTATGAACAGTTCAAGGCCTTCCGCTCCGTCTGCTGCCGTGAGTAGTTTGCCGACAGGTCTACTGAGGAACTCGCAGTATTGGGTGCGTGTCTCTTCATCATCTTCTACATAAAGTACGGTCAATGTTTTCAAAAAATTCTGGTCATGTCGGTTAATGTGCATGATTATTCTCCTCCAGTGGAGTTTTGATAGTAAAAGCTGTCCCGGATGCTTTATTCTCTACTTCCAGTATTCCGTTCATGCTACGTTCAATAATGGTCTTCGACATGTATAACCCAATGCCGGTTCCCATTTTTTTTGTAGAGAAGTATGGTTCGAAAATCTTTGAAATAATTTTATCAGGGATCCCGGGGCCACTATCGCTAAAGGTTATAACTCCAAAATTACCCTGTTTTTCCAATTGGATATTGATGATTCTTTGTGGTGAGTTTGATTCAAGCATCGCATCGCGTGCATTGGAAAAAAGATTAAGTAAAACCTGGGAGTATTCATTGGGAAAGCCCAATAGCTGAACATCGTAGGGTGCCTCAAGTATGACTGAAATGTTATTGCTTTTAAGTCCGTCCTCTACGAGAGTAATAGATTGCTTTATCTGCTCTAGTGCAGAGAACACAACTTTTTCCTTGTCAGGCAGAAAAAAATTTCTGAAATCATTAATAGTCGTAGACATTTTTTGTATTAAGCGGTTGCCGTTGGCAACTGCATTCTCAAGGTATTTACCGTCAAGTTCATTGTACTGATATGCAGAATTGATATTGCCAAGAACCATAGCAAGAGCATTAAGGGGCTGACGCCACTGGTGGGCGATATTGCCGATCATTTCGCCCATGGCTGCCTGTCTACTTTGACTGATCATCACCTGATCTTTTTCTCTGATTTCAGCTATTGATTCTGCAATACGCTGTTGCAGGCTGTTGTTTAAAACCTCAAGTTGCAACTGCTTGACTGCAAGTTCCTCCTGCGCTTTTTGGCGTTCCGCAATTTCCAGTTCAAGTAGTACAGTCTGCTCATGCAGTTGTTGAATGGTTTTTTTCCGTCCGGTGATGTCTGTATGGGTTCCGGCCGCTCGTAATGGTACTCCATTCTCATCCCTTAAAACCACTTTCCCCCTGTCAAGAACCCACACCCACTCTCCATTTTTGGATTTTATGCGGTGCTCTGTTTCGTACAATGGTATAATCCCGTCAAGATGGTCTTTCAAAACTTTCTGCACCATCGCAATATCATCAGGATGAACAAGATTGGCCCAGGTCGCAACATTACGGTCAATCTCTTCAACCTTGTAGCCAAGCATTTCTGCCCATCTACGATTGATCTCTATTCTCCCCGTCTGAATGTCCCAGTCCCAAATCCCGTCATTGCTCCCGTCAAGTACAAGCTTGAGCCGTTCTTCACTCTCTGATTTTGCTTTCTCGTTCAGCTCAGCAGTCTCTTTGGCAATTGTAAGCTCATTAACTCGCTCAGCGATATTTTGTGACATAGTGTTGAATGCCCTGCCGAGTTGGCCGATGTCATCAGTCCCTTCGGGGACAGGAGGGGGGGTGAGATTGCCGGTGGCAACATCAAGACTGAACTGCGTCAATTTTGTCAGGTGCCTGGTCAGCCAGAGACCTATCAGCATTAGGATGATGGTAGACAGAACAATTTCAAGGAATGCGATCATTATTCCCTGAGTGAGTAGCGTGGAACGGGCTGTTATAATGTTACGTAAATTAAGGCCGAAATAGAGGGTACCAAGTTTCTGACCGCTGAAAGAAATCTCTACTGCAGTGTTAAAGCGTGGCTCCTGTGTACTATCAAAGAGAGTAAAGTATTGCGGCGAAGATGGCAGCGGCTTAGCCAGATCCCATCCGCTTGCTGCAATTCGAGTGTCGGAAATATCAGAAACGACGATATAGTCTATTCCGTTAGTTGTGCGGCTTTCATCCAACACGGCCTGTATGGTCGAATAATCCTGTTGGGCAACCGGAGCTTTAATAGCTGCATTTAAAATTGGAGCAATTTGCGCCGCCTGCCACTGTGCTTGAGAAGTCATTGCATTGTTCAGAAGCCGGATGCTGTTTGCTACCATTATAACCAGCATGACAATTTCAATGCCAAGGGCAAGGAACAATAATTTTCCGCGAACCGTATGTACGAGCGTCAAGGTCTTCATGGCTTTTCGCTGTTTAAATGACGACGCACTTCAGCTGCATAGCTATTCATCGACTCAAGTTCATGGGGGTAGAGGTTACGGTATCCTTCAAGTTTGTTGCTGTCGAAATACTGCTTAGCTTCATTTGTTGCCGCAAACTTCCATAAATGCGTTTGCATTTCTTTTAGCTCTGCCGTTTTTCTCTTGTTAAGCAGATAAATTCTGCCAGGCATCTGCTTGCTTTCAGCATAGATTTTAAGCTGATCGCGCAGATTTGGTGGAAGTTTCTGGAAATTGGCAAATGACATGAATCCAAGTGATGCTTTGCTGGATAATATAAGTCTGGCAACACTATCTGAAGCACTTACATATGCAAGTGGCAAGGAGGAAAGTCCTTTTTCGTTCAGCCACTGCCTGCCCCAGAGAGTTACCTGAGACGTAGGGCTGAGGCCGAGTACCGTAGTATTTTTCAAGTCGGCAGGAGTTGTGATTCTATTGTTTTTTGGCACAACGGCAACCGCTTTAAAGATTGCTTTATATGTGAGCAGAGGGATATACCCCGCATCTACCTGAAGCAGCCGTGCCTGCTGTCCTGTTGTGACAACCAGATCGTATGAATTGTTTAATGCCCTATGTGCAAATGTATCGAAGTCCGGGGCGGTCACAATATCAACTCTCGTTTTCAGAGCGTTTTCCAAATAATGTCTTAAAGGTTGATACATCTCGATGATTACTCGGGCACTGGTATGTGGCGCAATACCTATTACAAAACTGTCAGATGCATATGATTTGCATGGCATAAAAATGATAGTAGTAAACAGGAAAATGGTAATCAGAAAATGGGTGGCTTTCATGTCAGTCCCTTCAGATCCTGCAGATATTCGGGGTTACGTTGTAATCGCTTGTTAAGCGCCTGCTTTGATATGCCGAGCATCAGTGCTGCAGTTCTCTGATTTCCCCCGGAAGAGTGGAGAGCTTCGCGAATCAGGCAGAACTCGGCTTCCTGAAGGGTGGGAAACCTTCCGTGCATTCGTGAAAGTACGATAATGTCACTCGGGTTGTAAGTAGGGAGGGGTGAGACAGCTTGATTTTGCTTGAGTTTTGGAAGGGAAAGCACACCATCTGATGATAATGCGGATGCTCTACTGATAAGCCCCTTAAGTTCTCGTATGTTACCAGGAAAATTATATTTGCTGAGTTGATCGAGTACATCAGGCGGAATTATCGGCGTACGCACCCCGAAGTTTGATGCTGCTTCACGTACAAAATATTCCGTCAGCACCATAATATCATTTCTACGTTCACGTAGCGGCGGGAGGTGGATGTGGTGAGCGCAGAGACGATAGTAAAGATCGTTGCGAAATTCACCGGTACTAATTTTCTGCTCAAGTAGGCAGTTTGTTGCAACAATAATCCGTGTATTTGTTATTTTCAGCGTGTCTGACCCGAGCGGATAGTACTCACCCTCCTGCAACAGTCTCAAAAGCTTGATTTGCGATGCATTACTCAGATCGCCAATTTCGTCAAGAAATAACGTGCCATTTTCTGCTTTCTCGATCAACCCCTTGCGAGGATGGTTGGCTCCGGTATAGGCACCGCTGGCATGGCCGAAAAGAGTATCTGAAAACATTATGTCATCAAGTCCCGCTACATTGATGCTTACAAAGTGCCCTTGACGGGCGCTTGCCAGGTGAAGCCCTCTTGCTATCAGTTCTTTTCCAGTACCTGTTTCGCCCGTAACCATAACGGCCTGACTTGTAGGGGCAATTATTTCCATGTATCTGAAAATTGACAACATTTTTCTGTTTTGCGTTATAATTTCAGAAAATGCATGGTGAGTATCACGATGGTACGCGTTGTGTCCGAGATGGTGCGGCATGACGCTTGACGCATGCTGTGTCTTGTTTAACATGCAGCTTATTGTACTCTGAATAATTTCTTCAGCCTCAGGATTGACAAGGTAATCGTATGCACCTGTCTTCATGCACTCAACAGCCGTCTTGTGGCTATTGGATTCAGAGATCACAATTAAAGATACAAAAGGGAATGTATGCATCATTTCTGATAACAGAATTTTGCCGGCACTATCGGAACTAGAAAGTGAAAAAATAATTGCTGAAACAGGGAATTTTGTAAGAAAGGGTATAAGTTTTGTGTTGTCACAAATACTGTAAACCTGCTTGAATCCGCTTTTGTAAAACTGAATGCTCAGCTTTTCAAGTGTCGTGGAGCAGTTGTCAAACAGTAAAATGGCTGCATTTTGCGGTATCATTGTATGCATTCTTCCACCATGTAATAGTAAGTGTTATGTAAGTGACTGTAGCAAGGCGAATGCCATTTAGGCGTTGTTTTTAAAATTAATAAAAACAGTATGTTATGTGTATAATTCCATTGTGTTGTAATGTCTGCAGAAAGACGTAAGTTGACACATCAGCTCTGATTTTGATTTTATCCAGATAAATCATGTGCTTGGTGTGTTTTGGACAAAAGTTGACGGACAACATGTGTCCAGTGCGAATGATGGTATGTTTTATTTAATATACCACACAATTGAATGACTTGGTAAATTGTATGATATTTATTAAATAGTGCTATTTATTGCGGGCATTATATGCAGGATAATGAGTGTTCAGTATTGGTTTTTGGTAATTATAAACGGGGACAGCCCCTTTAAGTATGTGCTTTGGGGTGGGCTTTGTCGTACACTTCCATAAGTCGATCAATACCGACATGGGTGTATTTCTGGGTTGTTGAAAGGGAGGCATGACCGAGCAGCTCCTGAATGGCGCGCAGGTCCGCCCCCCCCTCCAGAAGATGTGTCGCAAAGGTGTGGCGTAGTATATGTGGTGATATGCGCTTGAAAGCCGCAATCCGGAGAACGTAGTCATCAACTATCCTTGCCACGGTACGCCGGTTTATTCTGCTTCCCCGACTGTTTAAAAAAATAGGGTCATCACCCTTGATGACTCCTCGTTCCGTAAGATACTCCTGCAGAGCTTTCATTGCCTTGCTCCCGATCGGCACAATTCTCTCCTTACCACCTTTCCCCAGAACCCTGACCAATTCAGCTGAAATATCTATATTTTTTAGATTGAGACCGGTTAACTCGGAAACCCGCAGTCCGGATGAGTATAGTAATTCCAGTATTGCCTTATCCCGTAGACCGTGTTTATTCTCTGTTGTAGGAGCTTCCATTAATGCAGTCGTCTGATCAATATCCAGATGAAATGGTAGTTTTTTATCCTTTTTCGGAGTGCTGATAAGTTCCGCCGGATTTTTCCCCAACTCGCCACGCCGTACCAGATAACGGAAAAAGCTTCGTATTGCTGCAAGTTTACGCCCGATGGAACTTTTTTTTGTATTCCTGCTCAATAGCGCAAGAAAACGTCGCAGAAGAAGGTGGTCAATTCCAGATGCGGAAACGGTCTCCCCTTTTTCTCCAATGGCAAATGCTATAAACTGGGAAAGATCGGATCGGTAAGCGGCAAGTGTATGGATGGATAGATTCCGTTCTGTCTCCAGATAATTGTTAAAAGCGTCAACCTGCTCTGCAAGTTTTTCCATATAAACCTCAATGATCGTGATACCCCATGGCAACCAGAATGCAGTTCCCATTTGCAATCAAGTTTATTCCATGCTCTTTGCACAGTTCTGTCGCATCGTTGTGTTCTGCGCCAGGTTGTATCCAGATGTTTCTTATTCCATGTTTAATAGCTTCAGATACAATCCGGATCGTTATCTGTGGAGGGGTTACAATAGAAATACTTTGAACTTCGGGCGGAAGATCCGAGATTTTTGAAACTGCCTGAATCTCTTCGATGGTTGACTGGTTAGGGTTTAGTGGGAAAACGGTTTTGTTATGCTGCTTATAACAGCGTAGTACTTTATTGCCAAACTTGTTACGGTCATTTGAAGCTCCTGCAACTGCAAATGCAGTTGAGGATAGAAAAATAGTTATCTGCTCCTGGATAGTCATAAATTTCCCCCTGTTTATCGATGATTAACCGTGGTAATTATATCACTTGAATAAGTAGATGAACAAGTGCTGTTAAGGAGTTTTATATGCTGGATTTTGAGCAGATAGTTGAAGCATGCGACCGACTTAAAAAAAGGGTCAGAAAAACCGA
>Ga0172367_10005226_pt1 | contig 15775 bp, 14 predicted proteins | sample Lak10m_FD_114542 | JGI IMG/M metagenome (GOLD analysis project Ga0172367, IMG submission 114542) | Freshwater microbial communities from Kabuno Bay, South-Kivu, Congo - kab_022012_10m | ecosystem: Environmental > Aquatic > Freshwater > Lake | place: Democratic Republic of the Congo: South-Kivu...
AGAAATCCCTCTCCTTTAAAAGGAGAGGGACTAAGGGTGAGGTCGATTTTATTTTAGAAGGATCATTTTCTTTGTTTGAACAAAATCTCCAGCCTGAAGTTTATAGATATAAGTTCCGCTTGCTAACCTTGAAGCATCAAAGTTTACTTCATATCTGCCGGCAGCTTTTTGTTCGTTTGAAATCAGTTCTGCAACTTCAGTTCCAAGAATATCATATACTTTTAGTGTTACATTTGCATTATTTGGAATGCTGAATGCAATTCTTGTACTTGGATTAAATGGATTGGGGTAATTCTGATCTAAGTTATATTCTTTAACTTCAACGATTTCACCAGATTCACCAAGTAACTTTTTCATTTGATCATCAGCTTCTTTACCAAGTATTTTAGGAAGCTGTACAACTGCTCCGTTAGCCAATGCTACAAAAACTCCAAATGATTCACCATTTTGATTGGCTGAAGGATTTAAGAATCCTAAAGCAAATACAACTGCGGAATTTCCCCCGAGTGTTCTAAGATCGGCATTGTAAACTCCAACTAACTGGAAGGGATTTGTTGTATAAATTATTACATAGTTTTTGCTGGCAGGAAGGCTAACATAGTTGCTGACATCACCATAAGCAATGTTTGAGAGACTTAATCCAAAGAATGCACGAATATTTACTGCTGGTGCATCGGTTGAACCATGAACTGCAAACAAATCTACTTTATTATTGTAATTAGCCTGTTCACGTGCATCTGCTTTTGCAAATAAGGTAAATGCAATGTCTCTACCGTTAGGATTTGATGCAAAATCACTTGTATTCACAACACCATTAGCCATAGCAACATAAGTCTTACCGCCTTCAAAAGATACGGCAAAGTTTTTTATTGTGTCACTTACAGATGTGCTTGTCCCGGGGCAACACCAATGTTCAGTAATACACCTGCAGGTACATCAACATAAGGAGTAGCTGTTCTGAAAGCAAAATTATCAAGTAATAAATCTCCATTAACATAAATATCAACTTCGTTTGCGATCGGATCAGCAGCATTATGAATTATCTGCAATCTTGCGGTAGTCGGTGCAATGTAAGCAGGGAATTCTACTACAGTACCGTTTGGTAATGCAGCAAATAATCCAAATGCAGCACCATTCTGGTTAGCAGTTGGATCAAGGAAACCTGAAGCAAATATTACTGCAGCACCACCGCCAAGTCCGGTTAGGTTTGCCTCAAAAGTTGCAACTATTGTATTGTTATCGTTAGCAGGAGTTATATCAAGTAAGTAAGATGAAGCAGGAACTCTTAAGTAATCAGTAAAATCACCATAAGCAGCATCATCTACCAATTTGCCTACATTTCTTGCAATCACATCAACAGCAGGTGCATCGGTTGAGCCGTGCAGAACAACAAAATCTACTTTGCTGTTATACATTCCGGATTCTTGGATACCATCTTTAGCAAAAAGTGTAAAAGCAATGCTTCTGCCGTCAGGATTAGATAAGAAACCTGATCCAACAACACCATTAGCAACTGCTACATAAGTTTTTCCATTTTCTAAAACTACAGGAATATTTTTAATCGTATCATTAACTGATGTACTTGTTGAAGGAGCAACACCAATGTTTAATGTTACGCCAGCAGGAACAGTTACAAATGGAGTGGCTGTTCTGAAAGCAAAATTATCAAGTAATAAATCTCCATTAACATAAACATCTACTTCATTAGCTAAAGGATCACCTGCGTTATGAATAACTTGTAATCTTGCTGTAGGAAGTACAGCAGGGAATTCAACTACAGTACCGTTTGGCAATGCAGCAAATAATCCAAATGCAGCACCATTTTGGTTTGCAGTTGGATCTAAGAAACCTGAAGCAAATACTACTGCAGCGCCGCCACCAAGTCCGGTTAAGTTTGCATTAAAAGAAGCAACAACAATATTTCCGTCATTGCCAGGAGTAACCTCAAGAATATATTGTGTTGGGCGAAGTTTTCTATAACCATAAATTTCTGAATAGGTTAGATTATTAATTACTTTTCTTCTTCCCCAGAAATTAGAACCCTCAGGTTCGATTTCCTCATCTGAAATTGATAAGCTAGCATTAGTAACATTTAAATTTTGAGAATTAGAAACATTTTTAGCCCAAACATCAACAGTTGGCGCATCTGTTGCCCCATGTACTGTTACAAAATCAACTTGCTGATTTGAAGTGCCTTGCTCTCTAATGCCATCTTTTGAAAAGATAGTAAATTCAATTGATTTATTATCAGGATTAGCTGCGAATTGAGATGGATCTAAAACACCATTAGCAACAGCAATATATCTCTTATTTGGTCTAAAGGTAACCTGAAAATTTTTAATTGTATCATCAGCCGATACGCTGTTTGGAGGTGCAATGCCAATATTGATTAAAACATTAGCTGGAACATCTATAAATGGTGTGGCATTTCTAAACTCAAAATTATCAAGTGCCAATGACCCATTTAAGTAAACATCCACTTGATATGCTGCAGGATCTGCGGCATTGTGAATAACTTGTAATCGAGCTGTTTGTGCAGAAGCTAAGTTTAAACCTGTTAAAAGTAGCAGAGTAAGAAAGAATTTTTTCATTTTAGGACTCCTTATAAAATAGTTATAAAGGTAAAACACAACTGCAGGCTGTATAGTTCCCCTAACAGGGTAAAATTTAGAAAAATTATTTTCTTCTTGATCTAATTTTTCACTGAATAATTCAAAAACTCACTCCTTAATTCTTACTCTCCTAGATTATCAAGAATAATCAACTAACAAAAAACCCCAACTTATATTATTAAGTTGGGGTTATATGAAGAATAAAAAAGTTATACAATTTTAACGAGGTCTTTTACCCGCTCTAATATCTACACAAGCTTTACAGAGTTTTTTATTGCCTTTTCCAGCAACTCTGTTCTTTTTGGTAATAATGCTTCCAGAAGCACAGACTCCATAGATATGATAGACTTCTCCGCCCTTGGAATGGAATGGTGAAACTTGCTTTGCCATAGATGATCTCCTTAAATGATTATTAAAAAATAGAAACGTGAATTAAGATCCAATACCTTTAATGGTCAAAATAAATTCAACCTTAGTTATTCTACTACTTGTAATATTGTTCTGCGGCGTCCTTTGGCTCCGACCGCAGTAAGTAAAATGCGCAATGCATTAATATTATTACCATGTTTGCCAATAACTTTTCCAATATCATCTTTATCGACTTTGATATTTATCTCTACGGTGTGTTCATCAGGAGTATTTTCTTCAACAACAACTTTATCAGGACTATCAACAAGTTGTTTTACGATAAACTCAATAAATTCTTTCATTAATTCACCCATCAATAAGTAAGAGAAATAATCGTTTAACATTATAATAGAAATAATATTACTAATAAGCAATAAATGTCTGGGTATTGGAAGCCTAAAAATTTCCCTGCAACCCGCCTGAGGGAGGTCAGTCAGCAGCAACGGGGCAGGGTATCAATCGGTTTTGTGAGTTGTAAAATACTTTGGCAAGAAGCTTGCTATTCCTAATTCACCCCAATACCCATATATAGTTATTGCTCTATCTTCCAACGGATACCCATATTTATCAATAGTAATGTATGGATAATTTAGTCTTAGCCAGGACAGCCTAGAATCCTTCATGTCAATATTATAATTATATACTTCCAAAAATTCTGAAAAATGCAACTTGAAAGTTTCTTTACGAGGATCGAGTGATATTAGTTCTGAAGATTCTAATATTTCAACCCCTGTATTTAATGGCTTATATACTAACGATATTTCAAATCCATTATCTCGAAAAGTTCCTTGTGAGAGAGATCTTAGAAAATAGGCTAATGATTCTTTATATTTTTTTATTCGATTGGTTTCCCATTCTTCTTTTACATCAAGATCATTTGTATCCAGTTCTGTAAAAAATAAACGATAGGTATAGTCGCATCTTTTTAACGACTGTGAGTATTCAAAATTTAGTATTTCACATTTTATATTGTAGCCCAGTTTATAATTATTAACTTCAATTGGGTTATCACTCTTTGCTGTCAATACTTTTTCCTTTGGATGCTCAAAATTTATTTCATATTCGTTTACAAACACACATTCCAATGAATACTGAGAGTATCCCAAAAAATGTTTCTTGAAAATTTCCAGATCATCAAACCATTCTTCGGGTCTATTTGCTGTAACTGTAATATCAGAAATCTTATAAATCTTTGGAATCAAATCTATATGCAAAAAGATTTTGGAGGAATCAGTTACTTTTATTTTTTGTGATTGAGAATCGTACCCGATCATTGAAAAAACTATTTCGTGATTACCCGGAATAATTGATGAAAGTTTAAATGATCCATCTATTTGAGAAGTTGTTCCCCAGGTTGTATTGGAAATATAAATATTAACATTTGAAAGTGGTTCCAGAGTTGCATTATCTAAAATGATTCCGGTTATTGAATTATGGAAAGGTTGGGGAAAAAGAATCCCTCTAAATAAAAATATAATTGCTGCGATATAATGAAAAGTCTTATCCAAGAAACTCTTGATAAAAATTATTTAGCGAATATTATTTAGTAGAGAAAAATTACTAACTGTAATTAGCAATAAAATTTAGTTAAAGTCAAAAAGTATTGCTTTGTAAATGCTAATGATTGTTGAATGTGTAAAATGAAAGAGGATGGTTATCTAAAAAAAATCCCTCGCGTTAGATGCGAGGGATTAAATTTAATAGTGTATTTTTTTACAAATGAACATTAAGAATTACGCTTGCAGTACCAATTCCAAATTCTGATCTGCTTGTACCTTCAACAGTTGTATTCCCAGATTTAGCTTCTGGTTTTCCAAATGATTGATATCCAAGGGTGTATCGTCCTCCCAAAGATAAACCTTCAGTAAAATACCAATCAAATCCGAAGTTAAGTCCAACTCCAAAACCAGTGCCTGAAGTTTCGGATGTAGTTGTAGTTCCACCAACTGTTTCATCCTGACTAGCGGAATAATTTCCAAAATTAACATTTAAACCAACATAAGGAGAAACACTATATAGAGGTTTAAGATGGTAATTTGCATCTATTGCTAATCCATAAGTAGTAGTTGTTGTCTCAGTTTTATCATCGTTAGCATCGATAGTTTCTGATGAACTGGAACCAAAATTTAGTCCAGCTCCTAACGCAATCTCATTAGTAATAAAATATCTAAATCCTGCACCAAATAAATCAGCCGTGTTATCAGGATATTGAGAGACACTGCTAACAGGAACTGGATTTAAATTGCTCTGAAATGGAGTGTATAAAAACACAAATGACATGGCACCCTGACGAACTTCAGGTTTTGGTCCATCATAACCTGAATTAACTTGTGCAAATGATAAAGTAGTACCAATGAGCAAAATGGAGACGAATAAAAACAATGTTTTCATATTGTTTGCCTTTTTTTTGTTTATGAAATAAAATTAGACCTAACTTATTTGGGTTCTAATAAGTTTATGAATTACAATCATTATACCAGAATAATCTTTAGAAACCACAGATTTTATAAGTTTTTTTTGGTCTAATTTGACAGTCTGCAGGTAAAATAGTAACAATTGTAAAATTATAATATGTTATTTCGTTTAAATTTAACAAATGGCAACCTTAAAGATTGAATAATGAATTGACAATCATCTGTAATGCATTTAAGATGAATTAAAATTTGGTACTTAAAAAGAAATTATTTGGATCTAAATCCCAGTAGAAATATGAATATCCCAGTAATGCCTAAATAGATTATCTCAATAATTAACTATCAATCTGACGCGATAGTCAGCAAACAACTTCTTAAGAAGAATAATGGAAATGTTACGCTGCACGCATTTGATAAAGACTAATCATTAAATGGCAGTACATCACCGCATAATATAATCATTAATATTTTAGAGGGAACTATCGATTTAAAGGTGAATGGTACATCCAACTTGATTAAAACAACCGAGTATTTCTCATTACCTGCAAAAATTCCATATTCAATTGAGGCAAAGGAAAAGACTAAGGTATTGCTGACTATTATTAAATAAAGTCAGTAAACAGTGTAAAATTATAGGTTGAAATGTTATTAAGACGATCCATCAGCGGAGAGGGTGGGATTCGAACCCACGGTACCCTTGCGGATACACTACCTTTCCAGGGTAGCCAATTCAGCCACTCTTGCACCTCTCCGAATTAATCTTTTATAAGAACTATCCTAAAACGGCTGACAAATATATTACTTAAGTACTACCTAACAAAATTTACGAATTCATAAGGATGATTATTTTTTTTAACTTTGTAATGCATTTCCGGAAAGGTGGCAGAGTGGCTGAATGCGGCAGTCTCGAAAACTGTTATATTGGGAAACTGATATCGAGGGTTCAAATCCCTCCCTTTCCGCTAAAATATTTTTACCTTAAAAATCACTTTGCAAAAAACATTTTTAGAGATATTAGAAATAATGATATCGCGAATATTTTTTGTAAAACATTTTGCGGTAGACTAACTGCAAATTTTGCTCCTAACCAACCGCCAACAATAAATCCAATACAAATAAGTGCTGCTATTTTAAGATCAACATATCCCTGCTGGTAATAAGCATAAGCTGCAAGTATTCCAATTGGCGGCACCATCAAAGCAAGCGTTGTACCTTGTGCCTGCTGCTGCGATAATCCAAATAAAAAAACTAATGCTGGAACGATGATTACACCGCCGCCTAATCCTACAACACCGCTAAATGTACCAGCCATTAGACCGAGTAATATAAAAAGAATTTCTTTAGGCATTAAAACCTCAATTTATTAAATCAATTATCATTTAATGTTTTATTTTTTGCTATTCGCCAATAGTAGAAAGGCAGACCAAGAAGAATTAGGAGTAATCCCATCGCAGCATTTTCATAATCAGAAATCAAAGTGTTTACCAGAAACAAAAAAGAAAATATAACAAAAATCATTGGTGTGTATGGATAGCCCCATACTTTGTAGGGTCTTGGCACATCAGGCATTTTTTTTCTAAGTACAATTACGCCATATGCCCCGAGCATATAAAATAACCACGAGGCAAACATTACATAATCTGTAATTGTATCAAATGTACCTGTTAAAACTAGTAGGCAAGACCACAAACCCTGTGCTGCCAGTGATGTATGAGGTGTGGCATATCTGGGATGAATTTTATCAAGTGATTTGATAAACATATTGTTTCTTGCCATTGCGAAACAAACTCTCGCGGTCGCAAGAATATTTCCATTCAATGCTCCAAATGTTGAGATAATAACCGCAATAGAAATTAATATTGCACCATTCGATCCAAATACAACTGACGCCGCAGTTGCTGCAACGAGTGGAGAATTAGCCATTTCTTCAATTGGTAAAACATATAGATAAGCAACATTTATAAGCATATAAACTATTACAACGATTAACGTTCCGAATAATAATCCCAGGGGAACATTTCTTTGAGGATTTTTTATTTCACCCGCAACAAAGGTTAAGTTATTCCATCCATCATAAGCCCAAAATGCACCGGCAATTGCTAGTCCAAATAATGAAATAATATTTGAAGTTGTTGAATCAGGCATAGAAAAGCCAGTTGAGATATTTGAAAAACTGCCTGAGCCGCTCGTTAATAGCAAGATAGACAAGAGAACAATAGCAGCAATTTTAATAAAAGTCACGAATGATTGTACAGCACCGCCAAATATTACTCCTATATAATTTATTCCAGTTAAAAACAGGATACACAGAATTGCGGCTATCTTAGCTCCAAATTCAGCAAATGGGAAAATGTTTCCAACAATTGGAATATAAATTGAAAAATTTTGCCACGTTTCCGGCAGCGGTGGATAGTTAATGAAGTAACCGAGATACTCTCCAAAAACGTATGCTATTGCAGCACCAGCACCTGTTTGAATAACTGCAAAAACTGACCAGCCGTAAAGATAGGATACAAAATTACCGTACATCTTTTGAAAGTAAACGTACTGTCCGCCAGTTGCATCAATCATTCCGCTGACCTCTGCATTACACAGAGCCCCAATAAATGTTATTATTCCGGCAACCAACCAGACAATTAAAAGCAATTCTGGCGACATTAGTTGGCTTGCCATGGTTGCAGGTTTTCTAAATATTCCGGATCCAATCATTGATCCAGCAGCAATCATTATTGCTGCGGTTAATGTTAGTCCGCGAACAAGTTCTGTTTTTGGTTTAAGCATTTGGCAGGATATTATTTATGATGTAAATAGTATTTCCAGGTTAATTTAATCTAAAGAATAATATGCGAGTGAACATAAATAAGTTTTTTAAAAGGAACAATTATCTCTATGAAAAAATTGTTTAATTCTCAATCTCACTACTTATGTTTATTTTTGCTAAAACTTAAAATCATTTTATAAAAGCTTTTTACTATGGATCAAATTCTTCAACATCTTAATCTTTGCATTGAAAGGGGCAGAGTAAACATGGACTCAAATTACCCGCCTGATATGAAAGGTTTACCAGGAGCAGTTGAATTAACACAATTAGCCTTGGATAATGGTCTTTCCGCTCAAACTGTTCTAAATGATGGATTTTTACCAGGGATGAAAATAGTTGGAGACAAATTTAGAAATGGCAAAATATTTCTTCCGGAAGTTCTCATCTCTGCTAAAGCAATGAGCAGTGCTATGGAATTATTAAAGCCATATTTCCAATCCGGTGAAATTAATTACAAGGGTAAAGTTATTATGGGTACTGTGGCAGGTGATCTTCATGATATTGGTAAGAATATTGTTAAGATGGTGTTAGAAGGTGGTGGGTGGCAAGTGGTAGATCTAGGAATTAATGTTAATTCAGAAAAATTTATTGATGCAATTAGATCTAACTCGGCAAAAGTTGTTGGATTAAGTGCAATGCTTACCACAACAATGCAGAATATGAATGAGATTGTTCGAAAGATCAAATCCGAAATAAATGATGTTAAAGTTGTAATTGGTGGTGCTCCGGTTACAAAAAAATTTGCAGATTCCATAAATGCAGATGAGTATTTCGCTGATCCACAAGGGATGCTTGATTACCTAAACAAGAAAACAAAAGCATAATTATTATGGATAGCCTAATTTCATTGAAACAATCTATTGTTAAAGAATTTAAATTCAATTATGAGGCTTGTACTATCTCCGAAAATCATATTCTTGAATTATTGGGCTATGATGCTGATACAGTTCCTGAACCAGTTTTGGAAACTATAATATTTATACTTAAAGAAATTCCAAATAAAGCCAGATTGCAAAGTGGTTATAAAATTTTCAGCCCAAGAAAAATAAAATTAGATGGCGATAGTTTTATAATTGATAACAGAACTTTTAGCTGTGGAAATATTATCTATTCATCATTAAAGAATTCTGAATCAATTGCATTTCTTGTTTCATCAATTGGCAATGAAATTGAAGAATGGTCTAGGTATTTTATGGATAATGGTGAAATGTTAAAAGGATATTTGATTGATAAAGTTGCTTCAGAATTAGTAGAGCAGCTTGCCGATAAAACAGAATTGCTTCTTGAAGATGAACTGAAAGAAATTGAATTAAAAGCTACCAATCGTTACAGTCCAGGTTATTGCGGCTGGAGCGTTGCAGATCAGCAAAATTTATTTTCACTTCTTCCGGATAGGTTTTGTGGTATCTCAGTTAATCCTGATTCAATGATGATGCCCATTAAATCTGTTAGTGCAGTAATTGGAGTAGGGAAGAACATTGAGAAAAAAAACTATCAATGTTCAATTTGTGAAATAGATTTTTGCTATAAAAGGGAGAGAAATGCGTAAAATTTCCGAACTATTAAATACAGGTAAATTGTTAATCTCAGATGGTGCATGGGGAACATTTCTCTTTAAAAAAGGATTAGTAACCGGAAGTTGCCCTGAGGAATGGAATCTTACTCATTATAATGATGTATTCGATATAGCAAAAAGTTATGAGATTGCTGGATCAGATATAATCTCAACAAATAGTTTTGGTTCCAATATTTTTAAGCTGTTTCAGTACAATCTTCAAGATAAACTTTCAGAGATTTGCCGGACAGCCGCAGAGATTTCCCGCAAAGCAGCAGGACCGGATAAAATTGTTATGGCTTCTCTTGGACCTACGGGTAAATTTTTAATTATGGGAGATGTTACAAGTGAAGAATTATACAATTCATTTAAGCAGCAGGCGATTGCCTTTGAAAAAGGCGGAGCTGATGCAGTTTGTATTGAAACATTTTATGCTTTGGATGAAGCTGAACTTGCTATAAAAGCTGCTAAAGAAAATACTTCGCTGGAGGTAATTTGCACTTTTACTTTTGATAAATCTGGTAACGAATTTAAAACATTAATGGGTGTCTCACCGCAGCAGATGGTTGAATCCTTAATTCAGTTTGGTGCTGATATTATTGGTGCAAATTGCGGTTCAGGATTTATAGATATGATTGAGATTGTAAAAAAGATTCGAGAAGTTTCTACAAAAATACCCGTGATAATTCAGGCAAATGCCGGGTTACCTGTTTTTGAAAATGGAGAACTTATTTATTCAGAAACTCCTGAAAAGATAAAAGCAATTATTCCAAAATTAATTGAAGCAGGTACAAATATTATCGGCGGATGCTGCGGTACAACTCCAGAACATATTAAAGTAATTGCTGAAATTGTTGGTAATTATAATAATAGAAAAATATAGTTGACTAAAATTTAGAATTAATTTCTTTAACTGCTTCTATCATTGTGATATAATTTTCAAGTTTGACATATTCTGGAATTGAATTCCCGGATCCAACACAATAACCTCCACCGTATCCAGCTTCTTCAACATTTTTATAAACATTATTTCTAATTTCATCAGTTGTTCCTCTGGAAAGTAGATCAACATCAATATTTCCAATAAGGCAGAGATTATTTCCGTATCTTTTTTTCACATCAGCAATATGCATCGCTTTGGGTTCTATCGGATGAATGGCATCAACACCGCAATCAATAATTCTATCCATCACATCATATAAAATTCCATCTGTGTGGTAGATAAGTGGTTTGTTAAATCGTTTAGCTAAATCACCAATCCTCTTTAACCAGGGGAAAAAATATTTATCCAAAACTTGTGGCGAGACCATTAGCGAATTTGTATAAGCAATATCATCACTGTACCAAATCGCATCTACAACTTCGGACTGTGCAAAATACTCAAACATACTTAGGACAAGTTCACCCAAACGATCATTAAGATTTTTAATGAGATCTTCATTTTCAAATAGTGCCATTGAAAATGATTCAAATCCCATCATCTCCCAAGTCATTGTAAAAATATCGCCGTATTGTCCAACGATTCCCATTCCATCGGGCAATAATGTTTTTACTTTTTCAAAGTTTGTATAATCAAAATCAGAAATAGATGGGAAAGTATAATTTTCTAAATCATTGTAGTTTGAAATCACGCCATTGTTTTCGGAAGCCCATTTTCTAAAAATAGTTCCATCATCGTTATAAGAAACGTGATTATCCAATCCGATCTTCATAGGATTAAAATCTGCTTTTGGCTGAAGCTTTATGTAATCATAGCCTGCTTTATACCAAAAATCAACTTCGTCTTTTAAACCCTCAATTTTTTTTGATAGAAAAAGTTCTTTAATCTTTGGATGAACTCCGAGTTCGGCAAGTGGAACGTAATTAACTTTTTCTCTTCTGAGAGTTTTTAGAAGCGCATTTATATCAGGGCTGATTGTTTTAGACATAATTCTTACCAATCAATTTGTTAGAAGCAAAAATAAATATTATTTATTTCTAAACTCTATTGATTTTTAGACTATTATTGATCAATTTCCAACCAAGGCAAAACAATAATAATGAAAGCTATGCTATGTATCGAATATTAATATCTTTTGTATTAACAGTATTCTTATTTGCCGGATTAATTGGAACTGCAAATGTTTTATTTAATCAATCCGATTTAAAAGTTAAAAATGTAATTGCCCAGATTTCAGAAAAAAAAGATACAAGATTGTCAATCAAGGAAATTGAAGCTATTACAGCCTCCAACAATTTTAGATTCACTTCAGTTAATGCACTTAGATAAAATATAGTATGCTCTTTATCTGATGTGTTCAATATTTTCTCAGAATATTTTATCCAAGAAGTAAAACCAAAATTTATTCCTTTCAAATTTTACCATTGCTTCTGGTGGTTTAAGACAAGATCTAGGGATAGGTTTTTATTTTTGTTGCTTCTTTCTTACTAAGCAACGCAAACTTATTTTGCCATTGCAAAAATTTTTAATTATGAATTTATTTAATCTAAAAAATATTAAAGAAGAAGTATATAAAACCTTCAAACTTGCTTATCCTGTTATTATCGGGCAGCTCGGTATAATAATGATGGGAGTTGTTGATAGCATAATGGTTGGACGTCTTGGTCCAATTCCACTTGCGGCTGCTTCTTTAGGGAACAGTTTAATTTTTATAATATTGATTATTGGGATCGGCTCATCATCTGTAGTCACTCCTTTAGTTGCTATTTTAGTTGGAGGCAAAAGATTTTCAGAGTGCGGGGTATACTTTCGTCAATCATTGTTGGTTAACATGCTTTTATCATTAGTAATGATTGGAATAATACTTTTCGGTGTTAATTTTATTCATCATTTAAACCAACCTGACGAAGTAATTGAGTTAACGATTATATATATGAGTATTGTGGGATTGTCCGCTTTCCCGCTAATGTTTTATCAAACATATAAACATTTTATTGAAGGTTTTTCGATTATGAAGCCGGCAATGATTATTGCACTTACGGCAAACATAATAAACGCCTTTGCCAATTGGGTGTTAATTTTTGGTGAATTGGGATTCCCTAAGCTTGGTTTAGCCGGTGCAGCTTGGGCAACATTTGCTTCAAGAGCATTTATGGCAATAGTTATGATGTTTTACGTCATGCGAAATGAAAAGTTTAAGCCGTATGATGTAACATTTCATTTTCGCGGTATAAATTTTCCGGTGATCAAAAAAATACTTAGACTTGGAATACCAAGCGGTTTCCAATATTTCTTTGAAGTTGGTGCATTTTCCTTTGCTGTTGTTATGATTGGTTGGATTGGTACAAATGAACTTGCTGCACATCAAATTGCAATAAACCTGGCTTCAATTTCGTTTATGGGTGTGCTTGGAATTTCTCAAGCTGCAAGTATTCGTGTTGGCAATGCGATGGGAGAACAAAGCATATCCAAAATACGAAAAGCGGGATTTACTTCAATTGTACTAGGAGCAGCAATTATGTCACTAGCCGGTTTAACATTTATTGTTCTTAATAACTTTTTACCAACATTATATATTGATGATGAAGCTGTTATATCAATTGCTTCAAGATTAATTATCATCGCTGCATTATTTCAACTATCAGATGGAACTCAAGCTGTTGGAATTGGTGTGCTTCGTGGATTAACTGATGTCAAAGGTCCGACTATTATAACCTTTATCGCTTATTGGATTATCAGTTTACCCGTTGCATATATATTAGGCTTTTATTTCAAGCTCGGTGTTGATGGAGTGTGGATTGGATTATTGATTGGATTGACTGTCTCTGCAATAATGTTAACTTTTAGATTTAATCATAAAAGTAAACATATCATACATATCTAAAAAAAATGCTTATTTTAATTGTCACGAGCTTTATTATCTCTTTTTTAACAACGATTGTCATCCCGAACTTGTTTCGGGATCTCATTTCATAATCGTTGGGGTTCTAAAACAAGTTCAGCATGATAATTATACGATTATATTACACAGCCTAAATAGGGAACTATTCTTTAAAAATTAATAATTGAAGAAAATAGAATATCTAAAAATCATAATCATAAGTTGGATCTTCTTTTACTTGTATTACTTTTTCATCTGATGAATAAATTTTTTCAGAACTTTGCGAAACATTTTTAAATAGCTCTTCTTTAGTTAAATAATCCTTCAAATAAAAAACTCTTACCAGATTTCTATTTTTAACCAGCCAGTTTAATGAAATCTTCATCTTTTCAAGATCTTCATCAGTTGGATTTGAATCGATACTTATCGAACCATTGTAATAATCGTCAAGTGCCTGATCAAAAGTGTCTTTATGATCGTGCAAATACTTTTTAATAAAAATCTTTCCTTCAAGCATAAGCACATAATCATTTTCAAATCTAGAATTAATCTCAATTAAAATATTCGCACTATTAACCGGTTCTGCAAGAATTGAAGATTTATGTGTTTGATCTAAAATAAAATCAACTAATTCTTTTATCTCAGCAGCTTGTTCATATTTCTCTTTTGCCGAGAACTCTTTCATTTTATTTAATAATCTGTCTAAAGCGAATTGATTTTTACCGTAAAGGAAATCATAAACATTTTCTAATTCATCTTTGTAAGATTCTCTATTTGATTCATCATCAGCACAAGGTCCTGTGCATCGATGAATATCATATAAGAAACAAGTTTTACCTTTTTGAAATTCTTTGTCAGTGCATTCTCTTATTGAAAAAGCTTTATTAATAAATTCTAAAATCTCTACTGCTTTTCTGCGCGAAATGAACAATCCAAAATAATCGTTACCATCAAAATCAAAATGGTTTGTTAGTTCTATGTTTGGTGCTTTGTGAGTTTTATTTATTCTAACAAAATATTTATTACCAAATTTTTTTAATTGATAGTTATGTTTTGGTTCCAGAATTTTAATTGTTTCAGCTTCTGTCAACAGTGCGGTTAATTCACTGTTTGTAATTACATGTTTTAATCTGGCAGCTTGTTTTATAATTTTTTGTGCTTTGCGGGGTGCAGAAGTTGTAAAATAAGATTTAACTCTATCACGAATTGATTTTGCTTTGCCAACATAAATTATTTCATCTTTTTTATTTGTGAAATAATAAATTCCAGGTGCATTTGGTAAAGCGCGATAATCTTCCTGTAATTCTTTTTTAACATTTAATAATGGAGATTCTTGATAACCTTTTTGATAAGAAAGCAACTGTTCAACGGTGGTAATGTTGTCTTTAGTTTTAAGTTCCTTAATCATCTTTAAAAGAATTTTTGCAGTAATCTCGGCATCGCCCAAAGCTCTGTGTGCGTTTGAATTTCTGAGATTTAAAAATTGTGCTACGGATGAAAGTGATTTACTTTGCAATGTTGGATATATATTCCGTGCGATCTTTAATGTGCAGCATGAATGTTCATTAATAAATTCTCGTCCACTTCGCATAAATTCGGAATTAAGAAAACCAGAGTCAAAAGGGAAGTTATGTGCAGTTAAAACAGAATCATCAATAAATGAAATTATCTCGTCAACAATATCCGAAAAAATTGGAGCACCAATTATATCATCATTATCTATCCCGGTTAAGGATGTAATAAATGGAGGAATATAAGTTTGTGGATTTATGAGGTAATTAAGTTTATCTGTAATCTTTAAATTTTCAATCTTGACTAATGCAATTTCTATTATTCTATTTTTATTTGCAGAAAGTCCAGTTGTTTCAACATCCACAACGCTAAATGACGCTTTTTCTAATGGTATATCTAAAGGATTCTCATATTTCATATTTAAATCTAACTTAAAAATTCCCTTACACAAAGCTGAATATTTATTGCTATTATTTTAAGGATATGTTGGATTACTTTTATCAAATTGTCATTTCGACCGAAGGGAGAAATCTTTAACCATTATTACAAAGATTTCTCGTTCGATGACTCACTCTAAATGACTATTTAAGAATTGAGTAAAAAAAAATGCTATTATAATTTTATTAAAGTAA
>Ga0172367_10005227_pt1 | contig 15773 bp, 15 predicted proteins | sample Lak10m_FD_114542 | JGI IMG/M metagenome (GOLD analysis project Ga0172367, IMG submission 114542) | Freshwater microbial communities from Kabuno Bay, South-Kivu, Congo - kab_022012_10m | ecosystem: Environmental > Aquatic > Freshwater > Lake | place: Democratic Republic of the Congo: South-Kivu...
GCCAACAACGATCACGAACTGCAGTCTTCTCATAATCCCTTGGTCCGCAGGTGTGAATCCAAGCGGGCCCAGTCTTACAAATCCGTCCGTTTTTCCCCCAGCCCTCGGATCAACTCAATAACCCGCAAAAAGGCTGCCTAAACTAACTTCAACACTGGACCAATCAAAGCGGGCTGGACAGTCCTCACACCATCACGGCTATACGCTAATTACTCAATGACGCAGTGCTTATTGCGTCGACTACTGAGTCGTGAGCGAGAGTCGTGAATTACGGTACCACAAAACAAACGGTGTGCATTGAGGAGCGCGAAGTCATCGACGGCGTGCTGCTCTATAAGCGTGACCGTAGTCAGTTGTGGCAAGCTTTTTGGAGCTTTGGTGCTGCCGTCACTAATCGTACAGTTTTTGATCCAGCCGTACGACCGGACATACCTTCTGATGGAGACAGAATCGCTCAGGACGGCGGCATGGGCCCGAATTTCTCCTGCCGACTGCAGTCTACATTGATGCCCGGCACTTTAAGAGTGATGCGATCTGCCCTAGGCGTGGCACGACTGGTTTTCAGCGGTTGCAGGTGCTCCGACTCGTGCAGCGTTAATCGCAGCTCATCGTCGAGCCCGAAGCCATCTGCCGCCGGGTAAGAAGCACGCAGCAGCATCCAATACCGCACAGCGCCGTCCGCTGTTTGGGCTGTGCCCTTACCTCCGCGATCATACGACTCGACTGCACGTTCTCCCTTCAAGTCTCTGACTCTGCAAGTATAGGGCCTCGCGCGACTTAGTCGCGTATGAGTGCGGTCTTCACGCCCATTGAAGCGCGTACCATCCAATTTGTTGATGTCGTAAATCCAGAGTGTTTCGGGCGATAACACCCACTCGGCGTCCGCAAAAAACTCCTTGCCAGATGTTGCGGTGAAGGTACAGGTTCCGGGGCCATTACGGCGTTTGTCCTCGGTGCGGCCTTCGAGTACTCCCACGATCTGGTCCCCGTCGCGGCGCCAGACGAAGTCGCAATTAACCGCGTTCTCGTTCATTCGCACCTGCGACCAGAGCTCCGGTCGATCTTGCAGGTTGACGTAAGGCTCTGCGTCAGCCATTGCTTGACCGCGGATCAGGACGATACCGCGAGCCTCGTCGATCGAAGCCTTGTACAGAACCTGAGTACGGCTAAATAGGGGCCCCTCACGACCCGCGATGTTGACCTGACCGTAGAAGACATGGGAGCCGATCTGCGGCGCATCGATACGACTAAAACTGCGGTACCACGGATCATGTTCGCCCTCTGCCGGCATACGTACGTTTCGCTCATAGTGCAGTTGAGGCTCGGAGCTCCATTCACCCGGCAGCCACGCCACCAGATCCTCAAGGATCGATTCCAGCTCGCGACGGTCGAAGTCATATGCCGGGCCAGTAGCGATCATCACGTCAGATTCCGCCGATGCTACGGATGCGATGAGTACTGCGAGCGAAGTAAACACAGCGCTTCGCCAACTTTTGACGAGTGACCGACTTGAAATCTCAGACATGTTGTTTAACTCGATTATTAGGAAGGGCGTTCCGCATATAGCACGCTGTTACAGACTCGGGCCAACGCCAATAAAAACAAGTTTTGTCGTGCGGCTCGCCGCTAACTCGGAGCGGACTGTACCTCTTTGTCCTCCAACACCAACCCCAGCGCGAGAAGAACCAACGCCCGAGAACGGGCAACGATCGCGGAGGCCTTGCCTTTCGCTGAGCACCATGCTAAGCAAGAATCACGTAACTGCAGACTAGAAGAGAAAAATATAATTATGAGCATCAACAGTAAACAGCGAAAAATAGTTCTACTTGGTTTGCTCGTCGTTACCAGCGTCGCCGCAGTAAACTCTGCAACAGGGCAACAGTTTGTTGCTGCAGCCGATCAAGGCCTTCAGGAAGTCATCGTCTCGGCGCGGAAGCGGGAGGAAAGACTCCAGGACGTCCCCATTTCGATCACGGCTTTTACAGCCGATGCCATAGAGCGGCGCGGCATCGAGAGCGTATACGACATCGGGCGACTCACGCCCAATCTTTCCTTCAACCAGACATATGGTCGGGTTTTTGACCGTCCGGTGATCCGCGGTATGTCCCAGATTCTCGGTGAGCGCACCGTGTCGTTCATCGTAGACGGTGTTTACATCGCAGGTAACATCACCGGGGCGGATCTTGACGACATAGAAACTGTCGAAGTGCTCAAGGGTCCGCAGGCGACGAATTTCGGTCGCGGTTCCCTCGCGGGCGTGATTAGCTATCGTACAACTCCCCCGTCGAACGAATTCAAGGGTAAGGCCTCTGTGTCCGTCGGCGACGACGGTTATAAGGAACTTGCCGCAAATATCACTGGTCCGCTGCTTGGCGAAACACTGAGTTTTAAGCTTGGCGGGCGCTTTTACGAATACGACGGACGATATACCGGGCGCAGTAGCGACGGTCGGAATCCGACCTTCGGGGCTGAACAGACCAAACGGGTATCCGGCGCACTGCGCTGGGCGCCGAGCGACTCGTTCGAGGTCACGGTGCGCGCTTTCGAAGCACAGAACTCTGACGGTCTGTACAACAACATAATTTTTAAAACGCTTAACTGTTTTCAGACGGCGCCCGGCGCGCGCGGCGGCAGCTTCTGCGGGGAGATTCCCGAAATTCCACTAAATGGCGGTATTGGCGTCGACCTCGCCGACATCGAGCGCCAAGGCAAGCCCGGCGTCGCTCAGGACAGCTCCCTGTACAGCGTCGAGGCCAACTGGGATGTGGGTCCCGGCACAGTAACCGCGCTGGCGAGCTGGAACCGCCAGGACGAGGACTGGATCGTCGACGACTACATCATCAATTCTCCGACCAGCGGCCTCCAGTCCCAAGCACCGGGTCCGACTATGACTATCACCAACCCGGGTAACATCACGCGCTTGATCCAAGTTAAGGAATACCAGTCGCAGGAACTTCGTTTCAACTCGAACCTCGGAGATAAACTCAACTGGACTATTGGCGTATACAACTACGAACAGGAGAATACCGGCTTCAATGGTGGTCCGCGCTACAATGTAAACCTCGCTAACGGTAGGGCGGCCCCGACTAATACCGGCCCGACAGGCACGCTTCGCGAGATCTCCCAGCCCGTCTCGCCCTTTGAGATACAGAATCAGGCTGTTTTCGGAAGCGTCAGCTACGATCCGAGTGAGCGTTGGCACCTCACACTTGAGGGTCGGTATGCGAGGGACCAGCTGACAACTAACAACGCCGTTCAGGTCGGCGGAAACTGTGCGCGGGTGCTGGAGGCGAAATTCAAGAGCTTCACGCCGCGTGGTACCGTTCGATTCGATTTCACCGAAGACTTGAATGTCTATTTCTCGATTGCGCGCGGTAATAAACCGGGCGACTTCAACAACTCGCTCTGTAATGCTGCTCTCCCTGCCGCCGAGTTCCAGCGCCTCTCGGCCATCTCGCCGCTAGGCGTCAACGAGGAAACCTCGTTGAACTACGAAATTGGCAGCAAGATGCGCCTGCTTGATGGACGCATGAGCCTAGAGGCCGCGTTGTTCTTCACGGACTGGAGCGATCAGCAGGTCACTAGCAGCCAGACTTACCGCAACACCCTGAACCAGAGTGCGAACATCTCGTTGACTACTAATGCCGGTAAGACCGAGGTCAAGGGGCTTGAGCTGAACTGGCTCTGGAAAGTAAGTCCGAACTGGGATCTCAACGCCTCCTATGGCTACACTAATGCCGAGTTCAAAGAGCTTTGCGATAACGTATATGCCGTTTTGACAGCGAGTCCCGTGACCACTGCGGGTCCGTGCCCAAGTGCAGTCGCCTCGGCGACCACGATCGCGAACTTCGTGAACTTAGTCGGCTTTCAGACCGCAAACGCGCCCAAGAGTACCTTCGCCGCCGGCGCAGAGTTCCGTACACCGCTGGGCACCGACTGGTTTTTCTTTGCGCGTGCCGATCTCTCGCACCAGAGTGAACGGTTCGCTGAGGTTTACAACCATGCGTCCACCGGTGATTCAACCCGCGTCGATGCGCGCTTCGGCGCGGAAACGGACGCCTGGAAAGTTACGCTATGGGGTCGCAATCTCGGCAATAACCGCAAGCCGGACTCCGTAGTGCGGTTTTTCGATCCGGACTCGGGCTTCGCGTTCAGGCGCGCCTATCAGGTGCACTTCCCTAACGGACGGCAGTACGGCTTGACTGCACTCTACAGGTTCTGATGTTCATTTCCCGCCGTTCGGCGTCACAATCTTCAGCATTCGTGTTTGCTGCAGAGGTGCCTTCGTCACGGAAAACATCTTTTCTCGCTGCGGCCGCCGTCGCCGCCCTCATGGCTGCGGTCCCGGCGACCCTGGCCGCCGACATGCTCGATCCGGCTAAGCCCGAGGACGCTTTGCTGCTGAACCGCAAGATGACCTGTTCGCTGGAGGACGGCCAGACGGTCATCCACTGGTGGAGGGGCAGTATGCTCAGCCGAGTGCCCGGGGAGCGCGACCGCGTGCTGTTCAACGTGCAGGGCATGAACATCCGCCAGTGCGGTAGTTTCGTTGATCCCAAGCGCGGTCCCGGCTTCCGCTCGGTGTCTCGCGAGGTGATGCTCTACCTTGATCCCCAGACCAACGAGGTGCTACGCCGCTGGAAGAATCCCTGGACTGGCGAGGAGGTGGAAGTCATCCACGTCGCCAACGACCCCGTCAACATGCGCGCTCCGACCTTCGCTTTCGGAGCCGACGGTAAGCCCGCCGTTTTCCGTGGCAGCTTCGTCAAGGGCAAGGCATGGACCAGCGGTGAGGCTCCGCTTTGGTACGATAATCCTCTCGCCGGGGACTATCAGTCGTACGTGGGCAACAACTACCACGCCATGGAAATGCTGAACTCATTCACGGATGCCAAGGCGTTGCTCAATCCCGCCGTCAGGACACTGCCCTCGGTGTCGATTTCCTGGGCGCGGGTTTCCGACTGGATTCCCTGGATGAAGATGGGTGGACGTACCGGGATTATCGTGTTCAATACGGTAGGCATGCGCGTAGCATCCTTAGAGGATCTTTCGGAGCCGCTGCGCAGCGAGCTTAAGGCGAACTATCCCGCCTATCTCGTTCCGCCGCCGCTGGATGACTCGAGACCGAACGAAACCTCGTGGACCTACATCAAGAAAGTCGTCGATTCGCGGCGTGCCGCGAAGGGAGACTAGTGATGAGGACTCTTACGACGATAACGGCAGCGGCGCTATCGTTACTTGTAGCGGGTACGGCGTCGGCCGCCGGCACGGAGCAGCCTCTTGATCCCGCCAACGCCGACGATCAGTTGCGTATTCAGGTGAAGATGTCGTGCTCGCTGGTGGAAGGGACGCCGACGCTATATTGGTGGAGCGGACGCGTGTGGGCCCGTGTGCCCGGCGAGCCGAACCGCTTGCTGTTCAATGTACACGGCATGAATATGCGCCAGTGCCGCGTCAAGCAGGATCCGGTACGTGGCTTCTGCTACCGTTCGGTGTCGCGCGAGGTGATGTTCTACCTGGATCCCGTCACCAACGAAGTGGCACGGCGCTGGAAGAGCCCGTGGAGTGGCGAGGAGGTGGACGTCGTGCACGTCGCCAACGATCCCGTCAATGCGCGCGACTGGTACTGCTCGCGGGACAAGGACGGCAAGCCCGTCGACCGGAGCGACAACCTGTCCTTCAAGGACGACCTACTTCTCGAAGGCGGCGGTGCCGCGCGGCTGTTTTACAAAAGCCCGCTTGCCGGCGAATACCAGGACTACGTCGGCGGGACCTACCACGCGATGGAATTTGGCACGTCCGCTGCGTCCGCCGTTGAAGCGCTGGATGCGGGCGACAGCGAACTCCAGGATACCCTGATCTCGTGGGTCCGCATCTCGCGCTGGTTGCCGTGGATGAAAATGGGCGACCGGGACGGCCTGGTGGTGTTCCATACAGCCGGCATGCGCCTCGACTCCTGGGAACAGCTGCCAGAGGTCGTGCGCCGAGAGGTTGATACCCGCTACCCGAGTTATAAGGCGCCTCCGCCACTTGATGACCTGCGCCCGAACGAGACTTCCTGGACAGTGTTCAAGAAGTTCATCGACGAGCGTCGGGCGAAAGAGTCGCCGTCGAATTGACCGTACCACTGCGACGCTTTCGCAGCCAGAGCCAAAAGCCTGAGCCCAGCAGCATGGCCGGTACGAGTCCGACCAAGAACCAAAGCCACTGCGTCACCCGTCCGCCGAAGCTGCCGAAGTGCCAGGGCACCATGCTCGCGAACAGCCGACCGCCCGCGTCGAGTGAGTCGAAGCGATCGATCCGAAGCACGGCGCCGGTCGTCGGATCAAGAAACATCCGGTGCCGCCCGGGGACAGTGTCCCCGGGCAGCCGAAATGAAAGGCTTGCCGGTCGTTGCAGCGTGCGCGCTGGGCGCAGCTCGTCAAAGCGCGCGGTCGGTTCGGCCTGGCGTGCGTTCTGCAGCAGTGCGGAGAGTGGCGCGAAGGCGGGCGGTGCATCGCGACTAGACTCCGTTGCTGGGCGATGCAGGACGGCTGGCGGGGCCACGCTGGCCGCACCGCTTGCGAGAGTCAGTGCTGCCGTAGCGGTGCCGCGAAACGCAAAATAAAGTGCGGTAAGCGTAATCAGCATGATCGCGAGCCATGAAATGATGCCGCTGACTCCGTGGATGTCGCGCCAGCGGGCTGCAGCCGGCTGTCGACGTATATGTAGTGCTCTGCGCCATCGATCGAGTCCCGGCCACCATAGCACCGGTCCGCTCAACGCTAGCGCTAGCAGCGCGAGCGCTGCGATACCGTTGATCTTCAGGCCCAGTTCGCCCGCTAAGAGCGCGTAGTGAAAATCCTGCAGATACCACATGATGCCCGCGGCTCTGCGCCGCTCACCGAGTATTCGCAGGCTGTAGGGATCGACGTAGATGCTAATCAGATCGGCTGCTTTTAGGGTCGGCGGATTACGCAGCTGCAGCACGACTTCAATCGATTCGTGCGCCGTCGCCGGCACGACCACCTTGGACAGCTCCCGCTCGGGGTATTCGCTCAGTGCGTGCGCCACAGCCTCGTCGAGACTGAAGCGTTTGTCCTGGAGCTGCACTGTCAGCCAGTCGGAGACCTGCCAGCGTTCTATGTCGGCTCGAAACACTAGCGCGCTGCCGCTTAGACCGAGAAGCACGATGTGCAGGCCGGCGATCAGTCCGACCCACACGTGGATCTTGAAGACGAAGCGCCTCATTGGTGCGCCCACGCGCCGCCGGGATTCATGTCGGTCCCTGTACGGGCGAGCGCCCTTCAGTGTCGTAAGCGTTGTGTCGCCTCATGTTTATCCCGGCGCGTGCCACCGCCGAGGCGATGGCCACGATAATGGAATCTATCTTCATGAGTATTAATCTCTGTGCATTTCTTTGTTTCGCGAGGAGTGAGATTTCCGCGGGTTCAGGCAGGTGGCTTGTACCGTATTTGCGTACGGAAATTGGAGCCGCGACTGACGTGCAGCGCCACTATACCGAAAGGCGCGAAAGATCGGTCTGGATTCGAGTGACCCTCTAATCGTAATCCGCTGCGCACCTAAAAACGCCATGAATGCGCCTACCGTGTCGAGGTTTCTATACGGACCCTCACAGTTCGTCATCGGCATTGTGCTTCGCAAATCCGTTGTGATTAGTTTTACTTATTGATCTAAGTTTAGGTGGTGCTTTTGGGGGTTATCGTGACGATTCGAGCACTGGGAGCTATTTCGACGGCGGCCATGCTAGAGACGGATCGCTAACATGAAACGTCTTGTTGATGCACGTCGGATTGTCGATGCATGCCAACGTGAGCCGTGCGAGGTCAGCTCGAGTCATTGGCGTCAGTACAGAGTCATCCTCGGTCAGCACTGCCTTTCCAGTAGCGGCATGCGTCGATGGATAGAGACGCGCATTGCGGATGATGACGTAGGGTACGCCGCTGGTGCGTAGCAACTCCTCACCAATACCTTGATCTTTGAGCCGATCAAATATTCCGGGAACCCGCTCCCAGCCGAGAGTTCGGAATTTTTCAATATTGCTACCTGCGCCAACTGCTCCGTGATGAATGAAAAGCCGGGTGCCGCCCTTACTCGCGTTGTACGCCAATGGCGCCATGATCTTTTCGTAAAAATGGATATCACCATCTTCTACTCGTACGGCGTTGATTACGACGTCAAAAGTCATTACAGCGAAAACGCGATCTACATCGGCTGTGTTCAGCAGATCTCCCGTCACCCACTCAATAGGCCGATGCGTCGGCGAGATGGGCGCGAAACCGGTACGATCCGAATGTTCCCGCGTAAATATTGTGATCCTCGCCGACGTTTTGCGCAGCTCGCCGACGATCGCACGGCCTAGCTGGCCGGTGCCGCCTAGTACCAGGACCGTTTTCGGCGTGTCAGAGGTGGAGATCGTCGAGCTGACTTCCGTGGCCCTCACGCCCGGTCCGTGCGAAGAAAAAAACGCCGCCACCAGCGCCGCGACGAGTCTTCGTTTGGAATCGTCCGCCACGTGGTTCTCCCGGCCGCAACAGGTCTGCACGGATGTCGAAAGATGATTATCTTCGTCCGCACGGGGGCCTCGTGTCACTAAAAATTTTTCACGGGCGAGTCGGCTGGTCATCGTTGCTCATGGCGATCGTGCCCATGGGCACGGCTAGCGCGCAAGCGCCTCTACCCAATGACCCCATGGAACCCATCGCCGATAAGCGTGATGCCATTGCGGGGCCTCTATCAGGCGCGGTACTCATTACCCGCGACGTGGAGTTACTGAGAAAGACCCATGTCGATGGGCTCGGCCTCGTGATGCGGGGTCCGCTGCACCAATCTGCCGAGACCGTGATCGCACAACGACGGTTGTGGGGAATGCCTCCGAATATCTCGTGGGAGGTATACGTACTGGAGCGAGAGGGCGTCGCCGACGCGATCAAGATCGTTGCGGTGATACCCGCTCGCGAAACTCCGGTGATACGCCGCAGTTTCGACCGCGAGGAGACCGGCCCTTACGCGCTCGGCTTTCCGACTCGCGACGTGGAGATGATCGACCAAAGAATGATCGACCGAGGATTCAAGCGCACGCTTCCGACCGTCAACCGTTACTCGCTGCAGCTTCGGGACGGTACGCCGTATCCCATCACCGAGGCCAGCTACGAGGTTGCAGACAACACACGCCTCGTCGTTCTTTCGCGTGGTAACGGTTTGCCCCAAAATGGAACCCTGGATCCCATCACTGGGATGGGTGGTCCGGCGTACTCAAGTTTGATCGTCGAAAACTCGGCAGTCATGGAGTCGTTCTTCACCCAGGTTCTCGATTTCGAACGACGTACCAGTCGCGAGTGGAGCAACTTTTCACCCCGCTTTCAGTATGTGACATTGTACGCGCGTGGTGCTCGCACCGGAAATCTCGGTCTCGTTGAATATGCGACTGAAGATAGACAAGCGGGCACGGGTGTACTACCGCGGCCACCGAACCGCGGGCTTGCTGGTTGGGCCTTCCCGGTACGGTCGTTGTCCGCGATTTTGCATCGTGCGAAAGCCCACGGCGCGCCCGTCCTAGCAGGGCCGATCGTCGTGGATGATCCGCGTTTCGGTCGGGTAACGGCGGCGAGCCTGCTCGCACCGAATGGATTTTTGGTGGAAGTGTTCGAGAAGCTTGACTAGTGATTATCGACATCGCTACCAAAGAATTTCGACAGACCTTTCGCGACGGTCGTTTTCGACTGGCGGCCACGCTTTTCATCATGCTGGCGGCGATAGCATTTTTTACTGCCTCGCAGCGTTATCAATCGCTTTCCGCGGAGCGGACGCGTGCGCAACAGGAAGTCGCCCTGCAATGGGTGGAGCAGGGTGAAAAAAATCCGCACTCCGCGGCACACTACGGCCAATACGCATTTCGTCCCGCGTTACCCCTCGCGTTCTTCGATTCCGGCGTTCAGGCTTTTGAGGGGGTATCGATCTGGCTCGAAGCGCACAAGCGTAACTACGCGGCTGGGCGACCTGCTGACGACATGTCACCCCTTGCGCGTTTTGGTGAAATTTCGATCGCCTACATCCTGCAAGTTCTATTGCCGCTGATTTTGTTGTTGATCGCATATCCATCGTTTGCGGCAGAGCGCGAGTCGGGAACATTGCGTCAAGTGATGGCAAGCGGGGTCACGGGTGGGCAGTTGTTCTTAGGCAAGTTTGTCGGTCTTTCGACATCGGTGCTGTTGCTGATGCTGCCGATCATCGGGATTTGTTTTCTAGTGCTTGTGTCGACATCGGGGGCCACGTGGCTGGCGCACGCCGTTTTATTGTCTGTGCTCTATCTCTGGTTCATGGCGCTGCTGCTCGGCCTCGCGCTGCTTGTTTCGGCGGTTGCTTCGACGGCCCGTGTGGCCCTATTGGTTCTGCTCGTGATCTGGGCTCTCGGAAATTTCGTGGTGCCGAGGATCGCCGCCGATATGGGTCGGCTTGCCTCGCCGACCCCGTCTGCAGACGCATTGTTGCGAGCCATCGAAAATGATCTGGCGGTAGGAATCGATGGCGAGACACCCTCGGCAAAGATCGAAAAGAGACGACGACAACTTCATGCTCTGTACAAGGTATCTACGGATGCGGAATTACCGATCAACATTCAAGGCGTGATATTCGGCGTCCAAGACGAGATTTCGGATGTGGTTTACGACCGACACTTCTCAGCGCTCGAAGCGGCGGTTGATCGACAGCTAGATATCTTCGAGGCCGCAAGTATCCTTTCGCCACGCATGGCAGTGATGCTGGTGTCACAGGAACTTTCTGGAACCAGCATCGGGCATCAGCGTCAGTTCGCGGACGGTGCCGAAGCGTTTCGGCGTGAACTCATGAAGACGTTGAACCGTGATATCACGCTCAACTCGCGTTCGGGTGACAACGCTTATCGCTCGAGTGCAGATCTCTGGCGTGAAGCAGGCGAATATCGCTTCGTGCCGGAGCAACTTGGCGCAAGTATCGCGCGCTGCGGCGCGCCTCTGACGGTACTCGTCCTATGGAGTCTCTTGATCTGCGGGCTCGGCTGGGGCGTGGCGCGTCGTTTAGGAACCGTCGGATGAGGCGGTCGGTCGACATTCTCGTCAGTGAGTTAGCACTACTGCGGCGCGAGCAGATCCTCCCGTGGGTACTCGTAGGTCTGTTGCTCGCGATGGTTTTCGCGGGAATAAGCGGCCGCATGATCGTTAATGAACAACGTATGGTAGCTGTCGAAGCGAGCGAAGAGGCGCGTGCGCTTGTTGACTCGCTGAAAGTGCAGGCCGAAGTTGGTGCTGAGACCTCACGCTCCCCCGGCGCCGTCGCCTACAGCGTCTTGTCACAACCTGTGACCAAGGCGGCAACGCCGCTCGAGGGATTGGCGATCGGTCAGGGTGATCTGCTGCCAGACACGTACAGACTCACCGCACGCGGGGCACATACTTTTCTTGGGCGCACCGACCCCGAAAATTCCTTGCGTCTCCTTTCGGGTAATTTCGATGTCGCGTTTATTGTCGTTTGGGTACTACCCTTGCTGGCGATAGGTTTTTTATTCGATGTCGTCGCTGGCGAACGCGAGCGAGGCGTTCTGTGGCTGGCGGTAGTAGCCGGCGCGAGTGCGGGTCGTTTCGTATGGCATAAATGGTGGGCGAGATTCTTGCTTCTTGCAGCGGTCACGACCGTTGCCATCGTGCTCGCAGGATTGATACAGCAACCTGCTTGGACTGCTACAGCAGCTTATATTTTGGCGGGATGGATAATCACGAGCCTCGTTTATCTTGCTTTCTGGTGCGCCCTTGCCCTCGTCGTCAGCGCCGGCGCGGGCAGTTCTGAAGCGGCTGCAACTCGTCTCGCCGGCGCATGGCTGGCTTTCGTGGTTCTGATTCCGGCCGTCACCAACCTCATCGCTGGTAGCATAGTGCCGCCACCCTCCCGAGTCGAATTGACAGCAACCTTACGCGAGGCCACCGAACAAGCCGACAAAGCCATCGCTGCCGAGCGTGATCGGTGGTTCTTCGACCACCCCGATCTGCAGGGGGACATGGATCGCCGTGCGTACTATCTAAGCGTTGCCCGCTCCGAGGCGGGTATCGAAAAGATCATGGCGCCTTTACTCCAAGAGTTTGCGCGGAATGCGCGCGACCAGCAGCGCGTCATCGAGGTACTGAAGTACCTGTCGCCGGGGACTCTGACTTTCAGATCGCTGACTGCGCTCTCCGGAAGTGACGGCCGGCTGCACGCCGGCTTTCGCGATGCCGTCGTTGTCTATCACCGCGCATGGCAAGAGTTTTTCGTGAAACGGATCGAGAGCGATACACCGCTGACGGCAGAAGACTATGAACGACTGCCGATCTTCGTGGCCCCGCAGATCGACAGGCGTGAGCTCCTGGTATCCTCGTTGATCCCGTTGTTGTCGATGCTCGCCTTGACTTGTTTGCTTTGTTTCGTGGGGTCGCGACAGCTACGCAACGCCGACGTGATCATCGGTGCACACTCTCCGGGAGTCAGCAGATAGTGTTGGAAGCCATTGCCCTGACCAAGAACTACGGCGAGGTTCGTGCCTTGCGCAGTTTCGATCTGCGTGTGAATTCGGGTGAAATTTATTGCCTGCTCGGGGCTAATGGCGCCGGAAAGACGACCACGCTCAATATATTTCTCGGTTTCGTGAGGGCCACTTCCGGCATCGCGAGGATCGACGGTATCGACGTGGGCCAGAACCCGACCGCGACCCGCAAGCGAATCGCGTATATCCCGGAAACGGTGACGCTGTACGGTACCCTGTCTGGCGTCGAGAACCTCGACTATTTTTCCAAGCTTTCGGGAATCAGGCATTCGGTACACGCTCTACGTGCATTTCTCGAACAGGCGGGGTTAGCCGTCGATGCGCACGACCGTCCTTTGCAAGGATATTCGAAAGGCATGAGGCAGAAGGTCGGCATTGCCATCGCCATCGCGCGTGATGCCAAGGTCTTGCTGCTCGATGAGCCGACTTCGGGTCTCGACCCCAAGGCCAGTAACGAATTTTCGCAATTGATTCTTGCCATGGCCGAGCGTGGCTCGGCAATCTTGATGGCCACGCATGATTTGTTTCGCGCTCGCGAGACGGGGTCTCGAATAGGCATTATGCGGGACGGTTCATTGCGTAAAGAATTTGTTGCGGGTGAGATCGGTCACCGTGATCTAGAAAATGAATATCTGAAAACGATGCAGGAGGGATGATATGAAAAAATACCTACCGTTGATCGTCGGGACGGCGCTCATTGCCGGGGTTCCGGTGGCGCAATCTCACAACACCATGACCGCGTATTACGCTCCAGCGGGATTCATGCAGGACTTGGAACTGCGTGTGACCCATGGCTGCAAGGGCAGTCCAGTCAAAGAAGTCCGGCTGAAGATTCCGGACGGCATGATGCGGGTCTCGGCCGAGCACAACCGGGACTGGGTCATCGAAATGAAAATGCGAAAACTGCCAAAGCCCGTGCCCGGCGAGGGTGGGAATATGCTCACCGAGACGGTCGATGAGATCATCTGGAAGAATCCGCGGAGCAACCTCCCGGGCTCGGGCCGGTTCGAGGGCTTTCGTTTTCGCGGCATGATTCCCGAGGCCGTCGGCAAAATCATCTTTTTCCGATCGGTCAATGTTTGCGAGAGTGGCGAGGAGCGCTATGTCGACTTGCCGAACGAACTGCTGGAGGCAAAAACCCCGGGGTTGCCCGAAAAGTTGCTCAAGTTCATGACGGCGACGGCCACACCGTCTGCTTTCATGATCATCGAGAAACCAACGCGCCCGCAGTACCCGTTCGCTACGCCGGGTTCGAAGAAATAGCAAAGCCTGCGGGGGGTTCGCATGTTCAGTCGAATGACGCGTTATCTGTTCAGTCTTCTTCTCGTCGGCGCACTTGCGGCGAGTTCCCCGCGGGCGTTCGCCCATGCCGTCTTGCTCGACTCATCGCCAAAACCCGGCGAGATGTTGATGCAGCCGCCGTCGGAGGTTGTTGCCAACTTCAACGAAGGCGTGGGTCCAATTTTCTTCAAAGTGCTCGACGTCAAGGGCCAGCCGGTCGGTGACCCCGGCGAAATCCGGCTTGACGGAACCAAATTGATTTTGCCGCTCGGTGCCTCGCTGCCGAACGGTACCTACGTTTTGACCTATCGCGTCATTTCCGCAGATACGCATCCGGTAGGCGCCACATTCGGCTTCTCGATAGGCGAGCCGATGAAGAGCGTCGATGCGACGGCTGATGCGGGCAGTCGCTCCATCTGGTCCCTCGCGGTTGCTGTCAACCGCTGGATTCTTTACGCCGGAATGCTGTGGGTAGCAGGCACGGCTATATTCATGCTGCTCGTCGGGTTAGACGGCGCTTTGCGAGAGGACGCACGACAAAAAGCCCGCTGGGCAAGCGTTCTGACGGCATGGTCGTATGTGCTCGCGGTCGGCTTCGGTGGTGCGGATATGCAGTTGGGTGGCGCCGATGCGCTTTGGCAGGCGGCGACCTGGCGATCCGGCCTTGACAGCACGCTGGCTTCCAGCGCGGTGTTCGGGCTCATTGCCATGCTGCTGTTGTACGCGGGTTTCGCAGCAGGTGATCGGCGCCGGGACGGATTTTTGATCGCTGGCGTGGTGCTTGCGATCGGTTCATTTCTGGTGACGGGCCACGCTGCGACTGCACCTCCCGCTTGGCTGATGGCACCGGTCGTTGGGGCACATCTCCTCGCCACGGCATTCTGGATTGGTGCATTTAGACCGTTGCTGTTGAGCACCAGGATGCTCTCTGTATCCGACTCGGGTGCGCTGCTGCAGCGTTTCTCGACCTTTGCGGTACCTGCCGTCATCGTCGTTCTGGTAAGCGGAAGTGCAATTTCGCTCAAACAACTGGGTTCGCCCACCAAGCTGTTCGATAACGATTACGGGACTGTCCTGCTCGCAAAAATTATATTGGTATTCGTAATAATAGGGATTGCGGCGTACAACAAGATCAATTTGACACCAAAACTCATCGCAAATGATGCGGCAGGCGTTGCAAAGATCAGACGAACTATCACGCTCGAACTCATGCTGTACGTCATCGTTCTGGCTGCCGCATCAGCTTTGACCGTGACTACTCCGCCGCGCGCGCTGGTTGCGACCGGCGAAGCTGGCGCCGCGGACGCGAAGATGGCGATGATTTCCGGTGGTCTGCTGAAAAGAACGTTGAGAAATGCTGCGGCCTACAGTGCCGAGATCGAACTCTCGCCCGCCAAGGTTGGCGAGAATATGTTGATGGTGACCTTGACGGACCCCGCAGGCGTTATCGTGGACGACGCGACCGCGCTCGAAGTGACGGTCGCTTTGGAGGCAGCCGGAATCAGCGAGGTGAGGCTCAAAGCCGAACCTGTGGGCAATGGCATGTGGCACGTGATGATTGGCGAAACCTTGATTCCTGGCGACTGGGCGTTGACGATCGACGGTTATCTCACCGACTACGACAAGACCAGTTTCGCGACAATCGTCACCTTGAAATAACGTGCAGCCCAGCGCCATGCCATCCGGCGGCGTGATCACACCCGGGATCAATAGGGATTTCTGCTGAGGATGGCTTTTTTCACAATCGTCGTGAAGGCTTCGTTCCGCGAAGCAGGTGATAGTCGATCAGCAGGAACGTCCACGGTTCTGACGTAAGCCGGTATTTTTGGTCCATGTTTAATGTTCAAAAAAGGGACAGGAGACGTGGACGATCGCGAAGCAGAGATACACGACCGAGGAGATCATCCATAAGCTTCGGGAGGCCGATGTGCTGATCGAACAA
>Ga0172367_10005229_pt1 | contig 15770 bp, 13 predicted proteins | sample Lak10m_FD_114542 | JGI IMG/M metagenome (GOLD analysis project Ga0172367, IMG submission 114542) | Freshwater microbial communities from Kabuno Bay, South-Kivu, Congo - kab_022012_10m | ecosystem: Environmental > Aquatic > Freshwater > Lake | place: Democratic Republic of the Congo: South-Kivu...
GTCATCGACACCTGCCGCCGACGCGGCCATTCCCCTTGGGAATACCTGCGAACCGCCATCGCCCGCCGACGCCAGGGATTGGACCTCTTGCCCCTACCGCTAGGGGGGTGAACGTTTACGTCCCTACAAGAACGTCTTCATAACTCAACAGGACTCCCATTAGGAGTATTTGACCAGATTATGCCGGTAGCATTTGAAAAAACAGAATGGCTATGAAAATACGTTGGCCAATGTTTGGTGGGTCGCTAAAAGTGGAAATGGGCAAGGCATATTGGAAGTCGGGAGCAGCCCTCCGCGGCCAGTGGCACGGGCTCCTATATACCACACGTATACCACACGAACAGGTGCTTGAACTATCTGAAATCCGTGATCCAACTGGACGGTGCTGATATGTATCATATCTCGTGGATACCCAAAATATCCAATCTTTGGAACGAATGCTTTCAGAGATATTTCCGTTTACCCACCAGGAAACCATCAAGGATTGACATGCCATGGCTAGAGACTTCGCGGTCATGACGAACATTCCATACCGGCAGATATTCTGCGATTTGGTCAGTGTATTTTTTTTCAAAAAGCAATTATTTCTCGGGATATTCCTCGGCGTCATCCTCGTCGCTCTGGCCGTGGCCCTGCTGGCTCCGCCTATCTACACCGTTAGCGCGGATCTGTTGCTGAAACCCGTACAGTCGAAATCCTACCTGCCGGATGGGGGCTCGCAAGATGTCTACATTGATGCCCAGCTACCCGAAAAGGACATGGAGACCTATGCCGTTCCCCTGAAATCATCAGAATTACTCAAACAGGTGGTGATCCGTTCAGGACTTGCCGGTGCGGACGACGAGGTCGCCATAGCCAGGTTAACCGATCATCTTCGATCGCATCTCAAGGTGGAAGTCCTAGGAAAATCGAATACCGTCCACGTCAGCCTCAGAGGAGGCGATCCGCGGGAGATTACCCAGCAGTTGGGGATTCTGGTGGATGCCTATCTTCAACATCGCACGCGGCCAGCGCCGGGCGACCTGGCCTTTTTTGAGCAGCGAAGCGCCTTGCTTCAGCGTCAGTATGAAAAGCTGAGTAATTTGGTGGGACAAACCATACGACAGAAAGGACTCATCGATCCTGTCACACAAAAAGAGAGTGAACTGAGCGTTACTCGGGATCTGGAACTGCGCAAGAATGCCCTGATGACCGAACTTATCAAGGTCAGCGACAGGCGCAAGAGCGTCGAAAGAGCCTTGCAAGGCTTCCGCACGACGGACCGCTTGATCGGCCTGCCCAAGGAGATCATTAACGACTATCCCGCCATGACGGAGATGGATAAGACCCTGACGCAACTCATCATCGAGCTGCGCCGTGCGGATCATGATTTTGTGCCGGGCTCCTGGCCAGTAGTGGAAGCCAAGGCTCATTATGCCGATATGCGGCGACAGGGCCGCCTTTACCTGGAACAAATCCTGGGTGATCTGAATATGCACGAGACCTCGCTCAAACAGGCCGTGACCGTCATGGGCAGGCAGATCAGCGGTATTCAGGACAAAGCCCTGAATACCGCCAGCGCCGCCCCCGAACTGGACCGGCTGAAACTGGAACTGGATCTACTGAAGGACCAGTACGTCTTGTACAGCAAGAACAGGGATGAGGCGCTAATCCGCGAGGTCAAGGATAGGACTTCAGCCGTGGATATCAGCCTGGCCGCCGCGCCCCAACCCCCGCTGCGTCCAGTATTTCCCAGACTGGCGCTATTGTTGCCGGGCGGTATCTTGCTAGGTTTGCTGCTAGCCATGACGAGTAGCGCTATTGTCTATCGTCTGGAGCGGAGATTGCGAACCCCGACTGACATCGGACTGCACACTCCGCTATGTTGTCTGGGTGAACTGGAGCGGGCGGCCATACCCCACCCATCAAGCGTCTCATCCGATGAAAGGGGGGCCTCATGACATCCTTCTATGACATACTCTACCGCCGCCCAGGCCAGATGAGATCCTCGGAAAAGGAGACTGACCCTGACAACCCCGCTGAAAAAGCGGCGGACTTAGCAAGCGGGATGGAGCCTGAGTCTGCTTTTAATGCCTCTGGTCAATCGTTTGCCGCGATCGGCGCCCCCTCCCAAGCAGGTGTGGCTCCAGCCCAGCCACTGCGATGGACGCATCGCCGGACGCCGCAAATTCATCGAATCGCACTGAATCTGCTTGGCCGTTGGGCGGTGGAGGGCAATATTTGCCTCACCTTTGTCGGAATTTCCCCAGGCACGGGTGTCACAACCCTTTCCTCTCTATTGGCTCAACACCTGGCATCCAGGATGGGTCGCAGCCGCACCCTGTTTGTCGAAATGAGCCTCGATCCCGAACGTTCTTCCGAAACGACCAACCATGCCTTGGTCCACATCGGGGATAACCTTCCGGATCAACTTTGGCGTGTACCGCGCGCCTTGACAGTACTCACCATCCAGCCCCATCTCCTTCTGACAATCCAGGAGAGAACTGCCTGGATACAGGCACTGATTCAGCAGGCGCGACAGGTATTCGACCATATCATCTTCGATGTCCCACCCTTTCAGCAGTCACCCGAGTCCTGTGTCGTCGCAAGGGCCTCAGACAAGCGGGTATTAGTGCTCAAGAGCGGAACTTCGCATTCCGCTGTCAACAGCCTCGTGGCTGAACTCGATGATCTGGGTATCCACTTGGATGGTGCGGTGCTCACATTCCGGGAGTACCCCTATCCAGGTTGGATGACTGACTTCGGTTGAAACCCTCCACCAGGATTCGTCCCGACGGGCCGATCTCCGCCCTGATTTGTAGGGTGTGGAATAGCGCATCGGGGCAGCCTCCGGCCACTCTCAGGATGAACCCGACGGCGCTCCTTGAATTCGGCACTCGGGGTGTTCGGTGGCTGCTGTCCAGGACATACCGAAGTTTTCCCGACAAGACTCCGTCGGGTCATGAGGGGCTTCCCTGGGGTGTGGACCGGAGTTTCAATGGCGAAAGACAATCCGGGCAGGCAATTCACGAATGATCAGTGGGCCATCCGTCCTTGTGATTGTCTTGCCGTTCACTTCGATTTCGCGGACGGAGTGGGGCAGGGGTGGGGAGGCGACAATCCCCGCGGATGGCGGCTTCAGTCCCGCCTCGATGTGCATCCGGGTTTCGCCAGGGTTGGGCGCCTCCAGGCCGAAGCTCAGCGGACCGAAGGGGGTATGCAAGCCTTCGATGCCGACACCGCCCGGGGCTTCCACCCAGGATCGCGGCAGGCCGGCGGCCAGCACCAGTTGATCCTTGGATTTCTCATAGGCGAACAGTGCCAGGAACGCCTGGATATACTCCGCGCCGACCCAGGTATGGGGGAGATCGCCGATAAAGTTGGCCGCCGCGGCATTCCGCCAGACCACTTCCGGCCATTGATTCCAGGCGGCGGGCCGCCGACCTTTCACTAGGGATTGCAAGCTGCTGAAAGCCGCGTCACGCTCTCCCAGCCGGACCAGGGCGGTTACATTGCGAAACTCATAGGGGGCATAGGCCTGCCAGTTGGACTTTCCGACGGTACGGGCCTGGAGTTCCGTCACATAACGCGCGAAAGTCCTGCTCAGCGAGGGTAGCAGGGCAGGGGAGTCGCCGACGCCAAGGCTGGGGGCGATCGCCGTGGAGGTGGGGTCCAGGTCACCCAGTTCCGCGCAGCCAGGCACGTAGTCAATCTTGGCATGGTCCTGGGTCAGGGCAATCGAATGCTCCACGTCGCCGTGGAGTGCGTCCCTGATCTCGGTATACCGGCGTGCCCGCGCCTGATCGCCCATCTGGTTGGCCAGCCAGGCGGCGTCATCCAGTCCGCGTAACGCCCAGAAATCGTCCCAGTAGGAATGCATGGGCTTGGCGACATAGCCCTCGTGACTGGCCGACTCGGGGAGCAGGCCAAAAAAGCGTCGGGCCTCCCCCTGGGTATAGGCGCTCGTCAGCCGCTGCTCGCGCAAAGCGATAAGGTAATCGACGCTGCGCACGATTTGCGGCCAGAGCGTTTCCAGGAAGCGACGATCGCCGGTGTACCGGTAGTAGTTGGCTAGCGTGAAAAGGAATGCACCCACGCTGTCGTGCTCGATCATAGTGTCCGGCCCCCAGGGGTCCACACAGCAGGGAACCGCACCATCCTCACCCTGGAATTGAACATACCAGCGCAGGAATTCGCGCACCTCCGTCGCATGGCCAAAGGCGATGAGGACGGACGAGGTGATGGCGCCGTCGCGGATCCAGGTGCGGCCATAGCGGCGCGAGCCGGGCCGCAACGCCGGTCCATCGCGATGAATGAGGATGTAAGCCAGTGTACTGCGCACGGCCTGGACCAGTTCTGCCCCGGCGGGCGGCACCCGGAATTGGACGCCATCCAGTTCCCGGGCCCAAAGGTGGGCGGTCTCGTTATAGGCCTGTTCCCAGACCTGGGTGGGATTGGCGTCGCGAGGGGACTGGTTAGCGGCTACCGAAGCGGTGCGCTCGGGCAGCGCGAGAATGACCTCCCGGCTGACGCCAGGCGGCAAGTGATAGGCATAACGCAGCACGCCGCTGGCCCAGCCCAGCGCATCATCCACGGCCTGGGCCTGGGGTACCGCATCCCGGGCCAGATTCGCCGTGATCGGGTAACCGTCGAAACCCGTTACACCCGCTTGGGCGGGGGGCGTCATGGGAATGACAGCGGCATGACCATCGACCCAAAGGGCGCCCTGACGAAAACTCAGGCGGTGTATTCGTGATACGCCGCCGGCGGTGTGCAGCGACTGCCATGGCGGATTGACCAGAAAGGGCCGCGTGACCAGAAACAGGCTGACGTCGACCGGCTTCTGGCCGTTGTTCTGAAGGTGATAGCGGGCGAGCAGGGGATAGGCTGCTCGAGTATCCGCCAGCGCTGTCACGGTGAGGGCGAGATCACCCTGGACCAGGCGTACCGAAGGAATTGGCAGATCGCCGCGCGCCAGCGAGGGGCTCTGGGTCGCCTCGGCCCAACTCAGGAGTTGGCCATGGGCATACAGAAATGGCTCAACCATGAAGGAACCCTCCTCGGGCTCCAGTTGGCCGTCCACGCTGAGCAGCGCCTCGCGCGCCGCTCCCGCGAGTTCCGTGCCGGGACTGCCCGCGACGGTCCAATAGGGCTGCTCGCCCAGAAGGTAGCGGGGATAGTAACCGCGCGGCGATTCCCTGGCGATCCGCTCAAACAGACGGGTGGCCGAGGCGCTGAAATCCAGCGGCTCCACTTCGAGATGTCTAATCCCATAACCCTTGCCAGTTTCTGACGGGCCTCCCATCAAACGGAGACGGAGATAGCGGGACTCCGCTTCACGCAGCGGCAGGTAATCGCGCTGACCATTGCCATGTTCCACCGCATAAGCCAGCGTCCAGGTCTTGCCATCATTGGAGCGCTCGACAAGATAGTTCGAGGCGTAGTCCCGCTCATCCCAATCGATGATGAGGCCGCCATATTCCCGGGGGCTCTGGAAGTCGAGTACCAGCCACTCGGGCTTGCGGCGAGCCGCGCTATGCCAGCCCGGGCCGGGCGGCGCCTCGATGACGCGCTCGGGCTGGCGTTCCGGCTCGGCGCTCGACGCGGTGACTTGAGGCGTCCCGCTGTAGGGCTGGTCAACAGGGAGCGGCTCGAGGCGGAGATCATCGATCAAAAGCGTACCCCGGCCACCCGCGCCCCGCCCGATAACGAATTCAAGATAGCCGAGTTCCCTGGGTCTGCCGCCACCCGCCGGCCCCCAGCCAAACTCGAACCGCCGCTGCTTGATCCTGACTTCCCGCCAGATCACCGGAACGCTAAATTCGGGATCGGTGTAGCGCCAGACATTCTGGCCGCTGGCATCCACCAGACGCAGTTCCAGCGGTTGGCTGGGGTTGCTGCTCCGCAACTTCAAGCGGATCGCAAAGTTCTCCGGCAGTGCGATGGGGATGCGTTTATGGACGATGATTTCGCCACCTCCCCGGGTGAAATCGAAATCGATGCGTAGCGCCGGTCCTCCAGGCGCCCGATCCCCAGTGACCTTCACCAAAGCGCCGCGCGCCGGGACGGTGCTCCAACCGGTCACGGCGTCGAAATTGTCGAGTACCTCAATCGCGGCGGCAGGCGCGGCGAAGAGTGTCAAGGCCAAAACAGGAACGAACACAACCCTCACGTTAACCTCTAATGAAATCGAGCGCAGCAGCGTTGAGAATCACGGTGCAGGGACGCCACCGGGAGTTGAAGGATACGCTATGAAGAGTCGAGAATCATAAATCAGGCCTGACAACTCGAGCACCCGTTGGGAGGGACCCAAGGCCTTCATCGGACCCGCCATTCTCTCTGATTCAAGCCTCGTCATGGCCCCTTGGAGGGCGGAATCCAGCGCCCTGTCAGGCCGCCATTTGCCAATGAATCCCTGAATCCGGGTCTATTGGCCCAGACAAATTCGCGTTCCAGTGACTGGAGGCCGGATTGACGGGGTTTGCCAGGTGTCTGGCAGGCATAAAATGTGCTTTGCCGGGGATGGATTCCACACCATTCAGGCCAATTTCTGGTTGAATGGCGCGGATTTCGGGCGTTTGGCATCGATGCATGATGTAATTCGCAGGCCAAGGGTAGCCGATCAGGCATGGCATGGCCTACACTCAAGGGAGTTATGTAAGTCTCATAGTTAAGGGAAATATTGCCATGACTGATACCGCAAAACTCGTCCTCGATGGACAAACCGTTGAACTACCGGTGGTGGTTGGCACTGAAAATGAGAAGGGCATCGATGTCACCCGCCTTCAATCCAGTACCGGCTATCTCACTCTCGATCCGGGCTATGCCAATACCGGCGCCTGCAAATCGGCCATTACCTTCATCGACGGAGACCAGGGCATCCTCCGTTATCGCGGTTATGACATCGCCGAATTGTGCGAGAAATCCACTTTCATGGAGGTCTGTTACCTGTTGATTCATGGTGAACTGCCCACGCCGGAGCAGTTCACCCGGTTCAAGGACAAGGTGCTGATGCACTCCCTGATTCATGAGGACATGAAGAGCTTCTTCACGTCCTATCCCGGACATGCTCACCCGATGGCGATTCTATCCTCCATGGTCTGCTCGCTGTCCGTCTACCATCCGGAACTGCTGAGGCCGAATCCCAGTTCCAAGGAAGCCAGCCAGACCATCACGCGACTCTTGTCCAAGGTGCGCGTGCTGGCCGCCTTCGCCTACAAGCGTTCCGTCGGCGAAGCTTTTGTCTACACCCGCCCCGAACTGGATTATGTGTCGAACTTCATGCACATGATGTTCAGCACTCCGATGCAGGATTATGTGCCCAGCGAAGCGATCCGCAAGGCGCTGGATGTCCTGTTCATTCTGCATGCCGATCATGAGCAGAACTGCTCCACCTCCACCGTGCGCATGGTCGGATCGTCCAAGGCCAATCTGTTCGCCTCCATTTCGGCCGGTGTCTGCGCGCTGTGGGGCCCGCTGCATGGCGGCGCCAACCAGTCCGTCATCGAGATGCTGGAAGACATCGCCCAGGACGGCTGCAACTATAAGAAATATATTGAAAAGGCCAAGGACAAAAACGATCCTTTCCTCCTGATGGGTTTTGGTCACCGGGTCTACAAGAGCTATGATCCTCGCGCCGTGATCCTGAAAAAATATTGTGATCAGATTTTGGGCGAACTCGGCATCAATGATCCGATTCTGGACATCGCCAAGGGACTGGAGGAAGTGGCGCTGACCGACGCCTATTTCATCGAGCGCAAGCTCTACCCCAATGTCGACTTTTATTCCGGTATCCTCTATCGTGCCATGGGTTTTCCCACCAATATGTTCACTGTGCTGTTCGCCCTGGGGCGTTTGCCGGGCTGGATCGCGCACTGGAAGGAGATGATCGAGGATCCCGGCACCCGCATCGCCCGCCCCCGTCAGATCTATGTCGGGGCCACGCAGCGCGGTTACGTCCCGGCCGAATCACGGAGCGAGTCCGCGTGACGCATCAGTCAGTGGCGGTTGCTCGGGGAGCGCTGCCCACATCGCCTGGAGTTGGGGATCCCTGATGACCAAGGTCACGACGACGGTGTGGTGCATGGGGCTGGCGTCGATGCTGCTCACGGTCGCCCAGCCGGCGTTTGCCTGGCGGTGTCAGTCCCGATTGATCGAACCCGGCCAGAGCCGTTTCGAGGTGAATGAAAAATGTGGCGACCCCGAAACCTCGGAGCGGCGCACCGAATGGCGCTTGCAGACAGTCTTCCAGCCCCAATGCCAGACGGTGTTCGAGACCCGGCCGATGCCCAGCGCCGAACCGGGTCCTGGCAAAAGCCGGCCGCTGCAAGCCATACCCCGAACACTATGCACCCAAGTGCCGATCAGCTACTCCGTACCCGTGGAAATCGAAACCTGGTACTACGAGGATTCCAGCGTTCCCAAGGCCTTGCACTTCGAAAATGGCCGACTGGCCTGGATCGAACCGCTCTGGCACCTGCGGCATTGAGTCGTGTGTGTAATATCCTAATGACGGTCAGCCTTAATCCGAATACCCCGAATCATTCATGTCCCTGCTTAATCTGACGAATATACACCTCGGTTATGGCCACCCGTTGCTGGATGGCGTCAACTTTGCCCTGGAAAAGGGGGAGCGCGTCGCGCTGGTCGGGCGGAATGGCGCCGGCAAATCGACCATGCTCAAGCTGATCGACCGTGAGGTAACGGCTGATGACGGAGAACTCGCATTTGCCGATGGGGTCCGGGTGGCGCGGCTGGAACAGGAAGTCCCGACGGAAACGGCGGGCAGTGTGTTCGACGTGGTGGCCGCCGGACTTGGTCGGATTGGCGATGCCATACGCCGCTACCATCACCTGACCCATGAACTGAGCGGAGACACTTCGACAGCCATTTTGCAAGAACTGGAGAACTGTCAGCATATCATCGAGGCGGCGGGCGCCTGGGACATGGAAAAGACGGTGGAAAATCTGCTCACCCGGCTGAGCCTGCCCATCGATGATGATATAGCTTCGTTATCGGGGGGGTTGAAACGACGTGTCCTGCTGGCCAAGGCATTGGCCTCGCAACCGGATGTGCTGTTACTGGACGAACCCACCAACCATCTCGATCTGGAGGCCATCCTCTGGCTGGAGGATTTCCTGCTGGGCTGGTCCGGTTCGCTGATGTTCATCACCCACGACCGGGTCTTCCTGCAGCGGCTGGCCACGCGCATCATCGAACTGGATCGCGGCCGTTTGACCGATTTTCCCGGTGATTACCCGACATACCTGCGCCGCAAGACCGAACTGCTGGAGGCGGAGGCGAAGGTCAACGCCGAGTTCGACAAGAAACTGGCCCAGGAGGAAGCCTGGATTCGCCAGGGCATCAAGGCCCGGCGAACCCGCGACATGGGCCGGGTGAAACGGCTGGTCGAAATGCGCCAGGCGCGCGGTGAGCGGCGGGTGCGTTCCGGACAAGTCAGCATGCAGGCGCAGCAGGCGGAGCGCTCGGGCAAACTGGTCGTCGAGACCGACAATGTGGGGTTCAGCTATGGCGACCGCCCCATCGTCCAGGGTCTGACCACCACCATCTTGCGGGGTGACAAGGTCGGCATCATCGGCCCCAATGGCTGCGGCAAGACCACACTCCTGCGGCTGATGCTGGGACAACTGGAACCGACCGCCGGTAAGGTCAAACTGGGTACGAACCTACAGATTGCTTACTTCGATCAATACCGGGCCACCCTGGATGAAAATGCCACGGTCATCGACAACGTGGCCATGGGCAGCGACCGGGTCACGGTCAATGGCCGCAACACCCATGTCATCGGTTATCTTCAGGATTTCCTGTTTACGCCGGATCGCGCCCGCCAGCCGGTGAAATCCTTGTCGGGCGGGGAACGCAACCGGCTGTTGCTGGCCCGGTTGTTCACGCAGCCCGCCAACCTGCTCGTGCTGGACGAACCCACCAATGATCTGGATGCCGATACGCTCGACCTGCTCGAAGAACTCCTGATCGACTATACCGGCACCGTGCTGGTGGTCAGTCACGACCGTGCCTTCCTCAATAACCTCGTCACTAGTGTGCTGGCTTTCGAAGGCGATGGTCTCGTGAACGAATATGTCGGCGGATATGACGACTGGGTGCGTCAGCGTCCCGCCCCGACACCGATCACCGAACCCGCGCGGGAGCCCCAGGTCAAGGATCCGCTCCCGGTTCAGCCGGCAGCCCCCACAGCGCAAAAGCCGCGCAAGATGAGTTTCAAGGACCAGAAGGAGTTGGAAACTCTGCCGGCTGTCATTGAGAAACTCGAAACCGATATCGAAGCCCTCAATGCCGCGATGGCCCAGCCCGACTTCTATCAGCAGTCCAGGGACGACATTGCGCTTGCCCAGACTCGGCTGGCCCATTCGCAAAACGAACTGGAAGCGGCGTATGCACGTTGGGAGACGCTGGAAACCCTGCGCGGGTCCAGCATGGCTTGAAATCTGGATAACCGAGAGAGAGAAACCATGTACCCGCTCACCCGACGACTAACCGTACTGTTGTTTCCAATTCTCCTGACGGCATGCAGCGAGGAATTCCTTCGCTCCACCTCCTCGTCCGCCTTCGCCGATGGGTACAAGGTAGGCTGTGATAATGGCACTGCCAGGGCAAGCAACAAGACCGGAGCGTTTGTGCGGGACGAGCAACGCTATTTGAATGATCCGGAATATGCCAGGGGTTGGCGCTCCGGCAATCGGGCATGCGAAGGCGATAATTTCAAATTCAACCCTAACGACTCCATGCAACCGGTGGAAATCGACGGCCCCATGGGCGTCTATGATCGCTGAGTTCCCGAAGCCTCCAGGGGACCGGAAGGCTGGCTAGCCCACTCGCACCCAGAGAACCTGATTTATTGCCATAATTGCCATTGCAGCCGTCAGTCATGCGATTGTTTCCGGCAGCATGGCTGCATATCCAGTACCCGTTATATGCCAAGTTATCGCCCGGAGGTCTGAATGTTTCTGAAGAAAGAGCACATCGAGGGAGGGGGGTCCATCATCATCTTGACAGGGCGCTTTGACCTGCAAGCCGTGGTTGAAATCGGTGATGAGTTTACCTCCCAGGTCACTGAGGGTTCCGGAGTCATCATCGATATGCGTGGAGTCAACTTCATGGCTTCGGTCGCCATTCGCCTGCTGATCACCAGCGCTAAACAGAACGCGGCAAAGGGCGGCAGGATGGTGATGTATGGGGCGGATCCTCTCATCATGGAATCCCTGAGCGTGTCGGGTATCACCAAGCTGATACCCTTGTTCGAGGATTACCCCGCCGCCGTCGCCGCGGTGAATCACTGATCGAAATGGCGGACCGTCTGGCGATCGAAAGCCGGTTCGATCAACTGCGCTTGCTGAGCGACTGGGTCGGGGAACTGGCCGCCCGTCAGCAATTAACGCCGGCTGTCGCCTACCGCCTGGATCTTGTACTGACTGAAGCCGTGACGAACATCATCGAGCATGGCGGCGGCAACGGCGGTGATCACCGATGGATCATTCTGGAATATCAAACGGGTGACCAGTCGATAGAAATTGAAATTCGTGATAACTCGAAGCCATTCGACCCTACGGCACAGGCCGAATTCACTCCTCCGGACAGCCTGCATGAGGCGACGCCTGATGGAAGGGGCATTCACCTGATTCGGAAGTACACCTCAGGTATGCACTATCGGCATGACGGTGAATGCAATATTCTGACTCTGACTTTTGAGAGCGCCTGAAAGCCGGCGGGGTGCTTGGCCGCATCCTGGCGGCACTTCACTCTTTCAGGGATTAAACATAAAGAACAGGTAAGTCGCAAATATCATCAGGTGGACAGTACCCTGGAGCAGGTTCGCCCGTCCGCTGATGAAGGTGATGATTGCGACGGTCAGGCTGGCGTAGAGCAGGGTCACACTCAATGCATCGATGCCCAGAATCAGGGAGTGCCCCAGCGCCGCCGCCGCCACGAGGACGGTAGGAATGGTCAGGGCGATCGTCGAGAGCGCCGAACCCAGACAGATATTGATGGAACGCTGCACACGGTTGTCCATGGCGGCCTTGAAGGCGCCAAGCCCCTCCGGCGCCAGAACCAGGCAAGTCACCAGAAGTCCTCCCAATGCCGCTGGCAGATGCAATTCCAGTATCAGGTGCTCCAGGAGCGCGGCCATCGACTCGGACAGCAGCATGATGGGCAGCAGGGCAAAGGCCAGGGCGGCAAACGATCGCGTTATGGGATGCTTGTGCGCAAACTCCCCCGCGTTCTCCGCGGAATCGGCATGTTCAACCACGTGATCGAAATGTGAGCGATGTCGGCCGGTCTGCAAGCGCAGGAAAACGGCATAGACCAGGATACACAGCACCCCCATGAACCCTTCCTGCGCGGGCATCATGATGGCTCCCTGATGGGCCGTGTAATTCGGCAATACCAGGATCATGAGCGACAGCGGCGCGATGATGTGCAGAAAGGCCAGCGCGCCGCGCAGGTTGAATTCCTGCTCGACATGCCGCCAACCGCCTGCCGTCAAGGATAAACCCACCAAACCATTCAGCACCACCATCAGCGTCGCGAATACGGTATCGCGCAGGAGTGTGGGATTCTGTTCCCCCGCCATCATCAAACTCAGCATCAAGGCGGCCTCTATCGAGGTCGCCGACAAGGTCAGAACCAGGGTACCGTAGGGCTCGCCCAGGCGTTCCGCCAGTTCATCGGCATGGCGTACCACCGAAAAGACACAGCCCAGCAACAAACCGAACATCAGCAAGCAAGCCAGCCCCAGCAACAGGCTGAAGCCAGTCAGCCATGTCAGGATACCGGGGAGGAGTTTGATCAACAGCCACACCAGCCAGGCCATGAGCGCGAATTTCTCCTGATCCAGCCAACGGAATGGGGTTCTGTAAATAGTCATTGCTAAATTTAATGTCTTGCCCGGGCTACAATGGTGGTCGCTGGGGATTGAGTTTTTCAATCCTGACCAGCGGCCGTTTTCGGATTGGGATGATGTCGCACTTCCTACTATCCCGGACGGGCGAGCCATGAGACGGATAGTATCTTTTCTGTAATCGGAATCCAGCTAACCCAAGGGATAATACCGTGAGTCATGTCATGCGATTGGAACAGCTTATTGACACCTTCAATGGACGCTTTCTCAGGGAATATGAGACAACCACGCCGCCCCTGAGCCATGCCGGAGCAGAAGTCCAGGGCCGTTATGGCAACCTGACTTTTTCCAGTCATCTGAAACCCATACGCCTCCATGCCGATCCGGCTCAAATCTGTGGCTATGACACCAACCCGCTAGTCTTCAAGGTCAGCCGTTTTCCGGAACCGCGGGAGCGTCAAACCAACGCCGCCATGACCGATATCGTCTGCCTTGACCGGCTAGGGCGCACCGTGCATATTCTGAACTACCTGAGCCTCGAACAAGCCGAAGGTTATATTTTTCTCCATGTACATCCCCAGCACGTGCTGGCAGTGCAGAAGAATCACGGCGCCTATTTTGAGGATATCATCCGGCAATGCGAACTTCCCGTAAGCCGGGTGGTGATCACGCTGCCCCTGGATTCCGTTTACGAATCTCAACAGTCAATCTTGCTGCAAGGGCTGAAAACCTATCGGGACAGGGGTTATGCCACCGCCGTCAAATTCGAGGAGCGGGCGGGCAACGACTTTGTCCAGCGATTTCGCGCCCAGTACCTGCACGAACTGACCCCCGATTTCATCAGGTTCAATGCAGGGTTTTTCCATCCGCCGTATTGGCAGCGTGATGACCCGCAAAGCTATTCGGATTGGTTGGTGGAGATTCGCGCGGCGAAGGTCAGGGTCATGATCGAGCAAATCCAGCACGCCAGCGATGTCGAGCGCATGAACAGAATCCAGCCCGATTTTGTCCAGGGCGCCTGGTATGAGGATCAATTTCCTGCTGGCGGCTAGCGATTAGCCGCATGGGGTGAACGGATTGGAGCTAAACATGAACCGCGTGATTTCAGGCATGGCACTCTTTACGCTACTTTCGGGTTGTGCAACCGTCACCTTCCACACGCCGTCGGGTCAGATGATCGAAATGTCGCCCGATGAGTTCGTCCATTATGTGGAGCAGGTCAATAGCCTTCATGCCAAAGTCTCCGACGGTTTGATTCGATCAGTGGGTGACTGGTCCGATGACGATCTCGACGATCCTCTGCAACTCACGGCGGCGGCGAAAAAGATGGTTCGCGTCTGTGAGCCCTTTCGGCGAATCGTATCGGACTTGATACTGTCCGAGGTCACAGGACAACATCCCAACCTGGATACCGTCAACAGCGTGCCGGCATGTGAGGAGGCCTCGAAGGAGGCACAGAGTCAAATGGCTTGATCGATGGTGTCGCCTGATTATGCATCCTGACGGCCTCGCGCACGCAATTCCCGCCGGGTTGCAGATGCCTCTTCTCCGGGACCTTTCGCAGCCGTGGCGACCAGGTTTCAGTACCCCGCTCGACCACACACTTAGGTCACAGAGAGACACGCTCCCGCTCGCGTTCATCCCGAGACAACTGGACAACCCACCCAGCGCCGCCTAATTACATCTACCCGATTCGGCCATGATTGACTTCAAATTTCTCCATAACGTCTCGATTGCTAGGAAATTGTTGCTGGGAATCCTGCTGATTGCGCTGCTGGTGCTGGCCAACGGCATTCTTGCTCTGTCATGGCTTGGCGACATCAATGATGCCGCCAAGGAAACCAATAACAACTGGTTGACCGCGATCCGCCACCTCAGCGATGTTCGCGATAGCCTGGCGGAGGAGCGCCGCAAGATCAACGGTCACATGCTGTCGCCGTCCGTTCCAGAGAAATTGACGCGCGAAAATTCCATCAAGGAACTGAATGACAAGATCGCCAAATCCTGGGCGGCCTATCTGCCCACCGTCATAGATCGGGAGGAAGCCAGCCTAGGGCGAGAATTTTCCAGCACTTTCGAGCGATTTCAATCGTGCTTGCCGCCGGTATTTGAGTTGTCCAGGCGGGGTCGACAACAGGAGGCGCGCACGCTTATGCTGCAGGAACCGGAGCGCCTTTACATCGCGGCCAAGCAGGCGATCGACCGACTGCTTGAATATAACCAACTAAGCGCGGAACAAACTACCCTGCGGGCGACAGAGACTTATGACGATGCCGTCCGGCTCATGTTGCCATACAGAATGTTGATGTTGATACTGATAGGCGTAATAGCCCTGTGGTTAAGCCGCTCCGTTCTGAGGCCCATCGATGCAATCACGGACGCCATGGGTCGTATCGCCGCCGGCGAGCTGGAAACCACCTTGCCGGACCAGAGCCGCCAGGACGAGATTGGCGCCATGACCAAGGCACTATCGGCCCTGCAACTCACCGCCCAGGCGCAGGCCCGGGCCACCTGGGTCAAAACGCAACTCGCCGAGATCTCCGCGGCGCTACAGGGCCAGCAAACGATTGCGGATTTTGCCCGGGTGGTGATGACCAGACTGACGCCCGTGGTCGGCGGTCAGGTGGGCGTGTTCTTCCACTTTGACGAAACCGTTCACGAACTTCGTCTCGTAGGCAGTTATGGCTACCGTGAGCGCAAGGGCCTCCCCACGATATTCAAACTCGGCCAGGGACTGGTGGGGCAATGCGGGTTGGAACGGACGCCCATCGAGATTCGCGACATCCCGCCCGATTATACTCCGCGCGGCTAAATTTTCGGATTTACGTCCAGCCCATGGCGGGTTAACAATGTGGCTTTGAACACCTCGCATTGGAGCCTGAAGATGATCGACTTGGAACTGACCGAAGCGCAA
>Ga0172367_10005231_pt1 | contig 15765 bp, 17 predicted proteins | sample Lak10m_FD_114542 | JGI IMG/M metagenome (GOLD analysis project Ga0172367, IMG submission 114542) | Freshwater microbial communities from Kabuno Bay, South-Kivu, Congo - kab_022012_10m | ecosystem: Environmental > Aquatic > Freshwater > Lake | place: Democratic Republic of the Congo: South-Kivu...
GGGTTTTGAAACCGATTATTTATAGGATGATAATAGGTTATGTTTTGAAAAATTATGTGGAATGAGATCTTAAAATTCCAATGTTACCAAATGATTTTTTCGGTAATGATTGATATAGACCGGTTTACAACCAAAAATCTTTTGATCTAGCTCTTAGATATAATTCATGAGAGGAACTATCAAATTGAGATACTGACTACCTCAAAGATAAAGTGAATATGATGACATTTTTGCTGTATGTAAAATTTGAAAACAAAGGAAAACAGATAAATTTAATCTGAATTAGAAAGGATTTGCTAGAAAAAAGAGAATTAAATATTTCTTCTTCAATGGCATTTGCCAATGTTTTAAGTTCAAATGCTAGCACAAGAGATGATCATGAGAAATCTAATAAAGGAAAATCTAAATATAATTTATCTATCAAAGAAGTTTCAGAAAAATTAAATATTTCGCAATATAAAATAAAAAAGTTTCTGAAGTTTCTTAATGAAAAATTTAAACCATTGATAGATATATATTTTGGTTGAAAGTTTAACTTTAGTTTTCACTATGAACAGTGAGATTTTACAGCTAGAGCTTATAGAAAAACATGATTTTGACTAAGCTTAAATATTAATAGTTATATGATTGCTTCTTATATCAAAGAATATATGGATGACGAGTTAGTTTTTGAGGCATTAGTAAGAACTGTGACTCATGAGATGACACATAATCTAGAAGATAGAGATGTTAAATGGTGAACTCATGAAGAAGATGCCGAACATTCAAAAAGTTTTAGAAAAGTTCAAACAGATGTTTTGACTACTTTACTAAGATCATAATTTTGTCACAAACTTGACTTTTAAAAGTTATTATAAATAATTGTTGCGAAAAATTATCTTGAATATAAATTTCCAAAAGATTTAGCGGCGTTTTCAAATAGTTTTTGATAGAGTGATAATATATTTTAAGATATTACAGAGTATTTTATGTTAAAAAAATTATTAAAAGAGATTTTTAATCAAAAGTGAATTTATTTGCTTTTATTTATCTGAGTATTGGATCAGTTATTAATGGTAAGCTTACCATATTTTGGTAAAATCTTTATCGAATTTATAGAAAAGTGAAATATTTGAAAAGAATTTTATTTTTATCTTTGGGTTGCTGTATGAGTTTCTATATCGGCTATATTTATGTGATTTGTTACTTATTATGTAAGGAAGTGAATATCAGCTAATTTTGAGATTTCTAGAAATATATACTATTTCAAAAAGTTTTTTTCATTGGATTTTGATCTTAGAAATCAAGAATGAACATGAAAAACTATAACAAAAATAAATAGATGAATCGATTCGCAGGTTAAGTTATTTGATTCAATTTTATCTATGATTTTTATTATATGAATAAGAGGAACTATTATCATATTTATTATATTTCAAGTTTATAAGTGATTAATTCCGTTTTTATTCGTAATAGCTATACTTTTGTTTTTCTTTAGTAAGTTTGTTTCAAACAAAGTAAATCCATTGACTGAACAAGAACAAGATATATCAGAACAAGTATGAAGACAAACAAATAAAATGATTATGGAATCCAATTTGATTAAAGTTTCCAATAAAGAATCTATAGAAATTTCAATTTTGTCAAAAATTTTTTCACCTTTACCTAAGTTGAGACAGAATATATTTTTGTACAATGAGATTACATTCAATGCTATGCATATATTGTTTCAGATGTTGGAACTTTCTTCTTATTTGATTATTTGACTTATGGTATTGAAATGACAAATGAGTATATGAGAACTAGTATTGATTGTTAGCTATATTTGGTGGCTACGACGGCCAGTATCTATTATTATACAAAATGCAAGTGAGTATAGAAATCAGATATCAAAATATGAGGCTTTGGAAGATTTTGTTAATCAAGAAAATAAAATTAAGGATTGAACAAATGATTACAATCTAATTAAATGAGAAATCCTATTTGACAATATTTCATTTGGTTATAGTGAAGAAAAATCAATATTTAAAGATTTTAGTCTTTCTATAGATTGATGAAAAACTATTGCATTGGTAGGACATTCGTGATCATGAAAATCTACGCTTATCAAACTTATTTTAAGAAATTATTTAGTTAATAGCTGAGAAATTAAGATAGACTGACAATCAATTAATGACTTAAGAATTTCTACTTTTTATGATAATGTTTGATATCTTTCACAAGAACCTGCAGTATTCGATGGAACTATTAAAGAAAATCTTGAATATGCAACCACTCGTATATTATCAGAAGAAGAGTTATGGGATGTGTTAAAAAAGGTTGATCTTTATGAATTAGTATCTACTACAAAGAATTGATTGGATACTGAGATTTGAGAAAAGTGACTTAAACTATCAGGTTGAGAAAGACAAAGATTAGCCATTGCCAGAATATTCCTCAAAAATCCTCAAATACTGATATTAGATGAACCAACTTCTGCATTAGATAGTATTTCTGAAAATAAGATTACAAATATTATTAATGATGTGATGAAAAATAGGACCGTTATAGTAATTGCACATAGATTGCAAACGGTTATGTGAGCAGATAAAATTGTTGTTTTAGAAAAATGAAAAATAATTGAAACCTGAACTCATAACGAACTTATTGATCAAAAGTGAGTTTATTCAAATCTAGTAGATTTACAAAGATGAGTGATAAATGAGTAGTTTTTAAAATTTAGATTTATTTGAAGGCGTTGCAATGCAACGCTTTTTTATTTATAAAAAAATCCGCGATAGCGGATTATAAGTTAATGGGTTTTAGTTCTACTTCGTATATTTTTTCATCGTTTATATATTCATTTTTGAATCATCACATACAAGTTAGGAATTCATCATCAGATATTTCTATGCGTGGATTTCAGTATTTATTTTTTAGCAAACATTGTTTTCACTTTAGTATTTTACTTGCACACATAAAGCAGCTTCAATGAGTACAGTTGTGAGGAATCTTAGCTCAGATTTTATCACTTATATCTAATATTGTTTTATACGATTCATTTCATATGCATTTATAGTTGATAGTTGTTTCGTCTTTATTTTTGTCTATATATATTCATTCTATTTCAGAATTACTTATTATCAAACTATATATTCATCAATTGTTGTCCTTAATCTTTAAATTTATCATTTGTATTCTTAAAATTTAAATTTCTTATCAATATATTTTTCTTAAAAACAAAAATCAAGTATATTATTTAAATGGGCTGTTTATATAAATCTGTTAATTTTTACTTGAAATTTGTTTTTATTTTATTATATTAAGACCTAACTCTTAAAAAGTTGAATGGTTAGAAAACGACATTTTCTAATTTTATTCTTTTTTATAATATTAAGTTAATAAACTTTTATAATGCCAACAATTAATCAATTAATTAAAAACGGTAGAACTCCAAATAAAGCAAAATCAAAAGCTCCAGCTTTGCAATATACTATTAATACTTTAAAAACTAAAAAAGTAGAACAAGCAGCTCCTTTTAAAAGATGAGTTTGTTTGAAAGTAACTATTGCTTCTCCAAAAAAGCCTAATTCAGCTCAAAGAAAAATTGCTAAAGTTAGACTTTCAAATGGTCATGAAGTTATTGCTTACATTCCATGAGAAAAACATTCTTTACAAGAACATAGTGTTGTTTTGGTAAGAGGTTGAAGAGTGAAAGATTTGCCTTGAGTTAAATATCATATTGTTAGATGAGTTTATGATGCTAATCAAGTTGATAATAGAAGACAATCTAGATCAAAGTATGGTACTAAAGTGCCAAAGGTAAAAAAATAGTAAAATAATTTAGAATTTAAAATATAGAATTTGGAGTAATATATAAAGATATTCTTAATTCTCAATTATTAATTCTTAATTTAAGAAAGTGGCTGATCCGTATTATTATAATATTAAAAAATCATTTAGTTTAATAAAACTTTAAATTAATTATGGCAGGTAAATTTAAAAGAGCTCCATTGTTTAGTCTACCTACTACAAATGACAAGACTGAGAAATTCATTAATTATATAATGAAAGAAGGTAAGAAAAATGTAGCTAGAAAAATATTTGAAGACACATTGAATGAAATCAAGAATAATGGTCATATGAATCCTACAGTTGTTTGGGAAACAGCATTAGATAATGCATCTCCACAAATAATGGTTAAATCAAAAAGAATTTGATGAGCTATCTATCAAGTTCCATTGGAAGTACCATGAAGAAAAAAATTCTTTTATTCTAGTAAATGGTTATTAGATGCTGCTAGATCAAAGAAAGGTAAACCAATGTTTAAAAGATTAGCAGAAGAGCTTTTAGCTGCTTACTCAAATCAATGATCTGCAGTTAAAAAGAAAGAAGATGCACATAGAATGGCTGAAGCTAATAAAGCATATGCATACTTAGCTAAATACGTAAAATAATTTAGAATTTAGAATGTAGAATTTGGAATAATATATAAAGATATTCTTAATTCTCAATTATTAATTCTTAATTCTAGTTTTAAATATTAAATTTATTGTAGATGAAACCTTGTACATCACCATATAAACATTTCTTTTATAATCAAAATAGAGCAAGAAAGAAGTCTTGAGAAAAATATAAGAAAGCTCTTCAATGGTATACAGAATTGTTAAAAAGAGAAAAAAAAGAAGGTCTTACAAAATGGATAGAAAAAACTAAAGTAAAATCAGTAATGAGATTGAAAAAATATGGTATAACAACTGATATGGTTAAAAAACATCTAGAATCTCATGGATTAACTAATTTATTATCTTAATTAAGGTGTTATGTCTAGATTAAAAACTAATGCAAAAAAGAAAATTCAAAAAGCTTTGGTTAGAGTGGAAAAAGTGGTAATTATGGGTGTTAGAAGAGAAATCGAAAAACAAAGAAAATGGAAATCAGAAGTAATGAGAAAACAAAGAGGTAACTAATTTTGTTTGAAAATATTTAATAACTAATTTTTTGTGAAAATGAATTTTGAAAGATTACAAAAAATATATAAGGAAAAAGGTTATAATATGTTGGATATTAAACCATGACAATTCCTTCAAATCTATGAAAAAGTTTGAGAATGAAATAACCAAAGAATTTGGAAATTCAAATGATTGGTTATAAAAGTTAAAAAAACATCTCACGTAGATTGAAGTTTTACTATAAGAGGTAAGACTGCTTGAAATACAATTGAAAAAATTTATCCATTATCATTTCCAAAGTTCGATAAAATTGAATTAGTAGATGAATACAAGGTAAGAAGATCTAAATTGTATTATATTAGAGAAAAAATCTGAAAAGATGCTAAAATGAAAAGTAAAATAAGTGCGGAAAAAAGATGATCACTATTGACTGGTGCTACAACTGTAGCTGCAGCAAATGTAGAAGAAAATCAAAATTCTCAAGAATAACTTTTTAGAATTTTAAATTTTATGTTATGAAATTGACAGTTAAAAAACGTGAGGTAGTATGAAAAGCTGTAAAGAACTTAAGAAAGGCTAGTCAAATACCTTGAGTAATATATTGAAAACATGTTCCTACTCCTATCAATGTAATGTTTGATAAAAACGAATTTTTAAAGGTTTTTAGAGCAGCTTGAGAATCTACTCCAATAGATTTGGAAGGTGATGGAATCAAAGAATTGGTTTTGATACATTGAGTAGCTACAAACTTTGTAACAGATATGCTTTCACATGTGGATTTCTTAGCAGTTAGTGCTAATGAAAAAGTTAAAGCTGAAGTTCCTGTTATTCTTGTTTGAGAATCTTCAATAGAAAAAAATAATGAATGAAGAATTGAACTTATTAAAGATCATATTTTGGTAGAAGCTTTACCAAGAGAATTACCTCATGATATTCAAATCGATAGATCGAGAATAGCAACAGTAAATGATGTTATTTTTGTTAGAGATATAGATTTAGGTAAAAAAGTTGCTATTAAAGATGATTTAGATCAAGCTGTTGTAACTGTTATTTCTACAGAAGATCTATGATCTGAAGAAGAAACTACAGTAGAGGCATCAACTGAAAAAACTTCTGAATAATTGATTTAACGGATAGAAATTTTTCCAAAGTTTTTACCGCTTTGCGGGTTAAAATAGCCTTTCTTGACTATGACCCGTAGGCTATTTTATATAATTATTCTTCATTAGAATGGCTAGAATATGTCAATTGTGTGATAAAAGTCCAAAATCTGGTAATACTAGATCACACTCAAACAAAGCTAATAAAAGAGCATTTAGACCAAATATTATTGCTAAAAATATTGATTTATGAGAATGAATCAAAATTAAAGTAAAAATTTGTGCTTCATGCTATAAAAAATTAGTAGCTGAATGAAAGATTTAATCAAAAAAGTGTTGAATTTTCATACTAAATAACTATATTAGTAAGCACTGTTTAATCCCGCTATCGGGTTTAAATGGGCCAGTAGCTCAGTCGGTAGAGCAATAGCCTTTTAAGCTAGTGGTCCCGGGTTCGAATCCCGGCTGGCCCAATTCATTATAGGATTGAGTTTTCATTAAATATTTACTACGTATGAATACGTAGTTTTTTTATTGAAATAAAATATACTAAAAGTAAATTATGTTAATCTATTTTATTTTTAAATTTATTTTATGATTTTATCAAAATCATTTTTTTATAGAAACACATTGGATGTTGCACAAGATCTTTTATGAAAACTTTTTGTTTTTGTTGATAAAAAGTGAAATAAATTATCTGGAATAATAAATGAAGTTGAGGCTTATAGAGGAGCTGATGATCCTGCAAGTCATGCTTATCCTTGAATCACTACTAGAAATAAACTTATGTATGAATCGTTTTGAGTGGTTTATGTTTATTTTATATACTGAAATCATTATTGTTTAAATTTTACTACAGAGGATATTGATAGTCCATGAGCTGTTTTAATTAGATCTATAATTCCTTTAGATGGAATCGATATTATGTTTCCAAATAGATGAAATGTTTTATTTAAGAATCTAACTAATTGACCGTGAAAATTATCACAAGCCTTAGGTATAGATAAACTTTATAATTGAATTTTAATCTCAAAAGACAATGGGATCTATATAGAAGATATTTGATATAAAATATTATCTGAAATTAAATCTTGACCTAGGATATGAATAAAAAAATGAATTGATAAAAATCGGAGATTTCGGTTTTAAGTTTTGCAAAGTAGTTAAAATTAATTATTATTTATGGGTCTTCGTTATATTAAAACATTAAATTGTTTAACTTATTATTTATTTGTTGTATTCAAATTGATATGACTAAATGTATTTATTGTAAAGATAAAAATATTGTGAAAAATGGTGTTTTAAAAAATTGATGACAGAGATTTAGATGTAGATTATGTTTGAAGAGTTTTACTATATGATGAAAAAGAGGAACATATGATGAAAGTTTTAAAGAAAAAATAATGGTAAGCTACTGTCATAAAAACACTTCTGCTAGGAATATAATTTTAAAATATAAAATTTCTTCAGCAACTTTGATATCTTGGTCAAAAAAACATAAAAAAAATTGTGCAGATTGTTGTTAAATCAATTGAAAAATATTATATTTTCGTTATCTTATTATACACAAAACTAAAACATTTGATTGTGATTTTTAGCTAGTTTTGTTCTTTTTTTATATTTGATTAAATTTTAATGAAAAAGACCTTATTATCATCTTTTTATCATATTTTACTGTTCGTATTTATTGAGATATTATTTGTATTTATAATATTGCATGAATTCCCAGAAGTTTCTTTTTTTGAAACATTATGAGTAGTACATGCGTTATATTGGATTTTAGTTTTTGTTGCTTGAGTAGTTAGGGAAAAAGTTAAAAAATATTGGCAAAAATTTTTAGCCACATACTTACCTATAGTATATCATATATTATGACATATTTATATTACAGTATTTACAGTAGATTATGTACATGAACATGCTGAACATAATCATGAAATTTTTTGGATTGTTTTATGAACTATAATATTGTGAATATTTATTTTTATCTGAGAATATCTTTTACATAAAAGGTATCATTGTGACCATTTTCATCAAAAGGCACATAAGCATTGTAAAGAAGATTAATATTGAAATTTCTTCAAAGATTTGTATAAGTTTGTATTTATATATAAAAGATTTTTTTATGAAGAAAGTAAGTAATATTTTGTGAATTGATTGGTGACATAAATACATAGGTTTTGCATATGTTAATGAATGATGAAATGTTGTTTTGCCTATTTGATATCTTATAAATGATGGGAATATGTTCTTTAATCTTTGAGATATTTTACAAAGATATAATGTCAAACATATTGTGATATGATATCCAAGTAAACAAGAAGATATACAGCAAGAAATAGATAAATTTATTGTGCAAGTTAAAATGATAGCTGAGCAATGAGTAGAAATTGAAAGAGTAGATGAAGATTATACAAGTGTAGAAGCTGGTGCGATAACTTGAGAACATCAAAAAAACTCTTCAACTGATACATTGGCTGCTATGACAATATTGGAAAGATGGGTTAACTGAGGTTGAGAATTGGAAATGTGAAATTAATAATTAATGAGGGCGTTGCATTGCAACGTCTTTTTAAAAATATATTCTTAATAATTAGATGAGAAGTATGGACTATAAATATTATTTTATAATTTTTTTGCAAAGGTTGGTTAAACTATCAAATTTTTTGCAAATAAAAATTCTAAAAAATAAGAATATTAATCTTATAGGTAGTGAACATTTACTTATATTAAAATTAGATAGGATAGGTGATAGTGTGTGGACGGTATATTTTGTAAAAGTTTTGAAAGAAAAATTTCCTAATATTAAAATAACAGTAATTTGTAATATATATAATCGCTTTGTTTTTGATGAAAATAAAATCCTTTTTGACAAAATTATTTCTATAAATGACAACCCGCCTTGATATATTATAAAGAATTTTTTTAAACTATTTTATGTTTTTGACTGGATTCAAACTTTTTTGACAAATAAAAAACTATGGAAAAATCTTAGGTATAAATGATTTGATTATGTTCTTAATTTTACTGGTAGAAAATATTTTTTAGTATCAAAATTTCTTGGTAAGTCGGTATGAAATTGATTGTGAATATTTAATTTTGTGTATGACTATCCTTTAGTTGGACATAATGAAATTTGAGCAAATAAACATATTGTATATAAGTGGCTGGAAAAATTATGAATTAATAATGAAAATACTAATTGTCAATCTACGCTATCTGAATTTGATAATATAAGTTGTAGATTGAAAACGGAAGGTTGAATAGTTAAAAATGCTTTATTATTTATTTGATGAAAATGACCCAATAAACTTACAAAAGATCAGTATGAAAAAATTTATAAATCATTTGAAAAACTCTGAATTGGAATTGAAATTATGAGTGATGATGATATGGAAAAAAAATATAACTTTGTATTGACTAAAAATAATAATTGATTATATGTAAAAGATAAATCTTTGAAACAGTTTATTCAGGATTTTGATTTATTTGTTTGAGTGGATTGATGAATATTACATTATGTATCTCAATTTATTCCAACATTATCTTTTTATACTTCTACAAATATATTGGCAGCTTACCCTTTTTGATGACAAATTGATGTTGTTGAAAATATTTGACAATGGAAAATTTATATATGTCAAGGAGTAAAACATTGTATGGTATCTAAGAAATTAGATTGCCAGTGATGTTTCCAAGTTGGATGTTTGTTGAAAAAATGTTGAAATTTTATTGACAATGAGATTGAAATTATTATTAACAGAAGTATATATGCATTATCGTGCAGCAATTAAATATTTTTAGATAACTAAACCAAACCTATAAATGACATTCAAGGTAAAAATGGATGATAAGAAAATCAAGGTTAATCTGGAAACCACAAATTTAAAAGATGTTTTACAATATTGTAAACCAAAAGAACAGTTTGTGTTAGTAAAAAAGTTTGGTCTTGCTTGAGGTAAAGAAATACCATTACAAAGAATAGGTAAGGAGTATGGTTTGACTAGAGAACGTGTTAGACAAATTGAAAGTCAATGACTTATGAGATTTAGAAGACTTATAATTTGAAATGAAAAATATCTAAAAGTTATAGAAGAAGCTAAAAAAATTCTTGATATGAACTGAGGTTTTTTGGTAGAAGATGATTTGGTAGCAAAACTTTTGAATAAATGAATTTTTAAATTTTCTGCACAAGAATTAAAACTTATTATAATTTCTGATTTTGATATATCATATTTGAAGAGAAATAGAGCTATTGATAAAAGTTTTTATGTTGATCCTTTATTTGAAGATTTACTTACTCAAATATCAAATCATATCGTTGATTATTTTGATAAAAAAGGTGGTTCAGAAGATCTTTATGAATTTGTTGATAAACTTAAAGCTATTTATGCACCAAAAAACGAGTCTATTAAATATCTTCAAAATAATCTGTTCTATATAAATTTCTTTAAATCTGTTAGATGAGTGAATGTATTTGATGGTAAGGTAGGTTTGGATACATTTATTGATGTTAGTCCAAAGACAATTAAACTTAAAATTATTTATCTTTTGAGAATGATTAAAAAACCTCTTCATTATCAAGAAATTGCTACGAAAATCTTGGAATGGTTTCCAGCTAAACCAGTTAAATTAAATACAGTTCATAATGAACTTGTTAAAAATAATGATACTTTCGTAAATATGGGTCTTGGTATCTATGGTTTGAAAGAATGGGGTTATGAATGAGGTAATGTAAAAGATATTATTGAAAGAGTATTAAAATCTGCTGCAAGATCTATGTCAATCAAAGAAATTGCTAAAGAAGTTTTGAAAGAAAAAATGGTTAGTCCAAATACAATCGTTTTGACTTTACAAAAATATAAAGAAATTTTCGTAAGAATTGATAAATGAGTTTATAACTTGAAATAGACTTAAGGTCAAAGGATGAAAGGTGAAAGTAGAAAGGTAGTTAGTTCAAAACCTTTTTTCTTTTACCTTTTTCATTTATAACTTTTTAGCTGAGGTGGTGGAATTGGTATACACGTACGCTTGAGGTGCGTATGGCTTTGCCTTGTGGGTTCGAGTCCCATCCTCAGCAGTTAAAATTGTATTGAATAATTTAATTATAATGAAGCCACGCATTGCGTGGTTTTTTTGACAGAAAAAATGTTTTAGATAAAATTAAGTATTATTTATTTAAATAAAAATAAAACATGTCAGAAAGAATAAAAGAAACAAGACAAGATTGTGATTATTTTAATGGATGTGATAGATTAGATCTAGCAAATAAATCAGCTGAGTATTTGAATAACTTTTATGATTGATTACTTTTAGAAAGAAAAGCTAATGGTTGATTTTCTAAAGATGAAATAGCATATTTTTCTAGGTCAGATATTGCTTTGATAGACAAATGTAGAAAATTACTTGCAATGAATGGAAGAGATTCTATTATAGAATATAGAAAAAAATCTGGGACAATAACACAAGATCAAATAACTAAGTTAATGACTATTGATTCAGAAGATGCATTTAATTACTTAAAGGCAATGAATGGAAGAGATTCGGAAATATCTAGAAGAAAAAGAGAATGAATGATAACAGATGAAGAAATACTGCAATTGATGAAATCTGATCCAGAATATTCGTTTAAACAATTAATTGCTATGAATCGAAGAGATTCAGAAATATTGAGAAGGAAAACAGAGGGAAAAATAACAGATGACCAAGAAAGCCAATTAAGAAAATATAATCCGGAATACGCGGTTAATCAATTAAAGGCAATGAACTTTATAGAATCAGAATTATTAGCTAAATTAAAGACTTGAGAAATTACACAACAACAAGCTGATGAACTTAGAAAGTTGAATCCGGAATATGCAGCTGATCAATTAGTTAAAATGAGATTAAGAAGTTCAATTGTAACTTTGTACAAGAAAGAATTTGATTGAGTATTATTTGATACAATGAGAATTTATCTTGGTAAAAGCTGATTATGATTTTCTTTAGAAAAAGAACTTAATGTAATTGATAAAAACTTTAAAAAATCTAATAGTGACTATATTGTTAAAGATTGAGATACTTTATGGGATATTGTAAAAAATTATTATTGATTGAAGGATAATAAGCAAATTGCAGATAAGGTAAATTTTATAGTTGCTTTTAATGTTTATAATTGAAACAAAATTAATCTTGATTTGGATAGCTATCCTTTGTGATGAGATTGAATTAAATGAGATAAAATACAAGTTTGAGACAAAATATTTTTACCTAAATAAAAATAAGCCACGCATTAAGCGTGGTTTTTAAATTATCTTAATTAATTTATATTATCTAATATTTGCTCTCAAACTACTTTAATAGTTTTTTTATTTTTGAATCAAGATATATATTTTATAAATTTATGCCAAGTTAGATTTGGTTCTAATTCATAACTGTCCCATTTAAATATAATTTTACCTTGGTTTTTTGCCCAAAGTAGTATATTTTTATTTTTTGTTCTTAACTCATATAATATTTCTTCATTTAAAATCTTAGATAGTTTTATTAATAATTCCAGGACTCATTTATGTAATACAGTAGTTGTTCATTTGATGTAATTTTGATTTAGATTTTCAATTATGTTTTCTGCTTTGTATATTCAGTCTTTATAAAATATAGATAATGAAAGAGTTTTGTTGTTCAAAGTTGTATTAAAAGTCAGGCAGTCCTCATCTAGATTGGAATAATCAATACTAAAATCTAATTGAACTCAATCAATTTCAAATTTTAAATTATCTCATAAATTAGGAAAACTGTGTTCTAATCTTTCCATTGTAAATATATTTATTCCTCTAAACTCATTTGAATTCTTTGGTTTATTCTTTCTGTTCCAAGTACTTGCATAGTTTCATACAAATCTGGAGTAGTTTTTGATCCACATAGTACAATTCTTAGTAACATTGCTACATCTCAAATTCTACCTATATAACATCATTCCTTGAATTGTGCATTATTTAAAGCAAATCCGTGTTTGTTTGCAATATTTTTCATTTCATCAAACCATTGTTCTTTACTTACATCAAGTGAATAAGTCTCCATATATTCTTTCAAGAATGCTTTTCTTACCAGTGGAGTAATATTTTCTGGATATTCAGGTTTAGTTTCCCAAATTTTAGGAAATTCTTCATCATAAAAAAATACTAATTGACTTTGAATATCGCTGAATTTATGGAATCTTTTAGGATCATTAGGTGTTCATCTTTCTATATTCATAGCTGATTTTGTATATTCAGGATATTTTCTCATATATTCGTATAAATCTGTATTGTAATTATTCATCCAAGCCAGTGCCTTTTCATAAAAAGTATTTAAATCAAGGCTTGCAAGATATTCAGTGCTCACAAATTCAAGTTTAGCTAAATCTAGTAAAGCTCAACTTACTCACATATGATCAAGTTTAAATTTAAACTCTTTATAAGTTTTTCAAGGATTAGCTTTTTGCCAGTCTTCATAAGATGCATTAATAATATTTGAAAGATATTCCAGTACTGCTTCTGCAGGGAATCAATTTTCTATATAGTACATCGCATTAGCTTCTGGATCTTTTCTTTTACTTAATTTTCTTTTGCTATTTCATTCGATTTTTACAAGTGGTGCGATGTGTCAGTATTGAGGTGCTTTTAGTCCTAATGTTTGGAATAATTGTAAATGTAAAGGAACAGATGCAATCCATTCATCTCATCTTAAAACGTGAGTTGTTCACATTAGAAAATCGTCTACTACATGTGCAAAGTGATAAGTAGGGATTCCGTCAGACTTGAGTAAAATTGTGTCGTTAAAATATTCTTGAGTCTCAATTTCTCACCTAAGTAAGTCATTAAATTTAATTTTATTTCATTGGTTTCACGGTGAAAGAAGTCTTACCACATAATCTGTTCATTCATCTAACTTTGCTTTGATTTCGTCAATTGATTTATTTTTCCATTTAGCGAATTCTCAGTAAATACCAGGAATTTGTTTAGCTTTTTCTTGAGAGTGTCTGATTTCTTCAAGTTCTTCTGGACTCATAAAACATGGGTAAGCTAGTCATTTAGCTATCAAATCTTTTGCAAAAACTTTGTAAATGTATTCTCTTTGTGATTGTATATATGGTCAAAATTCTCATATTTCAGAATAATTTGGTCAGATTGGACCTTCGTCAACTGGTATATCAAAAATTTTAAATGAGTTCAAAATAGACTCAAAAGCTCCTTCTTTTTCTCTAGCTTGGTCTGTATCTTCTATTCTTAGGTAAAATTTTCATCATGTTTGGTGAGCTAGTCTTTCGTTAATAAATGCTGTATAAACTCATCATATATGCATAAATCCAGTAGGAGATGGAGATATTCTAGTTACCATTTGTCATTGTGATCTTTTAGGGTATTTATTGATAATATCTTGAGGTGTTTCATTAATTTCTGGAAATAATAATTTTGCTAATTCAACTGACATTTCAATATGTTTAAAGTATAAAGTTTCTTAAGATTATGAATTTTGAATGAAAAGGAATATACAAAATTTATAATTCATCATTTAAAATTTAGAATTATTAAGTGTTTATTATTACTCAATATTAATTGGTTTTCAATCTATCTTGTATTGACTTTTTTGATAATATTTGTATTACTTCAACAAATGTTTAAAAATTTATAAAATATACTATGACAAAAGTAATTTGAATTGACAGTTTTTTTGAAGTGGGTGATATTCGTAGTAGTTATAATTGAGTTTGTGTTAGAATGGACAGGTCTTTAGAGGGTCATAAAAATCTTGATTTTTTACAAACGAATGCTGATTCTTTGGCATTTGCTTTGATGCAAGATTGCAATTTTAATACGACGGAATTTGATAGAACTATCGATAATTTATTGGAAACACCTGAAGAAATTATCTCTCAACAACCTTATGTTATAGCATATATTCTATATTATTTGTTGGAAGAAGAGTTTAGTGTAGATAAAGATATTATAAAGAATATATTAACAAAAATAAATTTAGACGAATTTGATGCTCCATTACTTAAATTTGTATGAATATTATTAGAAAGGAATTGATATTATAAAGAATCAATAGAAATATTTCTAACTTATTTCCAATATCATTGACTTGAAATATGAGTAATGAGATCTTTTTTTAATAGTGTTTGTAAAACTTCTTATCCATTATGAAATATCTTACTACCTAAATTAATTTCAGATGCTTGAGAATGTGTTTTGCAAGAGTATTCATTCCTTGAGGCTTTAATAATTTATCAGTCTCAGTTTGATAGTTGAATCTTGGTATGACTTGATTTCTTAGATGCTTATATGATATATGAATTATTGGGTGATTATTACTACAATATTTCTAGTTCCGATAAAATTGAAAGGAGTATCAATTATGCTTTGGCTGAGGGATATTATCAAAAATTTATAGCTTTATGATGAACTGAATGATATTTTAAGTTGGGTATATTGTATCTTAAGCAAAAACAATTTGAAAAAGCTGAAAACTATTTGCAACAATGATTTGCTAATTGAATATTGGAGTGTAGTCTTTCTTTGGCTTATCTTTATGAAAATCAACATATGGATGATAGATCAGACTATTGGCTTAATATTGCTAATGAAAATATGGTTCCATGAGCTAAAGATTTTTTGCTTAGGTTGAATAGAAAAGATTACGATACTTTAAATGATGAGGCAAAAGTTGAATTTTTGGAGATCTTGAGAGAAAAAATGGATAATTGAACTTATAAATTTTCATATAAAGATAAA
>Ga0172367_10005232_pt1 | contig 15764 bp, 15 predicted proteins | sample Lak10m_FD_114542 | JGI IMG/M metagenome (GOLD analysis project Ga0172367, IMG submission 114542) | Freshwater microbial communities from Kabuno Bay, South-Kivu, Congo - kab_022012_10m | ecosystem: Environmental > Aquatic > Freshwater > Lake | place: Democratic Republic of the Congo: South-Kivu...
ACAGCTCCGTTATCACAGCCTTCCGCCGTCAGCATGAGACATTCTTCCTGCCTCATGACCGGCCTATCATACAAGGGGACGCTGTCCCCCGACACCCCCAGCCAAAGGCCAGTCGGCCTTTGGGAACCGGTTATAAAAGCAATGGATCAAACATTAAGCTCGTTGGTATCAGGACGCCCTGGGGGCCGAGACGTTCGACCCCGACGCCCTGGGCAACCGGCTCGCTGAAATCGATCAGAAAGTATTTCGATTCCATCGCTACATCGAACGTCATCTGATCGACGCCATTGCCACCATGCCTCCGGAAGGCCGGAAGCGGCTGGCGGCGTTCAGGCCGTGAGCCGCCGACAACCTTGAGGACCGGCGATCGATCATGTCGCCAAACCGGGGAGTCGCGCCATTGCTTGCCGGAGCGCACCGCTGGGCGCGGCGTCAACTGTGCTCCAGGCTCAAGCGGTTCGTTTCGGCCTGTCCCGCTGTCGTTGGCACAAAAGGCCCGTCCGCCGGCACCAGCCAGCCTTGGTAGTGCACCACATGGCCGACCAGCGGAAAGGCCACGTCGATGTCGAAGACGTAGCGGTCCGCACACCCGGTTTCGCTGCATTCAATGGTCGGCCGGCTCCAGGCCGGCAAAGGGAGCCCGAGCAGGCGCCAGCCAACCAGCGACCAGTTGAGGCCCCGGCTGTCCGGCACCAGGCGGAACAGCAGGTTGAACGGACCAAAGTGCTCGATCAACAGCCCGTGGTCATCGTGTTGTCCCGCTTTCATGCGGCTGGCATAGCGGCGGCGGGCGAAGCGGCGGTCCCAGAATTCGCCGCCGCCGTCGTCGGGGTGAAACCACACGCTCACCGGGACGTCGGGGCCCGGTTTGGGCAGGCCGGCGACCAGGCACAGCAGCCAGGCGGCCGGGTTGGCGGCGGCCGTGATTTTTGCCTTGCCCGATGTGCAGACGCTGGCATCCAGGGCGTGCAGGGCGCGCACCGGGGGCGGAAGCGAATCGAAGGCGGTTCCAAGGATATACTGAAAGGGCGTCATCATCTTACTCCCGGTTTTCGGTGGTGTCTCCGCGGTTTTCTAATCTTTCATCATAATTCTGGCTTGAACACCATCAGCCAGACGATTGCCAGCATGGCCATGAACGCCGGCCAGCCCAAGGCAAACCAGATGCGAAAGTAGCGGTCATAGCGCGGCGGCAGGGCGGTGCCGGCGGCGACCGCTTCCCTGGCCATCCGGTGCATCCGCAACTGGAGCCAGACCACCGGCAGCCAGCAGGCACCGGCCACGCCATAGAGTGCCAGGGACCAGACAATCCAGCCGGAGGACAGTGGCCAGCCTTGGATCACCGCCAGCCAGATCCCGGTCACCGGCTGGATCACGATCGCCGGGGTGGTGAACAACCAATCGGCGATCACAACGTTGCGATTGGCAACCGCGATCGCCCGCACATCCCGGGACAGGTTGCTGGCCATGCCGTGAAAGGCGGACCCCAGTCCGGTACCGAACAACAGAATCGCAGACAGGATATGAATGGTCTTTAGCAGCGGCGTATCCATGGCTCAGGCCTCCAGTGTCATCATCGCCAGGGTGGCGGCTGCCAGCGGCAGGTTCTTGAGCAGCGGGGCAAAGGGATGGAGCCAGTATTCCGCCGGCAGTCCGGTCGCCAATGCGGTGAAAGCTGCCATGGTGGCCAGCATGGCGTACCCCACCGCCACCGGCCGCTTTCCCAGCAGCAGCAGGGATCCGAGACCAAGATCAAGCCCGGCTGCCCCATACAGCGCGACGTCGGCCCAGCGCCCTTCCAGCCCGATGGTCGCCAGCATGTGGATGCTGTCGGCCACCGGATAGAGACCGAAGGACAGCGCCGCGGTGGCCAGCCACAGCACCGCCAGGCTCCAACGCAACAACGGCCGGACGAAGAACAGACCCGCAGCCTGTCGATCGGCCCGGGTGGCCGGACGAGCGGCGAGCGCCAATGCGAGGCGGTGCGGCATCCGGCCGAGGACGGCGGCAAACGGCGCGGGATCGGCAGTATTGCCGGCCTTCAGCATCACCAGGAGTTCGCGGTTGATCGGGCTGTCGATAAACCGATCCCCGATCCGCGCCACCACCCCGAGCAGTCCTTCCGGGATTCCGAGGCCGCGCCGCCGCGGCAGGCCCAGCCAGGCGCACAAGGTGGCGACAGCCTGGTCGATGGTCATGGCCTCGGGTCCCACCACATCGAGGCTGGCCGGCAGCATTCCCTCCCGCTCGACCAGTCGCACCACCAGCGCGGCGAGATCATCCACGTGCACCGGCTGCACGAACCAGGTTCCGGGCCCGAGACGCGGCGTCAACGGCAGGGCTGCCAGGGCGCAGAGGAGCCGGGTGCTGGCGCCCCCCTGTCCCACCACCACCGACGGCCGAAGGATGCAGCACGCCGGGCCATCGGCATGGCGCCCGGCATCCCCCAGGACGTGTTCTCCCTGTCCTTTGCTGCGTTGATAATCTGTGTCCCCGTCGGCCGCCGCTCCCAGGGCGGACAAGTGGATCAAGCGCCGGACGCCGGCGGCGCGGCAGGCGTACGCCAGTCTGCCGATTCCCCCCGCGTGGACCGCCATCATGGTATTGGTTCCCCGGCTGCGGATCAGGCCGGCACAGTTAATGACCACGTCGTGGTTTGTAAGCCGCGCGACCAGGGCGGCGTCACTGTCTCGCACCAAGTCCAGGTCGCCTCGGCCAACGGCAGTCACCGCGTGTCCGGCGATGGCCAGTGCTCCGGCCAGGTGCCGGCCAATGAAGCCGGTGCCGCCAACGATCAGAACCCGGGTCATGATACATTGTCCTGGCGCGAAGCGATGATCAACTCCTGAAGCATCAGGGCAATCGGCCGCCAGAACGTGCTCCCCATGATCATCAGGGCAACAATAATGCCGGCCAGGGCGTAGAGAACCGTCCGTTGCAGGACGGTTGCCGTGGTTCCGGCGGCCACCACTGTATCCAGCAAGCCAGGCCTCGAGACCGTGAGCAGCGGCGCCGCCGGAGGCAGAACGCGGGCGTAAACTGTCCAGAATCGGGCGCGGTCGCGACCGCCGCAGACTTCGGTCAGGATCAGGAGCAAGGGTCGGACGATGACGGCGATTGTCATCAACGCCAGGACCAGGGCGATCGACCAGACCGCCAGTAAGGTTTCCAACGACATCTCAGCCCTCCCGGTTATTGAGGTTGTCGTCGGTCTAAAGGGCAAAGCTCATGCCAGGTGACCGGGGCCGGGATTCCTGGCTTCCCGGCGATCGGCTGTTAACCGGAGTTGCGAAATCTGCGAGAATCCCTGTTAATGATGGATACACCAGGGGCCGCGCGCCGGTGCCGGACGGTTTTCGGGGGGCTTTCGCCCCAAGGAAGGCCCCCTGATCCGGGGCTTGTCAGTTACCGGAATTTTCGCGCATGAGAGTGGCGGGGGCTGGCGATGCTGCTGTGGCGGCAGGCGCTCGCGCAACAAGGCACCCGCCGCACTTGGCTGATCGAGCAGGCGCTTGAAAATTGGTCGTAACGTTGTATCCGTCGGGACATTTGTGCATCATATCAACCAGTCGGCCAACTCGACGATACGAGTGTTTCGCAATTAACAGTTACCAAGAAACTTCGGGCTTCAAGCTACGCACGGTTATCTCAGGAAAGCGGTCCCTATATATGTTGCGTCAGCGTCCGGATAATGGCTTCCATTACCGGCGGGCACACGCCATTGCCCAATATCTTGATCTGATCCCGTCGTGATCCATACGTCAAGTTATGGCGATTATCAAACCCCATGGCTCGTTTCAATTCTGGTACCTGGAGCATACGAAGCATCGGAATCCCGCCATGCCAAGTGACCAGACCGAAACGATCAAGAGTCGTGAGAGTGCGCAATGGCCGATCAAGAGGCTGCCAACCGCCACTACCGTCTGAACCATAATAAACGATGAGAAAAGGCTCTCCCTTCCCCAACTGCCCGATGGCACGCTCTGCTCGCGCAAGCGTATCCGCTGCACGACGATCCGAATACAGGGGACGAGATTGCCAGGGACCATCAAACTGAATAACCTCCCTGGCAGCACGTTGACGCTCGCGTTCGGAAGATATCACTTTGACAGGAACATCCTCACGGTCGCACAAAAGAAAAAGACGTCGGCGCGTCTGAGGAACATTGAAATCAACAGCATCAAGAACCTGGGGGAGAACATTGTATCCCAACGACTTGAGATCATCGATCAGCGGCGTATAACCATGCCAGTTGCGCATCTGCACAACGTTCTCAAGCACAATCCATCTCGGAGAAAGAGTGCGCGCAAAATTGATCACATAGTTGGCCGTTCGCCGACTCCCCTCATCGCGAGGCCGGCTACCTTTGGCACAAGTATGATTTGTGCACTCGGGGGAAGCCAGAATCAGGTCGACTTTGCCAACATCACCAAGAATTGAAGAGCAAGAATTCTCGTCAAGTACGGCATCAATCACCCTGGCATCACCGAAGTTGGCCCTGTAGGTCTCCGCGGCAACAGACCATGCGTCGACAGCGCAGACAATCTCCGCTCCCGCCCTCCGTGCGCCCCAACCGCTTCCGCCGCCGCCGCAAAAAAGATCGATTCCCCTCAATTTCATACTTCATCTTTACCAGACTCTCCCCCTCGCCGCCAGGTGCAAGAGTCTCCGAAAGTCGCTTTTCCGAGTCCCCGCATTACCCTCGCCACGCATGCGTCAATGTCCGCGTCAATCTGATGCTCCCACAGACGCACGACCTTCCACCCCATCCGGCGCAAGAGGCAGCGGTTGCGAACATCACGACGCCGGTTGGCATCAATCTTGGTTTCCCATTTCTCTGAAAGCTTGCCTCGCCACAGCCCGAAACGCCAACCGTGCCAGAAGTCCCCATCCACAAATATAGCCACCAGAGCCTCCTTGAAGACGAAATCCGGCCGCCCTGGCAAATCGCGAACATGGGCCTCCCATTCAAGTCCCAGTGCCAGAAATGCTGTCGCCATCTTCTGTTCGGGGGCGGTCCCCTTCCCCTTGATTCGCGCCATGACAGCACTGCGCCTCTCGGGGGACATGATGTCGCCCGCGTGGCGACGCGGCCCAGGCGAAGGAATTCCTGCCATGCCGACCCTCACCGTATTTCTGGAATACCCGCAAGAGGTGCAGATATATATCCATTGAGCACTTCATCCCAGCATTCGGCCTTCTTGGCCCATTCGGATATCATCCGCCCCCCGGCACTGCGATGAAGGGTTTCATGGACATCCTCTGCCCACACCTGAATCTGATCCTGCAACCGCGCAGAAATTCCCTGCTGTTGCCATATCCTGTTCAAATCAAGCCGACCTCCGGTGCGTGCCGACAATACGGAAACAGCGTAAGCGGCAACATTGGCCTGGAATGCCGGAAACATGGGTCTGACCAGTTTCTGCGCCGCCTTGAAGATGATTGCCTTGGCAATCATGTGCTTGTAGGCAACAACATCCGGAAGCGGAGCGTCCTGATCTTCGCCATTCGAGAACCCGCCCATGAAACGCTCGAAATTCTTCTGCGCACCAAGACTGACAAGATGAGCTTTGCAATCCCAGGCATTAAGAAATTTCGCAAGGTCTGTTTTCGTAATCTTCCGTGACGAGGGAATGTCAGCTTTCAGCTTTTTCAATCTTGCTTGCGTTGTTCCTTCACGAGCCAGCATCGTATTATAGCTGCCCGCAGCACGCTCGTAGAACCAGCGACTTACCCCATCGGGACAATAGGTTGTCAATGACAACTGTTCGATCCTGACATGAAATGGCTTGTTCGCGGAAAGGTCCGACAAATTGACTTTATTCTGGGTGTTGGCGTACTTCGAGATGTCGGAAATCAGCCCTTCCTCCCCGACCGGATCGTCAGAACGAAGCCGGATGATCTTGGCTGGAACCCGGACACGGCTCAGATCTATCTCGGGGTTTTTCTTCTTTGTAAAATAGATGGATGCCATCGTCTGGCCACCGTTGACGATCTGCATGCCTTTGAGCCAAACGATTCCGGGCGCACCATCCTCCGTCCGTCCCAGATGCATCTCATCCGCGACAAGAACAATGCCGTTATTGTAGGCCATGAACCGTTCTGGGCTTTCGCGCAGCGTGTCACGGATGCCCCGGTTCACCTTGCCTGCGGCGCCGAGGAATGAGCGGACATTGGCCTCAAGCAGACGCGCGCCGTACTTCTCATAAATGAAACGGAGTGCCTCTCCGGGAATTGCCGTCAGGGCGTAATCATAGTCCGTGGTTTCGCCCCGAAGATGGACGCATGGCAACGCCCCTCCCGCCACCTCCTGGAAATTGACCACAAGTTCATCACGCGGTTTGCCTTCTGACCAATGGCGCCAAAGGCGCTCTATGTCCATTACCTCAAGCTTGACAGTTTTCCCTTGAACCTCTCGCGCCTGGAAGTTCTTTGCCTTGGCCTGCCGGTCGGTAAGAACGTAGATGCGGATATGGTCAAGCGACGGGTAGCTCTCGTGGATGGTATGCGCAACCCGGTAGGCATCGTCGGACTGATCCATGGTCGAGGCAAGACGCCCTTCCGCGCATTTCTTGAGAAAGCGAAGACACTGCTCTGCTGCGGTCTTGGTTTCCGTGTCGGAAATCGGGGTCACGGTCTCCACGCCCTGGTAAAGGCTCACGAACAGATCGAGCTCATCGGCTTCCTCGGACACGGCATAGCCACCGAGACGTAACCGTGCATTGCCGATGGTCCTTTCATAATGACAGGCTTCCGGCTCGAAAGTCATGCCGATTGCCGACATGTGCTCCATGACAATCTCGGTGAATACTTTTTCCTCGTATGGATAATCGCCACCCGGCGCGGAAAGGCGATCGGCAATAGCTTCTTTCACCTCGGCCCTGGTTTGCAGAAGGAATTCCTCAAGCTCCATCTAAATTACTCCCAGAATTTCGAGTGCACAGCTCAGACCAATATCGGTCGCACCGGATAGATCGATGTCGATCTCGTAACGAGCCTTTCGGATCGCCGGGTGAACATTCGCGCGGGTCAGTCGCGGAAAATCGCCTTTCACGGGCAAGATGGTATCGGATACCCTCTTGAAGCGTCGCGTATATCGCTCGACCACCGTCTTCAGAAGACCAGCCTGTATGAGGCGAACTTCCAGGGTTTCAAGCGCAGCCAAGTTCCCCTGCAATCTGTCCCTGATGATGTCCGCCTGCGCAGGAAGCGTCACCCCGGAGTCATCAAGCGCGAGCCGAACCGCTGCCACGAAGAGCGGATGGCACAACCCCTCGTCAAGCTGCTCAAGCGCAGATACGGTTACAGAAAACCCTCCTGCGGAAAGCGTTGTCTTCACCTCGATCCCGCCGGGGCCGAACACGAAATCCTGAAGACCGTCAAGCGGCCCCTGCCAAGCATCAAGAATATTCCCCGGCGGCCCGCCTGCCTCGATCATGCGCTGGAGCAGGAGGAGTTCCCCGAAAAGCCCCAATTCGGCTTCCGAAGAAAGCACCCCTTCCTTGTGCCGGTCCATGAAGTCCTGCCAAGCGCGGATGCGCGCGAGAAAGCGCTGGAGAATTCCCCCCTCTTCCACAACCGTGCTGGTATTGAGCAGGCGCACGATATCCTCTGCCATCATGGTGAACAGTTCGGGACTGCCACCCGTCCTCCGAGCCAGTGCCAGCAGAAGACGGTGGCCGCCGGTCGGATCGGTCGGGAGTCTGTAGACCTCGAAGCCGTGCCCCTGGGGCAAGTGGGAGTCCGGAATTCGCCTGATGTTCCTGAACCCCACCAATACCGCTTCTTCGCCACCGGGCATTCGTCTGCCCGCAAGCAGCATGAAGGGAGCGTGGACATTGACGGGAATCGTCCTCCACCCGCTCTCCTCCTGTCCACCGGCAAGGGCACGCCAAGCGGCCTGAAGCGCCTCCATATCACTCTGCGCCGCCATATTCCTGTTCCCAGAGAATGTTGTTGACCTTGTATTTCACCTTGGCCCCCGAATTGCTTGCAGGAAAGCTGAGAGCAAAGCCGATGACAGGTGGCGAGTTTTCCAACAGACCGGCATCATTTCCGGCCAGCGTCGGATCAAGTGCATAGAGGAACAGTACGCCGCGGTCCTTGGGGCGAACCGTCCTGATGGCTGGCCCGTTGGGTGTCTCCGGTTCGGTTCTCACCCCACTCCTGCCGGGATCGGCATGGAACGCCCTGCGGGTCTCGGCCAGAGCCGCTCCCCAGGCTGCTTCGTCCAGATCAATTGCCTCGTCGCGGGGTGACATCAGGCGCCCGATGGAATAGCGATCAGGGTGCCGCCCGTGCGCGGCACGTTCGAGCATTCTTACCGCAATCCCATCCTGGAACACATGCATCCCTCCCTTGCCCCTGGCGGCACCGATCAGGGCAACAGTCCAACGTGTCAGTTCCTTTTCAGAGACGAGAGATCGAATGAACTCCGCAAGCAGGGCGCTGTTGACCTTGTGGGCCTCCGGGTGGCTGCGATAGGCGATCAAAAAATCAATGATGTCGTTGGCGCGCACGGCCTCCCACAGATGGCTCCCTTCCCACACATATTCCGAACCATTACGGCGTCTCTTCGGGTTGGACTCGGAGTTTCCAAGCATAGAGAGGAATCTTCCAGTTGCATCAACATTTCTCTGGAGAATGTCATGCTCATGATGAAATGTGACAGTCTCAAGAAGCCTGCCACTGAAAGACAGCTCCAGATCTCTCGCTGCCCGCATCTTCAACTTTGACGTCACCATCAGCACGGGATGGGATTGAACCTTGAGACCGTAATCACGGGGCGTTCCGCCACTTGCGGCCATAAGGTCAAATTCTTCACGCAACTCCTCCGAGGCATCAGCGATATGCTCAAACCACTCGATAAGATCATCAGTCGTATAGAGCCGGCACAAATCAGTGTATCCCGGTCTGTACCCGAACCAGCGCCCCATCTGCATCAATGTGTCGTACATTTTCGATGCGCGCAAGAAATAACTGATGGTCAGCCCCTCAAGGGTAAGACCGCGAGCCAGCTTGTCGCCGCCGATGGCGATCACCTTCAACCCGGTTTCCTGATTGTCTGCGTAGTCCAGGGCGTCCTTGGCGGTTCCGTTGATCATCCGCACCTCGATGTCGGCGACGACATCGGCCAGAACGTTCTCAATCTCTTCCCAGCAGATGGCGTGGCAGAGCTTAAGATCGGAATAGACCTCGGTCATGGATTCAGTCGTCGGAGTGAAATCACGCTCCCACAGCGTCTTCAATACTGCGAGAACAGATTCGTGACCGATGCGCCGCGCCAATCTTTGCTGCATATGGCGCACCCGATCTACAACCTGAACATGAACGTCCTGTTGGACGGAAGTGAACCGAGTCACGTGGACCAGCATTGAGCAATGCTCGACTCCCTGCCCGCGCAACTGCCTCATGGCGCAAACAAGAAGAAAGGCGTCAATTGCTTCGCTCAGAGAGGGCGGGAGTTCATCCCTTCCGTCGTGGAGTGGTGTATGGCCGTTCTTATGGCCTGTGGGCATCCAACCACCAGAATCCACGATCTGTCGCACAAGCGGCAACCCGCTGCTCCGGCCCATCTCGCTACGGACGCCAAAGACTTTGGCGGGACCAACATAATTGGATGGCGCTGCCAGATTGATGATGAACGCTTCGGGAAAAAGATCAGGGCCTTCCTTCTTTGTTTTTCCCTGTTCATGAATAAAAATGTTGGCAAACGGTGTCGCCGTGTACCCGACATAGGCTGCGTGCGAGAAGCTATGAAGTATGCAACGAATCAAACGGTTGATGGCTGTCGGCTCATGCTCCTCATCGGGCTTGCCATTTTCGTCGACAACGTTCTCCCTTGTATCCACACTGGCATGGTCAGCCTCGTCATCAATAAGGAGGAGTGGCAGGTTGGTGACAATGCGGCGACCCGTTTCCTTATCTTTCGAGTCGGCAACGTGGTTGCGTATCCAACCAAGCAGACGTGTCAATACGGTCTTATTCTTCTTGACCACGAAGAGCCAAGGACGGTCTTCCGGGGCTATGCCCAGCTTTCGCGCAAGGCCGGTGCTAAAATCTCCCTTCTCTGAACGGTTTGTGACGTAATTTGGACGTATGCCCAGATCGGAATCAATCTCTCCCACGCCTATAGGCATGATAGGGTCACCATCAATAGCTCTTGTCTTGTAGCCCAGGAACGCTTCATCCAGACGCACCTGAGTCTGCGCGCGCAGATTATTATGAAGGCCGGCAAGAATGATGATGATCTTGTAGCCTGCATCGGCTGATTTGCAAATAAGGCCACTGTAGTGACTGGTTTTGCCGGATTGCACATGCCCAACGACCAGTCCCCTGCGATCCCATTTGCCTCCGCGAGCGGGATCCTCCAGCAATGACAGAACGGCATCGGTCGAACGGTCCAGGGCATCGACCGCCTTTGCAGAAAGCTTGCGCTCCGACCACTCCCGATAGCGCTGCCAGTACCGCCAGCCCTGCTTTCGTACAGCCGTCAGCCAATCCTTGTGCCCCTCATTGTTCTGAAGCGTGGCGTCCTGGCCGATCCAGAGGCTGAAGCGACGAATAAGTTCATCGATTACGGCCTGGCGATCCACTCCCTCCCGCCATTTCGGGTTCATGGCGAGAACACGTTCGATCTTCTCATCGATCAAGGAGGGAGTGACTGATGTTCTGTTTGTCTCATCGAGAAGTAATTCCTGAACAAATTTGATAATCTTTTGGTCAGTTGTCGACGCCATCTTCGCCTCCAGCCTGCGGATCATCGGGAAGAGCCGCTACGAAATCCGGGTAATTGTTGAAAGGTTCGGTGTGAAGAAGCTGGTCTCGCGCCAATTGTGGCGACACGCCTTTGCGCAGGACAAAGTTCCGGTACATTACCATGAGTACGGATCGCACCTCGGACGGCGGCTCGTCGGCAAAGCCGGTTCGTGGCGTCTCCCGCCCTTCCGTCGTGTCGAGCCATATCCGTTGTACAGGAACAGTCTCTTCAATCACCCGAAGCATGGCTCTGATGCGAACGGAGAGATCACCTGCATCATCCAGTACCGCGCGAACGGCAGGATGCTGATGATCTATCCGATAGCGAATGCCGTTGCGGGAGTGCTCAACTCTCCAGGCCTGTACCACCGGACGCCCGGGATTCACTGAAATTGGTTGTCCTCGGTGAGCGAATACCTTTCGTGCTCTTGCACGCGTGTCCTCCGCCAGCCTCATAAGTTCTCTGCGCAGACCGACCGGCGGACTTGCCGTCGATTTCCTGATATCGATCTTCCAGTCGGCATCGGCCGTGTTGGGAATGTCGAGTCGAATCCGGGCGAGACGATGCGCTTCCTCCTTTGTCCATGAACGCCCTTGGCCGAGACCGAGCCAGCTTCCAGCCAGAAGAAGCCGCCGGTTACGGTAGACATGAAAGCCCTGCTGCGCAGTCCAGCCATGAGGCCCAGCGGTGGATTGTTCCTGGTGTGATGTCAAATGATCCTTATGAGGCAACACATGACACTGAACCTCAACCAACCCGGAGGACGAGGGGATTTTCGCCACTGGTGAGGTCCATGTGGCCGGATGTGCCGCGAGAAACGGATCCCACGGTTTGACAGCCCGGTCATTGATGAAAATTCCAAAGGAAGGGCGCTCACCTTCCAGGAAACGATGGAATATCATGGCCAAGTGACATTCTACATCGTCCATAAGGTCAAGAAAATTCTGCTCGGAAAACCCAGGCGTAATAATTTTGTCAAGGCATTCCCAGAGAACCAGCGTTCCTCTCCCAATCGCGACCAACGGCTCCAGCAGACTTTCCGACTCTGCTGCCGGACCTTCAAGAAGATGCCAACCATCGTCGAGACTCGACGCGAGAACATCCAGGTCCCAGCGCAAACAGTTCACGCGCCCATCCTTGATGCTCGCGACAGTGAGTCGTCGACACTGAGAGAAGGATGCCGTCTTCAGTCCCAGACCGAAGCGTCCAAGATCACCTGCGGCTCGCCGGTCAAGCGGACTGCGTTCGCCAAGACGCATCGCCGTATCCAACTCGCCCGCATCCATGCCTTGTCCGTCATCAAGAATGGCGACATGACTTGTGACCCCTGACCATGTGAAGCCAAGGGCCACCGACTGAGCCCGGGCCGAAATGCTGTTGTCGATGATGTCGGCCAGTGCCGTGGCCGTCGAGTAGCCAAGACCACGCAGGGCTTCGATCATAACGGAGGCCCGGGGAGGCGCGGAACGTGATCCTGGAGGACGCATGATCATGAACACGGGACTCTTTTCATTACAGATAACCCTGTAATCGCTTGATGCGGCCAGGATGGCGAAGTTTCTTCAGTGCCTTTGCCTCGATCTGCCTGATTCGCTCCCGAGTACAGCCGAAAATTTGTCCAACTTCCTCGAGGGTATGCTCATCATGATCAATGCCAAATCGGCAGTTGACGACGCGCTTCTCCTTCGGGGTGAGGCTATTTATCTGCTCCCTTATGTCTTTTTCCAGACATGTAACAATCAGAATTTCCTCAGGTGTAAAGTTCCTTTCATCAACGATGTTCTGAATAATGTCATCCGCTTCTGTATCCATGGAAACTGGTTCTTCAGGAACAGCGAGGAGCCTCACAACCCGATTCTTCGGCAATTCCGCCATGGTCGCAATTATATCTGCATCAGGATCACGGCCGGTCATGGCATAAGCCCGAGGACGCACCTTCTCGATCTTGCGCAGGTTTTCGGACACGTGAACCGGCACTCGGATGGTCCGGTCTGTGTCGGCCACGGCGCGGGTAATGGCCTGCCTGATTCAGTGAACAGCATAGGTAGAAAACTTTCCACGCCGCGGGTCAAAGCGGTCTGCCGCACGCATGAGGCCGATATTACCCTCTTGTATCCTGTCCGAAAGAGATAGACCGCCATATTTCTTGGAAACCCAAATCACTAGCTTGAGATTTGCCTCGACAAGGCGCTTCTTTGCCTTCTCCGCTTTTCGTGTTCCAGCAATTATCTGTCTCCTTATCACTTCAACATCACCATATTCTTCAGCAAGACGCCTCATCTTAACAAGATATTCTGGCAAGATATCAGCGGAGAACAGACGCCTCACCAACTCATCCCGGTGACCTAGCCTGCATGAATTGATTATTGACGTCAGGTCGCTCTGGATTTCGGCAGGAAGCCGGACAGCACAATTTTCCAGATTGGAAACTTCTTCATCTACGGCTTCTTCATCAAGCTCTTCGCCAGTTACGGTAAACGCGAACATGGCCCGTGGCAGCATCTCACCCTTCAGTACAGCCTGCGCATCCAAAAGAAGCCTTGAAACAACCGCCGAGCTTCCAGTTATGGCGGTCAAGACCTCCACCATGGCATCTTCGATTGCCATTCCCAATGCAGTCTCGTCCTCTCGTGTCAAGCGATCAGCTGGCAATTCCTTGAAATAAAGAGTAAGAGAGTCAACATTGCTCGATTGAAGCCCGCCGAAGAAGCTCAGAGCATCCGTGACATCGTCGCCATACCGCTCCTCCTCAGCTTCGCCGACATCACCAGAGATATCCGGCGCCATGACATCGTCATCAATCAATGCGCCAAGTTCGCCCAGGACCAAATGCAGGTTGCGTTCAGTTTCCATTTGCTCCTGATTTCCAAGCCCATCCTCTTCCGATAATGCCTCGGCAATCCGGGAATCCCGAATACGCCCGTCCCTCAAGGCTTCAATGAAAAGTGCCCGCAGCCCCTGTCTTTTTTCTGTCGAAAGCGGGAAGCGACGGCACACGATGTCGTGCAATTCCGGCAGTTCGATCTCGATATCATTCCAGTTCTCATCGGTGTCGACCGGAATATGGCGTGACAGGCGCGTTTGCAGTGCACTTGTTTGATCGGCGCAAGCCAGATCGTTGACTGGAATCGCTGTCTCGTTTTCCTCCTTCCAGACAGACAAATCGAATGCTCTATCATTCTCGGAATATTGTTCATTATTTGACAAAATTGGGGGATCATCAACCTTAACAGGCACACAATTCAGTGCATAGAGATGATCATTGTCATGGTATATATTGTGTACACCCGAGCCATGACTGGGATCGCCATTGGCATTGCAGCATCTGAACTGCTGAAAATGTATAAGCGCTTCATGCAGAAGCGCAGCAACCCCAACCTGTCCACGAAAAAGCGCCGCATCAAGGGCATCCTTTCCCTCGCCATCTTTCAGCGTTGGATCGGCACCTTTCTCCAGCAGCAGTTTGCAAATGTCCAATCGCCCTTTGGATGCCGCGAGGATCAAAGGTGATCGGCCCTTCTCGTCGACCGCATTGATATCGACTCCGGAATGCAGATGAAGTCGGACCGATTCAATTGCACCAGCCAGGACGGCCATCCGAAATCCGGGGCCTAGCGGCTTCCGGCGAAGCACCTGCACTGAACCGGTGCCTTCCTGCGCACCCATGTCACGCCTCTTGCCTTGCAGAATGAGCGTCCATGACATCCTTCCTGTTAAGAAGAATAATGTGCTGGTCCTGTGGAACCTTCACCTTTGCGCTTTCTTCGATTCCGAAGCGTTTCAGGAAGTACCGGAGAAAGGATGCCCGCACGTTAATCACCGACACGCCGCCGGTCATGTCATAATCAGCCTCGACTGCCTTTCTTTGGCCCTCGGAAGGGGCTGGATGCGGCCCGAGAATCACCCGAACTTGGCAATGCCATGCGTGGTCCGCAACTGCATCAATTGCCGATGGTTGTATTTCACCAGGAACCGACATTCTGGCAAGCACGAAGTCCTTGAACGCACCATCCAGTGCACACTACGCACGGACATGCCAGCGAAAGCCGTCAAAGGCCAAAGCATGAGGAGCAATCCACGGCCGGTCTGGTTCGGGCCGCGACATGGACTGGTAGATGATTTCGATCTCTTGTCTTCGCCGGATTGCATCAAGCAGTGCCTGAAGAACCAACGCATCGACCCTGCGCACCGGACCAAGCACCATGTCAAAAGGAACAAATTGTCCAAACCCGGAAAAGCCGGGATCGACAATCCCCTCCCCAACCAGACGCAGATGGGCGAGATGTCGTAATGCGTCAAGAACAGTCAGCTTCGGGCTGAAAGATTCATTCAGCCGGCACGTCCCCCTCCCAAACAAGAGACTCGATGGATAAGCACCTTCATCGATCAAGTTTCTTATCTCAGAAGGGCGACCCAGGTGTCAACAGGCACACCCCGGCCATCAGCAATTCTCAATGCGAACCGGTCGTATTTTGGGGGCTTTCCAACATGCCTGTGTGTGACAAAGTGATGCAGGTTGATCTTGAGCGATTCCCAGGCAGGGGGAAAATGTGATTCTTCAGGAGGGTGATTGTTCTTGATCACCTCCTCCCCTCGTTGCGGCGATGCTTTGACGCTTTCCCGGATCGGCGAAAGGGCGCTCGACCGGAAACGCGATACGCCATGGCCGATTTCGGGATGGCTGCGTTTTCCGCGTTTTTCATGCAAAGTCCGTCCTTTCTCGCCCATCAGAAGCGGCTGGAGGAAGAGCACGGGCGCTCGAACTGCGTCATGTTGTTTGGCATTAGGAAGATTCCGTGTGCCAACAGCATTCGTAGCATGTTGGCCCCGGCGACACCGGATATTCTGCGCAACGACAACCAGGATGGCCGGTCCGCGCCAACTATGATGGCCGATTGAAGGGGCATCGCGGCGGGCGTTCCTTAGGCAGGAGGGTTGGGAAGGATTATCAAGTATTTTGTCGGTGTCCGACAATTATATTTATATAATTGTCGGCAATCGACAG
>Ga0172367_10005235_pt1 | contig 15760 bp, 7 predicted proteins | sample Lak10m_FD_114542 | JGI IMG/M metagenome (GOLD analysis project Ga0172367, IMG submission 114542) | Freshwater microbial communities from Kabuno Bay, South-Kivu, Congo - kab_022012_10m | ecosystem: Environmental > Aquatic > Freshwater > Lake | place: Democratic Republic of the Congo: South-Kivu...
AAACACCGTACAAGCTGCCTGAATTTGGCCTCGCTGATTTTAGAACGGCGGTAATACCTGTTTTTACTAACCATATTAGGAAGTTATCACACCTTAACAGGTGCTTTGCTTCCTAAGACCCTTGTTATAATTAGAGCAATTATTCCAATTTGTTCAGAGAGCCCCATGTTCAACTCACTTCGCCCCTACTCGCTGCCCCTGACCCTGGTGATCGCGAGCGGATTCCTCTCGGCGTGTGCCGTCACGCCCGAGCCGTTCCAGAAAAACGAAATCGCACAGATCAACCGCCAGGACCGCGAAAAGGCAGTGCGCGACATGGCGCCGCTGACGGCCCCGCTGACGCTGGAAGAGGCGATCGCGCGCGCGCTCAAGTACAACCTCGAACACCGCACCCGCATGGTGGAGCAGGCATTTGCCGTCGGCCAGCTCGACGCCAGCCGCTACGACATGCTGCCCAAGCTGATGGCCAACGCCGGCTACAGCTGGCGCAACGAAGACCTGACGCGCGAAGCCGTCGATTCGGTAACCGGGCAACCGTCGCTGTCCAACCCCTTCATTTCCTCGGAGCGCCAGCACAACACCACCGACATCACCTTCAGCTGGAGCCTGCTGGATTTCGGCGCCAGCTACTACACCGCGAAGCAGAACGCCGACCGGGTGCTGATCGCCAGCGAGCGCCGGCGCAAGGCGATGCACACCCTGGTGCAGAACGTACGCACCGCCTACTGGCGCGCCGTGGCGGCAGAAATGCTGGGCGCCCAGGTCAAGGCCACCATCGAGGAAGCCGAGACCGCGCTGGAAGCGGCCCGCACGGTGAGCGCCGAACGCGTCAAATCGCCGGCGGAATCGCTGCGTTACCAGCGCAACCTGCTGGAAAACCTGCGCCTGCTGGAGAACGTCGACCGCGAACTTTCCAACGCCCGCATCGAACTCGCCAACCATATCGGCCTGCTGCCGGGCACCCCGTTCCAGATCGCCATTCCGGAAGACTTCAACCCGCAGCCGATCGAGATTCCGGCAGAACGCATGGAAGAGCTGGCGCTGTCCAACAACGCCGACCTGCGCGAGCAGTTCTACAACGTGCGCGTCGCCGCCAGCGAAACGCGCAAGGCGATCCTGCGCCTGCTGCCCGGCATCTCGCTGGACTACGGCAACAAGTACGACAACGACAAATACCTGGTGAACGACCAGTGGCGCGAGGCCGGCATCCGCGTCGGCTTCAACCTGCTCAACGTGCTCGCCCTGCCGTCGCAGATGAAGGCCGGCGAGATGGGCGTCCAGGTCGCGGAAACCCGGCGCATGGCGCTGCAGATGAGCGTGCTGACGCAGGTGCACCTGGCGCGCTTCCAGTACAACGACGCGTTGCTGCAATACCGCCGCGCCAACGCCATCTACACCGTGGACAACGAGCTGGCGCGCCTGGCGCTCAACCAGGAGCAGAGCCAGATGGCGAGCCGCCTGGACCGCATCGCCGCCAACGTCACCGCCATCCTCAGCTCGGTGCGCCGCTATCACGCCATCGCCAAGGTCAACGAGGCCAGCAGCAAGATCCAGGCGACGCTGGGCCTGGAGCCGCAGGTTGCCAGCGTGGACGACACCCCGCTCGAAGAGCTCGCCGGCCAGATCGGCGTATCGCTGGACAGCTGGGTCGACGAGGCCGCCCAGCCTGCGGAAACCCCGGCGCCGTCCGAGGAAATCGCCCGCGCCGAAGTCAAGGAACGGCTGCGCCTGATGGTCAGCCGCCAGGATGACGGGCTCGCCGTGCTGAGTTTGTCGCGCACGCTGTCGAATCCGCAGCAGGGACAAGCCTGATGCGCCGCCTCGCCGCAGCCTGCGCGCTGCCGCTCGTGCTCTGCATCGCCCACGCCGGCGCCGACGACTTCGGCATCGACCGCCTGGAAATGCGCGCCCAGCTCACCCCGCAGCGCTACACCACGCTTTCCGCCGAGCTCGGCGCCAAGATCAACCGCATCGCCGTCAAGGAGGGCGAAGCCTTCCAGGCCGGCCAGCCGCTGATCGAGTTCGACTGCACGCTGCAGGCCGCCCAGCTCGACAAGGCCCGGGCGCAGCAGCAAAGTGCCGAAAACACCTACGCCGGCAACCAGCGCCTGGCCGAACTCAACTCGGTGGGGCAGGTGGAACTGCGCAACTCCGAGGCCGAAGTCGCCAAGGCCCGGGCCGATGTGGCCTATCTGCAGGCCACGCTGCAGAAGTGCAGCATCGCCGCCCCCTTCACCGGCAAGGTCGCGGAACAGAAGGCCCGCGAACAGCAGTTCGTGCAGCCCGGCCAGGCGCTGCTCGACATCATCGACGACAGCGCCCTCGAACTCGAATTCATCGTGCCCTCGCGCTGGGCCACCTGGCTGAAGCCGGGCCACAAGTTCCAGGTGCGCATCGACGAAACCGGCAAGACCTACCCGGCCCGCATCCTGCGCGTCGGCGCCAAGGCCGACCCGGTCAGCCAGTCGGTGAAGGCCGTCGCCGTGATCGACGGGCAGTACCCGGAACTGATCGCCGGCATGAGCGGCCGCATCCTGCTCTCCCCGAAGAAAAAATAACGCAAGCCAAACCGCCCCACCGGAGCCCCGCATGCCTGACGACAGCCCCATCCTCCCGCGCCGCAAACTCAATCGCCACGCCGCCAGGCCGATGCGCCTGGAACAGCGCCTGATGTTCGACGGCGCCGCCGTCGATACCGCGATCGACACCGCCCACGCGGCGGCGGACAGTCCGGCAGCCTCCGCCGCGCCTGCCGACGCGATCGAACTGGCCCTGCCCACGGTCGCACCGGCCAACCTGCAGGCGGCCGCCGAACGGGCCCAGCAGCAGGTGCGCGCCTTCCTCGGCGAAGCCGGCACCGACGCGCTGTTCAGCCTCTTCAACGGCGGGCAGGCCGCGCCCTCCGCGCAATGGTCGCAGGCTTTGACGGAGCTGCTGGCGCAATCCGCCGCATCCGGCCTGACACTGACGCTGGAACTGCGCAGCGACAGCGAACTGCAAGGCGTGCTGGGCGCGTTTTCCGCCACCGGCACGGCAGGCAAGCCGACGCTCTACCTGAACGCCGGCTACGTCGAGCGCGCCAGCGCCGAGGCGCTGGAAGCCGTGCTGCTGGAAGAAATCGGCCATGCCATCGACAACCGGCTGAACCCCGGCGCGGACACCCCCGGCGACGAAGGCCACGCCTTCGCGTCGCTCGTGCTGCATGGCGCGGCCAATGCCGTGACGGCCGGCAGCGAAAACGACAGCCGCACGCTCACCCTGGACGGACAGCCAGTGGCCGTCGAAGCCGCGGACGCTTACAACATCGCGCAGACGCACTACGTGCCGCTGCCCGAACCCGACGTGCAGACGTCGCTGAAGGCGATCGCCGGCGCCACCGCCGTTTCCGGCAACATCCAGACCGTCATCGCGATCAGCTCCACCAGCAACGGCACCGTGGTGGTGTACGACCATTGGGAAGACGGCTACGAAGCCGACATCAAGAACCCGTTGCAGGCCACCACGCAAATCTGGGGTGACGGCGACATCTCGAACGGCGCGGCGCCGGGCGTGACCACCAACGCCGGGGACGTGTTCAACGCCGGCCAGACCATTCTGCTCAACAATCCGGTCAATCCGGCTACGCCGAGCTTCATCGACTTCGACGCGCGCGACAAAATCGGCTCCACCCGCGCGGTGGCCGTCACCCGCGCCGGCTGGTCGACGACCCCCGGCACCGTGCTGGCAGGCGCCGTCGCAGTGATCGATGCCGGCAACGCCGGCAAGGTCTACACCCTGCCCGTCGGCCAGAACGTCGAAACCGTCGCCACCGGCACCAACAAGCTGTTCGAATACACTTCGGCGCACATCATCGCCACCCAAAATGGCACCAGCGTCACCATCGACAAGGACGGCAACGGCACGACCGACCTCACCGTCACGCTCAACGAAGGCGAGACCTACCTGGTCAGCGGCGGCCTCAACGCCGGCGGCAAGATCACCGCCGACAAGGGCATCGGCGTCTACCTTATCGCCGGCGACGTCGCCTCGGCTTACGAAAACCGCTGGTTCGCGCTGACCCCGGACGAACAATGGGCCAGCAGCTACTACGCCCCGGTCGGCACGACGCTGGCCGCCGACCCGGCCTACGTGGTTCTCTACAACCCGAACGCCAGCGCCATCACCGTCAATTGGGAAACCGCCGCCGGCGCCCAGACGGCGCTCACCATCGCGGCGAAATCCACCGGTTACGCGCTGATGCCGGCCTCCGCGGCGCATTTCTACACGGCCAGCGGCGCCAAGTTCTTCGCCGTCGGCCTGATCGACGCCGACGCCACCAGCAACGCCACCCACGACTGGAGCTATTCGCTGGTGCCGGAAACCTACCTCACCACGAAATTCGTCGTGGCCTGGGGACCGGGCAACAACAACGCGCCCGTGACCGGCGCCGCCAACGGCAGCCCGGTCTGGGTGACCACCACCGCCAACACCTCGATTTTCGTCGACAGCGCCACCGTCACGGTCAAGGACTCCAAGGGCACGGTCATCGTCGGGGAACAGGTCGGCAGCACCAGCACCTACGAATACGACGTCAAGGCGCTGGAGTCCTATCGCCTGTTCGACAGCGACAACGACCAGAGCGGCCTGACGGTCTACACCACCGACGGCACGCTGATCACCGCGGCGTGGGGCGAGGATCCCTCCATCGCCGGCGCCGGCAACCCCTACCTGGACATGGGCACCACCGTGCTGCCCTTCCCGGATTACGTGTTCACCAAGAATTCCACGGAAGCCAAGACCGTCACCTACGGCCTGGGCGTCAGCAACGACAACGGCCAGGTCGAGCTCAGCGAGGAAATCGAATACACCATCAACCTGACCAACCGCGCGGTCATCGATCTTTACAACATCAACATCAAGGACGCCATCAATCCGACCGACGGCGCCACCTACGTGGCAGGCAGCACCCACATCAAGGTGATCCGCTCCGATGGCACCGTCCTCATCGACCAGGCGATTGCCGACGACGCCACCGGCGACCCCTTCCCGCTGGCCAAGCTCGAAGGCGGCTACACCATTACCGACATCGACCCCGGCACCCCGGCGGTGGACGGCCTGAAGCGCGGCGACCGCGTCGTCATCACCTACCGCGTCAAGGTGCGCGACGACATCAACGCCAGCCTGGCCAACGCCGGGTTCACCATCACCAACGACGCCGAGATGAGCGGCGACCCGCAAGGCTCGAACACGCCGATCGACCCCAAGCAGGCGACCAACAAGACCGTCATTTCCGCGAACGGGACCGCGGACGGCCAGGTGTTCTTCAAGGATGCGGCTTTCGCCGGCACCCAGTCCAATTTCACTGAATCCGCGACGCTGGGCATCGAGGTCAGCGATGCGGACGCCGATCTGAATGCCGCCGCACCCGACACGCTGACCGTCACGGTCACCAACACCACCACCGGCGAAACCGAGCTGATCACGCTCACCGAGACCGGCAACAGCACGGGCATCTTCCGCACCACGCTGACGACCAGCCCGACCGCGGGCACCGTCGACAACGACGGCACCCTGCAATTGCGCAAGGGCGACAGCATCCGGGCGGATTACACCGACCCGGTGTTCGGCGCCGCCTTCGACAACCCGACCAACCCGGGCGTGGCCGGCGACAGCGATCTCAACATCGCCACCGGCAACCCGAACACCGCCACGGCCGGCGTGCCCGTGCCCAGCCAGACCAAGATCCTGTATTTCTCCGACGACAGCGCCAACAACCTCGATCGCGTTCAGCCCAACGACGGCAGCGCGGCCAGCACGGCACTGATCAATGCCTCGGCGGCTTCCACTGCGGTGACCATCACTGACAATTTTTCATCGGGCAATTACACCGGCGGCTCAGGCTGGTCGGGCAACTGGACGGAGGAAGGCGAATCGGATGGCACCGGCAACGGCAATGTGCGCATATCGAGCGCACAACTGTATCTGCGCGACGCGAACAACCGGGGGATTTCCCGCCAGTTTTCCGCGCTGGGTTCGGCCGGTGTGCTCAGTTTCGACATCAGGGACACGAGTACAACCAGCCAATTTGAGGATGGCGACAAGGTCGCCGTGTACGAATATAAGCAGGTAGCCAGCGTCTGGACCTGGGTGTGGGTGCAGGACATCACCGGAGCGGAAATCAGCACCACCGCCGCCACCAAAACCATCACGCTCTCTGCGGGTGCTGCCGGAATCAAGTTCCTGGAAGTTCGTGCGGATACGACTAACAACGATCGCGTCTACATCGACAACGTCAAGATCGTCTCCGGCTACGTGAGCATCGGCAACACGACCGGCGCCACGGACTACCCCCTCAGCGCCAGCGCCCCCGCAGGGCAGACCTTCTCTTTTTCAGCCAGCAGCACCAGCGCCGACGCGATCAGCGTCAACACGCTCTCGCTCAGTCTGAAAAAGACCGGCACCACCAGTGCCACCGCCACCGTCAGCGTACGCAACGCCTGGGACGGCACCGTGCTCTGGTCCGGCACCGTATCGACCGCGCAACTCACGACAGGCTACCAGGACATCGCGCTCAACGTCACCGGCCTGACGCTGGACAAGAGCGCCACCTACGTCCTCCGGGTCGACAGCAACAACAGCGGCATCGTCTGGCAGGGCGGCACAGCAGACACCTACGCCACCGGCAACCGCCTCAGCAGTTCCGGCGCCGCCGCCAGCGGCGACATGCGCTTTGGCGTGCAGGGGCAGGAATCGCTGCTTTCCTCCGTGACCTTCACGCAGGGCCTGACCATGGCGACCGACTTCACCATTCCGTCAGGTGGCGCGATCAAGGTCGTCACGCACGTCACCAACGTCACCGGCCTGGCCGACGGCCAGGCGATTACCGCGACGCTCAGCGCCAACGGCACGACCTTCGCCACCGCGACCAACCCCGACTACGACGCCGCCAGCGGCACGTTGACCTGGAACTTCTCCCCGCTGGGCAGCGCCAAGACCATCAGCGTCGGCCAGGCGGTGAAACTGGTGATCCAGAACAACCAGTCCGGCACCAGTTTCAAGATCGCCTACGACAGCACCGGTGCGCCTTCCAGGATCGAACTGCCCACCACCACGGTCATCAATATCGTCGACGCCGACGCGGTGACGGCCGGCGTGCAGGAAATCGGCTTTTTCGACCAATCCTTCATCAACGGCGGCAGCCCGCTCACCGACGGCTTCATCGATGCCGGCGGCCTGGTCTACATCCGGGTCAAAGTCTCCGACCCGTTCGGCGACTACGACGTCTCCAGCCTGGATTTGAGCATCGACGACGGCATCGGCGGCGCCACGCCGATCACGCTGCAGCTGGATGACAGCTACGTCGTGGACGCGGCCGCGGACGGACGCGCCTACAAGACCTACGAATACGCCTGGCAAACCACCTACAACATCGGCAACTACGCCATCGGCGTGACCGCCAACGAGGGCACGGAAGGCACGGTCACCGACGTGGCCGGACAGACCTTCCGGGTACAGGAGCGCGACCTGGGCACGCCCTCCACCACCATGTTCCTGACCAACCTTTCGACCGCGGGGGGCGTCGAGGCAGGCGCGCATTACGCGAGCACCACGAACCGGGCCTACCTGCGCGTCACGGACCTGGACGAATCGGGCCATGGAACGATCACCGTGGAGGTCAACGGCTACACCCTCACGCTCACCGAAACCGCCAGACTGGGGATTTTCGAAGCCGATCTCGGTTCGGCAGCGGTGCACGCCGGCGATGCGGCAACGCAAGCCGCCGCCGCGGCCTATTTCACCAACATGCCGAACGGCAGAGTGCTGACCGCGAATTACACCGACCCGAACGACGTCACCGACGCCAGCAGCGACAGCATCGCCGTCAACAGCGCGCCGGACGCCCTCGACAACAGCCAGACCATCAAGGTGGACCAGCAGGCCACCGGCAATGTGCTGACCGACAGCGACGGCACCGATACCGACCCCGACGGGCAAAGCCTGACCGTGACCGCCGTCAACGGCAGCGCGGCCAACCTCGGCGACACCATCACCCTGCCCTCCGGCGCGCGCTTGCTGGTCAAGCCCGACGGCAGCTACATCTACGACCCCAGCACGCTGACCAGCCCGCCGACTTCCAGCACCCCGGTCAACGACAGCTTCACCTACACCATCAGCGACGGCAAGGGCGGCACGGATACTGCGACGGTTAGCATCACCGTCAGCTACGTGAATCCGATCCTCATCGAAGACCAGGCCAGCACCGACGGTGCAACGGTGGAACTGGATGTCAGCAACAAATTTGCAGACCAGACCGGCGTCGACAACTTCGTCATCACCGGCCTGCCGACCGGCCTCACCTACGATCCGCTGACCGGGATCATTTCCGGCAGCATCGCCGCAGGCGCAAGCACGGCCAGCGGCAGCAACACGTTCAATGTCTCTGTCACGGCGCGGGACGACGCGAACGTCAACCTGGTGACCCGCACCTTCACCTGGGCCGTGACCAATATCGCGCCGGTCGCCGTCAATGACAGCAACAGCACCGGCACGGGCGTCGCCGTCAGCGGTAACGTGGTCACCAACGACAGCGACGGCGCGCCGGACGGCGATACGCTCAGCGTCAGCAAGGTCAACGGGGCCAACTACACCCTCAACACCAATATCGCCACCACCCACGGCACGGTGAAAATCACCAATGCCAACGGCGCCTACACCTACACCCCGACCGGCGGCTATACCGGTTCGGACAGCTTCACCTACACCATCAGCGACGGCAACGGCGGCACCAGCACGGCCACCGTCACCATCAGCGTGATCGGCGTCAGCGACGTGACGGTCAACGAGGCGTCGCCCTGGGTCGTGTTCCAGGTCAGCGGGGTCGCCAACGAAGCCGTCACCCTCGCGCTCGCCAACGGCACCGCGACCATGGACGTGAACGGCATCCCGGTGACCGACGGCAGCGAGGACTTCGGCCCGCTGCTGGAATACTCGAGCGACAACGGCACCACCTGGAACACCTATACCTCCGGCAGCGTCAACCTGAACGGCAGCGGCAGCCTGCTGGTTCGCACGGCCATCATCGATGATGTGCCTTTCGAAGGCGGCCACACGTTCACCCTCACCGCGACCATCGTCGGCGGCACCTCGGATGCGGGGACCGGCACCATCCGCGACGACGGCACCGGCAATATCTATGACAACGGGGGCAATGTGGACGGGGCCGCACCCAGGGACGACGACCGCCCGACGCTGAGCGTCAGCGGCATGAACGTCGAGGAAGGCTCGCGAGCCACCTTCACCGTCAACCTGTCCAACGCCCTGGCGGCCAACACCGCCATCGACCTGGCGCTGAGCAACGTCGACACCACCGGCGCCGACTACAACGGCACCACCTACCAGTGGAGCCAGGACGGTGGCACTACCTGGAACAACGTCATCGGTAGCCAGGTCACCCTGACCGCCGGCAAGACGGCGTTCCTGGTGCGCGTGACCACCACCGACGACACCACCTTCGAAGGCGCCGAAGCCTTCAAGCTGACCGCCAGCTTCAACGCGGCGGCGCTGAAGTTCGCCGATGGCGTCAGCGGCGCCACCCGTACCGGCTACACCGCCAACGACAACGCCACCATCTACGACGACGGCAGCATCGACGGCGACGACAACGGCGACAACACCGACACCACCAGCGACGACGACCGTCCGAGCTTCAGCGTCAACGACGTCACCGTCAACGAGGCGGCCGGCACCCTGACCTTCACCGTCACCAAGACCGGCAGCACCACCCGCAGCGCCACGGTCGATTACGCCACCGCCAACGGCACCGCCACCAGCGGCATCGGCAACGACTACACCAGCGCCAGCGGCACCTTGACCTTCCTCGCGGGCGAGAGCAGCAAGACGGTGACCATCAGCATCAACGACGACAACGTCTTCGAGCTGTCCGAAGCCTTCAATCTCAACCTCAGCAACGCTACCGACGCCACCATCAGCGACGCCACCGGGATCGGCACCATCAAGGATGACGGCACCGGCGGCGACGACGACGGCGACAACAGCGACGACGCCTCAGACACCGCCAACAACGACGACCGCCCGAGCTTCAGCGTCAACGACGTCACCGTCAACGAGGCCGCCGGCACCCTGACCTTCACCGTCAGCAAGACCGGATCCACCAATGTGGCCTCTACGGTGCAGTACAGCTTCACCCCCGGCACCGCCACCAGCGGCGGCTCCGGTGACGCCGACGACTACACCGCCAGCGCCGGCACGCTAAACTTCGCCGCCGGCGACACCACCAGGACCATCACCGTCACCATCAACAACGACGGGGTGTTCGAGAACAGCGAGTCCTTCACCGTCAACCTCGCCAGCGCCACCAACGCCACCGTCAGCGACGCCACCGGCGTCGGCACCATCAAGGACGACGGCACCGGCGGCGACGACGACGGCGACAACAGCGACGACGCCTCCGACATCGCCAGGAACGACGACCGCAGCGCCGACCTGCTCACTGAGAAATCGCTGCTGGGCAGCCCCGCGGCAATCGCTGAGGGCGGCAACGCAGTGTTCCTCATCCGGGTAACCAACCGCGGTCCGCAGGACGCGATCAACGCCAGGCTGACCGAAACCCTGCCGGCTGGGCTGAGCTTCGTCTCCGCAGTCGCTACGCAAGGCGGCTTTGACCCGGTGACGGGCCTCTGGACGATCGGCGACATGGCTGACGGCGCTGTCGCGACATTGACCATCACAGCCAAGGTCGATGTCGGCACGAACGGCACCACGCTCGTCAACAGCGTGACCAAGGCGGTGAGCGATATCACCGACGGCAACGACGCCGGAAACGACCTGACCGAGTCGGTACTGCCCGCATCCGGCGTTTCGCCCGTCGAGCCACCGCCCGTCGAGCCGCCAGCACCAACCCCGCCCGCGCCGCCCGCGGTCGAGCCACCCGCCGCGCCCGTCGACCCTGCCCCGGTCGCTCCGCCGCAGCCGGTGCCGGAGCCGCCGCAGAAGCTTGCGGAAACCCAGGCCGGCGACAACCTGGGCACTCCGCCCGAGGTGCCGGTGACGCGCGGCTTCCCGGTGCGCGTCGAAGACAACACCGGCCCGCGCATCGATCATGAACTGCGCGTGGACAAGGCGATCCCGGACCAGTTGATCCAGCCCGGCATGGCGATCCTGTACGTGATCCCGATCGATGCCTTCGTGCACACCGACCCGACCGCGCAGGTGGAACTGACAGCCAAGCTGGTGGACGGCGGCGAACTGCCGATCTGGCTGCTGTTCGATGCCAAGAAAGGCGAGTTCAAGGGAATCCCGCCCGAAGGGTTCCGCGGCAAGCTGCTGATCAAGGTGGTGGCGCGCGACGATGCCGGCCGCACCGCCGAAACCATCGTGCACATCAACGTCGGCGAGCGCGTCGATCAGATTTCCCTGCGCGGCAAGCCCGGCTTCAGCGAACAACTGAAGGCCGGCGGGGTATTCGCGTGGAAGGCCGAGCGCGACAAGCTGGTGCAGGTTTCCCGGGACGCCGCAGGCAAAGCGAGGCAAACAAGGGTAACCTGACCGGATGGAAGCATCACCGCACACCGAATCGCTGGCAACCCTGCTGCATCTGGCCAGGCGCGCCCGCGAGGCCGTTGAACCTGCCGAGCTGCGCTTCATCCTGGTCAACGAAACGCACGCGCTGTCCCCTTACCGGCAGGCCGCGCTGTGGCTCGACCGGGAAGTCGCCGCGCTGTCCGGGGTGGTGTCGCCCGAGGCGAACGCGCCCTACGTGCTCTGGCTCTCGCAAGTCTTCAGGCATGTCGGTCAATCTCACCCGCAAGCGCGGTGCGCGAGCATCGATGCCGGCGACCTGCCCGCGGCGCTGTCGGAAGAATGGCACGCGTGGCTGCCCGCCCGCGCACTCTGGGTGCGGTTGGGCCCCGATGCCGCAGACGACGCGCTGCTGCTGGCCCGCGAAGAACCCTGGAGCGAAGCCGAGATCACGTTGATCGCCGAATGGGCGGCGCTGTAGTCGCAGGCCCATGCGCTGCAGGAGGGCGGAAGGCGCGGCCGCGCGGCCCGTCGTCTGAGGCCGGCACGTCATCTGTTTTTATGGGGCGCCATGGCGCTGGGTGCGGCGGCGCTGCTGCTGCCGGTACCGCTGACCGTGCTGGCGCCCGCGGAACTGGTGCCGGTGAATCCGGCAGTGATCCGCGCGCCCCTCGACGGTGTGGTGGACCGCGTCCTGGTGCTGCCCAACCAGCCGGTCAGGCGCGATGCGCCGCTGTTCGAGTTCGATCGCGCCGGCATCCAGAACAAGCTGCAGGTCGCGCAGCGCGCGCTGGGCACGCTGCAGGCGGAATACCGCCAGAAAGCCCAGCAGTCGCTGTTCGATCCGGCCAGCAAATCGCAGCTGGCGCCGCTGCAGGGGCAGATTGCCGAGAAGAGCACCGAGATTCACTACCTGCGCCAGCTCAACGAGCGCGGCATGGCGACTTCGCCGCGCGACGGGGTCGCCCTGCTCGACGACCCGACCGAATGGATCGGCCGCCCGGTGGTGACCGGCGAGAAAATCATGATGGTCGCTGACCCGCACCAGATCGAAGTCGAGGCCTGGCTGGCGCCGGCGGATGCGATCCGCCTGCCGGCGGGCAGCCCGGTACGCCTGTTCCTGAATGCCGACCCGCTCCGGCCGGTGCGCGCGAGCGTGCGCTATGTCAGCCACGAGGCGAGCGAACGCCCGGACGGCAGCTACGCCTACCGCGTGCGCGCCAGCCTGTCCGACCCGTCCAATCCGCCCCGGCTCGGCCTCAAGGGCGTCGCGCGGATTTCCGGAGAACGCGTTTCCCTCGGCTACTGGATCATCCGCCGTCCGCTCGCCGCGGTGCGCGCCTGGCTGGGCTGGTAGCGATGCTGCCCGCCTTGCGTGAAGAGCTCGCGCTGTATCCGGGGCCGGCCGCGGCCAGCGGCGCGCCGAGCTGGTCGCTGCTCGATCCGGTGCGCAACCTGTTCTTCCGCATCGACTGGCTGACCTTCGAGATTCTTTCGCGCTGGCACCTCGACGACGCAGACCGCATCGCGGACAGCGTGCGCCGCGAAACGCCCATCGATGCGGAAACGACGGATGTGGAGGAGGTGCTGCGCTTTCTCGGCGAGCAGGAGCTGATCGTTCGCCACAGCGCCGAAGACGCGGCCTGGCTGAGCCGGCAGTCGAAGCAGCGCACCCCCACGCGCTGGCAATGGCTGCTGCACCACTACCTGTTTTTCCGCGTGCCGCTGTGGCGGCCGGACCGCTGGCTGGCGCGGACGGCGTGGCTGGCCGCCCCCTTCTTCAGCACGGGCTTCCTGGTTGCCACGCTGGCGGCGCTGGTGGCCGGGCTGGTCGCCGTCTCGCAGCAATGGGGCACGTTCACCGCGACGCTGCTGGACACCTTCAGCTGGCAGGGGCTGCTCGGCTACGGACTGACGCTGGCGCTGGTCAAGCTGCTGCACGAATTCGGCCACGCCTACACCGCCAAGCGCTTCGGCTGCCGCGTGCCGACCATGGGCGTGGCCTTCCTGGTGCTGTTCCCGATGGCGTACACCGACGTCAACGAGGCCTGGAAACTGGCCGGCCGCCGCCAGCGCCTGGCCGTGGGCGCGGCGGGCATTCTCACCGAACTCGCCATCGCCGCCTGGGCCACCCTGGCCTGGGCCATGCTGCCGGACGGTTTCCTGCGCAGTGCGGCGTTCCTGCTGGCGACCACGACCTGGATTTCCACGCTGCTGATCAACGCGTCGCCGTTCATGCGTTTCGACGGCTACTTTCTTTTGATGGACTGGCTGGACCTGCCCAACCTGCACCAGCGCGCGTTCGACCTGGCGCGCTGGCGGCTGCGCGAACTGCTGTTCCGCCTGCGGGCCGCCGTGCCCGAGCACTTCAGCCGCAAGCGCGAGGCTGGCCTGATCCTGTTCGGCTACGCCACCTGGGTCTATCGCCTGCTGGTGTTCTCCGGCATCGCGGTGCTGGTCTACTACGCCGTGCCCAAACCGCTGGGCCCGTTTCTGGCCGGGATCGAAATCGTCTATTTCATCGCGCTGCCGGTCTGGCGCGAGATGAAAGCCTGGCGGCCGATGCTGCCGGCCATCCTGCGCTCCCCGCGCAGCCTGCTCACCTTGCTGGTACTGGCGGGCGGTGCGGCCGCCGTGCTGCTGCCGTGGGACCAGCGCGTCCATTCGCAGGGACTGTTGCGCCCGGCGCAGCAATTTCCGCTGGTGGCGCCGGGACCGGGCGTGATCGCCGCATTGCCGGTAGCCAACGGCGCGGCCGTGCAAACCGGCACCTTGCTGATCGCGCTGCATGCCCCGGACCTGGTCTACCAGAAGCAGGCCGCCGCCGCACGCGCGGCCGGATTGCGCTGGCAGGCAAGCGCGGCCGGGGTCGATAACAAATTGCGCCAACAGCAGCAGGTGATCGGCGCCGCGCGCGCCAAGGTCGGCAGCGAGCTGCATTCGATCGCCGAGGAACAAGCGCGCTACGCGCTCAAGGCGCCGTTCGCCGGCAGGCTGTTCTTCATCAACCCGGACCTGCAGCCCGGCACCTGGGCCGGCAAGAACGAACGCCTGGCGGTGCTGGCGGATGTCGCGCGCTGGAAAGTCGAAACCTACCTGCCGGAAGCCGAGCTGCATCGCGTCAGGGTCAACGACGACGCACAGTTCATGTCGGAAACCCCGGACGCCGCCAGGTTGGCATTGCGCGTCACGCAGATCGACCGCGATGCCGCGCACGTCCTGCCCGACGGCATGCTGTCATCGACGCGGGGCGGGGCGTTGCTGGCGCGGGAAAAAGGCAGGCAGATCGTGCCCGAGCAGGCGCTGTACCGGGTCGTACTGGAACCCGTGGCCCCCTATGCCGGTGACCAGCCGCAGGTGCTGCGCGGCAGCGTCATCATTGATGGGGAGGCGAAAGCCTGGGCCGAGGACTTCATGCGCAGTGCGGCGGCCTTCCTGGTCCGGGAATCCGGCTTCTAGGGGTTCGTCGTAGCGCCCTGGCGCGACGCGGGGGAGACGCTAGCGGTGGTTGACGCGGACGACCGTCGCGGTATCGAAGCCCAGTTCGCGGGCGCGTTGCAGCAGACGGTCGATTTCCGCCGGGTCCATCCTGGGATTGCGCGACAGAATCCACAGGTAGTCGCGGCCGGGGGCGCCGACCAGCGACCAGCTGTAATCTTCGGCCAGCGCGAGAATCCAGTAATCCCCCCACACCATCGGCAGGAACCCCAGCCAGGCCGGCGCGAAGCGGACCTCGAGTTTGGAAGGACTGCCGCCCGGTTGTGCCAGCCTTGCCACGCCCTGGGCGGAAATGGTGCTGCCGTCGGCCTTGCGGCACTGGTTGAGCACGCTGAGACGGCCTTCCGGCAACGGCGCGTACGTGGCCGTCACGTCGCCCGCGCAGTCGCGCTCGAAGCGGTTGGGCAGGCGCGCGATTTCGTACCAGCGGCCGGTATAGCGCGCCAGATCGACCTGGCTCACCGTCGGCAGTGCTTGCGCGGCCAGCGCCGACGCGGAGAAAAACACGAGGGATGCGACGAGGCAGCGCATGCCCGTCAGGCGGATGTTCAGACTGGCGGAAGCCGGCATCGCGGCAGTGCGATCAATTCTTTTCACTGGCATCGCCGTTGGCAGGAATGGCGTCTGCGCCGGGCTTTGCATACACCTCGCGGCGCAGCTGGTTGCGCCAGGCGTTGATTTCATCCATGGTGATTTCACCGTTGCCGCTGGTATCGATCTGATCGAAGTGGCGGGCCAGCTTGGG
>Ga0172367_10005237_pt1 | contig 15757 bp, 18 predicted proteins | sample Lak10m_FD_114542 | JGI IMG/M metagenome (GOLD analysis project Ga0172367, IMG submission 114542) | Freshwater microbial communities from Kabuno Bay, South-Kivu, Congo - kab_022012_10m | ecosystem: Environmental > Aquatic > Freshwater > Lake | place: Democratic Republic of the Congo: South-Kivu...
AAGGCATTGAACAAATTAAATACGAGACCACGAAAATGTCTTGGCTTTAGAACACCTCTTGAGGTAACAAGAAAAGAGTTATCGAAATTAAAAAATGTTGCGTTTGTTATTTGATGTTAGGCCATTTGCTTCAGCGGCATTTTTTGAAATTGCAAAAAAACTATTATGCAATAACTCGACATCCAATTCCAAAAAAGGTTCTGAATTTCTAGAGAAGAAACTCTTGAATGAAAACTTAACTAGGGGGCCAAATCCATCCTGATAAAACTGAATAAACTGTTGAACAACCAATGCCATCTTTCCATTTAATAGCCGTGGTGCAGGTAATTTTGCAAAGGTTGTAAACCGCTGGACCATTGATTCCATCTGCCCTACTTTTTGAACAATAAGCCCGAGCCCTTCACGAAAGCTGTCTTCCTCTTGAACCATTTCCTTCAGTTCTTCTGGACGACTTGCCAACCACGTGGATGTTATCAACTTTATCGGGGTCAACGGGGCCCTCATCTCATGAACGAGAGTTCGAGCCGTCCCCTGCCAATTTTGAAGATTACGCAATTCACTTTCCCTCTTCAAGAATCTTTCATGTTCTTTCAAAAGGACCTGAAAATGCCTTACGATATTCCATGAAATCGCCAGTGAAAGAAGAAGTGATAAAATAAGAACCCATACCAAATTGGTTCGCGACTGCCGAGCGAGAACTTTTTGCAACTGGGGTTGAATAACTTGAAACTCAATCAGCTCTTTTCGCAAAGTCACAATATCCTCAAATTGTTCTTTGAGCACATTCCCTTGCTCGGGAGTTTTTACTGCAAATTCTCGCAACAATGCCATTTGCTTCTGCAACAAAGGCTCAATGGTTTCATTTTTGCCTAAGGAAAATGTCAGAGCCAGCGACTCTTTCTGTTGGTAGTTTTGAATGACCATCAGAGGAATCGCAGTCATTATCAGTATGCCTAAACATTGAAGCCAAATTCGTACTATCAAAAAAGACCTTCACTTTTAAAGATTTCCAGTTCTTTGGGAAGATCTTGAAACACTTCATTCCAATTCAAATTATAAAATCTAGTCCCAGAAGAAGTCCTTGCCCTAAATCTCTGTTTACTTTGACCTTCCCAAGTCGGATTCAATAAAACTTGAACAATTGCCGTTTGTTGATGATTCCACATTTTCTCATCACATAACAAATTTTCACACGTTAATTTGAAGGCCTCTTTGAAAGGAACTGGGGGCTTATTTTGTTTGTCCACAAAAAGAGAAACAACCTCTTTCCATAAATCATATTTATAACTTAAAACGCGTCGACACTTTATAGCCTCATTCTGATAAACTAAAATCACCATATCAAAAGGAATACCAGTCTCTATTTGTTTTTTTACACTTTGATCATAAGCAGGTCGGAAATTCTCACAAAGCTTTATCTCTGCAGAAGCCCCGCCTCCCCATAATAATAGGGCGACAGCAAGAGATTTCATTACTGAAGCCTTTCATTGTTGAATGAAATTTGTCCTTCAATATTCCATTCTTTCATCGCTATAGATCCCCGTATTCCGGCGAAGCTGCTTGCTCTTCGATAGCTATATTTATCACTGAAACCTTCCGCCTGCTTAACCATGAAACTATCAGCACCTCCAAAAATACTTAAACTGGTCGACCCTAAACTTGTATTGAAATATTTAGTTCCCCCCACCTCTAAATGACTTTGAGGTCGAAAAACATAAAAGCGACGATAGATACCAATATCAGAAACCTCAGTACTCATTAATTCAGCATTTAAAAAATACTGGGAAACAAACAAATCAGGACTTACTTTGCGAAAATCATAAATAAACCGGTAAAAACCCTTGTCATTTCCATCTTTGCTAAACAGTCCCAATAATTCCAATGCATAATAATCACCCAATTTATTTCCACTTTGAGTTTTAAAAAATGCACCGAGGCGAATACTTTGACCGTATTTTTGGTTTTCAACATTTTCGGCTACTTCAAAGTTCATATAGTGATTTTGATCTAAAACAAGACCCCAATCAGAGTTACCTAATAATGAAGTTGCTTTTCTATCTAGATAAATGGTGTATGCAGAATCGACACTGCTACGACCCTGGCTATTAATGTCATTGGAAAGAAGATGAAAGTCCATCGCAATTCCTATATTCCCCCCAGTATATGATCCAAATTTGAAATATCCATCTACAATTTTATAACTACTGAGATTCAAAAAAACATTCTGATCATTCTTAGAAATTACTGATTCTCGTAATGTGGGAGCGTTCTTTGCAACAGATTGTGCCCACTGCACACCGGCAGCCTGAGTGAAAACGGGATTCCTTTCTTTATTCTCCCAATCAAAACTGGCTATCTGAGTCTGCCGTTCACTTTCATGATCATTGCCAGCATAGGAGAAGCTTTTTATTTTAATACTTTTTTCGCCATGGTTCTTGGGCTTAACAACCAAAAATAAATGGACATGGTTTTGCATTTCAGACTTTTTAATGGATAATTCTGCCGAAGAAAAATCCTCATTTTTCTTTAAGTGATTTGCAATACTCGCTAATTTTTCTGGAGTGTACCACTCATAAACAGTAACTCCGTAAATGGAGAATATTGATTCGCAGGCATTTTGATTTCGAGATTCCATAATACCGCTGAACATTTCTTCATTGTATGGCCATACACTGTCATTAATTGCGGTTAATCCCTCACAGTGAACTCCATCAATAAAATAGGGACTTTTCAGGGTGCGACCCTTTTCATCCTCGGATCCTTCGGCCCGAGTAATGCTTCCGACCAAAAGACCTAAACATAATAGTAGATACCCTTTCCAGGTTATTTTTGAGCAAGAACGTGTAGACACAAACCCTCCTTTGTAAAATAATTTGCACCGTTGTTGCCTGGGTTCTTTTCAAGGAAGGGGCCAAAATAAAAATGGCTAATATCAAGTAGTTGCAGACCAAATTCGGCAATTTGTTATATTTTTTTGTGAGATTTATCTAACACTGCTTAATTTTTATAACAACGCTAAAGCGGCGATATTGAAATTTTATCTCGAATATTCTAAATATCGCCCCAAACAATCGACTCTTCTCAAGGGAAATATTCATAGGAATTTTACTTATATTTGTGAGAAGAATTATTTTTTTGCATTTAAAAGTACAGTTGTCAGGTAACCTGATCAGGACGTGGTACTTAAAGTACCAAACCTCTAGGTCTATTAATACTCATTCAATACACTTGTTGCTGCAAGATGGAACTTACCTCAAGGATCAAATATCGATTGTCATATTTAGAGATAAATTAATTCATGGGCCCTTAGAAATTTTGAATATCACTTCATGACATTTTCAAAGAAAATGTCTTATAGATAAACAAAAAATTACCAATTTAAACCTTTTTTTTAAATAAAATGAATTTATCTTCACTTAAAGAGTTTGCAAGTCTCATTTGGAATCGTAGGACATTCGTCTCAATTCCGTGGCCTCTATTTACAATTAAATTAAATAAAAATGAATTACTATGAGCTACAAGGTGCAGCGAAGGGGATACTGCATTTACTTGAACATCCGTTCGAACTTTGAATTTCGGTTAAAGGGGGAAGTATGAATCAACTATTTTTATTACCGTTGAGAACATTTTTGATTTTTGCGGCAACATTGTTTTTAGTCGGTTCTTTTTTTTCAACGGAAACATTTGCCAGTTTTACCTTCACCCTTCCGGAAGGTGAATATATCAATAAGGCGAATGTATCCAGTCTAGTATTTGGCGGGCACTGCGACATCCACAATGAAGAAATCCAAATCATTGCACCGGACAGTAACGTTTTCAAGACCCCTTGCAAGCAGGATAAAACTTGGGCTCCCGTTAATATCAGTGGTGCCGCTTGGCCTGAAGGCAAATTGAACATTAAAGCCTTTCGAACGAATGCACCCGGAGATGTTAAGGAACGATCTTTTACAAAAGACACAACCAACATCCCCTACGTTGAGTTGACAAATCCCAGCAATGGCACAGCAATTACTAAGTTAAACCACAAAAATCTTATTGTCGGAGGAATATGTTTTGCTGCTGACGGAGAAACCCTCTCTAAAGTCAAAGTATCGATTTCCGATAGTGTGGCAGAGATTAAGAAGGATCTTTTATGTGATGCGATTACCTTAGGCTTTGGGGATGAATTTGACGTATCCTCACTTCAAGACGGAACTATTTTTGTTAAGGTTTCGGCTTCGTCCATGGCTGGGAATAACTCTGAAGATTCAGCTAGTTTTACCAAAGCAACAATCCCGCCAAATGTCACGCTGAGTGGTCTTCCCGCAAAAGGCATTAATATCGCCAATCAAGCAGGCCTCGCCCCTCTTGGAATATGTAGCTCTAAGGGCGATAAAGTATTTCTTAGTATTTTTAACGAAACGAAAACCCAACTCCTTCAAGGCCCCCTTATAACGACCTGTGATCAAGACAACAAATGGAAAATCATTAACTTTTCAGTTTCTGAGATTCCTGATCAGAATTTAAAGATTGTAGTCAAGCACTATCGGTCCTTAACAAAAGAGTGGTCTGAAGAAGTGACTAATTCCATCTTGAAAGATACGACTCCACCCCAATTGAGTTTGAGCTCGTCGCTTAAGAATTTCAAAATGAATGTTAAGACGGGAAGCACGTTGACCCTTTCTGGAAGTTGCACTGCCGGCGATGGTATTGTCGATTTCGGAGTGATCACCAAAGGTTCCAATAATGAAGAAATCTTCACCTCCCTCAAGAGTGCCAATTGCGATGCTAATGGCGCCTTTGAATTGAAATTGGATCCGAGCCTTTCAACCAATAGTCCATTAATAAATAGGCAGATCGCAGCATCCTCCAGAGATGTCGCAATGCTTTGCCGCAAAAAAGCTTCAACGGTTTGTGAATAATTGAAATCGATAAAGTTTGAATCCCATAAGGTTCAGATGCCGCCAGACGGTTCCCCCGAATCATTTCTTTCTGCGGCAATCCCGTCGTCCTGATTTGAAAACGGAATGCTCGATATTTCAGTTTTGACAATGCCTGAAGGGCAATCAGAAACCTCCCAACGAAGACTTCTTTTGCAGCACATGCGAGAAACAGCGAAAATGTCAGAAGGTCGTGATAGACTTGGATTCCTGCTAGGGATTCAGGATCGTTAATCAGTATTCTGAAGTCTTGTTTGAAAAATTTGTCACCCTCCTTGTAAAAGTGAGGGAAGTCCTTCCATGCCATATTGCTTATAACGATCTATCCATTTCTTGACCCATTGGATGGAATAATCCAGGTTGTCAGCAATATCCCGATCTGTAATACCTTTGATAACCTTAATGATAAAGCGAATGCGATCACGTACGGAAGTATATTCTTTTAGCTTGATTTTATTTTTGAGCGACCTAATTGTATCTTGTGCCTTGAAATCTCTTTTTGCCATCAAATGATTTCATCCGGTCTTCAAAAGGATTTCAACAAAAATAAGGTCTACGAATTAAATGCGATTGGTATAATTCCCAGAAGTTCGTAATTTTGCAAAGAGCCTTCCAAAAATGAAGGCGAATATTTTTGAAATCATGAACATGGACACAAAGCGAATTGCTAGCCTTTTGTGGGACCGAGGATTACGTCGTAGAGATTCGAGCTTTTTGCCTGTAGCGGGAAAAACTGCTTCAGCTGGATTCTATAGGCCATTGGCCTAGGCCTTACCTACAATTACACCCATAAATACCCATAAATAGGCTAATTTGTGGACTTTATGGGTATTTATGGGTATATTCTCGGGTATATGAGAGCACTCAAGATCGACCAACTGACCAAAGAGATCGTGAGCCTAATTGGCGAGCTTGATGAATTCAAAGGCCGGTGGGCTACCACTCAGGCTTTAACGCCCGACAGGCTATCGGCCCTCCGTCAGGTGGCCACCATCGAATCCGTCGGATCTAGCACCCGCATAGATGTGAAGTTGCAAGATATTTTGAGTAAATATTCTTAGTTTAATTTGGGTATCAAAATTTTGTGGTTTTTTAAAAGTTTACCCGTTTTTATACAAAAATATCACTTTGGACTAACCACTACTACCACTTATAAATTTTGTTTAGATTATAGACAATTGCATTGAGAGTGACTGCAGGCATCTGCATGATTAACCGATTAAAAAGATAGAAGTATTTAAACAAATTTCATTTTTCTACGCCCAAGGTTTTAGCATCATAAATTGAGACGATGCAATATTGGATGATTTAGAGACAGTTACAATTGTTGATTAAGTATTTGCTTCTATTGATTTAATTTAAAATGATACGGATCCCTAATTTGGTGACACTTTTGGGCACGGGTATTGCTTTACATAAAAACATTACGATTACGCACAACAATCATTAATTATCGCCGGGGGGCATATGAAATTAAAAATTGAAAAAAAAGGATTACTCGTTCTTGCTGCGAGCACTTTTCTAATTGGAAGTTCATCTTTAGCAGCGGTAGCTGTTCGAGGTGCCATTGAATCAATTACGAAAGAGGCCAATGGGGATGTCACGATCGTTGGATTTGCTTGTGAAGTGGGGCGGAAGTCTCAGCCAATGATTTACTTAGGAGATGTTGGAGCCCAAGTAGACCCAGAACGAAACACTTTAGTTTTTAAGTCTAATTTTTCCTATTATAATGACTCGAATAATATTGTCCCTAATATGGATTCATCGGATCTTTATGGTGAAGATAAATGTAACTTGAAATTTTCCATGACTGAACCTAAGATTAAGTATCGATTCAAACATACCATCGCGAGAAGTGTGGCAATGTCCCATGGGCAACGATCACCTTTCTTAACGGTCTATGGATCCGATGTCAATCCGCAACTTCTTCACCAATCCAGTTTTTCACAAAGAATTCCCTATCATCGTATTATAGGAAACGCCCAATCCATCACTCAAGTGATATTGGCTGCTAAAGAAACACCCGCAGGCGATGTTTTGGTGAAAGGTTTGATGTGCGATATTGATAACAATATGGCTCCTCCTGCTGTGAATGTAAGAATTCTAAATAATATCACTAAGACTTGGGAACGATTGGAACCTGGTAAAGATTACGAATTGTCCAAAGGAATGACTACACCCGGTTACTGCATCAATGAAGGCTCTAAGGGCGGCGGATATGAAATCCTTATTAAGAGTACAAGTCGTATTATGAAGAATCCTAGCAATCCCACTTTACCTAATGAAGCCTATGCTGGAGCCTTGTTAAGCACTGACATGGTAAGCCCTACTGGCGGAGTAGACCAAAAGATTACTGGAAGTTTACGAAGATTCTTACCTCGCTTTGAACGTCCATAATTTCGATTCGAGAAATAACGGACTACGAAGCCTGTGAATTTGTTAATTCAAGTTTGAAAAATTCTGAACAAGCCCTCATAAAGCGCCCAGTTATAATGCTGGGCGCTTTATGAAAAAGATGGGAGTATCTATGAAAAATAAAAACCCTTTAAAGATTTTCGCAATATCAGCAGCAACCATTACTCTTATCTGCACCAGCTTTTATTTTGTTCGAAAAAGTTCCACTAATAGAAATCAAAAAGTTGCGATGGCTCTAGGACAGGCTTCATCTTCTCATGAAAAATCAAAGTTATTAGCAATTTCAAATGCCAGTACCAATCCAAATTCCAAAGACATTCCAGAAAGTTCAGAGCCTGGAGCTCCAAAGATTCAGAGAATAAATACCGCCCGACTGCTAGAGGACACACAACTTCTTTTTACCAAGGCCGCCGAGCAAAGTCTCAATGACAACTCAGAGTCTGAATTGCCTCGATCTCCAGGCCCACAAATAGCAATAAGCGATATAGGCGAAGTTGAAAACGCCCATGATACCGATTCTGAAGTTGATAGTATGAATTATCATGGGAGTCTGGATCAGTCGTTTTCTACTGAGGTTCAAGAAGGAGTGCCTGCTCCAGAAAAATTACTTCACCTTCTTCAACGAAGATAATGAAGATATACAAGAGTCCTAAATTAATGGGACCATCGTTGGCTGCGTCGTCACCTTGTGCGACGCAGAGGTACTGCGCCTCCGCGGTTTCCTCCTTGCCGCCTTGGTCTACATTTTAACTGAGTTTGGTATTAGTCGCATTAATTTCGGACCCATCCATAATATTAATGCCCTTCTTCTGAAGTCTCCATATCGGAATCCAAATCGACCAGATTGACCAAAGAAACATTGTGAGAAAGATCTGGTAAGCTATCAAGATATTTTTGAAACTCTTCACGAGTCATTTGACCATTATTAATATTCCATTCAGTCATACGGCGATCATATTTCAAATTCTTCATGGCTTTATCTAATGACATTTTAAATCCTCTGCTTGTTCAGTTGAGACCTTAGAATTATCTGAAATGCCTTTATTTAGCAAGAAACTTTGAAGGGCCGGGTGAGAAGAATCAGTTCCAGTATCGAGGGTTCTTATCTTCGGGCTTATGGGGCTTATTGGACTCATTATCTACCACCAATCGAAGATTTCCCTTATTCTTGCGTTTTTTCTCTTGTTGATTTCTACGCATCCGAGTTTGAAACCAAAGATAAATAAAACCAGAAGCAAGGCCGCCTAAATGGGCCAAATAGGACACGCCCCCACTCGCAATACTTGAAGTAATCAAAGATGCAAATTGAATAAAACCTAAAATTAGCACAAAATACTTTGTTTTAATGGGAAAAAGCATAAAGAAAAGAACCATGCGTTCTCCAAAAAGGAGGGCATGGGCCAACATAAGACCATAAATTGCGCCACTAGCTCCCACAACAGGAATGATCAGACCTTGAAGTTGCCCCGTTAATTGAGCGTAAAAACCCAATAGGACCGAATAAAGAACGGCCGCCCCCACTCCACAGACCAAATAATAAATCAAAAAATGCCGACGCCCCCAAATCTGCTCAAGCTCCCCTCCAAACATCCAAAGCATCAACATATTGAATGTAATATGAGTGATTCCATCCGTCGAATGCAAAAACATATAGGTGAAAGGCTGCCAAAGCTTCCATTGAAAAAGCAAATCTTCTGGAACTAATGAAAACCATGATTCCAGGGGTAAATCTGGAAAGATTTTTTTTAATAAAACCTGAATAATAAACCACACCGCTATATTGACTGCGATAAGTCTCTTCACAGCGGGGGTCAGTGGAGTGACATTGAAATTAGCTCTTTGTTGCATAATTATCCTTAAGATAACCTGAAACCTTAGCGAATGTCTCCTCGAGTGTTTCGACTACGACCTTAGTCTGGGCAATTAAAGGAAAAAAATTGAGATCCCCTGCCCAGCGAGGAATAATATGGTAGTGAAGGTGCTCAGGAATGCCTGCACCAGCAACCGCACCATGATTCATTCCCAAATTAATTCCCAAGGGACTATAAACTTCTTGAAGCGTCTCAAATGCGATGCGCACGGTTTGGTGCAAATCAATATATTCTTCAGATGTTAATTTTAAAAAGTCACCACAATGATGACGGGGCAAAACTAATAAATGTCCGCTATTGTAAGGAAATTTATTTAGTAAAATCATACTCCAGCGAGATTGATAGACACTCAATGATTTTATACCTACTCCGGACTTTTCAGAATCGCAAAAAACGCATCCTGGAGGGCGATCGACCTTCCGAACATATTTATAGCGGTCGGGCCGAAAAAGAACATTCCTTTCCGAACCAAAACCCAAAGGAGCTTTTTTTTTCGCCTTTTTTGCGGGCCCTTTACTAACTTTTTTTTTTTCCATTTTTACCAATTTCCAGGAAGGCGCAACCTAGGTTGTTTCTTAAATTTATTTCCCAAAAGAGTTCTAAAAGTTTCAAAGCCCCATCTTTCTGCAACGCCTTCTACACCCACCGACTGCAACAAACCCTTTAATGGTCCTAAGGAAGTTGAAACTTCCTCATCCTCTTCTTCTGCTCCTGCTCCTGCTCCTGCCAGGTCCCAAATACTAAATTTCTTTTTTGGAACTTTAAATATTTCATATTGAGTTCCCAACCCCGCGAGATCGGCAGCTAATTTAAACCCATCCTCCAAATAGCCGGATTTATCTGCAAACCCCAATGCGACTGCCTTTTCACCTGTAAAAACTCTCCCGTCCGCATAAAAATCCAAGACTTCGTCATTCAGCTTTCGCCCCTCTTTAACTGCAGAACGAAACTGTCCATAAACTTCATTGATCATATCTTGAAATAAACGTCGCTCATCTTCACGCATGGATCGATATTCAGAGCCAGAATCTTTGTATTTTCCAGAGGTAATGGTGTAACGACTGACTTTAGCCCAATCATAGAGTTTTTCAAGATTTGCAAACTCCATAATGACCCCGATCGATCCTACCATCGCACCCGGTGCCACCACAATTTTATCACATGCCACCGCAGAGTAATAGGCACCGCTTGCTAATAAACCAGAGCTCACACAAACAACGGGCTTCTTCAGTTCCTTTCGAATTCGAAGTATTGAACTGTAAATTTCCTGGGAAGGTCCCACCGCTCCTCCTGGTGAGTTAATATCTACAACAATGGCTTTTATATCCTTTTCTTCTTTGTATTTATTAAGATTTTTCGTAAACTTTTTCCCATTCAATATGATGCCCTCGAGATTAATATGCAAAATAGAATTTTGCGCCACTCGATGTTCTTCATCAGGCCCCACATATTTACCAGTAATCTTCAGTAAAAACCCAATTACAAAAAATATAACAGCTACTATTATCAGTCGACGAACAAAACGATTCATGACTTCATCTCCTATGTGGTTCATTTTGCAGGAAGGTTCACACATTAGTCTAGATAAAAAAAAGCCCCTCAATGAGGAGCTTTTTTTATCATCGCTTTATACCAATTTCGATTCCTTCGTATCCCATCGTTGCTCAGTCGGTCGTCTTGTGCGGCCTGCAGGGAGCAGGCCTTCGCGCGCCTCCCTCGGTCGCGCTTTGGGCTACTTTGTAATCAGAATTGGTATTAAATGTGCAATGATTACTTAAGTTTTGTCTGTTTTCATATTTTTCAATTGATCACCGAACAAGTCACCCAAACTAGTCTTAGAAGTTGCTGTGGCTTTTTTAACATATTCTTCCACATCAGCCTTTGATTCTCTCAATTTAACAAGCTTGGCGGAAAGACCAATCTTACGAGCATCTTTATCTATAGAGATAACTTCTGCCTTAACCATTTGGCCTTCGCTGACAACCTCGCTTGGATTGGTGATTTTTTCAGTAGTTAATTCAGAAATGTGAATCAAACCTTCAATATCAGATTCCAATTCAACGAATACACCAAAATCAGCCAACTTCATAACCTTTACTTCCAACTGAGTACCGATAGCATATTTGCTTTCGATCGTTGTCCAAGGGTCTGCTTCCAATTGTTTAATACCTAGACTGAATCTTTCATTTTCAATATCAACGCCTAAAACAACTGCGCGTACTTTCTGTCCTTTTTGATACATTTCATTGGGATGATTTACACGTTTAGTCCAAGAGAAATCTGAAATATGAACCAATCCGTCAATACCCTCTTCAATACCAATAAAAATACCGAAATCAGTAACTGACTTGATTTCACCCTCAATGATTGTTCCTGGTGGATAAGATTCTTTCATCTCAACCCAAGGATTCGTTTGAAGTTGTTTCATGCCCAAACTGATACGGCGATTTTCCATATCTACTTCCAACACAACAACTTGTACTTCTTGGTCTATCTGTACAATTTGAGAAGGATGTTTCACTCGTTTTGTCCAACTCATTTCAGAAACATGGATCAAACCTTCTACGCCCTCTCCTAACTCAACAAAAGCACCATAATCAGCCAAGGAAACAATACGTCCCTTCAACTTGGTTCCATTAGGATAAGCTTGTTTGACCGACTCCCAAGGATCTGGATGCATCTGTTTAATACCCAAGCTGACTCTTTCTTTTTCTTGGTCATATTTAAGAACTTTAACAGTAATTTCATCACCGACATTAAGTACTTCCGAAGGATGTTTTACACGTCCCCAGCTCATATCAGTGATATGCAGAAGACCGTCCATACCACCCAAATCGATGAATGCCCCATAATCTGTGATATTTTTAACAAGACCCGTTACGACAGAGCCTTCTTTCATGGTATCCAAAGTTTGAGTTCTTAATGTGTCACGTTCCTCTTCCAAAAGAGCACGGCGAGAAAGAACGATATTTCCACGTTTTTTATTAAATTTAATGACTTTAAATTTATATTTTTTGCCGATATAAACGTCCATGTTTCGAACTGGACGAAGATCAATTTGTGATCCTGGCAAGAATGCCTTCACGCCAATATCAACGCTCAAGCCACCTTTAACTTTCGCAACAACTGTTCCCTCGATAACTTCTTCATTTTCAGCTGCTTTTGAAATATCAGACCATGCGCGAAGCATATCTGCTTTATCTTTCGAAAGAACGATCATTCCATTTTCATTTTCAATACGATCAATAAGAACTTCGATATGATCGTCCACATTGATAGCGCGTTTGCCATCAATAACGTTGAATTCGGCAATAGGAATCAATCCCTCAGATTTGTAATTGATGTCTACCAATACATAATCTGTTTGTACTTCTACAACTACACCAGAAACAATATCTCCCACTTTGAAGTCTTGCTCCTTCATGGAAGCTTCTAGCATTTTGCTAAACTCAGAGTCTTTTTCCTTGCCAGAAGAACCTGGGTTCGATGGAACCCTTGCATCTTCTGCATCCAAAAATGCTAGAACTTTTTGCTTTTCTTGTGCAGCTTTGTTTAATTGTTTCGTCATATAAATATTTTTTATACCTCCCACGAGTGCCGGATCCTGTCCACCACCCGCGACCTTTCTTTCGCTCTTAATTTTTTGGCGAAGGCTAGTTTGTAAGGAAATTAACGGGCTCTGTCAATGGAAAGCCCCAATTTTTTGGGCCTCCAAGAGAGTTCCTTCAATTCCGAGAGTTTTTGAGCCAATTCATGTGCAAAATAAGGGGTCCAAAACCCCTCAATGTAAAATTCAAAAATGAATCCATTGGACAATAAGGCGCCGCGCATTATACGTTGATTGAAAGAACGACGCTCTGCTACATAGAGACACAAACTATTTACCGAGAAAGAAATCCAGGTCGTGGATTAGGAAGTTTCTATGAAATTGCGTTCAATTGTATTTTTTTACACTCTTTTACTTGCTTTTAGCCATCTTTGCTATGGAAAGAAGACAGGACTTTCAGACTCCCCTCCCCCCTCGGAAAGCACCGATCCCTGTTCCCCCAATCTTTTTGTAAATACTGTTTTGAAGCGTCACCTTGCCACAAGAAATTTTGCTCGGATGACAAAAAGCTACTTTGACCGGTGTGGAGAAACTCTGCGCGCAAGAAATAGCAGCCATGATGAGAATATTAATGAAATTTTTCGTCCCAGTGAAAGTCCATCCTCGGAACCGGGTGTTATTCGTGTAGGAGAAACTACGATCCGCAATTTCATACTTAAGATGCCCAATGGAATGATGATCAAAGGCCTTATTGCGCTTAAGGATCAAAAGCGACGTCCTTGGATTATCGCTAAATGTGGCGTCTTTTGCACAGTGACGGCAGCAACTTCTCGCAGTGGGCATATGTTAGAGATATTTAATGGACTTCCGTTTAACATCATCTTTGTCAGCAATAGAACTGCCATGGACTTTATTGAGTCCAACCATCGCTTTGATCTTGGGGGTTATTTTGAAGCGGAAGATCTGATTTATATCAGCCAATGGCTTATTCACTCTTCTCCCTATATAAACATTGTTGATTCTATCCATTTGTTGGGATTTAGTTTAGGGGGAGCCGCTGCGGTTTTTGCAAATAATTTTATTTCTAGAGGTTATGTGGATATGGAGACCCGGCAGTACATAAAATCAGTTACTGCACTTTGCCCTGTAACAAATCTTCAGCCCAGCCTTAATTTTTTATTTTCAAATGGCATTCGAGGCTCCGTGGCTCGAAATTTCACTTGGCAACATTTGCAAAAGGGACGACCTTTCTTGTCTTTTGTTGAACCTTTGCTCAATATAAATCCAGTTCCTTGGCAAAAGCGATTTGCGACTTTGATCGGCGAAATGGGCATGTATTTTGGAAAACGTCAGGTTAATACCCTTGGTAAACTTCCAAACCCTCAAAATATGGAGGAATACTGGAAGTTCAATAATTATTTGGCAATGGCTCGCAATGTAGAGCTTCCCCTCTTTGTATGGGCTGGCGATGATGACAATGTAGTTCCTACCGACCAGAATGCAAAGGTGCTCGAAAACTCAGTCTTAGCCATGCACTCACCTGAGCTGGGAGTAACGACTTTACCGACGGGAGGACATTGCGCATTTGGCGGTGAATATGGACACAATGTAGTCATTTCCGTACTTAAAGCATTTATATTGAATAATTCACCCCATTCCCAATATTAACTGGAGGAGATTGGACAACCTGGTCCATCGACGACGATGCAACGATGAGGAAATGAAGGCCCGTGAACATTCCTAGTACCCTAGTACGGGCGAGCCTTCATTTCTTCAAGGCGCAAGGAGGAGATTGGACAACCCGGTCCATCGACGACGATGCAACGATGAGGAAATGAAGGCTCCGCCCGTACTACTTAGAGAGGAGCTTGTCGTGGTGAGCATATACCACTGTCTGATCCTTAATAATTGGCAAAAGTGCCTTCATCGTAGAATCAGAAACGGCTGGGCAGCCCCAGCTGCGTCCCAAACGGCCATGGGATTTGACAAAGGCTTCAGTCGCATAGTTTGCGGGATGAATGACGATCATTCGCTCACGAGCGCGGTCATTGGATCCTTCGGTCCCATAGAGATAAATCGAACGCCCGTGTCCCCCGATGTAGGTTCCACCGGTCACATAAAATCCTAGGGACGACATTTTAGATTCATTTTTATTTGAAAACTTCACCGGAATATTGTCACCGGATCCCTTACCATGGGCCACATAGGAAGATCCCACTGTTCCTGTTTTTAAATCCAGAAGGTAAAGGCGACGCCGGGAGGAGGGTTTTGAAAAATCGACAATCACCAAATGACGATCGTTTCCGATTTTTTTGAGTACATATCCACCGGCTCCTCGGACCCGAATGGTTTTTCCAAAATTCAAGTCCATAAACTTCAATGCTCTTTTTAAGGCGAGAGGGGGAACTCCCTTTCCTGCAAAAGTGGAATACATAGCAGAAAATTTGGAAGTCTCTGCTGCCTCTGAGGAAAAAGCTCCAAGAAAAACACCAAACCCTACAAATAGTCCTAAAATTACTTTTTTAAACCAAATCCAGTTACTTCGTCGCCTATTGCTGCTCGATTGCTTGTCTTGTACGGCGGGCAGGGAGGAGACTTCCACACCTCTCTCGGTCGTAATTTGGCCTGTTTTAAAATTGGACTTGGTATTTTTATTTAATTGGAAGATCATTTATAACTACCCCTAAATATTATTTATTGAATTTACGAACGCCTTCCTGCAACCGTTAACGCCCCAGTTAACGCCCCAGTTCAGCAATCGAAGGAAATATAAAAGAAAGTTGTAGATTTAAAAATAAAAATTGTTTTAAAAGTGAAGTGACAATGCCTGAAAAGTCACGAGGTAAATTTAACAATTGAAAGAACAGATTGAATTTATATATTTAGAAATAAAAAGACAAAATCTGTCACTATATTTGTCAGAATTTTTTGCAAATATAGTCCGTCCCGATAAAAAAAGTGCATGAATTGCGAGGAGCTTTTTCTTTCTGCCTGACGAGGCCCGA
>Ga0172367_10005238_pt1 | contig 15755 bp, 12 predicted proteins | sample Lak10m_FD_114542 | JGI IMG/M metagenome (GOLD analysis project Ga0172367, IMG submission 114542) | Freshwater microbial communities from Kabuno Bay, South-Kivu, Congo - kab_022012_10m | ecosystem: Environmental > Aquatic > Freshwater > Lake | place: Democratic Republic of the Congo: South-Kivu...
ACGCAAATCGACTACAACCCGGGGCGCTTCATCGAACTGCAGGCTCAGGTCACGCCCGACCCCGAAGTGCGCGACTTTCAGAGCGACCTGCGGCATTGTCTGGATAACGTGGTTTCAGGCAGCGCCGCCAACGAAGACGCGCAGTATTCCGAGGCCAAGTTTTTACAGGTCAAGGTGATCATCGAGCGCCTGCGCGGGCGCGAAGGCCAGTCCGAGCAAGACCGGCGCTGGAGCGACAAGGTGACCGATGCGCGCAACTGGTTTGTTTTTGCCGCCAGCGAGCGCTGGCGCGAAGACGGCCGCGAGCATGAGCATTACTCCGACTCGGGTGGCAAATCGGGTGGCCAAAAGGAAAAGCTGGCCTACACCATTCTGGCCGCCAGCCTCGCTTACCAGTTTGGTCTGGTGCGCGGCGAGGTGCGCTCGCGCGCGTTCCGGTTTGTGGTGATCGACGAGGCCTTCGGGCGCGGCTCCGACGAATCGGCGCAGTTTGGCCTGAAATTGTTTGCCGAGCTCAATCTGCAATTGCTGATCGTCACCCCGTTGCAAAAAATCCACATCATCGAGCCCTTTGTGTCGAGCGTCGGTTTTGTCCACAACGACGAGGGGCGCGACTCGAAGTTGCGCAATTTGACGATTGAGGAATACCGCACGCAAAAAGAAGCGTTGCAGTCGGCGGCATGAACTGGACGCGCCCCGCCGACCTGCGCGCCCAGACGCTCAAGCTGTGGGACAAAGGCGATTTGCTGCGCGCGCTGATCGATCCCGCCCTTTGGCAGCCCAAGCGGCTGCGGCTGGTGGTGCCGGGGTCTGACGCCCTGGGTGAGCAGCTGGATGCGGTGCGCGCCTGGTTGCCTGAACTGCAAGCCGTGCCGCAGGTGCGCCTGGTGTGGCGTGCGTTCACGCACCGGTTGCTGGGCGCCAGCAGTCTGCCCGCCGAGTGCTGGCTCGACACCTTACCCGATGCGCTGGCCCTGATCGGCAAGACCCGCGAGGCAAGGCGCTTCGAGGCGCTGCTGCAGAGCACCCGGGCCATGGATGCGGCGTTGTTTGATTGCCTGTTGCCCTGGTTGCGCAAGCGACCATTGCTGGCGCTGGATTTGGCGATTGAGTGGCCGCGACTGCTGGCGGTGGTGGGTTGGCTGAAGGCTAACCCACGCCCTGGCATTTACCTGCGCCAGGTGGATTTGCCCGCTGTGGACAGCAAATTCATCGAGTCGCAGCGCGGCGTGCTGGCTGAACTGCTCGACCTGTGTCTGCCCCCCGATGCGATTGATCCAGACGCCAGCGGAGCAGGCGGTTTTTGTCGCCGCTATGGTTTCAAGGACAAGCCGCTGCGCATCCGTCTGCGTGTTCTCGATGCCGCGTTGGCGTTGCCGGGCTTGGGTGCAGATCAGGACATCACGCTCACGCAAGCCGACTTTGCCCAGTTGGCGCTGCCCGTGCGGCGGGTCTTCATCACCGAAAACGAGGTCAACTTTCTGGCGTTTCCGGGGCTGCCGGGCAGCGTGGTGATTTTTGGCGCGGGTTACGGTTTTGAGGCCTTGTCGGCAGCGGCTTGGTTGCAGTGTTGCAACGTGTACTACTGGGGTGACCTGGACAGCCACGGCTTTGCCATCCTGGACCAGTTGCGCGCCTGCCTGCCGCACGCGCAGTCACTCTTGATGGACATGTCCACACTGCACGCTCACCGTGCCCAGTGGGTGCCAGAGCCCACGCCGGCGATGCGCCAACTGACCCGGCTGAGCGCGCCCGAGGCCGCGCTGTGCCAGCAGCTCGTTGATGGTGAGGTGGCAGCGCCCGCAGCAGGGTCGCCGACCCCCTGGCCGACGGGGCAGGCGATCCGGCTGGAGCAGGAGCGCCTGGGCTTTGGCTGGGTGCAAAACGCGCTGGCGGCGCTTTGATGCCATGGGTTTTTGCGCAGCGCTGCCCGGGCGTGACTCGCTTGTTGGCACGGGGAAGATAGGTTGGCTGTCTCAGGGCTGCTCGATTTCCAGCATGATCTCGTTGCGCCGGAATATGGGCAGCGTCCAGGGTGGGTTGTAGCGCGCCAGTTGTGCGCTGCCGATGGTTTTGATGTTCTGGTCGGCCAGCCAGGCCACCAGTTCTTCGGTCTTGCGCTGAACCCGGGCTTCGGTGTTGAACCCGGAGTAGCGCAGCACGGCCCAGGTTTTGGCTGGCACCTCGCGCAGCCTGACGGCCGGGTTGTTGGGCCTGGGCAGGCTGGCCAGCGTGTACTGGCTGGGCATCACAAAATGCATGCGCCAACGGCTTGCGCCCTGTAGCGCGGGCATGCCGGCGTTGCCTGTGGCCGGGTCGGCCAGCGGCTCCAAGGCGACCGGGGCCGTCATGGCAATTGTTTGTGACGGCGCAGCCAGTGGCTCCATTGTCATCGGGGCGGTCATGGCAATCTTCTCGGACGCGGCCTCCACGCTTGGCGCGACGGCCTGGTTGTTGCCAAAAATGTAGTCGGCAATCGCCCTGAAACCCTTGCCGGATGCGGCGTCCATGTCGCCCTCGACCGTGGTTTCGGCGATCACCAACGCAGGGTAGCGGCGCAGCTCGATGTTGTCATGTTGGGACAAGACTTCAAATTTCGGTTCTTCTGTGGCCATGGCAACAACTCCCTGCAGCGCCAGCGCCGCCCACAATGTCAATCGGAGGCCGGTTGATTTCGATACCTTCATCGTTGCCTCAATCCTTTTCGTCACGAACTGTTGAGTCTAAAGTTCTTCAGTCGCACACCATTCATCTGGCTGGAAAATACCACAGGACGATAACGGGGTCCGCAGCGCTCCTTGGGTGTCTGACTGCGCTCATGTCCCCCGGTTCGGGCTGGCGCCCGAACCTCCTCCTTGACTTCGCTTCGTCAGACACCCAACGCACCCTGCTCAAGGTGTTGGTTTCGGGTCGATTGCGAGGGTCCCCGATTTGGCTGCTCTTGATCCGGGCTGCTTGGTATTCATGCCTCGAACACCAAAGCGTTTCCAGGCCATGCGGGCCAAGGCAGGCGGCCGATGTCGCAAAGCGAAGCGCGTCTGAGGCCGCCTGCCTTTGCCCGCATGGCCCGTCCCAAGCGCCAATCCATCCAGGAATCTGTCTTCAACTCCGGCTTTTCGGCTGCGGCGTTTTGTCCTTGAAGTCGCAATACGGTGCCACGGCGCATTGCCAGCATTGCGGCGTGCGCGCCTGGCAGACGTAGCGACCCAGCAGGATCAGCCAGTGGTGGGCGTGCACCCGGTAGGGCTCGGGTATTCGTTTGAGCAGCTTGAGTTCGACTTCCAGCGGCGTCTTGCCTGGCGCCAGCCCGGTGCGGTTGCTGACGCGCAAGATGTGCGTGTCCACCGCCATCGTTGGCTCGCCAAAAGCCACGTTGAGCACCACATTGGCGGTTTTGCGGCCCACGCCGGGCAGCGCCTCCAGCGCCTCGCGCGTGCGCGGCACGTCGCCGTGGTGCCGCTCCAGCAGGATCTGGCAGGTTTGCAGCAGGTGTTTGGCCTTGCTGTGGTACAGACCGATGGTCTTGACATAAGCCTCCAGACCTTCCAGACCCAGCGCCAGCATTTTTTGCGGCGTGTTGGCCACCAGAAACAGGCTTTGCGTGGCCTTGTTCACACTCGCATCAGTGGCCTGGGCCGACAGCAGCACGGCGGTCAGCAGCTCGAACACGCTGCTGTATTTCAGCTCGGTCTGCGGCTGCGGGTTGGCTGCGGCCAGCGTGGCAAAGAATTTTTCAACGGCAGTGGCTTTCATACGTTCAATCGTGGGGTGTGCCAACAACGGTTTGGCACAGGCAAATCATCGGTGACAATTTGGTCTTCATTTCTCCGAGCTTATCCCATGCAATTCGCCACCCGCCTCGACGCCATCGAAACCTCCGCCATCCGCGAACTTTTCAAGCTGCTGGGCAAGCCCGGCATCATCAGTTTTGCCGGCGGTTTTCCCGACCCGGCGCTGTTCGATGCCGACGGCATTGCGCAGTCCAGCGCGGCGGTGCTGGCCAACAACCCGGGCCCGGTATTGCAATACGGCGCCACCGAGGGCTTTCAGCCGCTGCGCGAAGCCATCAGTGGCTTCATGGCCGCCAAGGGCAGCACGGTCGCCCCAAATGGCCTGATCGTCACCACCGGCAGCCAGCAGGCGCTGGACCTGATCGGCAAAACCATGATCTCTCCCGGCGACAAGGTGATTGTCGAGGCGCCCACTTTTCTGGCCACCATCCAGTGTTTCAGGCTTTATGGCGCCCATATCATCGGCGCGCCGATCGATGCCGATGGCGTCGATGTGGACCGGCTCGAAGCGCTCATCGAGCAACACAAGCCCAAGCTGGTCTATCTGATCCCGACTTTTGGCAACCCGAGCGGCACCACGCTGAGCCTGGCACGGCGCCGGCGCATTCTGGAAATTGCGGCGCGCACGCAGACGCTCATCGTCGAGGACGACCCGTATGGCGAGCTGTACTTCGACGCGCCACCGCCGCCCAGCCTGCTGGCCTTGAGTGACGGAGTGCCTGGCAGCCGCGACTGGCTCGCGCATGCGGGAAGCTTCAGCAAAATCCTGAGCCCCGGACTGCGTGTGGGCTGGCTGATTGCGCCGCCCGCGCTGCTGGCCAAAGCCACCATGTGCAAGCAGTTCAGCGACGCCCATACCAGCAACCTGGCGCAGGCCATTTGCGCCCACTACCTGAGCTTGAACCGTCTGAACCCGACCCTGGCCGTGGTGCGCAAGACCTACGCCGAGCGTGCACGTGTGATGGCCGAGTCCTTGCGCCGGGAACTCGGTGATGCGATTGCATTCAACCAGCCGCAAGGCGGCATGTTTTTCTGGGCGCGCTTGACCGGTGCCAACGGCCGGTCCGCCAATGCCGCCGAATTTGCCAAACGCGCCATCGACAAGCTGGTGGCTTTTGTGCCTGGCGCGCCGTTCTACGCGCACGACCCCGATCCGGCCACGCTGCGCCTTAGCTTTGCCACCGCCGATGTGACCAGGATCGAAGAGGGTATGGTGCGGCTTGGGCAGGCACTCTGAGCTGCTCTGAATAGAGCGCACCAGCCCGTGCTGCCACAACTCGCAGCGAGTTATGCAGCGTGTCCCTGAGCTATCAGCAGCCGGGTGGCTTTTTCAACGTGCTCGACCGCGCGGCGAAGCGCCCGGGCTGCGCGCAGGTGGGCATCCATGCGCGTCACAGACATCTCGCCCACGGCACCAGCCACCAGCAACTGGTTTTTCAGGGCGTCGTAGCAGCCGAGGAACTCGGCAGTTGCGCCGTCGAGCGCAGCCGGGTCGGGCAGATTCTCAAGACTGCACAGCTTCAACAGCGCCAGCGCACTTTGCCTGAAGGCCGTCTGTTCGCTCGAGGGCAGCTTGTCGGAGGTGCCTGCCTCCAGCCAGGCCTGCGCCCCTTCGCGGGCCAGTTCGGCGGCGCTGTCGTGGTCGCGTGCCAGGCGCAACAGGGCGGTCAGGCGCGCGGCGCTATCGGGTGACATGCCAGCGCGGTTGAGTTGTACCATGAAGTCGGCAATGGCCTGGTTCAGCCGTGTCACGCCCGACGACCGGGCAGCCAGGACCGGGCTGTCGGGCAAGTTGAATGCCGTCTGCACGATACCAATGGCCATTTGCCCCATACGCTGAACTTCGCGCTGCAGGGCGTCGAGCGCCAGCGCCGGCACGGTGAGTACGTTCTTGTCGAGGTAAAGCGGGCGTGCAGCGTCTTCTTCGGCCACCTTGAAGCGGCTTTCAAGGAACGCTGTCATGTGCGCGGCCAGCGGCCAGATCAGTGCCACGCCGAGCAGGTTGAAGACGGTGTGAAACAGCGCCAGTTTGACCGCCGCCGCCGACGCCAGGCCCAGCCAGTCGCGCAAGATGGTCAAAAAATCGATCAGCCAGTGCAGCAAAATCAGCGCCACGGCGCCGGTGAGCAGGTTGAACAGGATGTGTGCGGCCGCCGCCCGTTTGGCGTTGGGCGTGGCGCCAATGGCTGCGATCAGCGCCGTGACCGTGGTGCCGATATTGGCGCCGATCACCACCGCTGCCGCCCCCTGCGTGCTGAGCAGGCCGCCCTGGGCGGCTGTGAGCGCAACGGTCAGCGCGGCGCTGGAGCTTTGCATCACCACCGTCAGAAAGATGCCGATGCCGACCTGCATCAGGGTATCGAGCGCGCCCTGACCCTCGGGCAGCTGAAAGTCGGTGGACAGCGCAGAAAACGTCACCTTGAGCATGTCGATGCCCAGAAACAGCACGCCAAAACCCGCCAACGCCATGCCGATGGCGCCGCGGCGGTGGCGTTCGCCGCTGAGGTGCATGGCCATGCCGACGCCGATCAGCGGCAAGGCCAGCGCGTCGATCTGGAACTTGAGCCCGACCAGCGCCACCAGCCAACCGGTCATGGTGGTGCCCACGTTGGCGCCGAACAGCACCCACACGGCTTGCGACAGGTTGAACAGGCCGGCGTTGACAAAGCCGATGGCCGCCACCGTGACGGCGCTCGACGACTGCACCACCGCCGTGACCGCAACGCCCGAGGCCAGCCCGCGCAGTCGCGTCCGGGTGGCGTTGATCAAAATACGCTCCAGTGCCGGACCCGCGGCCAGCTTAAAGCCGTCGGTCATCAGGCCCATGCCGAGCAGGAACAGGCCGATACCACCCGCCAGGCCGCCCAATAGCTCAAGGCTGATCATGCCTGCATGTCCTGAAACACCTGCATGGGCTTGCGTGCGTCGTCACCAGCCGGATCGACTGTGGCTGACGACGCGTCACTGAACAGGTTATGGCTCTTTGTCATTGTCTGGACGACAAGCAATAGGGGGTGTTCATTCATGTGCCTTTTGAACATCGCAGCAGTTTAGCAACCGGGCATGGGGCTGTCCCGATGACGGTGGTGCCTGTCGCCCATCGTGCCCGGTGGCTTCGATGCGACCCGGGGTAAACAGCAACGTTGGCACATAATGGCAGACTTCAACCATGAACGACAACGACCTGATCTACAGCTTTGCCAAGACGCATGTCATCCAGGCATCCGGCCTGATTGCGTTGATGATGCCGCAGACGCTGGGTGCCGGCATTGCCGTCAAGACCATGGATGGCCGTTACAAGCTGGTCAACCAGGTCATGCAGGACTACTTCGGCAAGACCCTTGAGCAGTTCACCGGCTTGACCGATGCCGAGCTGTTTCCGGCTGACGTGGCTGCGCAACTCGAGCAATCCGATGCGCGAATCATGGCGGGTGCCGCCACCTGCAGCGACCAGCTCGATTGCCTGGTTGACGGCCGGGCGATCCAATGCCTGTGGCTCAAGTTCCCGGTGCACGGCCCGGATGGGCAAGTCCTGTTCATCGGCGCCGCCATGCTCGACAGCGCGCGCATGGGCAATACCGACACCATGCAGAAGTCGCTGGAAATTTTGCAGCACACCAACCAGGAGTTGCAGAACACCCTGACCGAGCTCTCCAAACTGGCCAGCACCGACAAGCTCACGGGGGCCTGGAACCGGCGCCGTCTCGAAGAGGCACTGGTCAGCGAAATGGACCGGCTCCAACGTTACGACCACCCGTTGAGCCTGTTGATCCTTGACATCGATTTTTTCAAGCGCGTCAACGATGAACACGGCCACAGCGCGGGAGACCAGGTGCTGGTGAAACTGGCAAATGTGCTGCAATCCAACCTGCGCGCCTCGGATTCGCTGACACGCTGGGGCGGCGAAGAATTTGTGGTGCTGTGCCCCAACACCAGGCTGTCCACCGTTGCCATGCTGGCCGAGCGCTTGCGCGGGAGCGTTGCCGGGGCCACGTTTCCCGCAGTGGGGCAAGTGACGATCAGCCTGGGTGCGGCCGAGTGCAGGGTGGGGGAGACCTGGGAAGACTGGTTCGAACGCGCTGATGCGGCACTCTACCGGGCCAAGGCGGGTGGCCGCAATCAGCTGGAAATTGCGCCGGAAGCGACCGAGCGTGATGGTGCCGGGAAAGGTGTAGCCGGCAATTTCGTGCGGCTATCCTGGCATGCGGCCTACGAGTGCGGTATTCCGGTCATTGACGAGCAGCACCGTGGCCTGTTCACCGATGCCAATCATCTTCTCGAGGCGATGCTGACGGGCCGTCCTGCAGCCGAGGTGGCTGCGCTGGTCAATACGCTGGTCGGGAATCTGGTGCAGCACTTCAAGGACGAGGAACGCATCGTCCGTGCTGCGGGCTATCCACGCGCGGCCGAGCATGCGGCCTCTCACAGTGCCCTCGTTGATAAAGCCGCGCTGCTGGTCAAACATTTTCATGACGGCTCGCTGGCGATTGGCGAGCTGTTTCAATTTTTGACCCATGACATGGTGGTTCGGCACATGCTCGGTGCCGACCGCGAGTTCTTTACCAGCCTGCAGCCCCAACCGAAGTCTTGAATCGCCTGCGCTGCCTCAATGCTTGTGACGGTGCTGCGCGTCCGGAAAATGCGGGTGGCTGTGGGTCAGGGCGCCGTGCTGGTGCATATGCTCGTGGCGCTCCGTCAGGTGCAGCCAGACCCCGACGGCCATGGCCAGCGCGGCAAACAGCAAGTTGGGTGTGACTGGCTCGCCCAGCAAGGGTACGGCCAGCGCGGCGCCGAAGAACGGCGCCACTGAAAAATAGGCAGCGGTGCGCGCGGTTCCCAAATGCCGCAGACCTACCACAAACAGCGTCAGACTCACGCCATAGGCCAAGAACCCGACTCCGGCCGCGCCCAACAACAAGGGCAGTGACGGCCAACTTGCCCCAGCAGACACGGCCAGCGCCATGTTGACGCTGCCAGCGACCGTGCCCTTGACGCAGGCGAGCCAACTGGCGTCCAGTTCCGAGACGCGCCGCGTCAGGTTGTTGTCGAGTCCCCAGGCCAGACAGGCACCGAGAATGGCCAGTACCGGCCAACCCAGGACAAATCCAGAGCCATGCGACCAGTTCAGGCTCGCGGCGCCGAGCACAATGGCCAGCATGCCCATCGCGGTGCGCCCATTCACGTTTTCATGAAAGATGAACCAGGCCAGCAGGGCGGTAAAGAGGCTCTCGGCGTTGAGCAAAAGCGCTGCCCCCGAGGCACTCATGTTGGCCAGACCGAGCATCAACAACACCGGGCCAAGCACACCGCCAGCGGCAATGGCGCCCGCCAGCCAGGGCCAGTCGCTGGCCGGCAGGCGGACCGGCGCGGCCCGGCGCAGTCGCCGCAACAGCCACAGGCCAAGACCGGAACCCAGATAAAACAAGCCAGCGAGCAGCCATGGGTCGATGTCGCCCAGCAGCATTTTTGCCAGCGGTGTGCCGGCACCAAACAATACCGCCGCGCTCAGCGCGGCCATCACGCCGGGTTGTGCCAGGCGGCCAGCCATTGTCATGGCCCAGTAGTGAGCGGGTCCACATGCACCTGCAGCCACCATTCGAGCAGCGCCAGATGCCAGAGTTTGCTGCCGTTGATGCGGGTGAAGTGCTCCGGGGCTTCCGGGGCGGCGAGCAGCTTGTCGACGTAGTCGCGCTGGTACAGGCCGCGTTTGCGGCAGGCCTCGGATATCAAAATGGCGCGCATCATGTCCAGAAACGGACCGCGCACGTATTTCAGCGCAGGCACTGGAAAGTAACCTTTGGGCCGGTCGATGACCGCATCGGGTACCAGCCCGCGGGCAATCGCCTTGAGTGGGAACTTGCCGCCTTCCTTCAATTTGAGTGCAGGCGGCATGCGCGCGGCCAGCTGCACCAGTTCATGGTCCAGAAACGGCGTTCGCACCTCCAGCGCCCAAGCCATCGGCATGTTGTCCACGCGCTTGACCGGGTCATCGACGATCAGCGTGGTGGCATCGAGCCGCCAGACCTGGTCGAGAAATTCGTCAGCGTCCGGTTTGTTCAGTTCGCGGGCGATCAATTCGGATGTGACATCGCCCACATGAAACGCCGGGGCGATCATTTGCAGGTATTCACCGTGGTCGCGGTCGAAATAATGCTGGCTGAAGCGCGCCAGCGGCGTGCCTGGCGTGCGTTCCATTTCGGGGTACCAGAAATAGCCGCCAAAGACTTCGTCGGCACCTTGGCCGCTCATCACCACCTTGACCTCTTTGGCCACGCGCTCGGCCAGCAGGTAGAACGCGATCACGTCATGGCTGACCATGGGCTCGGTCATTTGCGCCACCGCTTCGGGCAGGCGCGCCATGACCTCGTGGTTGGCGATGCTGAACTGCCGATGCCGGGTGCGAAAGTGGTGCGCGACCTGGTCGGAGAATTCAAATTCATCGGCCTTTTCCGAGCCGGCGCCGACATCCTCGAAACCTATCGAAAAGGTGCGCAAATCGGGCACCTGATCGGCCAGCAGGCCCACCAGCAAGCTCGAATCGAGCCCGCCCGAAAGCAGCACACCAACCGGCACGTCGGCGGCCAGAAGGCGGCGCTTGACGCTTTTGCTCAGTTGTTCGCGCGTGGCGGCCAGCCACTGCGACTCGGACAAAGGCTTTTCCGGCCGGGTGGCGTCCAGGGTCCAATAGACTTTCCTGGTCACGCTGCCGTCAGGGTCGAGCCGCAGCGTCGTGGCGGGCGCCAACTTGCGCACCCCCTTCAATACCGTGCGCGGTGCCGGCACCACGGTGTGCAGGGTGAAGTGGTGGTGCAGCGCCACCGCGTCGATCGAGGTATCGACACCGCCGGCTGCCAGCAGTGCGGGCAGGCTGGAGGCAAAGCGCAAGCGGTGGCTGGTCTGGTTCAGGTACAGCGGCTTGATGCCGAAACGGTCGCGCGCCAGAAACAACTGGCTGCTGCGCTGGTCCCAGATGGCAAATGCGAACATGCCCTTGAAGCGTGTGACGCACTGGTCGCCCCAGGCATGGTAGGCCTTCAGGATGACTTCGCTGTCGCCTTCCGAGAAAAATTGGTAGCCCAGCGCTTGCAGTTCTGCGCGCAGCTCGCGGTAGTTGTAAATGGTGCCGTTGAAGACCAGCGTGAGCTGCAGCGGCGCATCGACCATGGGCTGGTGCGCGTGGCTTGACAGGTCGATGATCGACAGGCGGCGGTGGCCAAAGGCGAGAGGGCCGTCCTGATAAGTGCCGGCGTCGTCAGGTCCGCGGCGCGCCAGTTGGTCTGACATGCGCGCCACAGCTGCCATGTCGGGCGCTGCGCCGTCGAAGCGCAATTCGCCACAAATGCCGCACATCAGCGCGCTCCCGTGGCAATCTTCTCGGCGGGCACCACGATGACTGGCGCAAAACCGCCACCCTGGGTGCGGAAATTGGTGGTTTGACCGGCATACATGCGCGCCGCCAGCAGTTGCACCTGGCCGGCGTAGGTATAGGCGCGGATGTCGAACTTGAGGTCGGTCTGCGCGCCATCGACCTCTATCTTGCGACCACTCGGAGGCACCAGCGCCTGCGCTACAAAGTCGCTTTCCAGAATCTCGTTCCAGACACGGCGCGTGAGCTTGTCGCCGCGATAAGCGGCCTTGGCGCCGAAACCTGCCACCGGCTTGAAGAACAGTTGGCGCCGCTGCGCCCACAACTCATCGGCGCGCTCCGGCGTGACCAGGCGCGTGGTGGGAATGCCGGCCGAGAGCAGCTTGCGGTCGGCGGCAGACGCGCCCCAGGCCAGCAAAAGCTCGTCGTGGCTCAGGGCAATCAGGTTGCGCTTGTCGGCCAGCAGCGCGTGGGCACGCGGGTGGGGTGTCAGCACCACGGCATCGGCCTCGTAGGCCTGGCGCAGGCCCAAGTGAGCGGGCTCGGTGAGGTAGAAGTCGGTCAGGCGGTTATAGACCATGTCGACCTGCATTCCCCGATGCAGCAGACGACCGTTTTGCCAGACCAGTTCTGACGGGTCGGCAATGACGGCCTGCACGCCGTTGTGGGCAAACAACTGGCGAAACAGCTCGAATTCAGGGGCCAGGTATTGATCAAGCGGCCCATCATCGACGATCGCCACCGAGCGCCACGGTGCGCTGCCGCACTGCAATTGCCACTCCGACGCGAACATGTCGAAAATGGTTTTTTTCAGGGTGTCGCGTCGCTGCCTGGACGGAAAGGCCCAGTCCATCTCGTCGCAACAGGCTTCCTGGGCGCGCGCGAGCGCCACGTTGAGCAGCAGGCCTCCGGCGTTGGTGTTGATCTCGATGAGCTGCGGGCCCTGGCTGCTCAAATGAAAGTCGTATCCCATGCACGCGCCCATCGGGCCGAAGTCGTGAAGCGCACTCGCGTCGGCTCTGGAGAGCGCCTGTGTCTGGTAGCCGGGCAGGGCGGCCACACGCTCGATGGCCGTCACGGTGGCGTCGATCTGCTGCTGCACCTGCTGCGAGATGAATACCACGGTCGAAGAAAACAGATTGGGCCGGTTTTGCATGATGTTGGCCATCATGCCCTTGAGGCTGGGCTCGCTTTCCAGCTGCTCGCGCAGACGATCCATGTTCAGGGTGCGACAAAAACAGTCGCGGTTGAGCGTCTCGGCCGACGGCGAGGGGTTTGCGATGGTGGGTTCAGAGCTCATACAGTGCTGGATTCTGCCTCAGTCGGCAGGACCACGTCTGCACTCGGCTCGCAAGATCCGCGATCGCCGTCATCGTTCTTTACGTCCAGGATACAAAACAGTCGGTTTTGTCAACATGGGCTTCACACGCGAGCGTTCAAATCATGCCTGCGAGTGCAGCAAATCAGCAGCGCAAAATCAGGCGGCATGCGTCTTTTCGGGTCAAATGCCGTCTCCGAACCTGGGTACCGAGCGCTTGCACCCGCGCAATTTGATGGAGAACGAAAAATGGCTTTGATACACGCCGACAACATCACCAAGAACTACCGCATGGGCGATCAGCAGGTCGCCGCCCTCAAAGGCGTCACGTTTGACATCGGCGAGGGTGCGTTTGCAGCCTTTGTCGGGCCGTCAGGCAGCGGCAAATCGACACTGCTCAACCTGATTGGTTGCCTGGACCACCCCAGCAGCGGCACGCTGCAGGTCGCTGGGGTCGATGTTGCCAGCTTGTCGCGCAACGCGGCGGCCACGTTTCGCGGCGAACATCTGGGCTTTGTGTTTCAGGACTTCAACCTGGTGCCGGTGCTCAGTGCCTATGAAAACATCGAATACCCGCTGCTGATGGTGCGCGGCTGGTCTGAGGCCAAGCGCCGCGAGCAGGTCAACAAGCTGATCGACGCCGTGGGCATGACCGAGCAGGCGAACAAACGCCCCGACCAGCTCTCTGGCGGGCAAAAGCAGCGTGTGGCGGTCGCGCGCGCACTGGTGGGCCAGCCCAAGCTGGTGCTGGCCGACGAGCCCACTGCCAACCTGGACCACGACACCGCCTACAAAGTGCTCAACCTGATGAAGTCCATGCGCGACGAGCTGGGCACCAGCTTCATCTTTTCCACCCACGACCCCAAGATCATGAACGAGGCCGAACAAACCTTCACCCTTGAAGACGGCCGCATTGCAGGAGGCCAATCATGAACACCACCCTGACCCTCGCCGCGCGCAACCTGATGCGCTATCGCCGCCGTACCCTGCTCACCGCCTTGCTCATCACGCTGGGCGTGGTGGCGCTGCTGCTGTTCGTGGCGGCCGCCGGTTCGTTCAAGCAAACCATGGTCGGCTCGATCACCGACAGCATGCTGGGTCACTTGCAGGTGCACCGCAAGGGCTACACCGCGTCGATGGACAACCTGCCGCTGACCATGAGCCTGCAACCGCGCGCAGTGGGGCTGATCGAAGACGCGCTCAAGGCCGACCCGGCGGTGGCGGCGTATTCCAAGCGCGTCAAGCTCGGTGCCATGTTCAGCAACTTCGAGCAAAACAGCAGCATCCGCTTGAACGGCATCGACGCCGCTGCCGAAGACGCGGCCGTGCCTGCGCTGCGCCAGCGTATCAGCGCCGGCGACAAAACCGGCCCGCTGGTGGAGCGCGGCAAGGTGCTGGTGCCCGCGCTGCTGGCCAAGGGCATGAATGTGAAAGTGGGCGACGCCGTGGTGCTGGTCGCCACCAATGCGCAGGGCTCGGTCAACGGCCAGACCTTCACCGTGGGCGGCATTCTGGAAGGCATTACCGGCCCGGGCGGGCGCGACGGCTACATCGACATCCAGGACGCACGCGAACTGCTGCGCATGGACAAGGAAGAGGTGATGGAAGTGGCGGTGCGGCTGAAATCGATCGACGCGCTGCCTGACGTGTCGGCCCGCCTGCGCGAGGTGCTGGACACCACCATCCGCAACAAGGAAGACAAGCCCGCCACCGAGCTGCATACCTGGGCCGACCTGTCGCCGTTTGCCAATATTGTCAAGATGATCGACATGATGACCTTCTTCATCCGCATCATGCTGGTGGCGATTGTGCTGGTGAGCGTGATGAACGTGATGCTGATGGCGGTCTATGAGCGCATCCGCGAGATCGGCACGCTGGCGGCCATCGGCACGCAGCCGCGCAAGCTGATGGCGATCTTCTTGAGCGAAGGCCTGCTGCTGGGGCTGGCGGGTGCGCTGGCCGGCGTGGCGCTCAGTTACGCGGTGGTCGCTGCGCTCAACGTCTGGCCGGTTGTGTTTGCCTTTGGGCGCGAGCAGATCACGCTGCACCCCACGCTGGCGGCTGCTGAGGTGCTGGGCGTGCTGGTGCTGGCCGTGCTGGTTTCTGGCCTGGCGAGCCTGCAACCAGCCTGGCGCGCCGCGCGCATGAACCCGATCGACGCGCTGCGCCATGTTTGAACCCCTTGATTCAAGTGAGAAAAAGCCATGAAATTCTTCAAATTTGTTGCACTCTCGGCGCTATGCGCTCCCCTGCTGGCCTTCGCGGTGGACGGTACGGCCATCCTCAAACAACTCGACCGCAATCTGGAACCCGAGTCGTACGAAAGCTACCGCAAGCTCATCAACATCGAGCCCAACGGCAACAAGAAGGAATTCGTGCTGTATTCGATCAAGAAGGGCAAGGACCAGACGGCCAGCCTGTTCCTGCAACCCAGCAGCGACAAGGGCCGCAGCACGCTGCGCCAGGGCGACAACATGTGGATGTACCTGCCCAGCGTGGGCAAGCCGATGCGCATCACCAGTCTGCAGTCGGTCACCGGCGGGGTGTTCAACAACGCCGACATCATGCGGCTGGATTACGCGGTCGAATACGAGGTGGAGAGCGCGGAAGAATCCGACCAGCACTACACGTTGCATCTGAAAGCCAGAACCGGCGAGGTGGCTTACGACAAGCTCAAGATGACGGTGGACAAGAAGCTGGTGCTGCCGATCGACATCGAAGCCTACGCCAGTAGCGGCATGCTGCTCAAGACCCTGCACTTCAAGGACATCAAGGACTTTGGCGGCGGCATCAAGCGTCCGGCCACCATCGAGACCGACAGCCCGCTGTACAAGGGTTACAAGTCAGTGATGCTGTACTCGGGGTTAAAGAAGCGTGACTTTGCCGATGAGGTCTTTACCCAGGGCTTCATGCCGCGGCTGGAGGAGTTACGCAAGTGATTGGCACCCTTTGTGTCAGGCACGCGCCTGCAGGTCTGGCGCTGGGCTTGCTGCTGTCGTCATTGAGCCTGTCAGCCAGCGCAGAAGACTTCAGTTTCGATGCTGCCGAGTTCGAGAAAAAGACCTTCGAGTTTTCGGGTTACATCGAGCAAAAGGAGGAGTGGCTCAAGCTGCGCAGCACCGCTCCGGCTTTTGAATTGGCGTATCCGGACGCGGCCGCGCGCTCGGGCCTGCTGCGCAGCACCACCACGCTCGAGTTGGTCGGCAAGGCCAATCTGGGCGACGCTGTGCTCGACGCGCGGGCGCAGGGCAGCTACGCCAGCGATGCGCTGACCCACACC
>Ga0172367_10005239_pt1 | contig 15753 bp, 19 predicted proteins | sample Lak10m_FD_114542 | JGI IMG/M metagenome (GOLD analysis project Ga0172367, IMG submission 114542) | Freshwater microbial communities from Kabuno Bay, South-Kivu, Congo - kab_022012_10m | ecosystem: Environmental > Aquatic > Freshwater > Lake | place: Democratic Republic of the Congo: South-Kivu...
AGGACACTCCGCGCCTTGTGTTCGCGGACTGGCTTCAGGAGCGCGGCGAAGAGGACCGCGCGGAACTGATCCGCGCGCAGGTGGCGCGGGCGCGACTGAACCCGCGGCCGGTGCTGCGGGTGTCGCAGGGCTTCCACATGACCACACCGATTCACGGGCAGCCCGAATTCCGCAACAACTTCTTTGGCGCGCCGGGGTTGCGATTGACGCCCGGCCTCACGTTTGACGCGGTGATGCAGATGGCACCCGGCGGCCCGTTCAGGACAAGGGCCGTGGGGTGCGTGATCGAGCGACTAAGCCCGCCGACCTACGAGAGTGCGGCTATTGATCTTGAGGGCCACGTCACCGGCATCCCCTGCCCCGTGCGCCCCGAGGCCGACGCACTCGACGCGAAGGCCGCGGCGCTGATGCTGCGCATTCCGTTCGGCGAATTCTGCCCGGCGACGTTCAACTGGTTCGTGGACGCGGCTGACGACTACGGACAGAGTGCTATGAACCCGTCGCCACCGGCCGGCGCGGTCCTCGTGCGCCGCGGGTTCGCGGAGCACGTCCGGTGCTCGTGGGAGGACTGGTTGCGCTGGGCCGACTGGTTCCGCGCGAATCACCCGTGCGAGCGCGTCACGCTCACGACGATGCCGCAGTGGGAGTTCCACTACGACGGGAAAGAGCCGAACGTAACCGCGACGTGGAAGGGCGGCGGGCGGAAATCGAAGTGTGTGCTTCCGTATGAATTCTTCCGATACGTCAAGTCAGGCGAGCGGACCAACTTTGTGACGGGCGAGTTCTGCCGCGAGCAGTGGCCCGGCACGTCGTTCGCGCTGCCGGGCGGGCCGTGGGGTGTCAGCTAACCGCGAGCGTCTTGTCCGGCCCGACCTCAAGCGTCACGTCGCGCAGCGAGCAGTTGTTGAGTTGCACGCTGTAACTCGTGGCGATCTTGCCGGCCGGGTCCAGCCACCCGCACCCGGCCGCGAGCGACACCGTGCCGCCGACCGTCACCGCGGCCGGCGCGTTGCGGAAGTCCACCACCCCGCCCGGCCCGAGTTCCGGGCTGTTCCCGGTCGCGCCGCTCGACATCCACCGCACCGTTCCGCGGTACACCTTCAAACCGCTGTTGCTCACGGCCGCGGCTTCGATCACTTCGGCGGTGCCGCCCTCCTGATTGATTAGCGTCGTGGAACTGCACGCTTGCCGCACGGTGCAGTTCGTGTAGGTCGCGTTCGCCAGCGTCACCCCGCTGCCGAGCCGCACGGTCGCGTCCGCAGCCTGCAAGGTGGCAATCGTGGCCGTCTCGCTCGCGCCGGTGGCAACCGCGACGCTCCCGCCGGTGGCGCGGAGGATGCTGGACGCGGGCGTGCCGCGCAGTTCGATCGCTTCGGAACCCAACTGCGCCGCGTTCGGTTGGCCCGTCACCGTCACCGTGACGGCCGACGCCGACACGCTACGAATCCGCACCTGTCCGGCCGCGTCACTGTTCGCGCCTTCGAGGTACAGAATCGGCGCGTCCAACTCCACTTCGCTCGTGCGGTACTCGGGATAGCCCGCCGGGTTGTCGCGCGCCAGACCCAGACGGCCCGTGAACGACGAGCGCCGGTAGACCGCGGCGAGCGTGATGCCGGTGAGCGCGTCCGCGTTGTACTTCGCGTCAACGCTGCTGTTCTCGAAGACGAGCGTATCCGACCCGGACGGCAACGAGCCGGTGCTGTAGTTCGCGCCGTCGCCGAGATCGTGCGGCGAAAGCGGCGCGGTCACGCTCGCGCTCAGACTCGTGCTGTTGCTCCCGCCGTCGGTCTTCGCAACCGTGATCGGCGCGCCGTCGGCCGGGCCGGTGAAGGTCACGACCGCGCCGGAACTCGTCCAAGTGATTTCGCGGAACTCCGGTTCCGTGCTCGCGGCGCAGGCCGCGGCCAGTTCCGTTGCCGTCGTCGTGGTGTTGGTCGTCGTCGGCGTGACGACGACCGACTTGCGCCCGCCGACGGTCACGGTGATCGTCCCGCCCGTGTCGGCCGTGTTCACCGTCAGCGTGCCGACTTGGGCGCGCTTCCGCTGACGCGGCTGCCACAACACAGTTGCAATGGGAGTGCCCTCCACTGGAGTTCGTTGAGCAAATTGTGCAGGGTACTTGTCTCAACCGGGTTTGCGCGAGCGGTGCGCCCATCGTCGCCGGTACGGTTATGTGGCCGGCTTGCCCAACTCGCGTTCGAGCCACGCGAACGAGCGCCCCAGCGCCGCGAGCAGTTTCGCCACGGTGGAGAACCGCGGGTCCGGCGTGGTGCCGGTGAACACGCCGTGCGCCCGCGACGGCGACACGCCCGCGGCAAGGGCGACGGTCAGGATCGTCTTGCCCTGCCGCTCGCGCTCGGCGGTGAGTGCTTCAGAGAGTGTCATGCGGGCACCCCGGCGCCTAGCCCTTGCGATTGAGTTAGCCATTCGAGCGCGAGACGCGGTGGCATGCCCGGTTCGTTGTGCAACAGCCCCTCGCGCCGCTCGATGACGTATCCCCACGCACGCGCGGCTAGCTCCTTTTGCTCAAGACCGGACATTGCGATTTCTCCGGGTACTCTTCGGGCCGACACCACGAGCACGGGTTGAGGTGCTGACACACCCCGAGCAGGTCGAACTCGTCGTCGTAGTGTGGATCCGGGCACCGCATCGTTGTATCGCCGACGCGGGAGCAGATGACGCCCCCGCCCCCGCACTTCCGGCACACCATTTCGCCCCCTAGAAGTTCGGCGTTGAGAGCATCGTTTTGCGACGCTCGGCCTTTTCTCGCTCCGCTTCGGCCCGTTCCGCCATCCGCTCGACTTTCGTGGCCGTCAGGTAGGAGCCGACCACTTTCCCGCCGCGGCAGATCGGGGCGAGCGCGCGGGCCGCACAGTCGCGCCCGTAACGCACTTCGCCCTCACCGTTCGTCAGAATCACGGTCAACTTGAGATTCGCCTTGCCGCAGCATTCGCAGGTGGTCACTTCGTCGCTCTTGCCGAGTACCTTCCACATGTTCGCTCTCCGGTTGGTGGTGCGATTGCCTTACACTTTCATTATCCGTTTTCGGAATGAAAAGTCAACAGAGAAAATCCGAATTCGGAAAATCGCGCGGGGCGCGGATTCGCGCGCGACCGGTACGGTGCGCGTACCCCCTACACTCGCACGCATGAACGGGGCGCAACCCAACGTCGTGTGGAAGGAAGTCCTCTGCCGGGGCCGGCAGTGCGACGCGCGCGGCTTTTGGTTCGAGATCGGCGCGAAGGACATCCGCGACGGGTTGAAGAACGCGAAACTCATGCTCTCCCGCGGCGTGCCGGTGCCGGGCGTGTGGGAGCACCAAGACATCGAAGCGAGCCACATTCCGCTCGACGACGCGCAGAAGCTCGCGGAGTGGAAGCGCCGGTACGCGAAGTACACGTTCGGCCACGTCGCCGGCGCGCGGGTGAACGACCGCGGCAACCTCGACCTCGGGTTCGCCGTGCCCGATCCGGCCGACCGCAAGCAACTGGCGAAGTCCAAGTTCGTCAGTCCGAAGTTGTACCCCTCATACTCGGATTCACGCGGGGGCCGGTACGCGGGCACGACGGTGGCGCACGTTGCGGCCACGCCCACACCGGTCCAGTTCTGGCAGCGGCCGTTCGCGGTCGAACTGAGTCGGAACGACGCCCTTTACCTCAGCTTCACGCCGGGAGCAGACATGGCAGACGAAAACGAGTGGGTGGACGGCGAAGAAGCGAGCGGCAAGGGCGAAATGGGCGCGCTCATCGAAGCGCTGCGCTCGGCCGGGATGAACATCCCCGACGAGGTGAAGGACATCGCCGGCCTCATCATCGCGGTCAAGGCGTCCGGCGCGGTCGAACCCGACGAGTTCGACACCGGCGAAGACGACGAGATGCCGCCCGCGGGCGACGACATGGACCAGACGCAGGCCGCCGCGGGCGCGCCGCTGATGATGAGCATGACGCACCCGGACGTGAACGTCCGCAAGCAAGTCCAACTGTGGAGCGGGCCGGAAAAGAAACTCCTCAAGCAGCGCGTGAAGGCGCTGTTCAACACGGGCCGCATCGACGCGACGAAGGGCCGGCAACTGGTGCGGCAGATCGACGGCGTGAGCCTGTCGTTCACCGCGGACGCCGAAGCCGTCAGCCCGGTTCACAAGCAGATCGCGGACCTCGAGAAGAAGCCCGCCAACAGCGCGTGGACGCCGCGCGCGGGCAAGGGCGGCCTGAACCTGAGCGCGACCCGCACGGTTGGCGCGCCGAACCTCGGCGGCGACAACTCGCAGGGCACCGAAGAGGCGAAGGCGTTCCTGCTCGCGGGCCTGCCGATCCAACCCAAGAAGTAACCGACCCGCGGCCGAACGTTCGGCCGCGGCCCACTTAACCCACCGAACCGGGCAGACACGGAGACAGCGCAATGAGCACCGGCATCGTTCCCAGTTTCGGCCGTCCCGGTGTCGGCACCGCCGTCAGCGCGCAGCGCCGCAACGTGTCGCGCGACGGATCGTTCAGCTACTTCCCCGCGGGCGGGACCATCGAGGGCACCAAAGCCCGCGACCCCGGCCACAGCGCGGTGGACACGCGGACCCTGCGCCCCGGCCTGCTGATGGGCAAGATTACCAGCGGCGGGTTCTGGGCGAACTCGATCATCGGTGTTACCGCCGGCGCGTACACGTCCGGCGGCACTTCGCTCACCGTGTCGGCGGCGTCGGCTGCCGAACTGGTGCGGCGCGTCGGCGCGTCCGGCACGTTCAACCTCATCGGCCCCGCCACCGCCGCCGGCGCGAACAACACCACGCAAGTGACCTACAGCGCGGTGAACACGGGATCGGGCGTCATCACCATCACCGACATCGGCGCGAACCGGATCGCGGGCTGTTTCGTGTGTCCCGAGGACGGCAGTCAGACGCCCCGCACGGTCATCCCCGACGGCTACGGCGAAGTGATCCCCGACACCGACGCCGACATCCCGTTCCCGCTCATCCCGGTCGCGGGCTGTCTGGACGTGGCCCAGGTCATCAACTGGCCGAGCGACACCACGCTGAAGACGTGGGTTCGGGAGAGCCTGAGCACGCTCAGCGGCGGCAAGTTCGTGTTTAGCGACCAGTTCTAAGCCGACCCCGCGCGTCGGCTTTCGGGCCGGCGCGCCACACCGAACCACCAGACCCGATTCACCGACCCGGTAACGGAGCGCGCAAATGGCCTTCAGCATCGAACAACTGCTCGGCTTCGTGCCGCTCACGGCCGCGGTCGAACAGGTCAAAAGCGGGGTCCCCCGCGTCCTGCCTGACGCCTTCTACCGCCGCAACCCCGTCGACCGGGTGCTCGGCAACAAGGCGCGGCTCGTGAACTACAAGGGCACGCGCCAAAACGCGCGCCTCGCCCCCTACGGCGCGCCGCCCCGCCAAATCGTGCAACTCGAACGGTCGCAACAAGACATCATCCTGCTGCACACCATCGAAAAACTGCCCCTCACGCAAGAGTTGATGCTCCAACTGCGCGAGCTGGACAGCTACGTCGTGCAGAACATGGCGCGCACGGAAATCAACTTCCAAGCGATGGGCGCGGCCACGCGGATGACGAACCTCGAGTCCAGCGCGGTTCACGTCGCGCTCGCCAACGGGAAGCTGTGGTTCGACACCGACGGCAACCTGCAAGCGAACTCGTCGGGCGCGGACCTCGAAGTGGACTACGGCATCCCGGCGAACAACCTGAACCAACTCAACGGCATCATCTCCGCGAGTTGGGCGACGGCTAGCACGCCGATCGTGCAACAGGTCAACAACATCAAGATGCGGGCCGTGCAGACGACCGGCTACCCGCTGAAGTACGCGCTGTACGGGAAGAACGTCGCGCAGTACCTCGTGGACAACACGAGCTTCCAGCAGTACCTCTCGCGGAACCAGCAGTTCAACCAGAAGTGGGTGGACACGGGCGTCATCCCGCCGGGCGTGCTCGACCTGACGTGGGTGAACGTGCAGAACGCCTTCTTCGCGGACTCCTCGAACGCGGTCACGGAAATCTTCGGCGCGGACACCGTGGCGTTCTGCCCGGAGATCAACCCGATGACGTGGAGCGTGTACGAAGGCTCCTACAACGTGCCGAAATCGCTGGGGGCCGTCACCTCCGACGTGATGGCGTTGCTCGACAACGTGAACCCGCAGTACGGCCCGTTCGGGTACGCGATGATGGACGGCCCGAACTCGATCATCGGGGTTTACGGCGACACCTTCCTCCCGCGGTTCAAGGTGCCGGAAGCGTTCTTCATCGCCGACGTGACCCCGTAACAATAGGCGCGCCCGGTCCCCCCGGCCGGGCGCGCCGTTCCTTCACACTCACGCACGAGACACGAGACTATGCCTGCGATTACGAGCGGCGCGCTCCTCACGAAGAAACTCGCCGAGTTGGGCACGGGCGAAACCAAGCTCGCCATCGCCCGCAAGTGCCTGAGCGCCGCGCGCGACGCGGGCCGCACCGCGACCGCGGCCGATGTGGTCGCGGCACTGGAAGCCGGCGGCGCGCCGGAAATGACGGTGCTCAAGGCGAAGGCGCTCGCCGAAACGGGCGAGTGGAACGGCCCGCCGACCGAGAACGTGACCCCGATTGAAGAACTACTGCTCGCGGCCGAAGGCGGCGCGCCCGCCGCGGAACCGGCCGCCGCGGAACCGGCCGCCGAGAAGCCGGCCGCCGAGAAGCCGGCGGCGAAGAAGAAGTAACCGGCCGCACCCCGTTCGCGCGCCGAGGTGAACTGTGGCGACCGACTACACCACCGCCGCGGCCGTCGAAGCGCTCGCGGGCGCTTATGCCGTAGACTTGCGCACCGACGACGGCACCGAAATCGCGCTCGTGGCCGCGGCCATCGCCTACGCCAACGGGCGCGTTGACTTTTACTGCCAGCGGTACGCGAACGCCGAGCTTGCCGCGCGGCAGTGGGTGCAAGACGTGGCAACGCTGATCGCCTTGCGCTGGCTGTGCCTGCGCCGCCTGAACGACGTGCCGAAGTCCCTCGAAACCGAGTGGCAAGAGCGCAAGGAAGAACTCGAACTGGTGCGCGAGGGCAAGGCGACGGTGCCGGGGGCCGCCGCGACCCGGCGACCGCTCACGGTCACAAATTACGCGGTGGACGACCGGCGCTGGAACGGCAAAGTGCGGGTGGACGCGAACCGGAGCACGGGCGTAGGCGGCGACCTGCCGCGGCGCACCGACCCGACCGCGCCGCCCGCGAACTGAGGGCGCGCCGATGCCCGAAGAGATCGTGTTCCGCGGCTCCCGCGCGCAACTGCGCCGGGCGCTCGAGCGACTGCCGCAAGTGCTCGCGGGCGAAGCGCCCGACGCGCACGGCATCGCCCGCGGGCTTCAGTTGCGGCTCGGCGTCGCACTGCTGTCCCAAGTGCAGCAGGCGTTCATCGTGAAGTCCCGCGGCGGGCGCGGTTCCGACGGCGTGAAGTGGGCACCGCTATCGCCCCGGACGCTGACGGCGCGGCGCACGGGGCCGGGCGGCTCGGCCGACATCCTGCGCGACACGGGGCGACTGCTCCGCAGCCTCACGCCGGGCGTCGAAGACCGACCGAGCAACGCGCCGGAGCAGGTGTTCGAGTTGGGCAAGGGCGAGCTGACCATCGGGACCAACTGCCCGTATGCGAAGTTCCACCAAGAGGGCACCGAACGGATTCCCGCGCGGCCCATCGTGCCCGTAGACGGCACGCTGCCGGAGCGCTGGGAGCGCGCGATAGAGGCTGCGGCCGTGCGCGGGCTGATCGCGGCCGTTGAAGAGTTGGGGCGGCGCGGCGGCGCGTAACTGAGGGCGAACCGGTGGCGATTGTGCCGAGCGACCACGCAACGATTTCCGCGCTGCTGAAGGGCGCGGAGATGTGGTTGCGCGCCGCGGCCCGGTTCAACGACGAACCGGACGCGGGACTGAGCAAGGGCAAGCGCATCGGCGTGACCCTCGCGCCCGGCATGCCGCCGACGTTCGCGGGCCAGTGGTACGCGGCGCTGCACTGGTCCGGCGGGCAGGGCACCGACCGGAACCCCGTGCGGCACGACGTGTTTCACGGGCTTGTCGTGACACTGACGGGCCGCATCGGGTACGCGCCGAAGGACCGGCACGGCATCGCGCTCACGAGCGCCAACGACCTGATCGACCTGATCGACGCATTCGCCGCGCCGAAGGTGATTCACGGTTCGTGGGGCTTGCTCGCGGAAGCGAACAAGTACATTCCGGGCACCGCGGAAGCGATTGAAGCGGCCGGCGGGAACCCCGCGACCGCCACCACGAACGGGTTCGTGGAACCGCTGGCGCTCGCCGGATTCGGCCCGGAGCGCGAAGCCGGCGCGGACTGGATCGCGGGCAACGACGGCAAGGGCGTGTGGGTGTGCGACATCCGCTTTGAGATGGCGCGCCGCCTGCAATCACAGGAGTAGGCACCGTGGGCCTGTACCGCTGCACGAACGAGAACTGTGGCGAGGGCGGGCCGAACGGCGCGCCCTTCGAGGACGCGAGCCGCAAGCCCGTGTGCCCGCTGTGCGGCGACGACGCGCCGCAAGAGTTGGTTGTGGTTCACTACCTCGTGAAAGACGCGAACGGGCCGATTCGCACCGGGCTTGGCCGGCGGCTGATCGCCTGCAACCCCGCGACGAAGGAACTGCCGCAGTGTTCCGGGGCGCGCGAGGCCGTGACGTGCCCGGCGTGCCGCGCGTCGGGCGTGTTCGCGCTGCACGAGGGCGCGAACACCGACCAGCACGAGCGGCACTTCGAGAAGATCGCGGCGGGGAAACTACCGGCGGCGTGAGTTATCCGGGATTCCCGGACAACTGGCCCGAACACTGTACCTGAGCGGGAGCGCACAACATGGCCCTCGGCACGTTTATCGTCGGCGCGTACACCGCCACCCACAACTCCGTAGCCCTCGGCATGACCGAAGAGGGTTACGAAATGCAGTGGGAACCGAAGACGGAGATGATCAACCGCTCGGACGTGTACGGCGACACCATGCTGGACACGATTTACCGCGGGTGCGACTGGTTCTTCCAAGCCGAGTTCAAAGAGTACAAGGCCGGCCCCATCGCGGTCGCGTTCCCGTGGGCCGCGCTCGGGGTGCTCGGCACTATCGGCCGACTCGGTTCGGATGTGGCGCTCGCACTCGTGCTGACCGCGACCGCGGGCACCCCGGCCGCGGCGACGCCCGCGAGCCTGACCGCGACAAAGGCCATTCTCGCGCCCAACAGCAACCCGCGGGCGCAGTTCAACTCGCGGCTGCGCACGCTTCCGGTGCGCATGGTACTGCTCCCGGTGAACTCCGGCGACGGCATCAAGAGTTTCACGACGACCTAACGGGCGCGCCCGGCACCGCCACCGAGGCCACGCATGCCCGCGGAAGTCCGAATCAAGATTGTGGACGAATCCGGCCCCGCGCCCCTGACCGGTAACGGCACCGGGGGCGGCGGGGGTAGCGGCACTTCGCCCCCTCCACCGCCCCCGCCCGCGCCGCCGGGCGCGCCCGATCCCAACGACCCGAACCCGCGCCGCCCGCGCAACCGGAATCCGAAGGCCGGCGACGAAACCGACGCCGAGCGGGAGCGGCCCGAACGCGAGGCCCGCACGGCCCGCGGCGAAGCGTGGCGCAAGCGGAAGCGGCGCGAGGCGTGGACCGAGCGCCTCAACGCGCGCCGCAAAGAGGCCGAAGACGCGAAAGCCGAGCGGGAGCTGCCCGAACGCGAGGCCCGCACGGCCCGCGGCGAAGCGTGGCGCAAGCGGAAGCGGCGCGAGCAGCGGGCCGAGCGCCTCAACGCGAAGCGGAAGGAAGCCGGCGAATCGGGCGGCGGCTCCGGGCGGCGGCGCGGCGCGCCCAAAGACGATTCCGACGAGCGCCGCGAGCGCCTCAACGCGAAGCGGAAGGAAGCCGGCGAATCGGGCGGCGGCTCCGGGCGGCGGCGCGGCGCGCCCAAAGACGATTCCGACGAGCGCCGCGAGCGCCGAATCCGGCGCGGCGAAGCGTGGCGCAAGCGGAAGCGGCGCGAGCAGTGGGCCGAGCGTATCAACGCGAAGCGGAAGGAAGCCGACGAATCGCGGGCCGAGAGCGCGACCCGCACGGCCCGCGGCGAAGCGTGGCGCAAGAACAAGCGGCGCGAGCGGCTACTGGAGCGCCGCGCGCAGAAAAAGCAACTCCAACAGTCCGCGCTCACGGCCGGCATGACCGCGGCCGGCTTGCAGGGCGGCGGACTGGCCGGCGCGGGCCGCGGCATCGGCGGCACGCTCGGCGGCGTCGCGGGCGCGGCGCTGGGACCGGTCGGTGCGATCGTGGGCCAAGCCGTCGGCGCGGAAGTGGGCGAGGCAGTCGGCAACGTGGTGCGCGCCGTCACTCGGCCGTTCGAGCTGGTCGGCCGGGCCGCACAGTTCGCGGCCGAGGGGCTCAAGAAGGTGGCGGCCGACGACGGGTTCGGCGCGCTCATGCACGGGGCCGAGGGCGTCGCGTCGGTGATGGAAAAAATACCCATCGTCGGCAGCGCGCTCGCGGACAACTTCCGCGGACTGACGGCCGTCGTGGGCGCGGTTCACGGCGTCATGGAGGCGTTCGCCGAGCGCGGCAAGCAGTTGGGCGTGTACAGCGGGGCCATCTCTGCGGCGAGCGCGCGCCAAGAGGTTGCCGGGCAACTGCGCGAGATGCGCGAGGCCCAGCGCATGGGCGACGGCTACGCGAAGCTCATCGACAAGCAGACCGAGTTCGAGGCCAGCATGAGCGGCATGCTCATGCCGATCAAGCAGATTATCGTCGAGCGGCTGCCCGCGCTCATCGACTGGTTCTTGGACAACGTGCAAGGGATGCTCGAGCGCATCGACAACGCCATCCCGTTCACGACGACGATTTTCGGCGAGATGGCCAAGGAGATGAAGAAGGCGCGCGAGGAGGCCAGGAAGCTCGACGATAAAACGCTCGAAGCGTTTTGGCTCACCTTCCGCGGCGGCTATGCGCCGGTCGCGTACCCGCCAATGCCCGGCGCGCTGGGCGTACCGCTCACCGTGGGGGCCGCACCGTGAGTGCCGACCGTCTTCCGAAGAACCTGCACGTCACCGAGTACAACGGTTACGTCTTCCCTTACGACACGGACACGACCGAGTACGCGGTGCGCCCGATCCGCGACAGCGCGCAGCGCACCGTCATCGCCTGCGCGTTCGAGATTTCGCTCCACTGGTTCGACAACGACCCCAAGGGCACCGGCGGTTCGCTGAACGCGCGCGCGGCCGATATGGTGGCGAAGCTGACGAAGGATGCTGGCATTCTGAAGTATTCGGGCCGCGGCTTCGGCACGCCGAAAGACGTGAACGCGGGGCGCGTGCGGGACGTGGACTGGGGGCCGAAGGCCGGCGAATTGAAGATGAAGCCGCACGGCGGCGCAACCATCGAATGCTTCTGGACTGTCACCTTCACCTTGCCGACCTGCGACGACGCGGTTTACTTCGGCATCAAGGAGTTCTGCTTCTCGCTCGACTTCGCGCGGGACACGCACGGCTACACGACGCGCACCTACGCGGCCAAGCTGGTCATCGCGCAGACGCGCGCCGCCGTGAGTTCGCGGGCGATCCCGGATTCGCCCGAGCGCTACCTCGATTTCATCATGCCCGCGCAGGTGGACGGGTTCTGGCGCACGTCGGTGAATCGCAAGGTCAGCGAGAACAAGAGCGAACTGAGCCTGACGGTAGTAGACACGCAACTCGGCGGCCCCGCGCCGCCGAAGAACGTCGTGGCGGCGCAGGCGAGCCACACGATCCGCAGCGAGTCCGCCTTCAGATTCGTCAGCACCATCGAAGCGACTTACGACATCCCGCTCGGCGAGACGGCGTTCGATGCGGTGAAAGCGTTCTTCGCGCTTGCTAAGCACCGGTTCGACTTGGCGCAGAGCGCTTCGGCGGGCGGGCGCACCGCCGTCGTCCCGATTGCCGCGTCCGCGAGCGAGCCGAACATCTACGGCCGGCCGCAGGTGAACCTGTCCATGACGTACCGCGTGAGCAACGCGCCGTTTTCGGAGCTGCTTCCGAACAGCGGCCTGTGGATGCCGCTTCCATTCGGCAAAGGCACCGGCGGCGATTGGAAGGAGTGGTCCGCGTCGATCCCGAACGTGCTCAGTCCGCGCGGGCACGCGGGCCTGACGTTCCGCGCGAACGAAGACAAAATCGTAGACCTGTGCCGCAACAACGTGACGCCGACCGTGCCGGGGAGCGTCGCCGAAACGGTTTTCGGTGCCATCGCCGGCGCTGGAATCGGCGCGCTGGCCGGCGCACTGGGCGCGGCCGGCGCGGTGGAGGCTGCTAAAGCCGCCCTTCCGCCCATCAGCGCGGCCGATTCGTGGCTCAGTTATGCGTGCGTCGCCATCGTTCACGCGGCGACCGGGCGGCTGCCGGTAACAACGCTCCCGCCGTCGCCGATTCCCGACCCGCGGGAAACCGGCAACCAGTCGGCGTGGAACCCGTTCACGTCGCCGCTTCCGACTGTCACGGGAACCAACGGCCTGCTGCCGCTCGGCGAAGTAGCGTCACAGGGCCAGAGCGCCAGCAAGGGCGAAACCGTCATCCAGAGCCGCACGCGCCCGGTCTACTACATGACGGTGCGCGGAACCGCCCTGCGTGCGCTGTACGGCATCCCCGTGCCCGAGGTGACGAGCGTGAACAACGCGAAGCCGGTGATGGTCGGCGAGCCGTACTTCGCGCAATTCATAGAACCGGGCAGCATTACGCCGCTCGTGCGTGCGATGTGGGAAATGCGTTACGTTTTCACCGACGACGCACTCGGCGGCGGCACCCCGACCGCACCGGTCGGCCCGATCCCAACGAACCTCGCCTAGCGGTCGCGGGAGATGGTGCAGTTCATAAAGTCGTGCGACTCTCCGTTGCCTACATAGCTCCGCGATAGCGAGTGGGCCTCTGTGGGCATGGTGCCCACGCAGGCCTCGGGTGATCTGCAAGTGCGCGAGTACGCAGTGATCTCCCTCGAACACCTCCCCATGTGGCTGGTGAAAATCGAACCGCGTCGCGTTAAGGAGCAGTTCCGCGCCAAACTCATCCGCTACCAGAAGCAGTGCGCCAAAGTGCTCGCGGCGCACTTCCTCGGCATCGGCCGCAAGGAGAGCGCGTCCATCTCCCCGGAACTGCTGGAACGACTCGCGGGCCGGGTCGAGCACATTCAGCAGCAACTCGACCGGCTCGCCGCAGCCCCGGCCGCGGCCCCGGCGCTAGTGGTGCGCTCGCCGACGCCGGCAACCCCGCAGGCGACCGTGCAGGACCGCCTGCGCCACCTCGGGTGGCCCGAAGCCAACAAGAAGCAGCGGGCGCTGATCCGCCGCCAAGCGAACATCTGGCTTATGTTGCGCTACGGCGAGACGCCGGACGTGAGCGGCGGTCCCGGCGGGCCGTGCGTCTACTACGCGCACCAAGTGGCCGTGCTGGACGAAGCCATCGGCTTCGTGCGCGCGGCGGTTATACGGCGGGAGGCCGAGCGCGAGCGGCTGACCGGGCCGACGCTGTTCACCGACGCGGCGTGAACTGAAGGCGATTCTGGTGCCATCAACGGCTATCGGTTCAGCCGCAACCCGCGTACCGCCTACCTTCGAGGCTCGCACCGATACCCGCGGAGCCTTGCTCGTGACCGATCCCGTCGTTCCCCCGCGCCCCGTCGATTGGCCCGCCGAATGGCCGTGGCCCATGCCCGAACCGTTCGCGTCGCAGTTCGCGGCGAGTGCGCCGGCCGAACCCTTCCCGCTGATCCCGGTCGCGCCGATCCCGCACGGCCCGCCCCTTCCGCCCGGCCCCGAACCCAAGCCCGCGCCGAAGGCGCCGGGCGCGTTCGGCATCGAGGAAGACGGCTTCGCGCGGTTCCAGTTCGGCGACGGCCCCGAACTCCGCGTCGATGTGTGCGAAGCCTACTGGCACCTCTCGGCGCTCTACGAAGACGTGGAGGACGAAATCCCCGAGGCGAAGGGGGCGGCGCGCACCGCCGAGTACCTGAAGCGCGTGCGCGCGTACCTGAAGGAACTCGGCGCGGGCGAAGTCTCGATGCGCAGCGCCGATCGCTTCGACAGGCACCTCGCCGAACTGGTGGACGGCGTAAAAAAAGCCGACGGGCCAGAGCCGACGCCCGCCTAGCTCTGGCCTACGGCGCGGGCGCGCTGTCGCTCCCGCCCGCGCAGAAGCTCGCGCTCGCGCTCCATCTCGACGGCGCGCTCGCGGAACGGGAGTTGCGCGAAACCGGCGGGCGCGACCTGAGCACCGACGGGTTCTTCGACCTCGTGGAACTCGCCACCATGAGCACCAAGCGCGCCGAGAAGATGGCGCGGGCGCGGCGGTCGGCGCGACTGCGCGCGGGCCTGCAAGCGGACTGAGGCCGGGAAGGGCGCGGGGTGGCTTGCGCTCCGCGCTGCGGGTGGGATAATCGCGCTATGCACATCGAATTGCCGACCGAATCCGACCCGGTGCGCGTTCTCGTGGGCGACTGCGTGGAGCAGATGCGCACGCTGCCGGACGGGTGCGTGCAGACGTGCGTCACGTCGCCGCCCTACTACGGGCTGCGCAACTACGGTTGCGCCGGGCAGATCGGCCTCGAAGAGACGCCCGATTCCTACGTCGCTAAGCTCGTGGCCGTGTTCCGCGAAGTGCGGCGCGTGCTGCGGGGCGATGGTACGTTGTGGCTGAACATCGGGGACAGTTACGCCGCGAAGAACCTCATCGGCATCCCGTGGCGCGTCGCCTTCGCGCTTCAGGCCGACGGGTGGTTCTTGCGGCAAGATTGCATTTGGCACAAGCCGAGCCCGATGCCGTCGAGCGTCCGCGACCGGTTCACGACGGCGCACGAATACATGTTCCTTCTGTCGCCGTCCCCGCGGTACTTCTTTGATGCGGAAGCCGTGAAGGAAGTCGCAGTCACTGCGGGAAAAACAAACCTCGGTTTCTCGGCGGAACGCGCGGCGAGTATGGGCCGCGCGGCTTCGGGAAACGAACTGACAGGGGGGCGCGACGTGGTGCGGGGCGAAACCCGCAACAAGCGCGATGTGTGGAGCGTCGAGAGCGAGAGCAACCGCGAGCGCGAGCGCGAGTGTATCGCGGTGCTCGAATCCGACCTGCCCGCCGCGGAGAAGTGGGCGGTAATCCGCTCGCTAATCGAGGACGGGTGTGCGCGGCCCGACGTGTGGCGCATCGCGACGAAGCCGTTCAAGGGCGCACACTTCGCGGTGATGCCGCCGGAACTGGTGCGGCCGTGCGTGCGCGCGGGGAGCAGCGAGGAGGGATGCTGCCCGACTTGTGGCAAGCCGTGGGAAAGGGTGGTGGAGCGTGGCGCTTCTATCCGAGCCAGCGACGAAAACAGATTTGCAACGAACAAAAAGCGAGAGGACGGGCATCAGCGGAACGACGGCGGAACGATTGGCAACATGAACGGAGCGATATACGCCCGACACAAGGCCGCCAACCCCGACAAGTTCCTCGGCTGGCGTCCCGCCTGCACCTGCGGCGGCTCGCCCGTGCCTTGCACCGTACTCGACCCTTTCGGGGGCAGCGGCACGACGGGTCTTGTCGCACTCGAAGAGGGGCGGCGCGCGATCCTGTGTGAACTGAACCCGGAATACGCGGAGATGGCTCGCAAGCGGCTCGCGGAGAGGTGCGACAAGGGGCTGTTCGCGGACGTTGCCTAGCGCGTACCGGCCATACTCGGCGCATGGCAGGCACACAACCGACCGCCCCGGAACCGTCCGGCGACGGCCCCAAGAAGAAGAAGCGCAAGGGCGC
>Ga0172367_10005241_pt1 | contig 15742 bp, 17 predicted proteins | sample Lak10m_FD_114542 | JGI IMG/M metagenome (GOLD analysis project Ga0172367, IMG submission 114542) | Freshwater microbial communities from Kabuno Bay, South-Kivu, Congo - kab_022012_10m | ecosystem: Environmental > Aquatic > Freshwater > Lake | place: Democratic Republic of the Congo: South-Kivu...
CATGCCCCATGTAGGCCGAAAGTGCCACCATATGCCGGGTGACTTCATCTCTCTCGCCAGGGCAAGTCTGAAGAGCCCTCACCGCGAACGTGTGGCGCAGCGAATGGGGTGTAGCCCTCGGCAATCCTGGTCCCCTGAGCAAACCGATTCGGCGCGTCAGCACTTGAAATGCACCGTCGACGCATCTCGGAGCGAGTGGCGTTCCACGAACAGACACGAACACATGGTCATCCAGTGGCGCAACAGGGCGTCGTTGCTGCAAGTACCACTCCAGTGCAACGCTCGCACTCGCATGCAGTGCCACCAGGCGGCTCTTGCGGAACTTGGTACTGCGAATCACCAGACCGTCCGTGGTGATATCAGAATACCGCAGTCCGATTGCCTCCGAGATACGCAGGCCAGTGCATGCGAGCAGGCCGAACAATGTGCTGTAGGTCGCACCCTGCATGGGATGGCGACCGTAGTGTGCCGCTTCTTGCAGAAGCCTAGCGATCTCGCTGGCGCTCAATATGTACGGAACGGAGCGTTCCCATCGCTCGGGGCCGAACACAGGCATTGGCACCTCGTGTCGCGGATCTTCGGCTCTCATATACCGAGCGAAGCGGGTGACTATCGCCAGACGGTGTGCGCGTTGATACGTGGAGGACGCCTGGCTTGCCCATTGGATAGCAGTGTCGCTACGTACCAGATCCTCGCCCCGATTGGCACTGTAGCCGGCGAAGCCGAACAAGTATGTACTTTGGCAACCGAATTTAAATCCGCACGCTCGACGCATATCGATATAAACCTGGACGGCATTGCTCAGCATGGCGACACCTCCGGCCAAGGCTGAGCGATTTCACCGAGAGCGATAATATCGACCTTGGCATAGATCTGCGTGCTGGTAATGGATTGGTGACGCAATATGACAGCGATGTCCTGCAGGCTCGATCCCTGACGCAGCATGGAGGTGGCTACAGAATGACGAAGTACGTGGGCTGCCCCCCACACTGGGAAATTGATCCCAGCTCGCCGCATCGCAAGCTTGGCCACATCGGAGATTGCCCTTGTATCTCTAAATCGTCGAAACGGTGCCAGTGAGCGAATGAATATGTGGTCGGAATCGGTTCGAGGTCTGCCATGTTGCAAGTAGTTCACGATGGCATCGCCAACCTCTTGAGTTAACGGAAGCTGTGTCTGCCGCTTGTTCTTGCCCCGAACACAGATCGTGGCCGCATACCAGTCGATGTCCGCCAGGCGCAAATTCAGGACATCACCGGCTCGAAGTCCTAGGCGCGAGAGCAAGATCAGGATTGCCCGGTCCCGCTTGCCAACCGGAGTATCCAGCTGAGGGCTGGAGATGACACGTTCGACTTCTTCCGGTTGCAAGTATCGAGGTAATGATGACAAGCGCCAATATGCCAGGCTAGGAATGGATGCGTCCAGATCTGATGGGCATTTGCCTTGCGCGATCAGGAAGCGAATGAACATGCGTAGGGCTGAGGTCGTAGCCTTGGCTCTGGAAATCCCAATTCTCTGACCGCGTTCGAGGATGAATTTGCGCAAGTACGATGCATCGACTTGGTCGAGATTCGTGTGGATGGCATCAAGAAAGGTTCGCAGGTAGTTCCTATAGTCATCCAAAGTTCGCTTCGAGGTTCCCCGTTGAGCTTGCATCCATTGACAAAATTGTTCCCACAAGTCAGTGGGGTTCGGGGCTAAGCCAATTGCAGATGTGGCGTGATGCTCTCGTTGATAGGCAACAAATGCGCGTGCACCTCGCATCAACCTGTCAGGGGCCATGGCAGTAAAACTTGGACATTGGCATTCCCGAAGATGATTGGCAAATTGATCCAGCATCCCGTCTTCTGCGTCAGAGATAGGGATGTCTTGTTTATCGACCCAAAACATGAGATGGGCAGCAGCACGCAAATGCCGGCTTCCCTGACTTCGGGAGTAGCCAGATTCACTCAGATACTTTGCGAACTCAATTAACAGCGCACCACTAGGCCCTTCGCTGTAGCGGGAAATCTGGACCGGCAATTTGAAGAATTGATCAAGCACAGCACTCTCCTTCGTATGAAACCCCCAACCGGGAGGTCGGGCGGTCCTGTGCTTTTATGCCAAGTACGGCTCACTTGCCACCTTTAGCAATTTCAACATGAAAGGAAACCAACCATGCATAAAAAACCACTCCGCATAATTGTGCAGATTGGCTAACCGGTATGGATAACGCGAACTTCGCGGCTTTGCCGCCGGTACCCAACACCTGTCTCATTGCCGGGGAGACGCTGGACATTACACCGCTCAGGATCGGCGAACTGCCGGCCTTTGCCCGCGCTGTGCAGCCGTTCGCTGCCAGGTTGGGGGCAGAGCCCGACTGGTTGCAGCTCATCGGCGAAGAAGGCGCTGCGGTGATCCAGGCCCTGGCCATCGCTTGCAGAAAACCCGTCGACTGGGTGTCCGCCCTGTCAGTCGATCAGGCGATCACTCTGAGTGAAGCCGTATTCGAGGCCAATGCCGATTTTTTTATCCGCCGCGTGGTGCCAGAGGTGCTACGCGTGACCACCGGCATGACGGCGCGGATCGGCACATTGATCCCTGGGCCGACGTCATCCAGCGACTCATCCATGCCGGACACTGCTATCCCGATATCCTGACCTATACGCTGGCTCAGGCGCGGGAATTTGTCACGGCTATCGAACGTGCGCAGCGAGAAGAGCTGTGTGTGCAACTTGCCATTCTGGTGACGGCGGTGCGGGGTGGCAATTCGGAAATCAAGACACTCATGAAGGAACTCAAGCCATGAGTCGATACGCCGTCAGGCAGGATCGACTTCCCGGATCGCCTCATCCAGCACTTTCTTGGAGACACCGCGCTTCTTCAACACTTCGATCAGACGCGCGGCGGTGCCAAAAGTGTATTGGGCTTCGTCGCGGCGCAGGCCTTCACTGATGTAGGACTTGAGCAGCGCCTGGTATCCGGAAAACCCCCGCTGCGGCGCGATCTCCTTCATCGATGTCACCACATCGACGGGAATACGCAAGGTGATGGAGGTCATTGGGCGGTCCTTGGCCAGCCGGGTCTTGATTCGTTCAGAGATCATAGTGCTTGCGCTCCTCATGGGTTGCCTTGCGGGCGGAGATGATGCGAATCGCATCATTGTCGAGTTCGACATGCACCACGAACAGCAGGCGGTTGAGCTCGTCATAGCCGATCACCGCAGCGCGTGATTCGTCCTTGCGACTGGCATCGACCCACCGAAAAAATGGGTCGAAGAACACCGTCGCCGCCAGTTCGAACGTGACGCCGTCGTGCTTGCCTGGATTGGCAGCCGCTTTCCTGTCGTTCCAGACAAAGCGCGTGCCATTCAGTTCGTGATGAATATCCACGCCAGGCATCTTAACCGATGTATTGGCAATGTCAATACGTTACTTTTACGCAACGCTTACTGGATAGTCGTTGAGAAACCCGTTCGATGAAACTCTCCCTCACCACCGCCGGCCTGCTCGATCCCAAGCGTCTTGACAGTTGGGTGCCGGAGAAACGACGCGCCATCCGCAAGGCAGTCGAAGCCGGCATGGTCAGTTCGGGGAAGGACATCGCCGCGCTGGTCAGGGGTCGCATGCAATCTGCCTTCCAGGTGAGGAAGGCCGGCTTCCTCAAATCGCTGCGAGCGAAGCTCTATGCCGGCAATCCAGAAAAGTTTCCGGCGCTCCTGATCGGCTCGAAGATTTCCTGGCTGGGGATCCATGTGCGCGGCGGCACCATTCGCGGCAAACTCCTGATTCCCCTTTTGCCCGAGCATCAACGCATCGGCCGCAAGGCCTTCAAGCGCGTCGTTGATGGGCTCCTTAAAACCGGCAATGCCTTCTTTATTGAACGGAACGGCAAGGTGATCCTGATGGCCGAAAACATCAGGGAGAACGCCAGTCAGTTGCGCCGCTTCAAGCGTGCCGAACGAGGACGAACGGGCGTCCAGAAAATCCAGCGCGGACAGGAAATTCCCATAGCCGTGCTGGTGCCGACGGTGCGCCTGCTCGGTCGCTTTGACCTGCCGGGCTTCGTGAATGCGCAACTGCCGCGGCTGGCCGCTTCGATCGAACGTCAGTTGGCGCTGCTATGACTGCCAGGGATTGATGACGGTCATGCCCGCAGCTAAGAAAGGGGCGGTGTCGCGCGTGGCGACCGTCATGCCGTTGCTGCGTGCAATGGCGGCGATCAGGCCATCCGCCATACCAATGCTGAAGCCTGTTGCGTGGGCCTTGGCCATCAAGTCGGCATAGGCCTGGGTGGCGGGCAATTCAAAAGCCAGCGTACGAACGGCGAACGCCGGCAGGACCTGCGTTTCCAGCCGCTCCTGCAAGGCGCGGCGACGTCGACCATTCGGCAGGCGCGCCACGCCATAGCGCAATTCCGCCACCGTGACGACGCTGATGAACACGGTTTCCAGTGGCTGATCGTCGAGCCACTGAATCACGCGCGCATCCGGAGCCACACGCAAGGGCTCGGAGATGACGTTGGTGTCGAGCAGGATCAATCGAAATTCACTTCACGAGGTGGGGACTTGTCGCGCCTATTGATCAACGCCACTTCCTCGGCGGTGAGCTGCACCTTGCGGCCAACGTCGGCAAGCCAGGAACCCAGTTTCAGCCGTCCCTGTGGTTTGACCGCCGCCTCGAGAATGGCGCGCACTTCTGCCTCGGTACTGTGCCCGTGCTGGGCGGCGCGTACCCGCAAGGCGCGCCGCACCTCTTCCGGCAGGTTGCGCACTGTCAGCATCGCCATAAAGCTACTCCTAATATTTGCATACGATGCATTCAGTATAGCAATGTGCATGCACTCTGGCAAACCATATTCAACCGCCTTCAACCCCTGAGCGATGAGCGACCGCGCCCAGATCCTGATTACCGCCATCGACCAGACCCGCCAGGCGTTCGCCTCGGCCAAGTCGAACCTGGAAGGCCTGTCGAGTGCCGCCGGCAAACTCAATTCCCTGCTCACCGGACTCGGTGCCGCCCTGTCGGTGGCGGGTCTGGTGGCGGCTGGCAAGCATGCCCTGGAGACGGCCGACAGCCTCGCCAAGCTCTCGCAAAAGACCGGCCTGTCGGTCGAGTCCTTGTCACTCCTGCGGCCGATTGCCGAGCAGTCGGGTGTTTCTCTGGAGGGACTGGCCAAGGGCATCAAGAAACTCTCCTCCGCCATGGTCGAGGCAGCCAGTGGTTCCAGGGAACAAGCTGATACTTTCCTGCGCCTGGGGGTCTCGGTCAAAGACACCGCCGGGCAATTGCGTCCCACGGAAGAAGTTCTTCTGGACCTGGCATCGGCCTTCGCCGCCATGCCCGACGGCGCAGAAAAGTCTGCCCTGGCGGTCAAGCTATTCGGCAAGAGCGGCATCGATCTGATTCCGTTTCTCAATCAGGGCCGCAGCGGCATCGAGGAACTCAAGACCAAGTTCAAGGAGCTCGGCCTTGAGGTCAGTGAACACACCGCCCGCGCCGCCGAGAAATTCAACGACACCCTGAACACCGTCAAGCAGGCCTTGCAGGGCATTGCCATGAAAGTGGCCGAAGCGGCCCTGCCAGCCCTGCAGCATCTGGCCGATGCGCTGGTCGCCCTGGCCAGTCATGGCGAAGCCATCATGAACGTGGTGCGCGTGCTGGGCGAAGTGCTGGTCGCCTTCCTGGCCGTCAAAGGCGTGGCGGCGGTGGCCAGGCTGCTGGAAGCCGTCGGCCTTCTCAAACTCGCCTTCACGCGCTTTCTGCCGATCATGGCCGCGGTCACCTTATGGGAGATGGGACGCGGCATCGTCAATTGGGTGCAGGAGATCCGTGCCTCGAATCGTGCCCTGGACGAACTCAACCGGCAGCGCGATCAGGTTCTGGCGCTCTCCCGTGCCATGGCGGAACTGGCCGGCAGCGGCACAGTCAGTGTCAAGACCCAGATGGAACTCGCCGCCCAGGCGGCAGAGCGTCTGAAGTCCGGATTGCCCGGCACGGCTACAGCGCTGCGCGCCATCCAGGGTGCCGCGAGTGAGGCCGGCGAAGCCATCCGGCAGGCGCTCGACGCAGAAATCAAGAAGGCGGCCGAGACGGTCAAACAACTCGCGACCAGCTACCGGCAAGTGGCCGGGGATATCAAGGCCATCTGGGATGCACGCCTGGCCGACATTGAGGCCAACTACAAACGCCAGGAAGCCGCCGCACAAAACGCGACGCGCTCGGAATATTCCCGGATCCGCGAAGCCACCCAGATCCTGCTCACGGCCGAACAAGAAAAACTCAGCGCCGTCCGGGCCGGCGCCCAGCAGATGGAAGATGCCTGGCAAGCCACCTATGCCCAGGCTGTGGCCCTGGCGCGTGCCGCCGGACAGGATGCCAAGGCAGTAGAGCGCGAGGCGATCGAGGCCCGCATCAGCATTTACGGACAACTCGAAACGGCCTATCGCGGCACCATCGACCGGCTGATTGCCGAGGAACAACGCCATCTGCAGGCGGCCAAGGCTGCCGACGAGGCGCGTCTCAACCTGCGCCTGGCGACCGAGGATCGTATCCGCGAACTGGCCCGCAAGGGTGCCGACGAAGGTGCGGCCTACCAGGACCGTCTGCGCCAGATCGATGAAAAGCAGGCGCAGGCCCGGGCACAACTTGCCAGCGGCAATTTCGAACAGGCGAGGAAACTCGCCGAAGACAGCATCGCCCTGGCGGAACGCTCGGCCTCCGCCGTGACACGTCAGGTCGAACAAAACGGCAAGACGGTGACGCAGACTGTCGTCTCGGAAGCGTCGGCCGCGGCCAATGCCATCGGTCAGATCAGGGAGTCGGCCGGGATTGCCGATGCGGCGCTGAAGGGTTTGAGCAGCGCCCACAAAGAGGCTGCTGCCGCCGCCGGTGCGGGTGCGGACGAAGCCAAGCGCGCCCTGGCGGAAGTCTCCGTTGAACTCGACAAGTTGCGTCAGCGCATGCTCACGCAAGACACCCTGAAACTCAACGTCGATATCGAAACCGCCAAAGCCGGCATCGACAAGATCACGGCGCTGACCGAGTCGCTGCAGCTTGTCGCCCGAATTCAAGCCGATACCAAGACGGCCCAGGACAGTCTCGACCGGCTCAAGTCGGCTACCGATAATCTCGAACTCACAGCCCAGGTCAATGTCGATACCCGCCGGGTGGTCGCCGACATCGATCATCTCAAAACGACGCTGTCGAACGCCGGTATCCCGATCCCGGCCACGGTGTCCTTCGAGCAGCCGCGCCGCGAGTTGCAGACCTTTGCCACCGATGCACAACTGGTGCTGGGCAAACCGACCACTGCCACGCATACGCCGGAACCCAATCTGGCCTTCTATCGGCAGGCCCTGGCGGAACTCCTGCGACCGACCTCCAGCACCCACACGATCTATGTGCAGCAGGTGCATACCAATGCCCAGGGCGGCCTGATCCGGAAACTTGCCGCCGGTGGCCGCGCCTTAATTGAGGGCTTCAAGCCGATGAGTGGTCGCATTGTCGGCCCGGGCACTGAGACTTCGGATTCGGTGCCGGCATTGCTATCACATGGCGAGTTCGTCATGCGTGCCGCCAGCGTGAGGAAATTCGGCGAAGGTTTCTTCGCCGCCCTGAATACCGGATTCCTGCCGGCCATGCCAAGGTTGGCCCTGGGCGGCCTGGTGACCCACGTCGCCATGACGGCCGCAGCACCTGCGACGCCGGCCCGCGATGTCGTTGATCTGCGCTTTCATGTCGGGACCCAATCGCACACGCTGCAATCCTCGCGCGACACCGCGATGGCTCTGGCCAGCGCCCTGCGCGAACTGTCGAGGGCGGCATGAGCGCCACACAATCGGTCGCGGTGCGCTTCTACACCTGTGAAGCGCCGACTCTCAACGACATGATCGACGCGGGACTGGTCAGTCCCTGTGACCAGCAATTGCTCGACTGGCTCAATACGCTTACGACAGTCACGGAATCCTGGCGACCCCAGATCGTGCAGCGCACGCAGCTGGCGCAAAGCGTGCTCGAAGCGCGTGCCCAGGCCGTGGCGCAATGCGAGGCCAGTCGCTTTGCAACCCAGACCGAACCGAAATCCGGCGTATCCGTTGTGGTCGCTTCACGGCTGATGACGCATCCGGGTGGATCAGCGACTGCGCCGCCAGAGGGCGTTCTGCGTGCACTGATTCCGATTCCGTTTGGCAGCAATGCCGCAAACGCCGGTAACGCAACCGGTGGCACAGGGACTGCTTCCGGTGGGCAGTCTGGCGCGGGTGGCGCAGTCAATGGCACGCCGGCAACACCCTGTCCGCCGGTGCCGTTTTACATCCTCAATCGGGCATCGGTCGGATGCAATACCTACCCGGAGCGGACGCGCTTTCAAACCACGGAAGCAGCAGTGATACTTAACGGCAGCGGCGAGTTAGCGGGCGCCTGGGTATTCGACGTGACCTCGCAACCGCTGCCCTGGAACACGATCATCTATCAGGCCTTCACCGGAGGAAGCTGGAGGATCCAGAACAACCAGATCTTCAATCACTATGTGCTCTGGACCCCGATCCGGAATCCACCACCCACAGCAGCCCTGGCTGAGCGCGGGGAAACGTTTGATGTGACGCGGATGACCCTCGAGTTGCCCGGATTCCCGTTGCCCAGTGCGTTCGGTCCGCGCTGGCAGGTGATTCATCGCTATACCCACCAGGAAAGCGGCCGGTGCTTCTGGTTCACCGACTGGCTCACACCGGTCACCGCTGCTGCGGCCTCCTGGCTGATCACGCCCGATGCGGGAAGAGGTTATGACGGCAGTTTCAACTGGCGCAGTTTCGAAGCGCCTGACGATGGCTTGTTCTTCGATCCGGAGGGTACGTGGGTGCATGAATCCGGTGTGATCGGCTTTGCGATGAATCTCACCCAGGTCGACGTACGTTACGAAGGTGTCCTATGCGAACGAGCCAGTACGACGATTTCCGAGCCCCAGTTTCTGAACCTCCCTACGGCGCCGTTTGTTGCGGATCTGGCCGTGTTCCGCGAGACGGTCATGATCAAGACCATCAAACAGTACAAGGCGGCGTATCGTTTAGTGGATGTCCAGACCGTCAATGGCGTCGGTATCGCGATCCGGTTGCGTGTGATCAATGATTTCTCGTTCAATGCCTGTATGGCGGTCGTCATTCCGCTGGGGAACTTTGCCACCACGACCCAGGGTCAGCGCGCCGACGTCACGGTCATCCGCAATCTGTCAGGCAAATCCGAGAGCGACCTGGTCGAATTTGTTCTGCCGCTCGGGGATCTCGCCGGTGGCCGACAAACCTTCACCATGACCGACATGGCCCAGTCAGTCGCGGCATGGAAACATCTGGTCGGCCTGGCCTTGCCGATGAATCCCTATCCGGATGGCATCTATTTCAATACCAATCCTGGACCAGGATTGACGGTAACCACCGATGGCCAGAAGGCAGAAGCCTGGGGCTTTTACGATGCACTGGGGCTGCGCCTCTGGCATCAACCTGGCGGTGCGTCGTCCGTCCCGGGATCCCACGCCATCTTCGAGTTCACGCCTGATCCCGGCAGCACCCTGGGCAGCGACTACAACCCCGGCCTTACCGTCACCATCCGCATCCGCGGACTCAGAAAAATCGCCACCCCCGGTGTCACCCGCAATCAGTTTCCCATTGGCAACGTCGAGGTCCTGTCCGCGTACAACGTGAGCCCGCGCTATATGGGCGACAGCACGCCGCTCACCGTGGCTGTCACCTCTACCGCAGGAGGCGTGAAGACCATCGTGACCCAGCAAACCTGGGTGGGCTGGGCCTATCAGGAATGGGTCAATGGCCAACCGGCGCAAACATCGGATGCGTTCTGGTATGCCGATTGTGTGACGACCGGCTACTTTGCTGTCTACGAATGGCGCTTCAAGGCCGGTGTGCTGACGCAGCCGTACACCGTCGTCTGGGATCCCGGACCGATGGCCACTGCCATCACGCAGGACGGTACCCAGCAGTACGAGGCGGCGCGCTGGACCTGGGAGAACTTCGAAATCACGACCTCGGCGACCATGAGCCGCAGCACCTTCATCAGTCGCTATGGTGCGCGGATCCAGGTGGCCTCGAGTGCGGCCGATGGTCACGACTGGAACACGCGCTGTGCGCAATGGTCGAGCCAGGCCGATGTGGAGCAAACCCTGATTACACCCCTGTTGAGTGCCTATAGCGACACGGCCACCTTTCGATCGATGACCCACGAAGTCCTGCGTCACCCGACGCTGGCTGTTGATAGAACCGTATTGTCCGAATCCGACTATCCCAACGGACTGCCCGGCTATATCGATGGCCAGCTGCATTTTCTGGCGCAAAGCGGGACGCAGGTCGTCACTGTGGTGTGGACATGATTCTGCTCGATACCCTGACGTTGCCTGACGGGCTTGTCTGGACCGATCAATATGCCAGCCAGGCCGTGGTGCAATCGGTGAAACGCACGCTGGCCGGATCCCTGGTGGTATTCCATGCCGGACAGCCGCAAGGCCGTTTGATCACTCTGGAGTCGAGCCAGGACAGCGGCTGGCTGACGCGATCCCAGGTCGAGGCGCTGGCACTGCTGGCCGCCAGTCCCGGCGCGATCCATGTTCTGCAAATCCATGGTGAATCCTATCCGGTCATGTTTCGCCATCACCAGCCGCCCGCCCTGGATGCGCGTCACTTATGGAGCTATGACGCTCCCCGGGATAGCGACTACTTCCTCGTCACCCTCAAGCTCATGAGTCTATAGAAAGGAATCACCCATGCCCATTCATGAAAGCGACATCATCTGGCGTCCCGCCAGCCTGGTGTCCGACACGTTAGCCACTCAGAACGGCGGCCGCATGACCTTTGCCACCATCGTTTCCGGAGTCAAGAACAATCTCTTCGGCGATGTCTCCCTGGCCGAGCGCAATGCCGGATCCATCAGGTTACGTAAAGCCTTCATCCATATCAACAGCAGCCAGGACATTGCGCTCATCAATGCCCGGCTGTTTCTCGATGCCCTGACGCCGGCGGCGGATTACGTCACCTTCTCGCTGGGCACGCCAACCGACACCGAGGACCAGATCGCCGGACGCGATTTTGGAATTGGTACGTTGTATGCCCCTGCGACGGCAGGCGATAGCCAGATTCAGGTACTGTGCGAACACAACGGCGATTACGCCACGCTGCAGCCCTTCCAGGCCGGCGACACGCTGCGCGTGGCAGACCGGGCTGTCACCGGCGGCAGTGGTAATGAGGAGTTTGTCGCTATCCTGGCCGTCACCTATGGGCTCGATTACGCCACGATCGAATTTGAACCGGCTCTGGCATTTGACTATGGGACAGCCAATACCCTGGTGTCGAGTGTCTGCGAGATTGCGGAAGTTGCCGGAGGTTTCGAGAATGTCATCGTCACCAGTGCAGCTGGAACGCTTAACTCCTCAGTTGACAATCTCATTGCACACAATCGCGGCGCGATTGCCGAACAATGGACGGTCAGTTTCACCAGTTCCACCGAATTCACCGTGGCCGGTCTGCTGACTGGAACATTACCCCTATCCGGCTCGCGTGCTGCCGATTACGCGCCGATCAATCCGGCCACCGGCACGGCTTATTTCACGCTCAAATCCGCTGCCTTCACCGGTACCTGGGCAGCAGGCGAGACGGTCTCATTTGAAACAATGCCGGCAGCGATTCCGATCTGGTATCGGCGGCGCGTGCCGGCAGGATCGGGAAGCTTTGCCAACGATTTCTGTTCGCTTGCCATTGTGGGAGAAAGTGCATGAGAGTCGGTCTCAAACTCAGTGCACCGGTGGGTGGGCTGGATGCTGTCAATCTCTATACCCATCTCTATCTCGACATCAAAGGAGCATTGATCCAGTCGGGTTTCGTTTCGGTCTTCGATAATATGGTGACATCCGGCGAGGAAGAGTATTTCGATTTCATCCAGGCCGGGGCGACCACGGATGGTTTCGGCGACGATATGCCGCGCTGGATGATCGGCTTTGTCTCCTGGAGTCCGATTGCCGTATTGGTGCAAGCCCGGCATGGGGGATCCGAAGTACGGATCACCGAACAGATCATCGGGGCCAGTCATGATTTGGCCGGGACTTTTGCCTCCCAGATCTGGTTCGCCTGCGATGGTGCGGAAGGCTGGTGGTGGCTGGCGCAAATTAATGAGGATGCCAACCAGCCGAGCGGGCGATCCCTGGTGTCCTTGATCGTGGCCACGCCACTGCGGCGTTACCTGGTGGATACGACAAGCGGCGTCCTCGCCCGCTATGGCTTGTTTGAAGCCAAACCCGCGGCAGACCCGGTGCCGATCCAGCGCTGGATGCCACCTTACGCTGTGGACCGGTCGGGAACGGAATGGAATGACGATACCGGCTGGCCCAACTTCGATCTGATGTCACCGATTGCCGGAATGTCTCTGGTGGCACAACGTCACCCGGGTTCTCCGATGTCCCAGCTGGTCGCACCGATATTTCCGCTGCCACGCTCAGATTTCTTGATGTCGGCGGCCATGCTGGGTGAACTGACGGCCGTTCTGAATATCTCTGACGGCTATACCCACGGCGAAGCCGTGGTACCCGGCTGGATTGCACTGATATGCGGTGACCCGGCCACTACGCCGGCCTTTGCGCTGCCGGCTCCGGAGACTTTCTCGGAAACCGTGCTGTAGTCCCGCATGCACATCGTCTTTGACATTCCGCTCGGGTTTAGGCTGGGTGGCGTCGTAGCAGGAACCGCCGCGATACCGCCACCCGCGTGGACGCCTGTCGTACTTCGGCACACACTGGTCTATGGGCAGCAGATCCTGCTGCAGCTTGAGTCGGTTTGGTCCTCCAACGTGCCGCAACGGACCAGACTCGTCGCAGCTTACGGCGACACGGCCGTTCTGCGTCAGTCATTTCGCAGCGACTGGGGTGTGCGCCCGGAAATTCGTATTCGGCATGTGATTTGTCATGAAGCTGCACAACTGATCTCTCAGTCGCTTCGGTTGAGATGGGCGACCTGCACCATCATTGTAGGGAGGCATGTCAGCTGCTACGGCCAGACCGACGCAATCATCGCTCGCTGGCAATCCCCTTACTGGCTGACGACATCGATAGCCAAACGTCAGGTCGCGGGTTACCACCTGCTCGAACACAATCCGGTGCAGCGAAACGGCCATCTGCCCTGGGCGCTGCTTGAGAACCTTTCCGTGCAATCGGTCATGAATTCGCCGGAACTGGTCTGGAGCGACAGAACGATTCGAATTGTGAAAGCCACGCTGTCCTGCGATGAAGACAGTCCGGTCTGGATTGCGCGAATCGAGATTGCCACGATCAATGACTTCGCCCTGATGCAGATCGGTGATCCGGTGACGCTGACCCTGGGACTGGAATCATTTGCCTTCATCATTGACGGCAAGACTTTCTCGCGGACTTCCGCCGTCGATCAACAATGTGAGATCACGGCAGTGTCACCCGTGGCGCTTCGGGATGCGCCATTGACCGGGGCAATCCAGCTTCACCAGACAGCGGCCATTCCGGCACGTGCCGCAGTGGAATCGCTGATCGGTGCGGTAGATTGGCTTCTGCCAGAATGGACCATTCCGACCGACCGGCTGCGCGTCGATGGGGCCACACCGCTGGTGGCGGCCCGTCACATCGTTGCTGCAATCGGCGGCATTGTTGAAAGTCATGCGGATGGGGCAGTGCTATGCCGGCGCCGTCATCCGGTGAGTCTGCCGCAGTATGGGGTTGCCGATGTGGCGCACCGCTTCGGCGATAGCGACGTGATCGCATCGGGTTCGCAGGTTGCGCCGCAGCGTGGCTACAACCGGGTCACCCTCGCCAATGAAGAAGCTGCCGGAAGCGCTGCCGATGACCGGATCGAATCGATCGCAGATCCCGACAATCCCTGGCGGCGGACGGTGCGTGCCTATCTGGCCGCTAATCGGCCCGCGGCTCTGACGCACACCGGAAACCCGCACACCATCATCGGTGCATTGGGCAAGGTGACGCGACGCGAGACGGAGACTGTGGAATTTGTCGCAGGTCAAGCCAGTGTGCGTTATCCGGTGACGCGTATCGTGAGCGCACTCTGGCGGCATGCGGATCTCGGTGCGATCAGCATCGATGGGGCCAACCTGACGTCATCGATTCCGGGCTACAGCCTGCTGGTGATCACCTATACCACGACGTCACTGGACTGGCGCGTCCGTCTCGATGCCGACGAGGATGTGCAGTTCGTGCTGGTGGATATCTAACCAAGGAGAAATTTGATGGCCAACGCCACGATTCGTGTCCAGTTCGGCAATCCCGACGAGGCCGGTGCCGTTTCCGGTCATCTCTCGGCGGAAGTGGATACCCGGCCCACCGGACTCAATGGCGGGCGCAGTTCCTTCAGTCCGGGGGAGACCGCCTATATCCTGGTCTTCAAGACCGACGACGTCAGCATTACCGACACCATCTGCTCGGCAGGTTCCTTGAGCCCGCATGGGACGACCACCGTCACGGTGACCGAGGAGTTGATGTTCGAGGATGCCGATACCGCAGTCCTCGGAAAGCCTGCGCGATCCACACTGGGACAAGTGGTCTGGTTTGGGCGCAGCCTGGGTAGTCTGACACTGCAGTCCGATCGGGTCACGGCCAAAGCCGCCAACAAGGGGGTGGGAGTGGCCAAGGTGACCTATGACGCCCTGGCCCAGGTGTATGCCCTGGTGTCACCGGCCACGCTCAATGGTGAGACGGATTTCAACATTCTGGCGCTGATCAAGGGATCCGGCGCGTGATCATCGAAGTCTATCGTGGCGACGGGCAAAGGGAAGGCAGTCCCATCACCGAGCCGCTGCTGTCCGATGAAGCCCTGATCCAGCGGGGTATCGCCGAGATGGATGCTTATGCCCAGCCGCTGAATCAGGTGGAATTATCGGTGGTGTTCCGGCCCGGGCTTCGTCTGGGACAACTGGTTGAGGTCAGTGATCCATCCCTGGTCGCCCCTTACCGTGCCAAGATTATCGGCATTCAAATCACGGTGACCGGGGACGATATCGATACCCGGCTCACCCTGGAGCAACCGCGATGAGCTTTCCACTCAATGAACTGACGCGGCTCATTGTGCCGAATCGTGCCGTGCTGGGCGTTGTGGTGGGCTTGAAAGGCAATCGGGTGCGGGTTGCCACGGAACAGGGCGCCGTCATGGCGCAATCACTCGACTCGCTGACACAGGGTGAGCGTGTAGTGATCAGGAACGGCATTGCGACGCGCGCTCCGGTTGCCCGGTTGCGATTTCCGGTTTGAGTAACGCCTAAGGTTGAACAAAGGAACCCGCCCATCGGCGGGTTTCGTATTTATGGAGGGTGGGTTCATGAGCGAAGAGGGTATCGAGCGACGCAAGATGGTGTCGCTTCCGCAAGAGGAATTCGAGGAAATACTGGAGCGTGCCGCCGAGCGCGGGGCCCGGCACGCCTTGAGTGAGGTGGGGCTCGATGGTCCCAGTGCGGCACAGGATATCCGGGAACTGAGGAATTTCATTGAGGCATTGAACGAGGCCAAGCGCACGGCTGGGATGACGTTCATCAAGATGCTGGTCACTGGCCTGGTGCTGGCGGTGGTGGCCGGCACCTTCGTCAAATTGTAGATGTTCGGAGGTGGCAAATGATCGAGACACTCCTGGGTGGGTTATTGGGTGGCGTATTTCGTCTGGCCCCGGAAGTGCTGAAGTGGCTCGACCGCAATGGTGAGCGCAGTCATGAAATCGCCATGCAGGACAAGGCCCTCGAATTCGAGA
>Ga0172367_10005243_pt1 | contig 15741 bp, 13 predicted proteins | sample Lak10m_FD_114542 | JGI IMG/M metagenome (GOLD analysis project Ga0172367, IMG submission 114542) | Freshwater microbial communities from Kabuno Bay, South-Kivu, Congo - kab_022012_10m | ecosystem: Environmental > Aquatic > Freshwater > Lake | place: Democratic Republic of the Congo: South-Kivu...
CGAGATAAGCATCGATCCAAGTAGTCGCACGCGTTGGGTTGTGAACCTGATTAGCCTCGTAATAAAAGTTGTAACTGGGGATATCCATCCGAAACGGATATTGGCTCAGCACATCGAAATACGGCCAGATTCGATTCAATGAATCGTGAGTATTGAAATACGCCTGTATGATTAAGGGATTGATGTCGACAATTTGCTTGAGCAGCGGATCCAATCTGGAAGTTTGGGTGATGCGTTCTTTCACCTTATCGGTCAACGGCTTGAATCCGGTAAAGAACACGGCAGCACCACCGTCGTTTTTATTGGTATAGAAAGCACCGTTACCGGTAGTGTATCTTGCGGGGTTTTCACGGGTAGCCGGATCGGGATTGTTGACGACTCTAACCGCCTCTTGCCGCAACAATTCGGTCAATTCCTGAACGCCTTCCAATTGTTGTTCAATGGTACTGACATGATTGTCGATCAGTCGACCCAATTCGCCTTTGGCGACAACTTCAACGGCCTGTATCCGTTCGTCGCGCGACCAGTTATGCGAAAACATATATGCACCGATCAAGGCCAGCTCAACGAACATTAGCGGAATCAAAGCGGCTCTGACATAAGCCAACCAAACCCATTGGCGTAACGAACGTAATTTTAAATCACTCATTTGATATGGTTACCCAACTGGTTTTGAGACAACGCTTTTAAGCTCGACTGTGACAATTTAATCCACAAAATAACTGCTATTTTTTTACTTTTAAAATAGCATCTTTTGCGTTATTCTTGTAGCCTTACTAAGGTTAATTTGGACTGAGATTTATGCAGCAGCGATGCTCAACCGGTTTTACCCGGCTACTCCAGCCTAGCTCAACGACTCGACACCAGACGGCATCACGCCGCCAAAAATCTTTTGCTGCTAAACGTTGCGTCGCTACCAGCCTGGCCGGCATCGGTTTTTTTGCCGGCATCAATCTAGCGAACGCCACCGAATTCGGCGGCAGCAATTACTTGCCGGGCTTTTACGGCGATTTCGGCATGGCAGCCTTTCCTGGCGCCGGCGACTACTTCAGCAATTTCATGGCCGTCTATCGCGACCAGAGCGACACTGCCGGCACGATTCTCGAAATGCCCGGCATGTTGCACGTCAGCGAACAAACCTGGCTAGGCGGCCGTTTCGTCAGCGGTTTTTTTGCCGCGTTGATGGCCAGCCAGGATCATTCCGCCGCCACTGTCGCCGACCGCTTCGGGCTTGGCGACTTTTATCTGGTACCTGCCGGCTTGAATTGGACTAACGACAACTTTAGCGCCTTACTATTCGAAGGCGTGGTCGCCCCAACCGGACATTATCAAATCCACGATTTCAATTTAGGCCGCAATTATTGGACCTTCGACCACAATCTATTATTGACCTTTAACTTACCGGCCAATAACGAATTGTCAGTTGCGGTAGGTTATATGAATAACCTGGAAAACCAGGCCACTCATTATCAATCCGGGGATGAATTCCATTTCGACTATAACCTCGGCCACTATTTCGACAATGGTGTCGGCGTGGGTATTGCAGGCTCGCATTATCGGCAAGTGAACCGCGACGAGGCCGCGAGCAGCGCCATTACCACACTACCTGGGGAGGCATCCAGCGTTGGTCCATCGATTACCTATTCGAAAACCCTGACCAACCACACCGTTGCCGGCTCGCTGAAATGGCTATATGAATTCGACGTGGTCGGCAGAATGCCTCAGGAATATTTGGTGTGTCGGGTGATGTTCGACTTTTAATCCGACTCCCCGGCTCTGGCAGCGGAATGTTCCAGCGGGTCGATTTTTAGGCTTAAGGCTTGCGCTTGCTGATACAAGATGGTTTCGATGGTATTGAACGGAATAGGTTTTGGCAATACCGTAACGCCTTCGGGAATCCGACCCAAGGCCTTGATTTCATGGATCGGCATCCCGGTCATGATGACGATTTTGGTCACGCCAGCGCCTTGAAACTCGATGATTTCGTTAATCATCTGCAAGCCATTGACATGCGGTAATTTCAGGTCGGTAAAAATCAAATGCGGCTGATATTTGCCCATCATGATCAAGGCCTGGAAGACATTCGGCGCCAGGTACAACTGATGAGGAATACTGAACTGGGCAAACCTAAGCTCGCATAAACGCAGCAATTTAAAGTCATCCTCGACGATCAGAACCTTTAGCACATCGGAATCCGATTGCAGATGTTTGCCGATTGCCGCTTGATGGACTTGTTGGGCCTGATAATTGCTTTCGATGAAACGACTGACCTCAGCCGGATCGAGCCTTCGGTGGCCACCGGCGGTTCGGGAACACGTCAATTTTCCATCATCGACCCAATTCTGAATGGTTCTTTGGCTAACCCCCATCAGTTCAGCAGCCTGCTTGGTAGTAATCCATGATGTCGACATTACGTCACCTGTTTAACTAGAAAAGTCCGGCAGTATAGCCAGCAGACCGCCTAATAGCCAGACGAAAAACCCTGTTCCCCCCGGAGTTACCTAGTCTCCAGCCCGAACAGCCGCAAAAATTCTCGACAGCGTAAAAGATCAACCAACATGAACCCTGAAAACACCTGCCTACTACTGATCGGATTCCAGAACGACTATTTTTCCGAAACGGGCGTACTGCATTCGGTGGTGGCGGAAAGTTCTCAGGTCAATCACACCATTGCCAACACGGTGCAATTGATCGAAGCACTGACCAGCATGGGCAAACTACCGCTGATCGTCGCAACGCCTATGGCTTTTTATGCCGACTATCGCGAACTGAAAGCCAATTTGACCGGCATACTCCAACACATCAAACTCCTGGGCGCCTTTCGTGATGACGATGTCGGCGTCGAATCGATTGCCGAATTACGGCAATTTGGTGATAGGATTCACGAATTGCCTGGCAAACAAGGCCTGAATGCCTTTGTCAATACTGGCTTGCATCCGTTTTTAGTCGGCGCCAATACCACGAATCTGGTGCTGGCCGGAGCAGTGTCATCGGTCTGCATCGACTCGACAGCCAGAGCAGCTTACGAGCTTGGCTTTAAGGTCGTCGTGTTGAGCGATTGCACGGCGGCGCGCACCACCTTTGAACAAGAATATTTTTGCCGCCACATTTTTCCGCTCTACAGCGAAGTATTAACCTACCGCCAGTTACTGACTCGATTAAGTCCATAGCCCGTGAACGAGCCTAACAGTCCAAATCGCCTCGCCCAACTCAGACTGGTTGAAGCTCTGTCTTCATCTGAGCACCGTTATCGACAATTGCTCGACAGTTTGTCGGAAGTAGTGTTTTGTCTCGATGCCACCGACCGCTTCACGCTACTGAACCGCGCCTGGCAAGACCATTCCGGCCTACCCATCGATACCTGTCTGGGCAAAGAATTACGGCAACTCATGCCGGAAACGGAATATCAAAGATGGCAATCGCTACATCAAGCTGGCGACTTTTGTGCCGAATTTCAATTTTACGCTGCTGACCGTAGCCTGACCTGGTTCGAAGTCACCTTCAATCCATTCGAGGTTGGTGGCTACGGCACCATGCTGAATATTCAAGATCGTAAGCAGTCCAAATTGGCACTGGAGTACAGCGAACTGAAGTTTCAAAATATCGTTGAAAATATTGCCGAAATCCTATTTCAGATCGATCGCAATCTGAAATTGCAGTTTCTCAACCCGGCTTGGCAAGCCATCAGCGGTTTTACGGTAGCGGAAAGTTTGGGCAGTTCAATTCTCGACTACATTGCCCCACAGCAGCACGCCGCAATCCTCGATACACTGATGGCGACGCTAGCCGGTAAAACCGTGCAACTGGAATTGCAATTGAGCTGCAAAGACGGCAGCCTGCGCTGGGTCGCCATGAACGCCCAATACGTCAAATTCAATCAAACCATTACCGGCGCCTTGATGGACATCCATCAGCTCAAACAGGTTGAACAAACCCTTAAACTCAGCGAAGAGCGTTTTAAGCTTTTGGCAGCCTCCACCACTGACGGCATTTGGGACTGGGATCTGGATACCGATCGCGTGTTCTATTCACCGCGCTGGAAAGACATGCTCGGCTATCAGGACCACGAACTGGAAAACTGTTTATCGACCTGGCACACCCGAGTGCATCCCGACGACATCCAACCAGCGATGGACCAGGTCATGGCCTGCCTGGAAGGTCACAAACCGATCTACGAAAACGTTCATCGCATGCTGCATCGCGATGGCCATTGGGTTTGGATTCTGGACCGCGGCATCGCACTGCGCAACGCCCAAGGCGTACCTTACCTAATGATAGGCTCACATGCCGATATCAGCTTGTTGAAATCGACCGAAGCCGCTTTGCAAAGCCGCGAGCAAATTCTCGATGCAATCATCAACATTTGCCCAGACGGCATCGTCAGCATCAGCCAAGACAACCTCATTCAAAGCGTCAATCCGGCATTTTGCGCCATGCTCGGCATCAATGCCGAACACTTAACCGGCATGAGCGAATTCGAACTGGAACGACTACTAGAAGCCCTTTCCAACCACCAACCCCCTAAAGCACTGGCCGGCCATGAAGATCAAATCAAGTTCTGCCTCGATTTGGCCAAACTGCGCAGTCATCCGCTGTTCAACGCCACAACCTATAGCCATGGCCTAGCCCGCGAAAACAAAAGCCCCAAAATCAAAGCTATCAGCCGCACCGTCCGGCAACTGAAGAAAGATCGTATCGCCAAGGTTTGGTATTTCCGCGACATCAGCATCGAAACCGAAGTCGACCAAATGAAAAGCCACTTCCTCTCGACGGCGGCACATGAATTGCGCACACCAATGGCGAGTATCTACGGTTTTTCAGAGTTATTCCTCTTGAGACAACTCGACAGCGAAACCCAATACGAAATCATCGACACCATACATCAGCAATCCAAATGCCTGGTTGAAATGCTCAACCAACTGCTCGATCTAGCCAGAATCGAATCGCGAATGGGTCTAGATTTTTGTTTTGAACGCCAAGCGTTATTGCCGCTGGTCAGCCGAACCATCAACGATTTGTTAATCCCCGGCGACTCGCGTCAGGTCAGCTTCAATCCGGGCGACAAAGAGTTCATGGTGGAAGTCGATGGCGAAAAGATCAAGCAAGTGATCAGTAATGTACTGGTCAACGCTTACAAATATTCCCCGCAAGACAGCCCTATCGAAGTGAGCTTGGTGGAAAATCCCGCCGCCCATTGCGACACGCAAGAGATCGGTATTCGTATTGTCGACCAGGGCTATGGTATGAGCCAGGAAGAGCTGGCACATATATTCGAGCGCTTCTGGCGCGCTGCCGACAGGCGCAATATTCCAGGCACCGGATTAGGCATGTCGTTGGTGAAAGAAATCATCGACGTCCATCAAGGCCGCATCGAGATTAAAAGCCAACTTGACCAAGGCACCAGCGTAACGCTATGGTTGAAACAGAAATAACGCCTTAGAGTATGGTTGCCCCCTCATGAAGACCCCCACCCTCCTGCGCATCTTGATCGTTGATGACAATCGGATCATTCGGCATTTGTTACGCCTGACGTTTTCCGATCAACAGCGTTTTTTGGTTCACGAAGCCGACAGCAGCCAGCAACTGCTGGTAAGATTGGAACAATTCACGCCGGATGTCATTATCCTGGACGTGATGCTGCCAGGCGGTCGCGACGGCTTTGACCTCTGCAGGGACATCAAATCGAGAACCGACCTTAGCCATTGCAAGGTGATTTTATTATCTGCGCGCAGCCAACAGGAAGATCTGGCGATGGGCGAACAAGCGGGAGCCGATCTATATATTACAAAACCGTTCAGCCCGGAAAAACTGATACACGCGGTTGAATCCTTGCTGAAGCCGATTTAGCACCGAGCTTTATCGCGCCAATCGCACACCAATTCTGCGTCGTTAACTGCTAAACCACCACCACCCGGTTTCTGCCCGAAGCCTTGGCCTGATACAAAGCCTGATCGGATCGTTTCAAGATGCTTTCTGGGCTTGGATCCTGTTCCACATCGCTGATGGTAGCTCCGATGCTGACGGTAATCGTCCGAACCAGCCCTAGTTCCAACGGTTGCTGCGCCTCTACTCGGGAGCGAATGCGTTCGCAGATGCCCCATAAGCCGTCTGTCTCGATATTAGGGGAAATCACAATGAATTCTTCACCGCCAATCCGGCAAGCAATATCCTCGGAGCGAATGCTTTGCTTCAGAATGCAGGCGAAATGTTGCAACACCCGATCGCCGACATCATGCCCATGCCCGTCGTTGATTTGTTTGAAGAAATCCAGATCCAGGCTAATGATGCCGAACTGCCGTTTATGCCGGGTTAGATAGGCCCATTCCTGATCCAGCCGGGCTTGGAAATAACGCCGATTATTGAGGCCAGTGAGCGGATCGGTGGTGGCCATGGTCGCAAAGCGGCGTTTCTCCAGCGCAAGATGAGCTGCCTCGGCAAGAATTTCCTTGCGCTCGTAAGCCTGCTGCTTTTGGCGATTGATGAAGTGCACGGCTCCCGCAATCCGTGCATCCAGTTCTTCGCTTTTGATCGGCTTGAAGATAAAGTCGTTTACTCCGGCGTCGAACGCCAGTTTCATGGTCTCGCTATCCGTGTTAGCGGTAATCAGAATGATGTAAGCCTCTTTGGTTTCCTGATTGTTACGGAGGGTGCGGGTCAACACATAGCCGTCGAACGGCCGCATCATATAATCGGTGATGACAATATGCGGCCGATGCAGAATAAATTGCGTGATCGCCGCGTCGACGTTATCGGCGGTAAACACGTTGTAACCCTTGCTGGACAGGTTACTGCGTAGAATATGTCGCTCGGTGCGGTCGTCATCGACCACCAACACCCGCAACTTGTCCGAACTATGGTTGGCATCGCTCAACAAGCCGGTTTCGCCAAACAGCTCATTGAAATCGTCGACCGGCAAATACAACAATTCGCCCCAACTGCGCCATTCCTTAAACAACATGCAGCGTATTTGTTCGAGGTCGACATAAGACAAACCCAAATGACCAACGATGGACGCCATGCTTTGTATCCCGGCATCCAGGCCCAACTCGCCGGTCAAATAGTTGGCCAACCGCAACATGTTCGCCAACTCGATCGCCTGATCGTCCCCTCCAACTCCGCTGTTCTGGCAACATTCGCCCAGGGCAATCCTTACCGCGTGCAACACGATCTCCGGTAGCTCCCAATCGCGCATCATTTCGATGGAAATCTGCTGATGCGTCATCAGGAAAGCTTCCCGCTCCAGGGCCAGGAGATTGCCGCATTGGTTTCTCAAGCATTCGGCATACAAGTCAGGATGGATCTGCGCTAAGGCCAATCGACCGATTTCGCTGAGCAATCCTACAGCAAAGCTTTCCTCCGGCATCAAGGCCAGCCGCTTGCCGGCAGCTTGCAATTGCAAGGCAATCTGCCGAAGCGCCAAACCGCGCAGCAATGATGTCTGCCAAAATGAATCGTAATCGAAAGCCGGGCAGCCACCTTGCCGATTATTGTCGAGAATGGATAGTGACAGCGCCAGATTGGTCAGCGCACTGGTGCCGACTCTGAGCAAGGCGTCCTTGATGGAAATCGCATGCGTGGTGCCAGCGCTAGCCGCGGAATTGGCTATTTTCAACAAGCGCCCGGCAAGCGCCGGATCGGACTGAATCGGTCTCAGCAAATCGTCAAGCGCCAATCCCGGCTCTTGGGTCAAGCGAATGATTTCCAAAGCCACCCCGGTCGGCGACGGCAAATTTTTTGAAGACTTCAACTCTTCAAAGCGAATCTCGATCAGGCTATCTTGTTTATTCGACATGACTTCGCGCAATTCATAGGTAAATCAACGACACGATTGCCGCCGGCCTCAGGTTTTTGGCGCCGACCGATGGCAAGGCGCGGAAGCCAATTTCAACTGCTGTAATTCGTGGGCCCGGATAAAGCGCAGCAATTCGGTCTCGAACACCAGCGGCATTTTGTTGAATTTGCAGCCGATCAATAACTTGGTCTCTCCGCTGTGAGTTTTGATCTGCTCGACTCTAACCACTACAAAATCGACCTTGGCTTCAATATTGGAGCCATCGCCCAATTTGAGTAACCCAACATAGGACTTCCCCGGCACGATGCTGTCATTCAAGCCGGGGCATGCGGCCAGGAAGGAAAAACCGGTGAAACTTAAGTCTCTCAAACGAAAGCTGTTTTGCGCTGAAATAGCACTCGCCAACTGATTAAGATCGACAAAGTCAATCGACGTCAGCATCAGCGAACAATAAATGCCCGAGACTTCACTCAAGCTAACTCGATAGCATTGACGGCGCTGCATCCAGACCACATAGCCCGGCAAGGCCATTTGAAAAACGCCATGCTGCCCGTGAACGGATTTGCGAACCTCGTTACCGCTGAACCAAACGCTAATGCCTTGGAATTTGGTGTGAAAGTTGATGGTTTCTGCGCGCAACAAAGCCTCGTTCAAGGCCTCGTCGTCGGCGCAATCGAACTCTAGACTTTTGCTCGCTTCATCCACCGCGACAATGTAGCTAATGTAGCCTTGATTGGCCAGCCCAAAACTGACCGAAAGCATACAGTTATGCTGGTGAACATCCTTCAGGCGATTGAGCACCTGCTTGGCACTCTGCTCCAGATATTCCTCATACCCATCCATCAACTCAACCATATCGGTTCTCCATCAACCTAAAGTCTTTGCGTACGATGTTCTACTATCGAAACGATCTTTCTCTGAAACTATTAGGCATTTTATTAGAACACTTAAAACGAATAGCGCCGGCAAATGCACCGTATTACCGCTCAAGACATCAATACACCAAGGATTTCCTTTTCTTTGTACCGCGACAGATCGACTCTCTCGACGCTTTGGCGAGCGAGATACTGGGGCTAGGATGACGGCAAATGAATAGCATCGTATTGGTAAAATAGGGACTCCAATCAAAGCCGTTGGTAATCGGCAACCGTCAAGGGGCTATCAAGGCCACTGCAATGGAATTTTTCACGCGCCTTACTCGCAATTCAATTTCCAGGCGTTTCGAATTTTGCACTTACCAACAATAGTGACTCACAGATGACTTGGGTCTTGAGAGACGATTCCCAGGTTGGCGAATATGCTCTCGCATTCCTCGATGTTCAGTATCGGTTGGATTCAGCACACCCTTGTACCGTCCACATGACTTTTCAACTTTGGCACCGTAAAGCCCTCCGCAGTCCATCGCAATAACCAATTAGCGATTTGGTCAATCCGCAACGGCTTGCTGATCAGATAACCCTGCATCGTGTCGCAACCCAGTTGAGACAACCATTGCATCTGCGTCACGGTCTCCACGCCTTCAGCGACAACTTTCATCTTTAAACCTCTGGCCAAGGCAACCGAATGTTCGACAATCGCCTTGGCAACCGGGTCCTGATCCGCGCATTGCACGAAACTCCTGTCTATTTTCAACTCATTGAACGGCAAGCGATGCAAGGCTTCGAGCGAAGAATAACCCGTGCCGAAATCGTCTATCGACAGCAAGAATCCCTTAAGACTTAAGCGGGTCAAAATATCGGTGGCGTAGGTTTTGTTTTCGGCAATCGAGGTTTCCGTAAGCTCGAACGCCACCCGCCCGTGTGGCACGCCATCGGAATCGATATATTTGGCCACCCGATCGGGAAAATCCACAGCGCTCAACGCACCGGCCGGCAAATTCACCGAGACGGTGCCTTGCAGTCCGAGACTGTACAAGCAATTGAGATCGGCCAAGGTTTGCCGCAGCACCACTTCGGTCAAATCTCCAATCAGATCGTGACTTTCCATTTCCGAAATAAAACTATCCGGTCCCAACAAGCCGTGCTGCGGGTGTTGCCAGCGCACCAAGGCTTCGACTCCACGCCAAGTCTGATCATTGAAGGAAATTTGCGGCTGATAATGAACCACCAACTCTTGATTGCGGATCGCGCTGCGTAATTCCTCGTCGGCAAAGTTTGATCTGGCCTGGTGTATAGGTTTTGCTTTCGGGTAATGTTGTTCGATGCGGAGCAATTGCAACAACTCGTTGATCCTGAACGGCTTACACAAAATGCCGCGTAAATTCAGACCCAAAGATTTGGCCAAATGCGCGACCGAATTCAACAGACGCCGTTCAAAAGCACTAATAATGATTAGCTCGGATTTACAGGTCTGGCGCGACAACTCGCGTATCACCTCAATGCCGTCGATTTGCGGCATCGCCAAATCGAGCACGATAATCTTCGGCGTCTCGTGTAAAGCCGCCAACAAGCTTCGCGCATCGGCAAAACAACGGCAACGAAAACCGGTAGCATGACAAGCAGCGGCAATCATTTCCAGCATGCCCGGTTCGTCGTCCACAATGTAAATCAACGGATAGTCCTTTGCGTGTTCAGCATCAATGTTCATCATCTAACCCGTCTTCTGCTTTTCTACAAACGTAACCCCAACCCATGCAGCTTAGTCTAGCTGCTTACATCTAATCGTCATCGATCAGTTCCTCAAATAACTTCCATATTTGCGACTTTAAAGTCATAACAGACTATAAGCTGTCGTTACATTTTCAGCCAACATCTGGACTACTCGAGACCGTTCGATATGCCGCATGGCCATGCCATGATGACAACAATCTGAAATCCAACCCCGACACAATTGCAACAAAATGCCATTTATTCTATTTTTTATGTGTGTTATTTTTACCATTTATTCTATTTTTGTCAACTTACCCCCACCATCCCATCTCTGTTTGCAATTTATCCCTGACGTGAGCTGCCTCTTTATCGCCTTGACAAACCGAACAATGCCCACCAGCCACTGCGTCCACAATCAATCGCTAATGGCGCGGCCTTGGTTAATTTCATTGGGGGGGAGAGCTAGAGTAAATTTCAACAGCGCGAAAATCGATCAATAACCCAGCCAATTTACTTGTCGCAGCCCGAGAAAACCCTGCCGAAAAAAGGCACCTAGCCATTTGCAACCAACGAGATAGCCTTAGTGAAATTCGACCAACCCGCACAGAATAATCAACAAGCCTTACTGGCTTACGACCAAAACGGCCAGATCACGGCCTGGAGCGATAGCGCCGTCAGACTGTTCGGCTATCGCGCCGAGCAAGTGATCGAGAAACGACGTCTGTCGTGGCTATTTCCTACCGCATTCACCGAGCTACAGCGGCTATTTTTTTTCAACTTAAACCGAGACCATAGCGGTCAATGGTTTGGCATACCCTGTCGGGTTTTGGGTATCGACACCAGTGGCAAGAGCCTGCCCATCGATTTGCAAGTCGTCGCCTGCCAAGTCAATCACGTCTGGAGTTATACGCTTTATCTCGCAACCGGCAGCGAACTTGCCTTCACCGAACAGGCCAGTCAACATCATCACAACCTAGATAACATCGGCCAAATGACTGCCGGCCTGGCCCACGACTTCAACAATATCTGCGCCATCATTCTCGGCAGCCTAGATTTAATGGCCAACAGCAACTTACCCAGCCCGTCGGCCGAGCTCGTCAACACGGCAATTTCAGCCGCAGAACAGGGCGCCGCAATTGGCCAAGCACTGCTCGCACTGGCAAGACGCGAGTCAGCAACAGCGGAAATCATCGACGTCAATCAACTACTTGAGCAACTCGCCCCCTTACTCAGACAGTGCGCCGGCAAAGACATTAGACTATTGCTGGCCCCGACCCCCGCAGTCAGCACGGTTTGCATCGATCGTTCCGGTTTGCATAACGCGATCATCAATGCGGTGATCAACGCCCGCGACGCGATGCCGAATGGCGGCTCGATCGTGATTTGCACCCATAGCACACTGCTCGACGCCGATTTGGCAGGCCAACTTGGACTAAGCGTTGGCGAGTATTTGGTGATAAGCATCGACGACAACGGTACTGGTATGTCTAATCAGGCAACAGAACAAGCATTTCAGCCATTTTTTACCAGCAAAGCCGAGCAGGGCCGAGGAACCGGTTTGGGCTTGAGTACGATTTGGGAGTTTTGCCGCCAGTGCAGCGGTTTAGCGCAACTGGAAAGCAGCCAAGGTCATGGCACCACCTTGAAACTGATTCTGCCAATCAGTCGACCAGCGAATGCACCAACGATTGATCGACAGGTCGATTGAACGACCAACGAGTTGCATGGAATTTAAAAAACCACTCGATTGCTCATGCAGACATAACGGCATATCCGCAAACCTCAGCCACCTGTCTATACCAAGTTCAAAATGCCGAACATCCTGTGAAGCGTATCCGAATTGCATCGTTCACAGCCATCTGCAACTGGAATACATCCCAGAAAAATAGCAGTAGGTGCATGCATCTCCACCGCCGGAGCGATGATCTTTTTACAATCGATGACTCTGGAAGCGAACTAGAATTGGCTGGCACCAGGAAGCCCATCAACAATTGCGATCACGATTACCGATGGACTTGATTGCTTTCAACTCACCCTACTTTTTCAAGATAAACTCCTCGCCCGTCCGTTTTTACCTCAGCCATGCAGCCTACCGACAACCACATCGGCTTCCACCTCACCTGCTTCCAACAATCGGCCATTTTTGTAAGCCGCGTCACAAGCTGAAGCAACAAAGCCGTAAGCAATTAACAGTTTTTTTGTAGGCTTTTTCTGACAATACCTCCAACCTAATCGAAGTCGGAGAAAAACAAGATGTGCGGAAAAATGGGTAACAACGAAATTGAAAGCGTGGAAAACATGATGTCGATGGCCGTCTATTTCGTCATCGCAGATGCCCTGGATTTAGACGCCGAAGAGCTTTTACCAGACAGTGATCTCAAGGCCGATTTAGGTATGACATTAGCGACTCAAGACCGTCTGGATCATGCCATCATGGACATGTTCAATAACGCTCATGTCGATTTTAACCGGGTAACCACCGTTCAAGACATCATCAATCAGGTCGCGAAAGTAACCCTACATTGATATTGGTCATCATAACTTTCCAAAAGCCGGCTCAATGCCGGCTTTTTATTGCTAGGCCTGAAACCCGTCGCGCTGGAGCGCCTTATTGGTCTAACCAGGTTGTTTTGCAGGCCTGGTAATCAAACCATGGCAGCGCGCATTCTCCATCAGCCGCCTCAAAGATCATTAATTCACTTGAATTTTTGCGACGAGATCCTATATCGCCTTTGCAACAAAGGCTAACCTTTCTGTTTGATATAGGAGAAATATGATGCGTAGTTTAACCCCGCTGGTCGGCAAAGGACTTCTGGATGAATTTTTCCGTGATGTTAATCCTGGCTATTATATAAAACCATTGCATGGTGATTCTTTGCCACCGCAAATCAAAATTGATGTCAAAGAAACCCCGAACGAGTTTATCGTGGAAGCCGAGATACCCGGTGCCTGCAAAGAAAATATTAACGTCAGCATTGACGGAAATCTTGTAACCATAGGCGCCGAAATAAGTCAGCTTGACAGCCAAAACAAAGAAGAAAAAATATTACGCGTTGAGCGTTACTATGGCTCAGTCTCTCGCAATTTCAAATTATCTTCTGAGATCGACGAACAAAACAGTAAAGCTCGTTATGACAATGGTATTTTGATTTTAAATTTAGCTAAAAAGCAAAAACAAAGCGGCCAGCGACTGAGCATTGCCTAATTAATCCGGGCGGGTTTTGTCATTTATCGCCACAACCCGCCTATTCTCCATCTGGGCGCGCAATTATATGCCTTGACAATATATCTAAGCGGCAAAACATCATCGGCCAGTTCTTGATAAGAAAATGCCTTTGCATATTCTTTCAAACGTTTTATCCGCTCTTCGATTAAAGGATGACTGCGCAGCCAAGAAGGCTCAGGATTTCCCCAACCGGGCAACAAAACTGACAACCAAGACCGCTGATATTGCTCTATTTTGGCCAACGCCGAAGCCAATCCCATGGGGTCGCCGGTTATCACGGCGGATTGTAAGTCAGCGTCAAACTCCCGAACTCGTGACAAACCTAATTGGGTCAGCATCGCTAACTGCGGGGAAAAAATTAATAGCAAAAATGCGATGGGATTGATTTCAACCGGATAAGCTTCAATGAAGAATATCGGCAGCCATAAGAAAATCAGTATTTGCCCCAACAATGAGAATAAATTGGTTAGCCGACTGACATAGTCCGCCAAGCCCATCACCCGCAAATCGTTATTGGCAATGTGGGCAATTTCATGACCGAGAACCCCGGTAATTTCCCGTTGGTTTAATTGGTAAAGCAAACCATCGGTCAACACGATAGCAGCATGCTTTCGACTACCGATTGCAAAAGCATTAATCACCGAACTGGGCGCGTAATACAGCACCGGTGTAGCCGGCAATCCTGCTTGTTGTGCTAATTTATTGGCTGTTGTCCATAAAAACGGTGATTCATCAGGATATATCAGGCGAGCTCGATATAGTTTTAATGTTAAACGCCAGGCGGCCACGGGTTCAAATAGCAACGCGAATCCCCCAATAACAATTGCCGCTGCAAAGCCCAATTCTCCAAATAAAAGGCTGCCGCTAAAGCCACTAATAACCAACAACAGCACCAGCAGCAACGCTGTTTGTAAACGATTCGCCCAACGATGTTGATGAGTGATTAGTTCTGTATGCATACTTGAAATCAATAATAAGTTGCCAGGCTATAAGGTTACAGCAATTTCTTTAGATTCGCCGTTTTGAAATAGCATCACTTTAACATCCTCTTAACATTATATTCATGCAATAACCTTAATAGGTTATTGACCGAATCTACCTTGGAATCACAGAGGACCATAAAATCAGTACCGGAAGTTTTGATTTTGACTCGTCTTACTGGTTAAAGGCAAATACTAACCGAAATACCCTGGTTGCAAATCTACGCCATCCCATCAACAATAAGCGCTATTACTTGCTCCCCACCGGCAACCTTGACCGCCATGACGCTTTCCACCGCCGTAGTCCAACACTTGCAACAAGCCAGCGGCCAAAGCTTGCGTAACCCGCGCATAAGCCACGTCGGCGGTGGCGACATCAATGCCGCATTTCGGCTGCAGGCCGACAGTGTCGATTGGTTCGTCAAACTCAATCACGCCTCGCTGGCCGCGATGTTTGCCGCCGAAGCGTTAGGACTGGAGGAACTGGCGGCGCAGCGGCAGATTCGCGTGCCGCAGGTAGTGACTCAAGGTGAATGCGGCAATCAGGCTTATCTGGTGCTGGAGTTTATCCCGCTAACTGGGCTGCGCGGCGCCAGCGTCAGTCAACTGGGCCAACAATTGGCGCGGCTGCACCGGCAACCGCAAGCCTATTTTGGATGGCATATAGACAATACCATCGGTTCGACCGCGCAGCACAACCCGCGTTGTGACGACTGGGTCGAATTCTGGCAAAACCAGCGCCTGGGTAAGCAATTACAGTTCGCCGCCGACAATGGCTTCGGCGGCAAATTGCAAAGCAACGGCGAAAAATTACTGGAAAAACTTCCGGCCTTGTTCAGCGCTTACCAGCCTAAACCGTCTTTGCTGCACGGCGACTTATGGGGCGGCAACGCTTCCGCCGACGACCAAGGCAACCCTGTAATCTTCGACCCGGCCTGTTATTACGGCGACCGCGAAACCGACATCGCGATGACCGAGTTGTTCGGCGGCTTCGGTGGCGATTTTTACGCCGCCTACAACGCCGCATACCCACTCGATAGCGGCTATTCGACCCGTAAAGTCCTCTACAACCTCTACCACTTTCTCAATCTTCTCTTCCTGTTCGGCGGCGGTTATCTTCAACAGGCCAGCAGCATGATCGATCTCTTTCTGGCC
>Ga0172367_10005244_pt1 | contig 15739 bp, 30 predicted proteins | sample Lak10m_FD_114542 | JGI IMG/M metagenome (GOLD analysis project Ga0172367, IMG submission 114542) | Freshwater microbial communities from Kabuno Bay, South-Kivu, Congo - kab_022012_10m | ecosystem: Environmental > Aquatic > Freshwater > Lake | place: Democratic Republic of the Congo: South-Kivu...
AGACTTGATTCTGAACTTGATCCCAGACTTGATCTGAGACTTGATTCTGAACTTGATTCCAGACTTGATCATAGACTTGATTCTGAACTTGATTCTGAACTTGATTCCAGACTTGATTATAGACTTGATTATAGACTTGATTCCAGACTTGTTTTTTCACATGTTTCATTTTACAATCTCCATAAAAATATGCCAGAACTTTAATTGATCCTGGCATATTCATAGTTATGCTGCGTCGGCAATATCATCAAGAAAATGATAAGCATCATATCCCTTTTGAGTCAAAATAAGAGTTGCCTTTTCACCGACACCGTCTTTCAAAACAAATCCCTTCTTTACAAGAGAAGACACAGTACCAGAAAAAGAGCGTTTATTTTCAAATGTATTACAAGAATAAGACCATACAGCATTACCTACAACGGCAGTGCCGTCATGAAATTCAGAATTCATAATACCTTCAATTGCCTTACGTTCGTTTGCCGTTAGATTTGCCATCACTTAGTTCCTTTCATGTTATAAGATTAATAATTCATCAAGAAAAAAGACTGGTATGATTCCCTGTGATTTGGCCTGAGCCGCATCTATTTGGCTTTAATCAATCAGATCTTCTCTCTTGATTATAAAACCAGTATACTATACCCAAGCATTGTTGTCAATCAACAAATAGCAGACCTGATATGCTAAAATCGCATACCTATTCATAGACTAAATACTATATCATTCAATGGACACCATTATTATACCAATGAAAAATAATATGTCAAGTCAAAAATACCGAAAAAAAATCTGGAGAAAATAATATGGCAATAAGAGAATATAATTTACCTTGGATAGCGACTGCGACTCGCTTAATGGGCACCACAGAGGTACCTGGCAATAAATCTAATCCAGCGATACTCTCATGGGCAAAAGAAATAGGCGGTTGGATTGCTTCATTTTATAAGGATGATGATATACCATGGTGTGGATTGTTTGTGGCTCATTGTATGCGGGACAATGGGATTGAAGTTGCGATAAAAAATCCATTATCTGCTTTAGAATGGAATAAGTTTGGAATAAAGACTGCTCCATGTTTTGGATGCATTATGGTTTTTTCAAGAAAGGGAGGAGGTCATGTTGGATTTTATGTATCTGAAGATGATACCACATACCATATTCTCGGTGGCAATCAATCAAATACCGTCAATGTTATTAACATAGCAAAAGATAGATTTGTTGGAGCAAGATGGCCTAAAGATTTTGCTCATCTTAAAGTTGCGGGAAAAATTAAAAAACAATTTAATGGACAAATATCAACAAACGAGAAATAAAAAAAGACCAGGATATTTCTATCCTGGCCTCTCTGAGAGATATCAATGATATGTGACCCATAGTCCTTGAAGATAGATGGAGATTATTACACCGTTCGGTGACTTAATCACAATAGGAATATCTGGGTCATCATACTGATTCGCACAATCAAACGCACTATCATAGGTCGGCAAATTCATCTCATTGATATCTTCATTCATAGGAAATAAAACACGATACATTATCGTACCTCGATCTTGAACTTGCCATGCGTCTTTATCAATTCGGCAATGACGCTTTCAAGTGCTGAATAATCAGTTTCAATCGTCCGAACAATCACTTTCTTCTGCTCATCAAACACGCGAATCGTAATCATAGTCTTTCTCCTTATCAACGATAGACACATCATGTCATAGTAAGAGTAGACTGTCAAGCACTTTTTACTGAATGATACCGCTTCATCGCACGAACAGTCTCTGGCGGTTCACAAAACTCATTCAGTGAGTTAATTACATACAGCTGATTGGCCGAAGTTCTGACTTTTGCCGACTCATCCTGAAGCCGAGCCAGAATGAAGTTCCAGCACGATGCCTCAATCCGAGACCGAAAAACAGTCTTTATAACAAGACAGTCATCCGCTTCTATAAAAACTACGTGAAACATGATTTCAATCCAATATGTCTAAAAGATTGCCCTTGGCATCAACTGCCTTAATGCGTTTACCACCAAACATCTTCTGTGTCTGTTTCATCTGCGATAACGTATATTGATCGTTATTCAGACTTAGCGTCTTAATATCAAACCAATTACCAGAAATGTCCTGAACTTTCAATGTGACTTTGTTAAACATATCTATCTCCTGTTTTTAAAAAATCTAAGCAGAGATTATTCTGCTTAGATCATTTATGTTTAGTTACGGCAGCACGTTACTTTTGCCGTAGACTTCCAGCGAGTAGAACCGCTCTTACGAATAGCAGCCACTTTGAGGGCAATGCGAAGAGACAGTTCACGGAGTTTCTTATGATTGGTATCAATGAACTCCATGACATCCGTTTGACCAGACTTATCAAGACCGAACTTATCAAGCAAACCAGCAGAAACAACTTGCTTGATCCGAATAAGATAGTCTCGGCTCGTCTTCATAGCAAGATCCACATAGTGAGCACGTGAAACAAGTGCTTGAAGATGTGGTGCCAGTTTATGACCCTTATCAATCATAGCGTCAAAGTCATAGTTGGTCAAGAAAATGACCGTGCCAAAGAACTCAAAATTCTTTGGCAATCGAGTTGCCGTTTCTTCATCAATCAAATATCCTTCAGCAAGATATGATACCTTTCGCTTTTCAGTCGTATCACAAACTGCCTTGAGCATATTGAGAGATGTATCATCAAAGAAAATGGTATCAGCATCGTCAAAAACGAGAACTTTACCCTTTTCTTTATGTTGCCAAAGAAGTTTATAAAGGCCAGTTGCCTTTACATAACCCTTGACAATCTGATGATTTACAGCATTTGGATCATTCTTTTCAAGCGTCTTCTCAATCGTATATGACTTACCAAGTCCCGGAGGACCAGATACGATAAGTGCCCGAACTTCACCAGATACCGCCTGTTGAACCAGATCCGATAGAATATCAAATCGTTCGCGAAGCCTTGCATCAATTTCTTGATCCGTCTCAAACTCAATCACAGAAGATTGCTCTTCAACCTTCTTAGTGCGAGTCTTACGAACACCAGAGTTAGGAATACCACGAGGCATAGCCAGTTCCTTTCAAAATCTCATCATATAAAGAGTATACCACAGATACCCATACCTGTCAATATCAAAATCGCAGAGCAGATATGCTAGAAAAGCATAGCGGACTCAGAAATAACTCCGAGTCCGCTATTTAGGTTATGCTGCTTCGGCAAATTCTACTGCTTTTTCAAGGGCAATAATTTTCTTTTGCCGATTTGGGCCATACCAAGAAGAGTAGAGACGGGTTTCTTGGGACTTACCAAACATATGGTCAATTCCAAAGGTGGTAGAGTTAAAGGCTTGCCACCAAGTTCCTCGACCATAGTCAGCACCAGGCTGAGTTTCAAGGACATCATACGCGATTTGCGCAGGCCGCGACAACTTCATATTATCGTTATCCGCCTTTTTAGATGTAGAAGGAAATACGGTCTGATAATACTCAATTAGAGTATCAACAGAAAACTTCTTTGTAGAAAGAAATTCTGCCATTTCCTTATATGAGTCTAGATTGTTCTTCGCAATACCAAGGGTATTCTTTACCATATCAGCATCAAACTTCCGCCGATGACTCAGCCGAACAATCATATCTGATGTTCCTTTGACATTCAATGCCAGCGTCAACGTGTTGTTACAAACAACTCGAATAGCCGTAAACCGAATATCAATACTCTTACCATACTCATGCGGATTTGAAAACAGCAAGTAAGATTCCACTCGGTCTTTATCTCCAAAGAGAGAGAAAGAATCCTTAACCTTCGCAAGAGCCCATACCATATTGCCCTGTCGAAGAGAACCTGCTGTATTCATCTCCATATCACCTGCACCTACGAATTCACTGAAGAACTCAAAGGCCTCAGAATTCTGGACTGGTTCCCAATCTTGAGAAATGTGAGTCAGAATTCGGCGATCGGTTGAGCGAACGAGCACGTCCTTACCTGTCGGAATTACATCATCGCCAATCTTAATAAATTGAGGATGACGATCAACAGTCCAGTCAAGACCTGCCTTCTCAAGCATCTGCATTGGTGTCAGGTCATTATGTACCGGAACACCAAGAGAATGCCAAGGAGTCTGATAGGCTTCCTGGTTAGAACCCTGCTTATAAGCATAAGCAATCGTTTCAATTTCGTGCGACATAACTAATCTCCTCGTTGTTTTGATAATTAACTATACACCAATCTAGGATACGGTCAACTGTTATTTTCATCAGAATTATAATCATATCGGACATGAAAATACAGATCATTCCAAAGAGCACGGCAGCTTGCCTCTTCTTTGAGATATGATACTTTCATCTCTTCATTGTCTGTAAAATTCTCTACCATACGTTTACAGGATTCTGCCCGATAAAGTAGAGCAAATGAAATATCGTTAAGTTGCTCGTTCGTTAGATTTACAAGTGATATCTTCGTCATATGTCTCTCCATCTTTGATTATGGCAGACTATATCATATGAAAACGGTGGTGTCAATTACTTTTTTAAAAAAAGATTGTGAATAATCCATAAAAAAATTAGCCATACTCCCGTAAGAGATATGGCTAATAGGATGGATTGTAGAAAGTATTCAATCATCAGAACTTAATACCATTTTGTTTCAGATGGTCTTTATATCGGGTATACATTCCAATTTCTTTGCCATATGCTTCAATTTCCCAAGGAAAGTCCCAATAGGAAACTTCGTCATGGTCAATGAAATCTTCTTTCCATTTTTGTTTTGATCCGATTGTCCATCCTCTTAATTCAAGCTTTGCGAATTGTTTAACATGGACAAGTTCATGGGCCAATGTTGATAATTGGCTTTTTCTGGAAAGAGTCGGGTCTATGATAACTTTAAACTCGCGAGGCTTTTTCTCACAGTCAATAAATTCAGTGAGACCCTTAAGACCCTTTTTCTTTTTAAGAATAAGATTGATAGTCAGATGACGCTTCATCTGGCTTGAAACCAGAAGATTCATCATCCAGTTTGTGGCATATTCATATTCTTTACAAGAAACTTTTTTGAATTTGCCTGTGACAAAAAGTTTCATGGATCACCTATTGAATTACAAAGATTGTTTTTCTTTTAGAATAGATAAGTCTAATTTACTATCTGCGGATTCATATATATCAATGACGCACATAAACTCTCCGTTTGGTGACATCATTGTAATTGCGAGCATATTATTTTCATTTGCGAAAATAATTTTAATGCCTGTTTCGTCTTGATCCACAAAAATAGGTTGAAGTTTATTTTCTTTGATCAAAACTTTTTCAATAAATTTATAGTTTCCACAGATTATTTCTTTGTGTTGTTTGCTCAATTGAGCGAATGACACAGAACTATACCACACTATACCACACTGCCATAAAAAAGCAAGTGATATTATTTTAGCTATGCGGAACATTCATATCTCCTATGCGTTAATATCCTAAATCTTCACAATTAATAATAAATTCTTTAACAAATCCTGATCTGACAATATCATTTCTGGTCATCTGAATAAATTCAAAACTTTTCATATTTTTACAAACTTCTAATAATTTAAGAATATCACTTTTGCCTGTTTTTTCTGTCAGATCGGATTGTTTAGTATCTCCACATAGAATAAGTTTACAATTATTGCCAATTCTGGTTAAGACTGTTGATAATTCTGCCCATGTCATATTCTGAATTTCATCTACAACAACAATACAATCTTTGAGAGTTGTTCCACGAATAAATGATGTTGATATAAACTCGATTTTATTCTTTTGTTTTAGAATATCATACGCATCACCACGATCAAATAATTCTGTACAAATACCATAATATGGAGATTCATAAACTTTTATTTTTTCTTTTTGTGTTCCAGGCAAAAATCCCATTTCCCGTGATGGAACAACAGATCTAATTATGACCATTTTGTGATAATATTGGGATTCTAAAACCTCTGATAGGGCGAGATAGAAGGCGACGAATGTTTTGCCTGTTCCTGCTGTTCCATGGAGGACGAGGTTTTTATTTTTGCGGTAGGCTTCAAATGCTTTTTTCTGATTTAACGTCAAAGGGGTAGTAGTTGGCATGCTATTCAAAGCATTTTCAACTATTACCCCTTTTTGTCTAAGTAATCTTCGTTCTTTTTTTGAGATTTTTTGTTTTTGTAACATTAGTCTTTATTTACCATGTATTGATTGAACTTCTTCTATGTTTTTTCTTAATTGTCTTAAGAAGATCACGAAATCCAGAATCAGGTTTTCTCGTCACAGTAGAATAACCAATCATGGGTGCACAATTCACTAATTGTTCTATATGTGGATTCTCTCTTAATAACTTGTCTCTTTCAGAAATGGAGATAAACATTTCTGTTTCTTCTCCGGTTGTTTTGTTCTTAAAAAGATATGTGGGCATTAGTAATCATCGCTATCTGATAAATTTTGAACATCATAGTTTTTAGATTTCAGAGCATTTTTGATTCGCTTTTGCTTTCGCCGATCTTGATTATTCTTTTTTCTATCATCATAAAAATCATCATCATCATACGATTCATACCATTTATGATTGCGTGATTTACCCATCGTTTGCTACCTTCTTCTTCTTTTCTCTGATACTTTTCTTCTTAGGTTGTTCCACCATAGTTGTATTTTCCTGAAACGTGGCCTTAGGTGGAATAAGACCAGGAAACGCTTGCTCTACAATATCATATGTTATGCCGTATGGCAAACTTTTATTTTTTACATGAAGCAAAAGATCAGCATCTTTTGGATCCACAGACTCTAACAACTGAACAAATAAAATCTCTCGTTTATTCTGTGCCAGATTTGGATTTCCACCCTCAACAAAGAGGTATAACTTTCTTGCCTCATGGTATAACATTCCATGCCCTTCTCCTGTTGCCAGTGGAGTAAAAGGAGGAGCAGTGTCTGGTAATAAAAACTTAAGAGATGGATCATACGCATACTTAAGAACTGTTGTCAATGCTCCATTATAATTTTGTCTCAAATAAACAATCTTATCTGAATCAGAATTTAATCTACCAGCATTTTCTAAAATTTCAGAGATTGAGAGTCGCATATATCGTCCTTTCAAAAATCATTGATGGCTTCTGCCAAAACTTTCATTTTTTTCTTTACAAAGTATGGCCATAACAATGACCGATCTTTTGTATTTGGTTTATGATAGTCTTCCAATATCTTAGTAGAGATATCTTCAGGAACCTGAGATAAATCAATCAATTCTTTGTTTCTAAGATAATGAGGATAATACTCAGATGATGGTTCCTGATCAATATTCGTCAATGACTCTAAGAGTTTTTGAGTTATTCTTTTCTGCCTTTGACCTAATACAAAACAATTACTAGGCGAAGCAACATTGGGAATACCATCTCCGCTATCACCACGAATAATCTGCTCAAATAAATATTGCTTTGCGTTATCTGTAGATACAAATTTATTATTCACAGGATCATACTGCCTGATATTGGAATTTGTTTGTAATTGTAAATAATCCTTATCTGATGATATAATTAATATATTATCTGTTGTATTTTTGATACAGATAGTTCCAATAATATCATCTGCCTCAGCACCTTCTATGTCCATGTATTTATAAGGAAAGACATTTTTAAGGTCTGCTTTTACGAGGTGCATATTTTCAAAGATTTTTTCCCAATTCAGGTCAGAGGCATCTCGTGCTTTTTTTCTAGATGCTTTATAGTATGAAAACTTTTCTCGTCTCCAATACTTGGATGAATCTGTTGCGATAATTAAAGAACCATAGTCGTTTCTAAATTTAGAATTTAGATTTCTAATCGCATTAAAGACGATATGACTCAAAAGATCCACACCTATATCTTTTTCTTTTGACTTATTAAGAGTCATCAGAACAGATGCAAACATCACATTATTCAGATCCAGAATCATCATCACTTTCATCTTTCACAACAATAGATTTAAAAACAGGAGCAATGAAGATTAAATCTTCTTCATTTTTCATAAAACAAGCATCCGCAAATACATGAAATGGATGTTCTACACCATAATATTTACATAACAAAGACTTCGTTGCTTCTAATAGAAAACAAAGATCCTTAATTGATTTATCATCCTCAGATATAGGAAATCCTGCCTGAATAAATTGTTCAATGATAATATTTGTTAAGACATCTGTAGCTTCTTCAACTTGTTCTTCTTTAAAATCCATCTGATGTGCCTTTAGATCCTCTAGCGTCGGAACTGACGGCATAACAGGCAGTTGTTTGGGAAATTTAATTACATTGTCTGACATCGTCCATCCTTTTGTGTTGGTATACTAAGTATAGTATATCATCCTTTTTTAATCTTGTCAACCAGTTCCTATCACTTTACTACCTTGATTGTAGAAAGAAAAATCATAGACCTTACAGTCCGTTCCATTGACAACTTCCTGAGCGATTTTGTCCTTATGAGTAGGGTCACATGCAAAGATAAAGAACCCTCCACCTCCTGCTCCTAGCAGCTTACCACCCCATGCTCCTGCTGATATGGCCTTTTGATAGACGACATCAAAATAGTCTTGACTGATATCTGACACAACAGCTTTTTTATCCATCCAGGCGGTATGAAGAAGTCTGCCAAAGGATTCAATATCTCCATCTTTGAAATATTTAAGTCCTTCATATGCTTTATCTCTACTTTTTCTGACAAGATTCATTTTATCAGGATACATCATGGCTTGGGATTGTTTTTGAAGAATTTGATTTGCGGATCTATTTCTACCTGAATGGACAAGGAGCAATGAATTTTCTAATTTGACCCATGAATCAGAATAATCAAGTTTCTGAACATGGACAGAACCATCAATATGAAATTCAAAGAGATTAAATCCACCATGGGCAGCAGCATATTGATCTTGTTTTCCTACTTGATATCCACATTTTGACATCTCAATATCACAAGCAATCTCAGCAGCCTCTCTATGAGATAAATATCCTGAGGTCTTCATATGATATAATCCATTTACAAGACCTACTGTAAACGATGAACTTGACCCTAATCCAGATCCCTTAGACATAATATCAGATATAGACGCAACAGTTAATTCCTTTTTATATCCAAAATAATTTAAACACTCTTTCGTAATAATGTGCTCCATGTCCTGAATATTATCAGTCTCTGATACAATATCATACATCGTTTTAATACCTATATGTGTTGTTTTGTGGCAACACACATAGATAAATTTATCAATAGTTACAGATAGAGCGGCACCTTTTTCTTGTTTATAGAAAGCAGGAAGATCAGAACCGCCAGAGAAGAAACTAAGTCTAATAGGTGTTTTTGTAATAATCATCTTAGGGCTCTATAACTAAATACTGGTTCATCTTTTTTTCTAGATTCTGATGTTGGATATTTTTTCAATAGATCCAAAAGCATCATTTCCCATTTATTTTTAATAACTTCAATATTAAATCTTGAATCTACAAAGACCTTATTAAATTCAATCATGCTTTGATGCTGATTTTCTCGCACAAAATTAATTGCGCTCTGGAGATATCCAGCAAATATTTGAGCATGTCTATTTTTATCTTGAAGATTGCCTTGATACATCACATTCAAACAACCAGATGTTTCAGCTAATGCTCCATAGTTCGGATGAACACATACAAGACCAGCAGACATTGCCTCCAGCATCGCGCGACAAGATGTTTCTAACCAAGTACAAGGATAAGCAAATATGTGACATTTTGTTAAGTGAGTCTTTAACTCTTCATTAGGAGTAAATCCATAATAGGTCATCTGTGGATGATTGCGAATTCTATCATATAAAGGCTCAAACTGCTTATCAGCATCTTGCCATCCATAGATTTTAAAAGATGAGAATACATCTAAATGGATATCAGGATTATTTTCTGCTAATGTTTCAAAGACCGGAACAAGAATATCTAGTCCTCTTTGTGGTGTTGAAGTATAAACGAGTCTAATTTTTTCTGAATCTTTATTTTCAAATGCTTTTGAGATAGGTTCAATTCCTGTTTCTAGGACAACTGAATTCTCATCATATGGAAGATTATGAATAAGTTGATATCTTTGATACTGCCAGTTTGAAATAAAGATAAGTTTATGAAATGAATCTCTGAAAGCTGTATCTTTAAATTTGGCAGATTCTGGATCTTCTGCCAGGTCATGGCATTGAATAAGTCTAATTTTACTCCAATCAAAATCTCGTGGTCTGGACATAAAGATTTGAAAATTATCTAATAATTCTGGTGAAAGGCGAGACTCTAAAAGGTCTCGCATAAGTTCAGTACCACCTTTCGCATTCACTGATATTTCGTTTCTATGAAATCCCATTCTATATCTCCTTAGATTTGATATCCAGAATTCTTCGCATCTGTATAAAACATTTGAACAGTCTCTAATGAATAAAGATCCAAATCTTTACCGATGATGTCTAATTTTTTAATAAGATCAGGAGTCATTGTAATAATATGGCATCCTGCTTTTTCTGCCTCAATATAATTATACACTTGTCTGGATGAAGCCCAGAGAAATTCTACTTTATCTGACTCATCTCTAATTATATTATAATACTTAAGTCCTTCAGTAATAATAGAAACAGGATTAACACCAGCATCTGCGATTCTACCAGCAAAGACTGAGATTATAGATTCTGTTTGTTTATTTAAAGAAAGAAGAGCATGTTTGATTTGATCAACAGTAAATACAGCAGTAATATTTAATTTAATATTTTCATTTGAGAGCGTATAAAACACTTTTGTATTATACTCTCCTTTTGTATTTGTAATCGGAATTTTGATATATACAGGATAATCATATTCTTTCGCCCATGATGAAATAAGTCTTGCCTGTGTCATCATAGATTCCTGATAATCCGCAAAAACTTCTAATGATAAACATGTGTCTGGCCGATGTGTCTTAAGATATTCAATCGTTGATATAGCAAATGCCTTATAATCTGTAATTCCTGCTTGTTTCATAAGAGTAGGATTTGTTGTAAATCCACTAATTTTTGGATTCTTCGCAGATTGAATAATACCATTCATATCTGCTCCGTCTGCGTATAATTTAATCATATTGATCACCATTTTGTTTGATTTTTTTGAAGGATTGGGTTTGAGACTAAACAATGCCAGATTACAGCTTGAAATGCTTCTGAATGTGGTGTTATCCGATCAGGAAAAATTGGAGGCACGAGAATAACACAGTCTCCAGTTTTCGCAGTATATCCTGATGACCGACCCACAATACCATAAACCTTACCACCTTTAATATGACAATAATCAATTGCTTTTATTAAATTAACAGATACATTTCTATCTTTATCGCCTCCGCCAACTGATAGAATAAAAATACAATCTTGAGAATTAAAATTACTACCTCTGAGATATTGTTCAAAGACGGTTTCAAATCCCTCATCATTTGTTCTGGCTGTGAGTTCAGATACATTATCAGTAGGACAATATGCTTCTATCTGACATAATTTTCTGAGATCGTTGACCATATGAGACGCATTGCCTGCTGATCCACCGACACCAAGAACAAAGATTCTGCCTTTATGATTTGATAATAGTTCAGCTACTTGATCTATTTTTTTATAATCTAGATTTGATACAATCTCGGCTGTTTCGGTTAAAAATTGATAACTAAATGTCATGTTTCATCCTCTGTCTCAAATTTGATGAACTAAAATCATGTCGCCTGTCACAATAAAATATAGAAATGTTTTTCTGTTCACAAATATTATGACCAGTTAATCTACAATCTATGTAATCTTCACCCACAAATCTAACATTAATATCTTCAATCGCAAGTAAATTCTCTAAGTCTTTTTCTGTATCGTAAGGAATAATATCATTCACATATTTACATGCCTTGAGTTGAAGATATCGTTCATATAACGTTTGAATTGGTTTATTTTTTGCTGGCCTTTCAAGTGATGGATCTGAATGTAATCCAACAAGCAAATAATCACAATGATCCTTACATTGTTTTAACATAATAACATGACCTGGATGAAGAAGATCAAAAGCGCCACATACAAATCCTTTAATCATTGTGTTCTCACATATGATGCTTTGATTTTACCTTTTTCTAGAACTTCAAAACCATACCTAAACATAATTGGCTCAATCATCTCTTCTAATGAAAACATCCAGATATCATCATGGATCATAACAGAGCCAACTGGCATTCTAGAACAAAAGAATTCAGTTTCTAGGGCAACAGACTTATTATCATGGGGACCATCAAGGAATACAAGAGCATATTCATTGACAACGTTTTTATATTGATCATATACAGGAACACCATCTGGATATCGTTTAAAGAATTCTGTGTCTTCTAAACAGAAAAATGTGAAATTAAATCCTTTTTGATATCCATAATAATAAAGAGAGGGAATAATTCTATTTCTCATATCATTTGTATAATCAAATCTCTGTTTGGATGTAATGTCTTTAGAAGTAGGATCTCCGACAACTTCGGTACCCGGATAATGAATAGTCATATTCAGATTTGTACAGTCAATTTCAATGTTACCGTAAGGATCAATACAGAAAAATGATCTTTGATTATCTCCATTCTCATACAGTTTATCCATAATTAATTTCGCAGAACCGCCACGCCGTGTTCCTAATTCAAGAATGCCGCCAGAAGTATCTTTAATTTTTAAACAGGCATTTGCGAGAATATCATATTCAGAGGAATCTGTGTTAAAAACTTCATCAGTTGAAAATCGTATAATTGACATTTATTTCTCCACTCATTAATAAAAAAAGAGCCATGGATTATCTCCATGGCTCTATTATTTAGTCCGCGATCTTCCATTCAGTGATTGTATCCAGTTTAAATGATCTCCAACCATCGGCTTCAAGATCATAAACTGCGATAATATTATCATTCTGAACTTTTTTACCCGTTCCCTTCGGCTTATTTTCCTCAGGAATTTGGTCAGAAATAAGAGTACACTTCATAACACGTTCTGTACCATCTTTCTTTGTGAATGTAACAATACAGACATCATTGCGAAGATGATTCAGAAGGGTATCTCGGTCAACGATCATGCTTATCTCCTTTTATTATGATAAAGTATAGCATGGGTCAGTGAGAGTGTCAAGTGCTTTTTTGATTAGAGGACATTATATTTTTTCATTGCCATAATCAGAACATAGAGAAACGTTACGGTTTCTTTTACTTCTTCATATGATTGTTGATATTCTTCATTATCTTCTGGTGTTGATTCGCCAGACAGAGTTGTCATAACTTCTTTTGTGAGATTATCAATAATTGGCATGCTTATGTTTCCTTATTTAGAGGTGGATAAATGTATTCTGCTAAATCGTCATAGCCACCAACAATTTTATCATTTTCAATAATTATTGGCAACCTTTTTCTATCAGGAAATTTTTGAATAATGTCTTCCCTATTAATATCTTTACCAATAATTAATTCTTCATATGAAATATTATTTTTTTCAAGAAGTTCTTTGGCTTTGATACAGAAGATACAATTTTCTCTAGTGTATAGCGTTATCATCATTTCCTCTTTGATAAGTCTTATTCAAGGATATCTCATCCCATGTTTTTTCTTCTTTATGAGTCACAATCATAATACCATGTTCTGTAGGTCCATGCGTTTTTTCTAATTGGGCCGCATAAGTTACAGCACCTTGATAAGTATCAAACACGGGTGCTTTTTTAAAATAATTGAACATATATTCATCTGAGATATATACATTTTCAATACATTGGGCCCATATGACTCTATATTCTTGGTATCGTTTTGAATTTGGATAGATTGTTGTACAGAGAATGGCTACGGAATCATCGGCGCTCATTTGATATCTCCAGAAAAAAGTCATCCTCACTTAAGAGAATGACTGGTCATATATTAGTCTTGGACTTTTCGCCAACCTTCAGAAGTGTATTCTCGTTGCCGACGAACATGATACACACCTGGTTCAAAAAGAATTGGCTCATGTGTATCAAATGACCGGAGATGCTCAAGAACTGTTGATTCTTCAACAACAAGCAAACAATCCATGATAGAATCTGGCAAGGTATACATCTTGGCCTTACTGGCTTCCATGACGTGATTGTGTCCGGTTTCCGAATGGGCCACTATCAAGTGGCCATTCTCTGGAGCGACTTCCACCGCATTCTGAGGCAGACTGTCAATCCGACGAATGTATACATCGCCTTGAGCACAGATATTCTTAAAAGTTCGCATGTTAGTCTCCTTTGCTAAAATTTAGTATTCTATGACTATATAGTATCGGTCGATTTTTGTCAACTAGATTTTTCTGCCTGCTCCCTCTTTCAAATCTTTTTTAGATACTGGTTGAATAGGACCTTTATTAAAAGACGGTACCATCGCATAATTCATATTTGAAAACGATGCTTTGCTCATATCAGTAGATTTTGTTCCATTTGATGGAATCTCATCCGATAAAGAATATTGATTGATGACCTTATAAGATGGAATCTTATTTGGATTGCCTAAAATAGCTTTCTTAATCTTAAGTTGATCTGAAGATACTCCCATCTTTTTTAGCCACTTGAGATGCTGTTGTTTCGTCATCGTTACCACTCTCCAATAAGCAAAACTACCAGATTAAATATTAAAATCATCAAAATCCAACTAGACACTTCTATAAAATATGGAGTAGGAGATAAAGACATAAGAAAAAATCCAAGTGCTCCCACAATAATAGAAATAAGAGATACTATAGATATATAATCATCTATCATAACCAACTCTTTGGCATTGTTCTAAGATCATGTGCGACTTTATGACACACTATACCACATGATACTGAGACATTCAAGCTTCTTAGGACTCCTATTTGTGCGATAGAGAGTAATTTTCCATCATAATTTTTTGCGATATGGATCAATGATTCTGGTAGGCCTGTGGATTCACAACCAAAGAGGAAGCATGGTTTATGATTATAGTATTGAAAATTTTCAACTGAGATATCTGATCCACCTTGTTCAATAAGAACGGGTTGATACTCATCAGATATTTCTGATAGAATTAGAATTTGGTCATCTGGATGTGTGACATCATATTCTAAAAATTGAATATCAATATAATTATGTGCTCCAACTGTGCTTCGTTTATCATACCTGCGTTTACCAATAATATAAACTTTCTCAGCACCAAATATAACAGCCGTTCGAATCATGGCCCCTACATTTAATGAATGTTGTAAATTTACAACACCAATAGCATAAGGCAACGATTCGGATTTTTGGATCTGGTTAACTTCTGGTAGTGTTAAATTTTTGAAGGCATCATGGACATTAAAGTCTGAGCAGTCTGTCATGGATCACCATTTAGAGTAGTCGGTTACATTTTCACTATTGATAATGACTGTAGGTCCAATTCCTGAATTATGAGAAATTGAAATTTTGTATCTTTCTGCTTCATTTTTGATAGCGTATTTATACATATTTTCTAATTCAGCAAATGACACTGAAAAGGAGGATTCTGGTTGTTCATACGCATAGTTAATAGTTACCCAATCACGGATGCAATTTGTTTCTGTAATTAGAGGAGAATTTGCGCCGTACTTTTTTTTCATTTTAAAGCTCCAGTAGTTCCAATAATTTGCTAAAATTTCTTTTTCTGTTATAGCACAGGAGGACGAATCTGTCAAATCTCCAAATTCATTGAATTGTGGAACATCATAGTAATATGTTTTCATTTATTATTTCCTTTCACTTGATCTAAGACTTGATTATAGACTTGATC
>Ga0172367_10005245_pt1 | contig 15739 bp, 15 predicted proteins | sample Lak10m_FD_114542 | JGI IMG/M metagenome (GOLD analysis project Ga0172367, IMG submission 114542) | Freshwater microbial communities from Kabuno Bay, South-Kivu, Congo - kab_022012_10m | ecosystem: Environmental > Aquatic > Freshwater > Lake | place: Democratic Republic of the Congo: South-Kivu...
GCGGATGTCGATGTAATACACCGTCGATTTGGCGGCATCGCCCTGGGCTTCGCGCACATACTGCGTCTGCTTCAGTGTGGCCATGCAGCAGATGCGCGAGCAATGCCGCAAATGGTTTTCGTCACGCGAGCCGGCGCACTGGATAAAGGCAATGTTTTTGGCTTCCTGGCCGTCCGAGGGCCGCAGCAGCTTGCCGCCGGTCGGACCGGCCGGGTCGGCCATGCGCTCAAACTCGACGCTGGTCACCACATTGGCAAAGCGCCCGTAGCCATAGGGTTGAATCTTCGCTGCATCGTAGGGTTTCCAGCCGGTCGCCCAGATCACAGCACCCACCGCAAGCTCGACGGTTTCTTCCTGCATCGCAAGATCGATGGCACCGACCTTGCAGGCCGCTTTGGCCTTGTCGGCGTCAGGGGTGCCGATGAGCGCCGGATCGAGCACATAACGCTGCGGATAGGCCATGGCAAACGGCAGATACGCCGCCTTGGTTTTGCCCTGGCCATAGTTGTACGGATCGGCAATCTCGGTGCCAACTGCCGAGGCGCAATCGCCGCAGACGGTGCAATTCTCGTTGACGTAGCGCGGACGCATCTTCAGGGTGGCGGTGTAGGCGCCGCGCTTGCCCTCGATGCGAACCACCTCGGTCATCGTCATCACGCGCACATGGCGATTGGCCTTGAGCCGTCTCAGGTTGATCTCGAGCCCGCAGGTCGGGTGGCACATCTTGGGAAAATAACGGTAAAGCAACGCGGTACGTCCGCCCAAGGCAGGGCTGCGTTCGACGAGGACAACGTCCCGTCCGCATTCGGCCGCCTCGAGTGCTGCCGTCATGCCGCTGATGCCACCGCCGACCACAAGAATGGCCTGACTGGTTGCGATAGGTGCTGTCATGAAATCTCCACTGCGTTACAAAGTAAAAAAATGGTGGCAAGCTTGCCGATGGATGGGGCGGGGCAGCTCATGGCAGGCTCCGGACCTCGAAATCGAAACGGTCAAGGTCGGCCATCAGCCAGGTCGCTGGCGCGCCGAGTCCGCCCACGCTGCCCGGGTTCACCAGCCAGGACTTGCCCCCGGCGATGTTCGGCTGCTGCGCCACGCTGGCAGCATGCGAATGGCCAAAGCAGACCAGGTCGTAGTCGCCGGTGCAGGCCATGGCGCGCCCATAGTGCGGGTAATGCGTCGCAAACACCTTGCGTCCGGCAAACTGCCGGTCAAGGTCTGCGCCATGGTAGGTGATGAGCCCGTCGGACGCAGCGCACAGATTCGACAACGCCATCAGGTCGCCCAGGTTGTTGCCATGAACCACATGGACCGGCAAACCGATGTCAAGGAGTGGACGCAGGGTCATGGCACCAATCAGATCGCCGCAGTGGATGACCGCCTCGGCCCCGGCCTCTTTGGCCGCCACGACCGCTGATGCCAGCATGGGGGCGCGATCATGGCTGTCCGAGACGATGCAAATTTTCATGGTGCAGGCGTCATATCACCAGTGGACCGTGATAGTCGTCATCCGCCGAACGGTTGGCCAGGTCGATGGTCGTGGCCCCACTCGAAATGCCAGCCAACTGGCTTTCATGGTCCGCCTGAACCCGCAACAGGGTCAGAACGCAGCGCCGCAGATCGGTGTAATGGTCATGGCCGGTGCCATATTGGTCGGCATCAGCATAGAAGAACTGGCATTTGTAACGCCCCTGCGGAATTTTGCACACCACAAAATGCGCACCGCGTTCATTCCAGTAGAGCGTCGGGCAAACCGTCAGAGCATCGCTGGTGGGGTCAAGTTGCAACTCGCTGTCGGCAAGTTCGGGAGTGACCTGCTTGCTGTAGCGCTGTCGCAAAAGCTCGGCCACCAGCTCAAGTTCTTGCCCTGTGAAATCCGAAACAGTGATGTCCACGGTGTTCTCATTCTTCAAAAGACCCTTCAATTGAAGGGCGCGGGATGTGATTTATTGTTAGCGATGCCAGCCCATAAGTCACCTACCCACTTGGACTATCACCCGGGCTATCCGTTTGGAGTATGGCTTGACCAGCGCTTATGTCTTGTAATCTTTTCCAGCGTTCAGGCCGACTGATACAGTGCATCTGCGACCACGCGCAAGGCAGCGCAGCGACCGTGATCAGGCTGCGCTGTTGTCCTGGAGAGCCTGCAAGACCACAATTTTTTTTGATGTTTTTCAACCACTCATGCAAACATTGCCCGCCCTGAAATCGATTTTGTTAAACAGAATCCTGCCTTCTGTCGTCCTGCTCGCCAGTCTGAATGCACTCGCCGACGATGCTGCGACGCTGGCTGACGCACGCAAGGTTGCCGCTTCCGTACCGCCGAAGTTGCTCCAGGTGCTCAACGAAGAAATTGCCAAGGGTGGACCAGCGTCCGCCATCGAGGTCTGTCGCGAGAAAGCACCGCAAATGGCCAAGGCGGCGTCGGAGCAGAGCGGCTGGGCGATCCGGCGCGTCAGTTTGCGCAACCGCAACCCCAAAGCCGTTCCCGATGCCTGGGAGCGTGCTGCACTGGAAGACTTCGACCGCCGCGCCGCTGCCGGGGAAAGCCCGGCAAGCCTGGAAAAGGGAGAGCTTGTGGGCGATGGCAGCCGCAAGGAGTATCGCTACATGAAGGCTTTGCCGGTGCAACAACTGTGCCTGGCGTGTCATGGGGCCCCGGACCAGCTCGAACCGGCGGTGATCTCGAAGCTGAAAACGCTGTATCCCGCTGATCTGGGTGTGGGCTATTCAGTGGGCCAGATTCGCGGCGCCATCACGATTCGCAAGAGCTTGTAAGGCCTGCACTTCCTGACTCAGGTCTTCGCCTTGCAAAATCCTTCTTTCCGACCGGGCAGCTGCAAAGGCGGCTGCTGCCAGACGGCGGCCTGAGGCAAGACCTGCATGGTTCACCATTCGCGCAAATACTGGCTCTACCACCTGCTCCCGTTCATGCAGTGGAAGCATCTGGTGGACGGCAAGTCCATCCGGGCCGACCTGATCGCCGGACTCAGCGGCGCCCTGATCGTGTTGCCGCAGGGCGTTGCATTCGCCACCATTGCCGGCATGCCGCCTGAGTACGGTTTGTACGCGGCCATGTTGCCGGCCATCGTCGCCGCCCTGTTCGGCTCGAGCTGGCATCTGGTGTCAGGCCCCACCACAGCCATCTCGATCGCTGTGTTCGCCGCCATCAGCCCGCTGGCCGAGCCCGGATCGCCGCAATTCATCAGCATGGTGCTCACGCTCACTTTCCTGGCCGGTTTGTTCCAGTTGATTCTGGGTCTGGCGCGCATGGGCGTGCTGGTCAATTTCATTTCGCACACGGTGGTGATCGGGTTCACGGCCGGTGCAGCCCTGCTCATCGCCGCCAGCCAGGTCAAGAACTTCTTTGGCCTGGACATTGCGCGCGGCGTGCCGTTTCATGTGGTGATCGAGCAGTTTTTCCTGCAGATGGGCAACATCAACCCCTACGTCTGCGCGGTCGGGGCGATCACGCTGGCGGTGGGTATTGCCGCCAAGAAATTCATGCCAAAGCTGCCGTACATGATTGTCGCCATGGTCATCGGCAGTGCGGTCGCTTATGTCATCAGCAGCGAATTCGGCGCATCGGTCACCCAGATCAAGACCGTGGGCGCGCTGTCGGCCGGTCTGCCGCCCTTGTCAGCGCCTGATTTTTCCTACGCGACGCTCCACAAGGTGCTGTTCCCGGCCTTGATCGTCACCATGCTGGCACTCACCGAGGCCGTTTCCATTTCGCGCGCCATCGCGGTGAAGTCCGAGCAGCACATCGACGGCAATCAGGAATTCATCGGGCAAGGCTTGTCGAATCTGGTCGGCAGTTTCTTTTCGGGTTATGCCTCCAGCGGCTCATTCAACCGCAGCGGTGTCAACTTCGAGGCGGGCGCGCAGACGCCGCTCGCCACGGTGTTCGCTTCGATCTTTCTGGTTCTCGTTTTGTTGCTGGTCGCGCCTCTGGCGTCGTATTTGCCAACAGCGGCGATGGCGGGCATCCTGTTTCTGGTGGCGTGGGGCCTGATCGATTTTCACCACATCGGCGCGATCAGCAAGATCAGCCGTGCCGAGACGGTCATCCTGTGGGTCACGCTGCTGGGGACACTGGTCGATTTGGAAAAGGGCATTTTTTTCGGTATCCTGCTGTCGTTGGCGCTTTACCTGTATCGCGTGTCAAGACCCTCTGTCGTGCCTTATGTGCCCGCCATCGAGAAAGGTGCGTACCACTTTGTCAATGCCTTGGGGCGTCCGGAATGTCCGCAGTTCCGCATCGTGCGAATCAATGGCTCCATTTTTTTTGGTGCGGTGGACTTCGTGCGCAACGCCCTGTTGCAGATCGACGAGTCCAACCCGCGACAGAAGACCGTGATGATCCTGGCACGCGGTATCAATTTCGTCGATGTGGCGGGCGCCGAAATGCTCGAGCAGGAAGCGCGACGTCGCCGCAAACTCGGTGGTGGCCTGTATTTTTACCGGTGCAGCAAAGCCATCTACCAGTTCCTGCGCAAGGCCGACAAACTCGACGACATCGGGGTGGGTGCATTCTTCCCGGCAATGTCGAACTGGATCAAACCGATCTATGCCACACTCGATCCGGAGATTTGCCGCAGCTGCACGGCGCGCATTTTCACCGAATGCAACGGGTGCTTGCACAACGGTGAAGCGAGAACTTCATGAACAAGCATGGCGCTTGGTGTAACCCTTTTTTTTGCCTGGATGCCAATCGGCCGGACGGTCAGACCCGGCTCGCCCCCTGGGTCATTTTTCCGGCATCGGGAATGCATCAACACTTGTCTGACGGCACCAATTGAGAAGATTTCAAAATGAGTACCAAAGTCAGTCATGTCAAAACCGTCATAGCCGCTGTGATATTTGCGCTGATTGGCGTGAGTGCATTTGTCTTCGCACCGAACCAGGAAATTGCTGTTGTCCTTGACTTGCTGTTGCTCACGGTTTTCCTGTTTGCGTTCGAAGTGGTTGGTGTCGACGTGGCTGCGGTCAGCATCATGGTGCTGTTGGGGCTGATCAGCCAGTTTGGATATTTGATCGGGCTTCCCAAGCCGCTGGTAACAGGGCGCGAGCTTTTTGGCGGGTTTTCCAGCAATGCCGTCATATCGATCATCGCCGTGATGATCGTCGGCGCAGGCCTCGACAAGACCGGCCTCATGAGCAAGGTCGCCAGCTTCATCCTCAGGGTGGCGGGACATACCGAAGCGCGGGTGATCCCGGCAATCTCCAGCACGGTCGGTTTCATTTCCAGCTTCATGCAAAACGTCGGTGCTGCCGCCTTGTTCCTGCCGGTGGTTGGCAGGATTTCGGCCCGTACCGGCCTGCCGATGTCGCGCCTGTTGATGCCGATGGGTTTCTGCGCGATTCTTGGCGGCACCATCACCATGGTCGGCTCCAGCCCGCTGATTTTGCTCAATGACCTGATTCTGGCGTCGAACAAGGCCTTGCCGCCAGACCAGCAGATGCAGACCTGGTCCTTGTTTTCCGTTACCCCGATCGGTCTGGCGTTGCTGACAATCGGCATCGCTTACTTTGTTTTCGCCGGCCGTTTCGTGCTGCCGGGCAAAGCGACGGAAAGCGTCACCAGCGGCGCCAACGCGATGGACTACTTCCAGAAGTTGTACGGCCTCGACTATGCCGTCTTCGAGACGGTGATTCCGGCCAGCAGTCCGCTGGTCGGGAAGGTGATCGACGATATCGAGCGCCCGAACCGCCTGCGCGTGATCGCCATCATGCGCGGCAGCGACGACCTGCGCATCGACCCGGCGCGCGACGTCAAGATTGTTGCCGGGAGCGTGCTGGGCATGCTCGGCGCGCCGCAGCGGCTGCGCGAGTTTGCTGCCGCCAACGGTTTGCCCTTGCGCGAGCAACTTGAAACTTTTGCCGAGCAGTTGTCGTCGGCCAAGGCCGGTATTGCAGAGGTGGTGATACCGCCTGGCTCCGAGCTGATCGGCAAGAGTGCCCGCGATGTCTGGATGCGCAAAAAATACGGTATTTCACTGATGGCCTTGCATCGCGGCGGCAGCACCCTGCGCGAAGGCGACGGTGTGAGAAATTTGCCGCTCCAGTCCGGCGATGCGCTGGTTGTGCATACCAGCTGGGAAGCCCTGGCGCATCTGGAAACGGACAAGAATTTTGTCCTGATCACGACTGAATTTCCGCGAGAGGAGCTGCGTCCGAACAAGGTGAATGCAGCGCTCCTGTGTTTCGGCGTTGCGCTCGCGCTGATCCTGTTCACCAAGACTTTGCTCTCGATTTCGCTGATGACCGGTGCCATCGGCATGATCCTGCTGCGCGTGCTCAAGGTCGAGGAAGCCTACCGTGCGGTGAGCTGGAAGTCGGTATTTCTGCTGGCGAGCCTGATTCCGCTTGGCCTTGCGGTCGAGACCAGCGGCACGGCAAAATGGATCGCTGAGCAGACTCTGTTGTACCTGGGTGGTACCCCGATCTGGGTGATCCAGCTGGCGATTGCGGTTCTTGCGACTTTCTTCACGCTGGTCATGTCCAATGTCGGCGCGACGGTTCTGCTGGTGCCGCTGGCGGTCAATATCGCCATCGGGGCCGGTGCCAATCCGGCGGTTTTTGCATTGACCGTGGCGCTGGCGACCTCGAACTCCTTCTTCTTGCCGACCCATCAGGTCAACGCGCTGTTGATGGGGCCCGGGGGGTATCGCGTAGCCGATTACATGCGTGCTGGCGGAATCATGACCATCCTGTTCCTCTGCGTGTTGATGGTCATGTTGAATGTGATTTTTTAAACCTTGAATGAAAGTATCGACATCATGAGTGACGCACTGAACTACCTGCTGAAAGCCCGGCCCGAGACCCTGACCCACTACTTTGCCTTTCTGAAAGACAGCGGCAAGTACCTCGATCCCAAGACCCGCAATTTGATTTCCGTGATCACCAAGGTCCATGCGCAAACCGACCGTGGTTTTCGTCAGTATCTGGGTCGTGCCTTGCGCGAAGGCTGCACGCCGATGGAGGTCCTCGACGCGCTCTTGATGGCTTTTCCGGCATTGGGGCTGGCCAAGATTGTCTGGGCCGTGGACATCATCCTCGACATGAACATCCCCGGCTTTGCCCCCGAAGTCATCACGCAGCTGACACCGGCCGCTGGCGAGTGGCGCGACGTCATGGCCGCCAAGAACGTGCCGGACGGCGAGGTCACACGCACCGAATGCCAGGGCCGCGGCCTGTTCATCTACCGCGACAAAAAGGCTTACCAGGTCTATGACAGCCACTGTCCGCATCAGAGTACCGACATTCCCGAGTTGGCGGTCAAAGGGACCACCTTGACCTGCCCCAAACACCAATGGCAGTTCGATGCCAGAAGCGGCGATTGCATCAAGAAAGGCAACAGCCCGCTCAAACGCATCGAAGCCAAAGTGGTCAAAGGCCGCCTGCTGGCATTCTGGTAAGCCAGCCAGGTGCTTTTGACCCTCACCCATCACCCCAAAGTGAACCTCAGCGTAATCATTGACAACCACCCACTGGAGACAACCATGAAAGCAACCCGCAAACTTTTTTACCTCACCCCCCTGTGCGCGCTGCTTGCAGCCGGCACTGCACATGCCACCAACGGCATGCTCATGGAAGGCTACGGCCCCATTTCGACCGGCATGGGCGGCGCCTCACAGGCCATCGACCACGGCAACGCAGGCATGGCGCAAAACCCGGCCACGCTCGGCATGATTGCAGACGGCACGGCCCGCCTGGATGTGGCGTTCGGCATTCTGGGGCCGGATGTGAAGAGCAGCATTCCTGCGTATGGCATGACCGCCGAATCAGGCGGTACGTCCTATCTGATGCCGGCTTTTGGTTATACCCGGCGCAGCGGTGCGATGACCTATGGCCTTGGCATTTTTGCGCAGGGTGGCATGGGGACCGAATACGATGCGACGTCGTTCCTGGCCATGGGGTCAGGCGCACCGGTGCGATCTGAATTGGGTGTCGGCAATGTGATCTTTCCTTTTGCCTACCAGGTCAACCCGGATTTCACGGTCGGTGCCACGCTCAAATTCATGTGGTCGTCACTGGACATGCGCATGGCAGCGTCTGGCGCCCAGTTGGCGGGTATGGTGACCGGCGCCAGCGGCAACCTGGCCATGGCACTGGGCCCGCTGTCCCAAGCGCCGTGGGCGCGCATCGACTTTTCTGACGATAACGACTTCTCCGGCGAGGCCAAATCCACCGGCTTCGGCGCTACCCTGGGGGCCACTTTCAGGGTCAACAAGGACGTCATGATGGGCGCGTCCTATCAATTCAAGTCGGCACTGAGCGACATGGAAACAGGTAACGGAGACGCAAGCATTTCGGCACCCGGCGGTTTTATCGATCACGGCAAGATCACGGTGATTGACTTCCAGATGCCTTCTGTCTTTGCGGTCGGTGCCAGTTGGCAAGCCAGTCCCTCGCTGTTGCTGGCAGCCGACGTGAAATACCTCGGTTGGGCCAACTCCATGGAGAATTTCAGGATGCGCTATGACAGCGCGGGCCTGGGTGGTTCGGTGAGTTTCGCCATGCCGCAACATTGGGAAAATCAAACGGTGTTGAATCTGGGCATGGCCTGGAAAGCCAACGAGGCGCTGACCCTGCGCGCGGGCATGAACCTGGCGGATAACCCGATCCCCGATGCCTATGTGAACCCCTTGTTCCCGGCCACCGTGAAAAACCACTACACGCTGGGCCTGGGTTACCAGGTGTCGCAAGCGGGAGACTTCAACATGTCGGTGACCATGGCGCCCGACGTGACCGTGAACACGCCGCAGGGTATCGAAATTTCGCACGGTCAGACCAACTGGCAGTTCATGTACAGCCACCGGTTCTGAACCGGCTTTGCAGACTGCGGGCGCTGTCAGTCAATGGCAGCGCCCCCGGTTGTTTCAGGGTTTGAGGTAAGCAAAGCCCTCCTTGCTTTGCAAGCGGGCTGCTTCGGCCACACCGGAGGGTACCAGCTTGGTTTCCATCAGCAGTTTGTCGGTGTCGATGTTGCGTGACACCAGGGTGTTGTTGCAGACCCGGAATTCGACACCCCTGGCCGCCAGGTCGCTGACCATGCCAGAAAACTCACGGCCCTTGCTGTCCTTGGCATCGGCAATCAAGAAATCGATGCCCGGGCCGTTGGTGACCACCACGATTCTTGCCTTGGGGTCGGCGTTGAGGTGATTCTGGATGTTGCCCATGGCGCCGGCAGCGGTATCTATGCCGGTGGTGATGTGATAGACGACCTTGGTCTCCTGGGCGCCGGCAAGGGTGGCGCACAGGGTGAGGAAAAGTGCGACGATGAATTTGGCCACGGTTTGTCTCCTGTTGAAAAGTTCGAACTGAATTGCCTGGGTTGTTTTGCCCGGCACCTTATTTTGGATGCGCGCAGGACGGCTTCTGAAAATTTGCACAAACCGCGGGTTTCTACTGTATTGGGTTTTGATCATTGCTTCATACGATTACCACATTCAACGCAATTGGTGAATTGGTTGATGTTATTCCCATGTTGGCATATGGGTTTTTTGGAAATTGATCATTACAAGGAGACAAAGTGAAAAAAGTTGACAGATTTTTTTCGGGCCTGGTTCTTGCCGGCCTGTGTTCTTGGGCCAGTGCCGATGCCCTGCAGGTGCGCAGCATGGCCGCCGGCTGTGCGGCCTGTCACGGCACCCATGGTATGGCGGCACCAGGCATGGATGACCTGGCCGGTACGAAAAAAGAAATCCTGCTCAAAAGGATGCAGGACTTCAAATCGGGCAAGCGGACGGCCACGGTGATGCATCAGCTCGCCAAGGGCTATTCCGACGAGCAGCTTGAACAGCTCGCCAGTTACTTTGCCGCATTGAAGAATTAAGGGGTACAACATGTTACGTCGTCAATTTGTAAGAACATTGGGTGCCGGTTCGGCATTGGGTGCCTTGGGTTCCCTGGGCATGCTGTCAGGTTGCGCTTCCATGGGCGGGGGCAATGGCCCCAAAGTGGTCGTGGTGGGCGGGGGCTTTGGCGGTGCCACTGCCGCCAAATATGTTCGCATGTGGTCTGACTACGGCATTTCGGTGACCTTGGTCGAGCCCAATGCGTCGTTCCTTTCATGTCCGCTTTCCAACCTGGTGCTCAGCGGGGTCAAAACCATGGACTTCATCACCACGCCGTATGACGGCCTGGTCAAGAACCATGGCGTGAATGTCGTGCACGATAGTGTGACTGCCATCGATGCTGACAAACGCATTGTCAAGCTGGCCAGTGGTGGCGAGCTGGCTTATGACCGTTTGATTTTGTCGCCTGGCGTTGATTTCATGTGGGAAGCCCTGCCGGGTATGGCCGCCGCTGGCGCCAAGGACAAGGTGCTGCACGCCTGGAAAGCCGGCCCCCAAACCGTGGCCTTGCGCAAGCAGCTCGAAGCCATGCCCGATGGCGGTGTGTTCGCCATATCGGTTCCGCTGGCACCCTACCGTTGTCCCCCCGGCCCGTATGAGCGCGCCTGCCAGGTGGCCACCTACTTCGCCCAGGCCAAGCCCAAATCCAAGGTGCTGATTCTGGATGCCAATGACGACGTCATCTCCAAAGGCCCGCTGTTCAAAAAGGCCTGGGCCGAGCGCTACAAGGGCATGATCGAGTACCGTGGCAAGCATGCTTTGTCGGATGTGGACGTGGCCACCAACACCCTCAAGTTCGAGTTTCACGAAGACCTGAAAGCCAATGTGCTCAACGTGCTGCCACCCATGCGCGCCGGGGCCATTGCCGTGCAATCCGGCCTGGCGACAGCCAACAAGCGCTGGTGTGAGGTTGACTTTTTGACCTACGAGTCCAAGGCTGCCAAAAACATCCACGTGCTGGGCGATTCGATGCAAAGCGCGCCTGCCATGCCCAAGTCCGGGAGCATGGCCAACCAGCATGGCAAGACCTGTGCGGCTGCCGTGGTGGCCTTGTTGACTGGCAAAACGCCCAACCCCTCGCCGATCTACACCAACACCTGCTACAGCTTCGTCAGCAGCAAAGAGGCGGTTCATGTGGCCAGCGTGCACACCTATGATCCGGTCAAGAAAACCATGGTGACCGTGGCAGGAGCCGGCGGCGTGTCTACGGCTGCCAATGCGGTGGAAGGCGAGTATGCGTATGGCTGGGCGCGCAACATTTGGGCTGACTCGCTTGTTTAGCCACAGCAACAGTGCGCTGATGACATCGCTGTGAGGCAGGCGATCGTCAGCGCGCTGTGGCTTGTTTGCCTGATGCTGGGTGTGTCGGCACCCGCTCAGGCTGAAGTGGCGCCGCCGATGGTGCCGCATCAGGTGTCGCCATCGGCCTGGTATGTGCAGGGGCTGTCGGAGCTCGGCTCGCCTGCCAATCAGAACTTTATTTCGAACGCGGGTTTTGTGGTGACGCCGAAGGGCGTGGTGGTGATCGACGCGCTGGGCTCGCCAGCCCTGGCCGAGCGCCTGGTGGCTGAAATCAAAAAAATCACGCCGTTGCCCATCACCCATGTGCTGGTCACGCATTACCATGCCGACCACATTTATGGCCTGCAGGTTTTCAAGGCGCTGGGCGCCAAAATTGTGGCCCACCGCGCCGCACTGATTTACCTCAACAGCGACACCGCAAGACTGCGCATGGAGGCTTCGCGTGCGCAACTGGCTCCGTGGATCGATGACAAGACGCACCTGGTCGAGCCCGATACCTGGCTGGACGGCGACCAGGACCTGCTGCTTGGCGGCATGCTATTTCAGGCCAGGGTTGTCGGCCCGGCGCATACGCCAGAGGACATGGCGTTTTATTTACCGTCCGAAAAGGTGCTGTATGCCGGCGATCTGGTGTTCCGTAGCCGGATTCCGTTCGTTGGCCAGGCCGACAGCCGCCACTGGATCACGGCGCTCGACCAGTTGCTGACCTTCGACGCCCAGGTGATCGTGCCAGGCCACGGCCCGCTGTCGAGCGACGCGCGCCACGACATGCAGCAAACGCGCGAGTATCTGGTTTACCTGCGCACCGCCATGCAGCGTGCTGCCGAGGCGATGGAGCCGTTCGACGAAGCCTACAAGAACACCGACTGGTCGCGGTTTGAAAACCTGCCGCTGTTCAAGGCAGCCAACCGCATGAACGCCTACAACACCTATTTGCTGCTGGAGCAGGAAGGCAGGTAATGAGCCTCCGTCATCTTTTCCTGACACGTCGCCACTGGCTGCTGGCGGCTGTTGCCGCCAGTCGGGTGGGGGTAGGTCAGGCCGCAGCGCAGGCATTGCCCGTGCCCGCTTCACTGCCTGAGGCGCTGGCCGGGGCGCTGCAAAAGGGCAGTCCGCTGCTGGTCATGGTGAGTCTGGACGGGTGTCCATTTTGCAAAACGGCACGTGAAAATTATCTGAAACCGCTACAGGGTCAGGCGGGCCTGTCCATCGTGCAAATCGACATGCGCAGTCAGCAGATGGTGCAGGACTTCAGCGGGGCCAACCAGACCCAGGATCAGTTGATTCGCAGTTGGGGCATCAAGATCGCGCCGACCGTGTTGTTCTTTGGCCGCGGAGGGGTTGAAGTGGCAGAACGCCTGGTGGGCGGCTACCTTCCTGATTTCTACGGGGCCTACCTCGACGACCGGCTGCGCACCGCACGCGCTGCCTTGATGCGCTGACAGGCATTGAATGATTCCCGTCAAAACCGGATCAATCTGGCACGGCAGCGCTGAATGGCGCATTGCCGCATAGTGAAAACCCCAGTTGCCAAACTTTGCTTGCACCTTACATTTACAAATTCGAATTCGCGGATTGATGCAAGGATCCATGCCTTCTCAGTCGTCTCGTTCTTGAGGCTGAAACGTGTAGCCCAACAACTCAGCCTCGTCCATGCCGGTGCGCGTCCCGGAACGTCAGTTTTTTGAATGGAAAAATTATGAACTCGGGCAGGTTGATCCCGGCGCCTGAGCACTTTTTGTCGCTGGATGGCATCAAAGCCGTTTTTTCGGAAGCCAGACAAGGCCGGCGCGACTTCATTCGCCGCGCTTTTGCCGCGGCTGCCGTTGGCGCTGCTACACCGGTCGCGGTGGCGCAGGGCAGGCCGGTGCCTGCCGAGGCTGGTGACCCGAACATCCTGAATTTGCCGGCGCACAGCGTGGGACTGGGGCAGGGCGTGGCGCAAAACGACGGCTACGGCAGGCCCTCGGTTCATGAAGCGGCTGTGCAGCGCCGTCCGAGCCCGGGCTTGACGCAGACCGCGCAGGCATCGGTGTCTTTTGCGCCCCTGCAATCGTTGTTTGGCATCGTCACGCCCAGCGGTCTGCACTTCGAGCGCCATCACCAGGGCTGGTGGGACATCGACCCCTCGAAACACCGGCTGATGATCAACGGCATGGTGAAGGCGGCCAAGGTGTTCACGCTCGAAGAGCTCATGCGCATGGCGCCGGTGTCGCGCTTTCACTTCATTGAATGCGGTGCCAACACGGCGATGGAATGGGGCCATGTGGCCGTGCCGACGGTGCAATACACCCATGGCATGGTGTCGTGTTGCGAATTTACCGGCGTGCCGCTGATCACCCTGCTGGAGTTGGCCGGCGCCGATCTCAACAATGGCAAGTTCGTGCTGGCCGAAGGTGCGGATGGTTCGGCGCTGACGCGCACCATTCCGATGAGTCTGATCAAGTCGGGCGAGGTGCTGGTGGCCTATGGGCAAAACGGCGAGATGCTGCGCCCCGAGAATGGCTATCCGTTGCGCCTGGTCGTGCCGGGCGTTCAGGGCGTGAGCTGGGTCAAGTACCTGCGCCGCATCGAAGTCGGCGACATGCCCTACGCCAGCAAGGACGAGGCGATTCAGTACATCGACCTGATGCCAGGCGGCCAGCACCGCCAGTACACGAGCCTGCAGGAATGCAAAAGCGTGGTCACCACGCCATCGGGCGGACAAGTGTTGCTGGACAAGGGGTTTTACAACGTCACCGGCCTGGCGTGGAGCGGCAAGGGCAAGATCAAGAAAGTCGACGTTTCGGTGGATGGGGGCCGCAATTGGCATGGCGCCCGCCTGGAGTCACCGGTGCTGTCCAAGGCGCTGACGCGCTTCAACGTGGATTGGGTCTGGAATGGCAAACCGGCCATCATTCAAAGCCGGGCCATGGACAGCACCGGCTTTGTGCAGCCCACCTACAGGCAATTGCGCGCCGTTCGCGGGATCCGGTCGGTTTATCACAACAACGCCATCCAGTCGTGGTTGGTGCGGGAAAACGGCGAGGTGGAAAATGTCCAGCTGTCGTAACGCTGTCCTCTGCCTGGTTTTTCTGGCGTTGAGCGGCCTGGCGGCAGCCCAATCGGTCGCCATGATGGCCGGTCTGGGGCGCGATGCAACGCCCCTGGAGGTGGCCGCCTGGGATATCGATGTGCGCCCCGATTTCAAGGGCTTGCCGGCAGGCTCGGGCAGCGTGGCGCAGGGCCAGGCGATATGGGAAGGCAAATGCGCCAGCTGTCACGGTTTCTTTGGCGAATCAGGCGAGAAATTCAGTCCGGTCATTGGCGGTGTCCAGCAGCAGGACCTCGCGACCGGGCGTGTGGCCAACCTGGTCACGCCCGACTACCCCTGGCGCACCACGTTCATGAAGGTGGCCACCCTTTCGACGGTGTGGGACTTCATCAACCGCGCCATGCCGTGGACCGCCCCCAAGACGTTGCAAACCAACGAGGTCTATGCCGTGCTGGCGTTCATGCTCCACCTGAGCGACATCGTGCCGGACGATTTCACGCTCGATGAGAAAACCATGCATGAGGTTCAGCAGCGCATGCCCAACCGCAATGGCATGACCACCGACCATGCGCTGTGGCCCGGCCAGGAATTTGGGGGCGCCAAAAGGCCCGATACCCACAACGTCGCCTGCATGAAGCATTGCACCCCCGAGCCCGGGTTGAGCTCGGTGCTGCCCGACTTCGCGCATGACGCGGTTGCCAACACATATGCGGCACAGGCTGATGGCCTGGCCGACAGGATCAAGTCTGGCGGAACCGGTATTCGGGACGCGTTCCCCTTGCCGGGCCGGACCTTGAGCGTTGCCGAGGCCATTCCCCTCGCGGTTGGTCAGGCAGCGGGGGCTGGCGAGCAGCGCCCAGCACAGTGAGATAGGTGTCAATTTTTTAGCATGAACATAACGAAGGAGATTTCAATGCAAACTCGTCGCGAGACACTCAAACACAGCGCCATCGTGGCCGGCCTGCTGGCCACCACGGGCCTGTTTCCCCACTATGCGCAGGCCTTCAACAAGCCTGCCTTCGAAGCCAAATCATTGGCAGAGGTGCTCAAGGCCTTGGGTGCAGGTGCCCCGGCAGAAAGCAAGGATGTCACCATTACCGGGCCGGACATTGCCGAAAACGGTGCGGTGGTGCCCTTTACAGCCGGTACCGCACTGGCCGGCGTCAAACACATTCTGCTCCTGGTGGAAAAAAACCCGTCAGCCCTGGTTGCCGTTTTCAATGTGACCGACAGTGTGGAAGCCAACTTTGCCACCCGTTCCAAGATGGGGCAGTCCTCCGACGTGTATGCCGTGGCCGTCATGAACGACGGCAGGGCACTGTTTGCCAAAAAGGAAGTCAAGGTCACGCTGGGCGGTTGCGGCGGCTGAAGCCGTCGGACCATGGCACTTACGTATTCATTCATTATTCAGGAGTTTAAAAATGGCAGATCCAATGCGCATTCGCGCCAAAGCAGAAGGCGGCAAAACCACCGTTCGCGTCTTGATGAGTCACGAGATGGAGTCCGGTCAGCGTAAAGATTCCGCTGGCAAACTGATTCC
>Ga0172367_10005246_pt1 | contig 15738 bp, 15 predicted proteins | sample Lak10m_FD_114542 | JGI IMG/M metagenome (GOLD analysis project Ga0172367, IMG submission 114542) | Freshwater microbial communities from Kabuno Bay, South-Kivu, Congo - kab_022012_10m | ecosystem: Environmental > Aquatic > Freshwater > Lake | place: Democratic Republic of the Congo: South-Kivu...
GGCCCCGACGGACAACAGCAACCATCCGGACTCGGCAGCCGGATTCTCGGCAAGGCTTGAGCTTTATTCCGGAATAGTGACTTCCACCGGCGTGTCCGGGGTGCGCGATTCCATCGTGATTGCCACGCGCCGGTTGCGCTGGCGCCCTTCGAGCGAGGCATTGTCGGCGACCGGACGCTGTTCGGCATAGCCGGTCGCCGTCAGGCGGCGCGGATCGACTCCGGTGTCGACGAAGAGGCGCACCACGCTCGCGGCGCGCGCGCCCGACAATTCCCAGTTCGAAGGAAACAGCAGGGTGCTGATCGGTGCGTTGTCGGTATGTCCTTCGACGGTAATGGGGAAATCGGTTGTCGCGAGAATCTGCCCGACGGCGGTCAGCGCGCGCATCGCAGGCAGTTGCAGGCGTGCCTCGCCGGAATCGAAGAGGACGCTGGCATTGATTTCCACGGTGATGCCGAGTGCGCCTTCGGTGATGCGTACCTGTCCCGACTGCACCAGCGGGGCCAGCGCATCCGAGATTTCCTTGGCCTTGTTGCGCAGCAGTTCCTTGTTTTTCTCCCGATTCGTATCGGTCTTGATATTGGCGGGCTGCGGTTTCTTGAACGGGATCGTCACGGGCATCGGTGCATTCGGATTGACCTGCACCATCGCGCCCGAGGTGCTGCCGGGAATGCTGCGGAAGGCCGCCGAGATCGAATCCGACAGAACGCGGTACTTGCCTTCGTTGACCGACGAGACGGCGTACATCACGACGAAGAAGGCGAACAGCAGCGTGATGAAGTCGGCATACGAGACGAGCCATCGCTCGTGATTTTCGTGTTCCTCTGCGCCGCGCCGTCGTCTGCTCATGGAGGCCGCCATTGTCAGACGACGTAGCCCTGCATCCGCGATTCGATGATGCGCGGATTGTCGCCGTTGGCGATGCCGACGAGGCCATCGACGAACATCTCGCGCAACGCCACCAGCCGCGCGATGTTGGCCAGCAGCTTCTTGGCGATCGGCAGGAAAATCAGGTTGGCCGCGCCGACGCCATAGATCGTCGCCACGAAAGCCACGGCGATGCCGGCGCCCAGCTTGGACGGATCGGTCAGGTTCTCCATGACGTGGATCAGCCCCATCACGGCGCCGAGAATGCCGATGGTCGGCGAGTAGCCGCCCGCCGATTCCCAGATCTTCGCGGCGAGCTTCATCTGCTCCTCGTAGGCACCGATCTCGACCTCCAGTACCTCGCGCAGGCGCTCCGGCTCGACGCCATCGACGAGATGCTGCAGGCCCTTGCGCATGAAGGGATCGGGCACCATCGCGATTTGCGCCTCGAGTGCGAGCAAGCCCTCCTTGCGCGCGACATGACTCCAGGTGACCACCTGGTCGATCAGTTTTTCCGGTTCGTTCGCCGGCGGCAGGAACACCCACTTGCCCATCTTCAGGCCGGTCATGAACACCGCCAGCGGGCTTTGCAGCATGACCGCGCCGAGCGTCCCGCCGATGACGATGAGGAAGGCGGTCGGCTGCACCAGCGAGCCGATGTGCCCGCCTTCGAGGATCTGGCCGAGAAGAATGGCCGCGAGACCGAGTCCGAGACCAACAAAGCTGATTTTATCCATGGCGTTCAGGCGGTCGATTGTGCTGCGGACTTCGGCTTGCGGCCGCGCCGCTTCGCCGCTTGCTTGATGGCGCCCTGCTCGCCCAGCATGGCGGAACGCAGCCGCGCGACGGCCTGCGCATGCAGCTGGCAGACGCGCGATTCGGTCACGCCCATCACCGCGCCGATTTCGCGCAGGTTCAGATCCTGCTCGTAGTAAAGGGCCATCATCAGCTTCTCGCGCTCGGGCAGGTTGGCGATTGCGGCGACCAGCGCGCTGCGGGTATCGCTCTCTTCGAGGATGGCGAGCGGATCGGGTGCCGTGCCGGCGGCGTGATGTTCGAGATAATCCTCGTTCTCGCCGGCCAGGTCCTCGATATAGACCAGCTGGTGGCCGCGCGCTTCCTGCAGCAGGTGCTGGTAGTCGGCGAGCGACATGTCCAGCGCCGCGGCAAGTTCGCTTTCGGCAGGCGGCCGGCCATGTTCGTGCTCGAGCTTCTGCAGCACCGCCTCGGCGCGCCGCATTTCCTTGCGGATGCCGCGCGGCAGCCAGTCGTTCTCGCGCAGGCCGTCCAGCATCGCGCCGCGCACCCGCTGCACCGCATAGGTTTCGAACTGGGCGCCCATGCCCTCCTCGAAGCGGCCCAGCGCATCGAGCAGGCCGATCATGCCGTTCTGGATCAGGTCATCGACCTGGACGCTCGCGGGCAGCTTCGCCATCAGGTGATAGGCGATGCGCTTGACCAGCGGGGCATATTGATCGACGAGCCGCTCTTTCTCGAGCGTACCCTGGGCGGTATACATGGATGGCGCGGGCTCAAGGCAGCGGGATGTCTGCATATTCTAGCCGGACCCCCAGATACTCGCGCGCCACGCGCTGCAGATTGTCGAACACCGTCTGCGCCTCCTCCGCCGAACGGGCATCTGTCACGGCGATGCGAAAACAGCCGCAGTTCTGCTCGCGCGCGATACGCTTGATGCGTGCGTAAGCGTCGATGACAGCGGTCTCGCGCGCGGCCACCGTCAGCGTTACCGCCTGCATGCCGAACAGGCGCCGCAGGCCGTCCGCCTGGTCGCCCATGGCGTGCGGGGCGAGATGCTCAGACAAGCGCGGCTCCCCGCTCCGCGGTCTGTGCCGGCATCATCAGCCCGACCTCCTCGTCGCGCAAGCGATGCACCGAGCCGGCGGCCGGCTGCTTGAAGGCGCGATGCAGCAGGTAGCTGCGGTTCGGCAGATGCAGGTCTTCCGGCACGCGCTGGCCGTTGGCGACATAAGCCAGCAGCAGGCCGTGGCGCACCACGGCATCGAGCGCCGGCGCCAGCGCGGCGGTCTCATCGACCTTCGAAAGAATGCAGCCGGCGATGTCCTCGCCGGCATAGCTGCGGATCACGTCGTCGAGCGTGTCGCCGCGGCTGGTGGCATTCAGCAGCAGGAGACGCTGCACGTCGCCGGCGCGCATCAGCATCGCCGCCTGCTCGGCGACCATGCGGTCGCGCTGGCTCATGCCGACGGTGTCGATAAGCACCATGTGCTTGCCGCGCAGCTCGGCGAGGGTGCGCCGCAGGTCTTCGCTGTCGCGCACCACATGCACCGGCACGCCGAGGATGCGACCGTAGATGCGCAACTGCTCGTGCGCGCCGATCCGGTAGCCGTCCGTGGTCAGCAGCGCCAGCTTCTCGGCGCCGTAGCGCACCACGCAACGGGCGGCCAGCTTGGCGGTCGTCGTCGTCTTGCCAACGCCGGTCGGACCGACCAGCGCGAACACGCCGCCACGATCGATCAGGTCGTTCTCCGCGGTCAGCGTGCGCAAGCGGCGATTCACCGCGCCGGCGAGCCACTTGCGGCCTTCCTGTGCCTCCATGCCGGCGGGCAGTTCCTCGACCAGCCGACGCGCGAGCTGGCCGGAGAAACCCGACTCGATCATTTCGCCGAGCAGTTGAGCACCCACCGGCGAGTGACGCGTCATGTCGCCCCACGCGAAACCCGCCAACTGGCGTTCGAGCAGGGTCTTGATCGAACGCATTTCATCCATCAGTTGCTGCACCTGCGTTTCGCTGTCGACCATGCCGCGCGGGGCAGCGGTTTCCGTGGCAGCTTGCGCCAGCGTGGCGGCGACGTGTTCGTGCGTGGGCACGCTCATGGTCACAGGCTGCTTCGGCGGCAGGGGGCGCAGTTTCGGTTTCTCCGCAACAGGCGCCTGCGGGGCCTCCTGCCGGGGCGGCTGCCACGGCTGCCAGGGCTGGAACGGCAGCGGCGCGCGTGCCTTGGCCGACAAGGTCACGGCATAGTCTTCCACTTCGTCCTCGTCATAAGTCGGCGCAGGGCCGCCCCAAGCCGACGCCCCCCCCCGTGGGGGGCAGCGGGCCGGGGTTGCGAGCGTGGGGGGCCATAGAAGTCGGCGCTGGTGGGACGGCATTCACTGGCGTCTGAACAGGCTGTGTCGCAGGTTTCATGACAGAGGCGGCGGCAGGGGCCGATTTGTTCTCTCCCTGCAACGCCTCGAGGCTATCCGCCGACATGGCCATGATTTCAACGCCGCCGGGGACGGACTTGTTCGAGATCACGATGGCCTCGGGACCGAGCGCCGCCTTGACCTTGCGCAGGGCCTCGCGGGCCGTTTCACCGAAGAAGCGTTTCACCGTCATGGTTCATCCTTTTCTTGTCAACTCTTGATGCCGATGACCGAGGTCACCTTGATCGTCTTCGTTTCGGGTATTTCGCTGTTGGACAGCACTTTCAGATTTGGCCAGGCGCGGCGCAGGAAGCGCGCCAGCAGCCAGCGCAGGTTGCCGGACACCAGCAGCACCGGCAGAAGGCCGAGCTTTTCCTGCTTCTTCGCCGCCTCGACCGTCTCGCGCAGCAGCGTGTCCGCAAGGCCGGGTTCGATGCCGGAACCATCGGCACCGCTGGCGCCGCCACCCTGCAGGGCCTGGCTGAGTATGCGCTCGAGTCCCGGGTCGAGCGCAATGACCTGCAGGTCGTTGCTGTTGGCGAAGATCTGCTGGACGATCGCGCGCCCCAGCGCGATGCGCACCTGCGCGGTCAGGTCGGCCGCATCCTGCGTCCGCGCGGCGTTGGTCGCCAGTACCTCGATGATGGTGCGCATGTCGCGGATGTTGACGCTTTCCTCGAGCAGGTTCTGCAGCACGCGCTGCACGGTGGCGAGTGGCAACGCCTTCGGCACGAGGTCCTCGATGAGCTTCGGCGCGTCCTTGGCCAGATGGTCGAGCAGCGCCTGCGTTTCCTGCCGGCCGAGCAGTTCGGCGGCGTGGGTGAGGATCAGGTGGTTGAGGTGCGTGGCAACCACCGTGCCGGCATCGACGACCGTGTAGCCCATGATGTGCGCCTGGTCGCGCAGCGTGGCCTCGATCCAGACGGCCGGCAGCCCGAACGCCGGATCCTTCGTCTGCGTGCCGCCGAGCGGCCCGCTGACGCGGCCGGGATTGATGGCGAGGAACATGCCCGGGTAGGCTTCGCCAGCGCCAACCTCGACGCCCTTGAGGGTGATGCGGTAGCCGTTCGGCTTGAGTTCGAGGTTGTCGCGGATATGCACCGGGGCCGACAGGAAACCAACTTCCTGCGCGAACTTCTTGCGCAGCCCGCGAATGCGCTTGAGCAGTTCGCCATCCTGGCCGCGGTCGACCAGCGGGATCAGGCGGTAGCCGACTTCCAGCCCGAGCACGTCGACCGGCGCGACATCGGCCCAGCTCGCTTCGGCCGCCTCTTCCGCGGCAGCCACCGGCGCGACGGGCTTGGTGGCCTCCGCCGCGAGTTGCAGCCGCTGCTGCTTCATCTTCCACCAGGCCAGCGCGCCGAACGCGCTGCCCAGCAGCAGGAAGATGAAGTGCGGCATGCCGGGAATCGCGCCCAGCACGCCAAGAATGCCGGCCGCCAGCGCGAGCACCATCGGGTTGCCGAACAGCTGCCCCATGAACGATGAGGTGATGTCCTTTTCGTCATTGACGCGCGACACGACGAGGCCGGCGGCCACCGAGATGACCAGCGCGGGAATCTGTGCGACGAGGCCGTCGCCGATGGTCAGCAGCGTGTAGACCTTCGCCGCCTGGCCGGCTTCCATGTCGTGCTGGAGCATGCCGACGATCAGGCCGCCGATGATGTTGATGAGCAGGATCAGGATGCCGGCGACCGCGTCGCCGCGCACGAACTTCGAGGCGCCGTCCATCGAGCCGTAGAAGTCGGCTTCCTGCGCGATCTCCTTGCGGCGGCGGCGCGCCTCGTCCTCGCCGATCAGGCCGGCGTTGAGGTCGGCGTCGATCGCCATCTGCTTGCCGGGCATCGCGTCGAGAGTGAACCGCGCCGACACCTCGGCGATGCGTCCGGCGCCCTTGGTGATGACGACGAAGTTGATGACGGTGAGGATGATGAAGACGATGATGCCGACCGCGTAGTTGCCGCCAACGAGGAAGTGGCCGAAGGACTCGATCACCTTGCCCGCGGCGTCGGGGCCGGTATGGCCTTCGAGCAGCACGATGCGCGTCGAGGCGACGTTGAGCGAAAGGCGCAGCAGCGTGGTAACCAGCAATACCGTCGGGAACACCGAGAAGTCGAGCGGCTTGAGCGTGTACAGCGCCACCAGCATCACCATCACCGACAGCGCGATATTAAAGGTGAAGAACAGGTCGAGCATGAAGGGCGGCAGCGGCAGCACCATCATCGAGAGAATCAGGATGATGAGCGTCGGCGCCGCCAGCGCCTTGAGGTTCTCCGGCCGCGCGAGCGTCTGCCAGGTAAGTGCCTGCGTGGCCATTACCTCACCTCACCGGGATCGAGGCCGTCGGGCAAAGCCACGGCCAGCGGCGGCGTCGGCGGCAGCAGGCCACTACCACCCTGAGCACCCTGGGCACCGCCCTGCGCCAGGAAGGCATTCAGCTGGTAGATGTAGGCCATCACCTCGGCTACGGCGGTGTACAGCGTCGCGGGGATCGCCGCGCCAACCTCGACATGGCGATGCAGCGCACGCGCCAGCGGCGGCAGTTCGAGCACCGGCACCTGGTTCTCTCCGGCGAGGTCGCGGATTTTCTGCGCCACGAGGTTCATGCCCTTGGCCACCACCATCGGCGCGCCCATCTTCGTGTTGTCATACTTGAGGGCGACGGCAAAGTGGGTCGGGTTGGTGACCACGACGTCGGCCTTCGGCACCTCGGACATCATGCGGCGGCGCGCGATCTCTCGCTGCTGGCTGCGGATGCGCGCCTTGAGTTGTGGGTCGCCCTCGAGTTCCTTCATTTCCTGGCGCAGCTCCTCGCGCGTCATGCGCAGGCCGGCGTAGTAGCGCCAGAGCTGGAAGGGCACGTCGATCAGCGCGACCAGCGCGAGGCCGGCGACGAAGCCGATGAAGGCATACAGCAGCATGCGGCCGAAGGACGGCAGCGCCGTTTCGAGCGACAGGCCGAGCAGCGCGAAAAGGTTGTCGCGCTCGTTGAGCACGACCCAGAATACGATGCCGCCCAGCAGGGCCGCCTTGAGGATGCCCTTGACCATCTCGGCGATGCTCTGCCACGAGAACATGCGCTTGACGCCCTTGAGCGGGTCGAGGCGATCGAACTTGAGCGTCAGCACCTTGGGCGAAAAAACGAAGCCGCCCAGCAGGAAAGGCGTCAGCACGGCGGCGGCAATCGTGGCAAGGAAAAACGGCGCCAGCGTCGCCAGCGCTTCCGAACCCATCGCCAGCAAGTTGAGCCCGACCGCATTGGGATCGAAGGCATCCTGCCGGTCGAGCACCAGCCCCATGCGCATGACCTCCTCGCCACGCCGCACGAACCAGCCGGACAGACCCCATACCCCGCCCGCCCCCGCCGCCATGACGAGGAATGCGGTCAGCTCGCGCGACTGCGGAACCTGCCCTTCCTCGCGCGCCTTTTCGATGCGCCGGGGTGATGCCGGTTCGGTCTTTTCGAGATCGCTTTCTTCAGCCATGCCGGCAATTATTGCCGGCGGGGTGGCGAAGGAACCCGGGAATAGACGGGGATACTGCGGTTATTCTTCGGGGGTATCGCCGGGCGGATGCCGTCCGGCCAGCGCCGAGTTTTTGGCTACGGCAGCGCCTGCTTGAGCAAATACCCCGCAAACGTCGCCAGATCGTCCCGGCGCTCGGCCAGAATGCCGCGCAGGATGTCGATATCGATCTCCTGGTAGTTATGCACGGCGATGTTGCGAAAGCCCACCATCGCCATGAGCCTGCGTCCCAATACCTCGTCAATCCGGCCAGTTCTGATGAGGAAGTCAAAGGCTTGCCGGCTTTCCGTGGGGATCCCCAAGCGGTGAATACGCACCAGGTGCATCGCCGCGTCGATGGAAGCCTCACAGGCACGCTGCAGATTCAGGATGATCGCATCCTGACGCGTGAAGTTGGTTGCGAGTTCGGATTCATGGCCGACATACTCCTCTTCGATGCGCTTCAGGCAGCGCTCGATGATGCCAGCCTTGCCGAGCAATACCTCATCCATGGATGCTGCCCCGCGCGCGTACGTCGTCGAGGATGTCCCTACGCACCTCGTTCAGATAGGCGTAGTCGGATAGCACGCGCGAATCGTATGCCTCCGCCTGGGCAGGGTTGGCGGAAAACAGCCTCACACCGCCGGTAACAATCTGTACCCGTAGCGTTACCGGCAGACGGCGCATGTCATTCAGATCCACCTCTTTCCCCGTCAGCCGTACCAGTTCCGCGCCCACACGCAACAGCAGCGAAAAATCGAAAGGATGCCGGCCCAGCACGGCAAGATCGACATCGCTCTCCTTGCGCTCGTATTCGCCGCCTGCACTGCCGTAGCGATAAATGGCCTCGACATCCGGCAGCGACTGCCGCAGCGTGGCGACAATGAGGGGATCGAGTGGATGGTGAATGGTCGCGGGCATCATGTGCGGATTATAGATGCCGTCCCGCCAGCGCCGACTTTCAGAACGTGACGGTCAGGCGCCGCTCGATGTAGAGGGCACCGGGATTCACGGTATTCGGGCAGGCGCCGGCATTCGGCTGGCTGCAGGCCGTGGCGGTCAGGATCCGGACGGTCGGGCCGCCACTGGCATCGGCCGTCGCCACGCAGGTCACGCTGACCGTGAAACCGGCCAGCGTCGCCGCCCCCGGCACGAAATTGCCCGTCGGACAGGCCACTCCACCCTGCATCTGCTGATAGAGGCCCCACTCGATTCCCGCGCGGGCCGCCTGATAGGCCCGCGCCCCCTGCACGTCGAGGGCCGAACCGATCTGCTGGCTGGATGAGATGTTGAGGATGAACGCACCCAGCGCCGCCAGTACGACGAGGATGAAGAGCGCCGAGAAGATCGCGAAGCCGCCACAGTTACGTACCAGACGGCTCATGGCGAGTTATCCACGTGGATCTGGTTGAACAGCGTCACGCTCTCGCCGCCGCTCGTCAGCGTCAGGCTGATGAACAGCAGGCCGTTGCGGCCCATGGCTGCGGAAGTGTAGTCAATGTTGCAGGCTACCGTGGTGGTGGCCGAACCGGCCAGAGTGGCACCCGTGCCACAGACTGCCGGCGTGGCGATGCTGCAACCCGCATAGCGTGTCAGCACGCCCCCGGCGCAGGTATAGCGCACCACCCGATCGCCCTGATCGACCACCTGAAAACGCGCGGAAGGCGATGGCAGGGGCGGAGACTGGCTGGCAAATGGATTTGCGATCAAGGTAACCGGATTGGCGGTCACGGCGCCGGCGCCGGCGATGGTCGCCACATTGCCGCCCGAGTAGGCATCAGCGGGTGAGTTACCTGCGCCGAGGTTATAGACGACAATCGAGTCGCCGCCATTCATGGCGGGCAGCGCTCCCAACACATCGAAAGTCTTGTCGCTGGCGTCGGTGAAGCTGAGGAAGTCTCCTGCCGTGGAACCATCCGTCGGGTCGCGATAACGCCCGCCCGATTTCGTCATGATGAATTCGAAACCGTTCGCCACATTACGCAGGCTGTTCGGCAGCGCTAGCCGCATATCGCGTGCGATGCGCCGCAGGGCGACGTCGGCCGCATCGGTCAGTTCCGCGCGGCGCACAGCATCCGCATAGCCCTCCACCGGGTAGCGGATGAACACCGCCACCGCCGCCGCGATGATGCCGGTGATGGCGATCACCACGATCATCTCGACGAGGGTAAAGCCGCGCGGAGTCTTCATGGCAGATTGTTCGGAGCGTAGCGGGTGCGATAACCCTGCAGCTGGATCGTCTCGCCGCCCGCGGTGACCGATACAGTAATCAGCAGCGAGGCGTCGGCAGGAATGCCGTTGAGCGTATCCTGAACGACGGTCACCGTCGCGTTGAACGGCGCGGCAATGCCGCCGATGCTGGTCGCGGCGGCAAGCCCGTGATAGTCGTTCACGTTGTCGAAACTGCCGCGCACCTCGCCGCCTTCAGGCCCCATTCCTTCCGCCGTGGTGCAGGAGGCCACACCAGACGCCGTAGCCGCCGCCGCATCGTCCGGATCGCACCAGGTGAAAGGTTGCAGCATGACCTCCTCGAGAATGGATTCGGCGATGGCGAGCGCCTGCTTCCTGACCATCGGGTCGGCGCTGTGACGCACCGTGTGATTGAGCACCGTCAGCACGCCCGCCAGCGCCACGCCGACGATCACGATGAAGACAATCAGCTCGACGAGCGTCAGGCCGCGCTGGCCGCGCTCAGCGCACATAGCCGGTCTCCGCCTCGACGACGATGGTGCCGACCCCGCCCGAGACCGTGTAGGACTTCGCCGCGTCGGGCCTGCCTAGCGCACTGAAGGTCACCGTGTCGTTCGCCGGTGTCAGACTCACGCCATTCGGCGCGGCGAACGTGTTCGTGCTGCCGCCCGGCAGGTTGAGCGGCGCCCAGGTCAGCGTACCCTCGCCCTCGGGGGTCTGCCGCTGTGCTTCGAGGGTTAGCGTGCTGCCGGCGATCGTCACGCGTACCAGACGTCGCTGCGCCACCGCCGCCTTGCGCGCATACTCCAGCGTCGCCCGGACGCGATCGCGATAGCCAATTTCATCCCACCCGCGCAGCATGTCCATGCGCGGCAGCGCGACGATGGCGAGGATGCCGATGATCATCATCGTCATGATCAGTTCGATCAGGGTGAAGCCGCGTTGCCTCATGCCTCAGTAGCGCTCGCGCAGGTAGATGTAAGGCGCGCGCGGCGAGCCGAGCCGGATACGGGCGTTCGGGTCCTGCGCCCAGGCCGCCACGCCGCCGCAGTTGGCAGGCGCCGCCCAGTAGCCCTGCAGCCAGGGCCTGTTCGCCGCCGTGCCGCCATGCGCGGCATTGCACGAGGTATCCACGCCGGCCGCGTTCAGGTCGAGCGCGATGTCGTAGCTGCCCGCCGCCGCGGCAATGAAGGTGATGAAGCCGATGCCGTTGGTCAGCGCAGTGACGCCATTCACCGTCAAGCCACCCGTGGCGAGGTTGCCGGCGACGATCGGGTTCGAGGAATCGAGCGCATTGGTCGCCCAGCGGCTGCCATCCCAGTATTCGGCGCGGTATTCGACACGCGGCTTGAGAAGTTCAGAACCGTAGAAATTCACCAGCCGCAGGCGACCGGCACGGATCGGCGTGGTGCCCTCGACACCGGTGGCCGAGCTGGCCTCCCCGTCCGCAGCGCGCACCCGAATGTTGGCCGGCGCCGTCAGCTTGCTGGCGAAACTGAAGGCCACGCTCGGCGGCGCCGTCAGATCCGCCACGCCCGCTGCGAAGACCCCAGCAGCAATCGTCGCGGGACTGAAGCTGCCCGCGTTGCCATTGGCATCCGACAGCGCGACGGTCATGGCGAAAGCGCCGGTGTAGTTCGCCGTCGTGCCGCCGGTCGCGTTCTTCGCCGTTACCGCGAGCGGGAATGGCTGGCCGGAATAGGTGAAACCGCCCACGCCGCTGGCCGGTGTTACCGTGGTATCGAAATGATCCGGCACGAAACGGCCGAAATAGATTGTCGGCGCCGTATTGCCGAACTTGCAGCCGAACTTGCCGCCCACGGCGGTATTCGAAAAATCGTTGGTGCAATCCGTACCGGCGTCCACCGCCGTGAAGCTGTCGTCATGCACGCCCGCTGCATTCAGCCGGAAATAGCCGACCTCGCCGTATGTGAAAGCATTACCGCTCGAGATACCGGTGGCCGCGACGGCCGCGCCGAAGGTCCCCGCCAAGGCACCGGCTTGCACGGCACCGGCATGGGCTTCCACTTGCCCTGCGTCGAGCTGGGGCGTGCCGTTGTATCCCGGCACGGCTGTGGCAGTCAGACCGAATGCCGTACCCGCCTTGGGCGTCGGTACCGCAGTGCCAGACGCACCGGCGGCGTCCGCGTTCGCATCGGCCGAAGTCACCGTGAACGCCAGCGGCCGGATCGCGAAGTTGTCGGTGCTGCAGGCGGTGATGCCGGTGGGCGGACAGTTGGTCGCGTCGCACACTACCTTGATGCGCGCCTCGCGCCAGGCATTTGCGACGGTTGCGTTCACGCTCAACCGGCCGCTGCCGAAATTTGTCATTGCGTTATCCAACACCTGGGTGGCGTCCGGCGCGAAACAGTTCTGCGCATCCACGCCCCCCGGCACAGCGCGCACAATCAAAGATACCACCGCCTTGCCGGTGAAGCCGGTGTCGAGGTTCCCGCCGGAATCCAGCGCCACGACATCCGTGGCGAAGAGCGTGCCCGCATGGCGCGTGTACAACCTGCCGCCCGCCTTGCACTGGCTGGCGGAGTAGTCGTGGCAGGCATTGAACTGGCTGACGGTAACGCATGAACCGAGCACCAGGCTGGGATCCTCCTGCTCGACGATCTGGCCATCCGTCACGTTGAGATTGACCGTGCCGGGCGCGGTGTGCGTCAGACCGAAGATCGCCTGGTATTCGCCATTGAACAGATAAGTGGCCACACCATCGTTGGCGGTGCCATTGTTGAGCACGCCATAGCCATTCAACAATGTCCAGTCGCCCAGGCCGGTTGAAGTGCTCAAGGTGATCTGGGTCGTATTGTTGGGCATGATGACGGGGCCGTGTGCGGCCGTGTGTGCCGTCACGGTCACGGCATTCTGGTTGCAGGCCTGACCGCTGCCCGCGTGCGAGATTGCATAGTGATCGAGGCAGGCACCCGTCTGGTTCATGTCGCGCTGGATCAACGCCACCCCGCCCTCGTAACCATAGATGCGGAACTCGTCGATGATGCCGTTGGCGGAACGGCTCGTGCCGTTGGTACCGTCGATGTTGCTCGACCGGTTGTCGCCGACATAGAGGGTACCGATGCCGGGCGAGATGGTGCCCGCCGAGCTAAAGGCCGCAGTCGTATTGAGTACGCCGTTGACATAAATGCGCAACCGGTCGCTATTGGCCGCCGCCAGCGCGTTGAAGTTCCAGCTGACCGCGATGTGCACCCAGCCACCGGCCAGCGAAGCGCTCGTCAAATTTCCGGTCTCCACCGTCCGCGTCGTGTTGGTGCTGTCACGAACGGCAAAACGCAGGCGCACATTCGAGTTATCGATGCGACGCTTGGTCAAGTAAAACCATTCGTTAGCCGCAATGGTCGCATCGAACAGCTGGTTGGATTGCGCAGTAGTCCCTGTCCACTCGTTGGGCCGGAACCAGAAGGTAATCGTTCCTTGCCCGCCGACCGCGGTCGGGATACCGATACCGGTATTGACACCGTCGATGGCGACGGTGGTGTTCATAGGAATGCTGGCACCCCGACATACCTTGCCGCCGGCGGTCGTCTGTGCGCTACCCATACGCACGCCGTGACGGCCGTTGCCACTGGTATCGAAAACCTCGTTTGCCGTACCATTCCAGCTCGATTGCTCCATGCGATATTCGGCGACCGGGCGGGGAATGTAGAACTTGATCGCGGTGTTGCTGGCCGGATAGCCGACCGATGGCACGTCATAATCGGTGGTGCTGCTTACCTGCCATCCGACTTGCGCCGTCGTGTTGCCCGGTCCGGGCGTATTGTTGCCGTACTGGTAGATGAACTCGCCGTTTTCCTGCAAAATCACCTGCAGGTTGTAGTTGCCGCTGGTCGAGCCGCCGGATGCCCATTCCGGTACGTTTGACCAGGTCACCACGAAGCTGCGATTGGGCGCCGTACCCAAAGTCGCATAACTGATGTAGCAGCTGGCGCGGTTGAGACAGACAGTCTTGTAGCCCGGCACTTCCGACTTCGCCGTCGGATCGAGGTCGTTGCCATAGATGCGCATCGTGTAATCGAGACCGGCGTTGGGATAGGGCAGCTGCGTCACCGGGCTGCCGAAGCCACAGGTCGTGTTGTTGTTGAACTGCAGGCGGCCGTTGCTCATGATGCGCACCTGCGTGAAATTCACACCGCCGTACATGAAGGTGAAGCCAATCGGGATGTTGTCGCTCAACGTGTCGTCGAGGGTCGGCGGCGCGGTACCGCATCCACCACCGCCGTTGAGCTTGTAGGGCGTGGTGTTGTAGCCGACCTGGGTATGGGTGCTCGCGTCGATCCAGTTGAAGACGGTGGCCGTGTTGGCATAGGTGACGGCCTGCGCGCCGGAACAACCGATGACGCCAACCAGTGCGACGAAAGCCAACCACAGCTCCCGTCCCACGCGGAAAAGTCGGCGCTGGGAATACGGCGCCGGGGTGTTCATGACACCTTCAGGCCGCTGCCTGTTCCGCCGGCTGGAAGGCGGAGCGCGGCACGCCGCGATGTTCGCCGAGGTCGGCGAGCAGTTCCTTCATGTCGAGGATCAGCACGATCTGGCCGTTGGAAAGCGTGGTGACGCCGGCGACGCCCTTCGGGCGGAAGCCCTCGAGCGACTTGATGACCGCATCCTCGCGGCCCATGAAGCCGTCGATGGCGAGGATGAAGGCATGGTCGGCGGTCTGCATCAGCACGCCATATTCGGGCACTTTCACGGGCGACCAACCCAGCAGGTGGGCGATCGGATAGATCGGCATCACTTCGCCGCGCACGACCATCGTCGCCCGGCCGCCGACTTCCTGTACCTGTGCGACGTCGATCGGCAGGATTTCGCGCACCATCGAGAGCGGCACGGCAAACGGCTGCTCGCCGAGTTGCACCAGCAGCACCGGCAGGATCGCCAGCGTGAGCGGCAGCGAGATGACAAAAGTGGTGCCCTTGCCCACTTCGGAGCGGATATCGATGTTGCCGTTGAGCTTCTGGATGTTGGTCTTGACGACGTCCATGCCAACGCCGCGGCCGGACACGTCGGAAGCCACATCCTTGGTCGAAAAGCCCGGCAGGAAGACGAGCGCAAGGCTCTGGCGCTCGTCCATCGTGTTGGCTTCCTCGTCGGTGATGAGTCCCTTTTCGAGTGCCTTGGCGCGCAGCCGCTCGGCGTTCATGCCCTTGCCGTCGTCGGCGACGAGCAGGACGATGTGATCGCCTTCCTGACGCGCCTCGAGCCGCACTTGCGACTTCTCCGGCTTGCCGGCGGCGAGCCGCTCCTGCGGGCTTTCGACGCCGTGATCGACGGCATTGCGGATCAGGTGGATGATCGGATCGGAGAGATCCTCGATCATCGTCTTGTCGATCTCGGTGTCCTCGCCGGAGAGCACGAGCTCGACATCCTTGCCGAGATTGCGCGCGAGGTCGCGGGCGATGCGCGGATACTTCTGGAACAGCCGGCCGATCGGCTGCATGCGCGTCTTCATCACTGCGTTCTGCAGATCAGAGACCAGCAGGTCGAGCTGGCTTACCGCCTGGTCGAGCGAATGCAGCGTGTCGGTATCGGTGCGGCCGTTGAGGATGTCGCTGCGCAGCGCATTGAGGCGGTTTTTGGTCAGGCCGATCTCGCCCGAGAGGTTGAGCACCTGGTCGAGCCGCGCGGTATCGACGCGAATGGTGTTGTCGCGCGATTTCTCGTCGGCGCGCCGGCCGACCGGCACGCTCATCGCGCCGGGCTTGTCGGTCGCGCGGCGACCGATCGCATGCTGGACGATTTGTTCCGGCGTCTGCTGCGTCACGTCCGGATGTGCAGTTGGCGCGGGCGCGGAAGTCGGCGCCACGGCAGCGCCGTCGTGCGATTGGACGGCAGCGGGAGCGGAAGCAGCCGTCGCGCCGGTCACGGCACCGAAGAGCTGATCCCAGTCAGGAACGGCGGCAGGGACGGCAGTCGGGACGGCAGCCGGAACAGGAACTGGCGCGGCAGGCGCCGGGACAGCGGCAGCGGCTGGCGCCATGAGTTCGCC
>Ga0172367_10005251_pt1 | contig 15728 bp, 15 predicted proteins | sample Lak10m_FD_114542 | JGI IMG/M metagenome (GOLD analysis project Ga0172367, IMG submission 114542) | Freshwater microbial communities from Kabuno Bay, South-Kivu, Congo - kab_022012_10m | ecosystem: Environmental > Aquatic > Freshwater > Lake | place: Democratic Republic of the Congo: South-Kivu...
CCATCTCTTTGTAACAAACCCCAAGGTGGCTCCATGCGTTGGCATTGTTGGGGCTCTGATCCACCACCATCTTAAACGTCTGGACTGCGGAATCGAGATACTTCGTGCTCATGTACATGATGCCGATCTGTTCAAGGATCTCCCCAAGTGTGAACAGGCACTGGGGGCTCCCTGGAGCCAGCTCTACGGCCCGCAGGCAGGATTTGAGGGCATTGGTGTAGTCACCCAGTTCCCGGTAACAGGCCCCCCGGTCGTTCCAGACATAGGGAAGGGTAGCGTCCATCTCAAGAGCATGATCGAATGCTTCGATTGCTGCCCGGTAATCCTTCTCCCGCATAAAGAGGGCAACACCATCCTTGTAATAGGTTGTGGCAGAGTTCAGCAGTTTTCCCAGTAGTTTACTCCCCGCTTTCTTACGCTGCACCTGCGTCGATACCGTGGGAATAACTTCCGCCTCCTTTCCGGCCTCTCCGGGAATGATATCACCAAACGTTGACGTCACGTCCCTCACCGTTCCCACAACTGCAAGGATCGATCCCGCGGCATCGAAGACCGGCATGGCCTTGGACCAGATTGTCCCCCCGCTCCCATCTTTTCTGACACCCCGGGTTACGCCGATGATCGGACCGTTCTTCACCCGGCTGACGATCATGTATCTCTCTTTTTTGATCTCCTCATCAGACAGAAAAACGAGATCAATCAGCATCTTTTTCCGGGAACCATGGAATGGTTCAGCATAGGCATAATCTCCTTTTCCGAGCAGAGTTATGGCCGGGACGTCGGTAAGTTGCTCCATGGAATCATTCCAGGCTATGACAACCCCGTAACGGCTAATGGCAAAACTCGGGTCAGAGGAAAAATTGATCAGGTCTCCGATGACCCGCGACAATGCATCATCCGAGCGCTTCCGGAGACTCTGGCTGCTGACCTTTTTTGCAATCCCGGCAATCTCGTGGAACTGCATACGGGGATCCCGGCCTTTTTTAAGGTAATAGTTTGCACCACAGTTGAGGGCCTGCACTGCGATGGAATCATCCGGTGCATCGCTGAAAAGGATCATGGGGGTGAGATCCTGGTCTGCCCGGATCCTGGTTATCAGCGCTATGCCATCCATCTCCGGCATCGAATAGTCGGTTATTATAACATCAAATGATTGTTCGCTGAGGACCTTGATGGCTTCTTTTGCGGACTTCACCGGAAAAAACGGGTATCTTTTGACCGTTGGGCTATCTGGATGAGCATCTCCAATAAGGCTGGTTCATCATCCACAAGAAGTATGGAGAGCATGCCAATTCACTTAGTGTGAATGCTGTTTCGTACCAGAAAAAGACATAGGGATTGAATTTTTTATATTTTTTATCCCGGATGTTAAAAAAATAAAACCGAATCAGGTGCCGGAAATTAATAACCCCTGAGCTCTGCCTCGACTTTCTCGAGGTTTGCAATCCGCTTCTCAAGTGGCGGGTGGGTGGAGAGGAGCTCCATGATGGAGTTACCGGAGAGTGCCGGGATGATGAAGAATGCGTTTGCACCCTCAATCTTTGCCTTCGCATCCGGTGGGATCACTTCTATCCTGCCGCTGATCTTATTGAGCGCCGAGATGAGTGCACGCGGGTTACGGGTGATCTGCGCACTGCCCCGGTCAGCTGCAAATTCCCGGTAGCGCGAAAGTGCGAGGATCAGGAGTGTGCTGATTGCATAGACAATGAGCGAAACGATCCAGATAACAATCCATGAACCTCCACCCTCCCGGTTGTTGCCCCCGAAGAGTGCCGAGAAGAAGAAGCTCTGCATGATCATCGATGCTATCATCGCGATGAAACTTGCAAGGGTCATGGTCAGGATGTCACGGTTCTTGACATGTGCCAGTTCATGGGCCAGGACCGCTTCGAGCTCGTCCCGTGTCAGGAGTCGCATGATCGAATCCGTACAAGCCACTACGGCATGCTTCGGGCTTCTCCCGGTGGCAAACGCATTGGGCACCGGGCTTGGCATAATTGCAACCTTCGGTTTTGGAAGCTCTGCCTCCTTGCAGAGTTTCTCGACCATCCGGTGAAGTTCAGGATATTCGTCATCTTCGATGACGCGGGCTCCGGTAGACCAGAGCACCAGTTTGTCCGAGAAGAAATACTGGAACAACCCCATACCGACGGCAAGGAGAATAATGAACCCATACCCCACCCCGAATGCCAGGAGAATGGTCATGAACACAAGGTAGAGCAGCAAGAGCAGCAGCCCGGTAAACCAGACCCTGGCAGTAAGACCCCAGTCGCGTTTCCATTCCATAATTAGTACATGTTCGTATCATGCACTCATAAATGATTCGACAATTACATAAATCCGGGTTCAATCTGCGGTTATTTGTCGGTTCCTGCCGGTGATAGCGGGTATCTTTTTAAATCGTGGCCGGCCGGGGCAGGATCAATACAGAAACTTTTTTTTGACTGGCATCGGACTGGTACTCATGACTGAAGTCGATCCCGAAGCGCTGGCAGATGTGGCATATGGCATCTTCGAGCACCTCTTAAACCGTGGTCTGCAGGCGCAGGGAAAATACCTTTATCTGCTTGTAGAGGGGGGTATCGACTTCAAACCGGATCTTTCTGCAATTTTCGACCAGTTCAGGGCCGAGTACCCCCAATTGGCCGAAGCGATGCTGAACCGGTTCACCAGCATCGACACCATCTACCGGATGCTCTGTGATGGGGAAGGGGTGATTCCCTCGAAAACGGCCCAGATGTACTGGATCGTCCTTGATGCCCCCGGCAGCGCTCCGGAAGCGATTGAGGATGAGAATGCCGGAAAGTGGCTCATCTTCCAGGAACCGGATGTGGCGGATGCTGCGTGGGTGAAGGTGAGGGATGCAACCGTTGCCCACGAACTGGGAATATCAGCCAAGGTGAGTACCGCTAAGCCAAACCCGGACTCCCGCGATAACCGCAGGGTCATTTACATTTATACAAAAGACTGGGCGGACGAGGCGGATGTAATGCGGGTGAGGGAGAAGCTCCGCAGCCTTGGTTTTGTTGACCGGATCGGGTACAAGCGTAATATTGAGACTTTTGCCGGCGAATATGCCAAGAAGGGCAAGCGGGTTACTTATTACACCGCATAACTCCTTTACGGGAACTACCATTTTCAAAAAAAAATTCGCCGGCTTCCCTTGGGCCATCCTCTCGCTCGTAAACCGGGTAACCTTCTCTGTGAAGAACTGAAATCCCCTTTGATGAATGGGGAAATACCTGAAAAAAATGAAATGGGGAACCAAAATATTGGTTAAGGATTACGCTTTGCGTTCCTTGTTCTTGGGGCGCAGGTTTGCATAGCCGCATTTGCGGCAGGTGGTTGCGCGGATTGCATTGCGTGCGTTACAGTGCATGCATATTTTCACGTTGAGTAGCCGGGCCTCGGCTTCAGGGAACTTTGCCATTATGAATCACTCCTGTCTGCCCTTATAACAAAGCTGTAAGACATATTAACCGTTTGCGTTATCTGCGATCCCCGCACCGTTTCGGATAAACCAGTCATGGAATGCAGCAAGGGCCTTTGCACGGTGAGAGATTTTACTTTTCTCCTCAAGGGGAATCTCCGCAAGGGTTGTTTTTCCCACTTCAAAGATCGGGTCGTACCCGAACCCGCCACTCCCCCGCGGACAGAGCGTAATCGAACCCTCAATGGTGCCGGTGAAGACCAGTATGCCCTTTTCATCAGCGTACGCAATGCCGGTGGTAAACCGTGCCTTTCGATCCGCTGCACCATCCATCAGTTTCAGAATACCGGTATTTCCGATGGAGTTGAGGACATAGGCAGCATAGGGACCGGGAAATCCCTTCAGGGCATCAATGAAAAAGCCGGTATCATCCACAATGAGCGGTCGGTTCAGTTTTCCGAATGCAAACCGGGCCTTTTCGCGGGCAATCTCCCCGACATCATCCGAACGGTGTTCCGGGACATCAAGTGCAACATGGGTAACTTCGAGTTTACCTCCGAAGTACGCAGCCACTTCCGCTGCTTTGTTAGGATTGCTCGTGACCATCGTGAGTTTCAATGGTATCTCCCCCTCAGGACAATCTCATGTTCGCGGGCAATAACCTCATCAGCCCCGGTGAAGGTCTCCCGGTAACCCTGCGCGAATGCTGTCTTGAGGGCCTCAGCACGGTCCGGGGCAGTGCTCTCAAGGGTCTGGCAGAGGACATGGATGTCGACCCCCCGCTGCTCGATCTCCTGGGTCACCTGGGCAAGTCCGAAATCGATCATGACACATTTCCTGTCGTTTTCCCGGACGATCAGGTTACTCGTGGTAAGGTCCCCGTGCATGAGGCCTGCAGCATGCAGCTTTCCGACCATACGCCCTGCCTCCCGGAGGTTTTCTTCTGTGAGATCGAGGGTCAGGAGCTTACCCGGGACATGCTCCATGATGATTGTATCGGAAGTGATATCCCGGATGACGGGGGTCGGGACACCGTTTTTCCTGGCGGTGTGCATCAGGCGCGCCTCTGCCCGTGTCCGCTCGGAAATCAGGCGCTGGTCAAGTGCTGGCATCCTGTAACGCTTGGATACCCGTCGTTTCTCTGCAATCCCATTCCTGAATGTCACGAAAGCTTCGGCACCCTGCCGCTGTGATCCCGGGGCAGCGTGCGCCATCTGTTCTGTGGAGATGGCGTCGTGTTTCCAGGTTACCTCAACCTCATCGGAACGGAAGGAGGGATTGACCTGGGAAGATTCGACCGGCAGGGCAAGCCCGCTCTCGAGCATCAGTTTTCCGGTGTAGGCGATCATCGCCCCGTTGTCTCCGAGGTATTTCTGTTCGGGTACAAAAAATTCTGCCCCACGATCCTCGCACATAATCCGGAGCATCTCCTGCAGGCGCCGGTTTGCTCCGACCCCCCCGACGAGGAGGACTTCGTTCTTGCCGGCAAGGGACATTGCCCGCTCTGTGACCTCGACGCACATGGCAAATGCGGTCTCCTGGAGGCTGTAACAGACATCGGGCAGCGGAGCCTTGTGATCCTTTGCAGCTGATATGAGCCCCGAGAAGGCAAGGTCCATCCCTTTCACGGTGTACGGGAGTTCAATAAAACTGCCATTCTTCGACAGTGTCTCAATATGGGGGCCGCCCGGGTGCGGGAAATTCTTTGCCCGGGCGAATTTATCAAGGGCGTTACCAATCCCGATATCGAGTGTCTCCCCAAAAATCCGGTACCTGCCATTCAGGTAGCCGATAACCTGGGTATTTGCCCCGCTGGCATAGAGCACGATGGGGTCCCTGCAGCCGGTTGCAAAACACCCGATCTCGACATGGGCGACACAATGATTGACACCTATCAACGGTACGTTCAGTGCGAGTGCAAGTGATCGGGCAGCGGTTGCAACAGTCCTCAGGCAGGGGCCGAGTCCAGGTCCCTGGGAGAATGCAATACCGGTGATTTTTTCCGGTTCCTGCAGAACCTTTTCTAAGAGTTCTTTCATCACGGAAGCATGGTGCTGCGCTGCCTCACGCGGGTGAATGCCTCCCAGTACCGGGCTGTAGGGCCTAGATGCAAGAGTTATAAGATCGGTATCAAAAAGAGCGGCACTGAGGTTCCATGCGGTCCCCTCAATTCCGAGTATCTGCCCAAAAACAGGCATTGGATCTTATTTTCTAAATTCTGTATAGCCGCACTTGCCGCAGGTGGCACGATCCTTGTGGTCCGCCATCATGACACCGGGTCCGCAGCGCGGGCAGTATTTCTTAGTGGTGGTAACTTTTGCACCCTCAACCTTGAAGTAGGCGCCCCTCTGGGGTCCTTTGGCCTTCGCTCCCTTCTTTGCTGCTGCCATGGTTATGCCTCTTCCTTCTTCTTGGGCAGTCCGCGCGCTGCAAGATGCGGGCGCTCGGTCTTGTTCCTGCCTTCTTCGGAATCGTAGATACGGGCCGAGCCGGTGATCTCAGTCTTGCCAAAGCTGCTGTGCAGGGTGTCAAGGGTGACCTGGTGCTCCTTGATGTTTAAGAGGGCGCAGAGTTTGCCGATGATCTGCATGCGGGAGGGGGTTGCACCGTCGTATTTGAGGTTAAACTGAACCTCTCTTCTGGATAAAAGTTCATTTCTTTTATCGCTGGTGATCTCAAAGTCCATCGATATCCTGTAATTATTGGAAACCGGTTTATTTAAACTATGACCCTCAGTGGAGGGTAACAGCAAACCGGAAAAAGCAGGTGGACGTGAAAATGGTGAATACGGGTTGTTCATCCAGGCGTGTGGATGAACCGGCTGAGATATTCACGGGCAGTCTGCTGTGCCTGCCGTGTGACGGTCCTGACCACAACCCCTTCGTGAGGCTGTCCGTACAGCACAACTGAACCCATAGGTGCTGCAATGACCATGGGAATGACCGCAAGGTCTTCCTCACCATCAACAACGATCGTGACCGGGGGATGGGCAACTGCCTGATCCAATGCACGAATCAGCTCCTCTGTCAGGCACCCTGGTGGGTTTTTGACCTGGACGCATCTTCCGGTAAGGTCCGGCATTTTCTTGCAGGGGGACCTCATGGTGTAGCCATCAACGATAGCAACGGCGGGAATGATCCCGCTCTTCTGGAGATTATGGGTGACCACATCTCCCACTGCGTAGACCCTCCCGTTCTGCAAAAGGGGGAGGATCTCCTCTATTGACGGGTACACTGTCCCGAATGGTTCCTTGAAGAGCCTGCGGTGCTCTTCGGGAAGTATGAGCATTCTCAACGGACCTTCAGTGCGTAACGGCCCGGGAGCTTGATATTCATCCGTTTTGCAACTTCAGAATTTTCCGGATCAATGATGACGAGGTAACCAGACCAGTCCTCGCTTAAATTCGTTGTACCACAGATAACGCAGTTCTCGCCGTCAACAACGCGGTGGCAGTCGCGGCAGACCTTCCCCTGTTTCTTCTTATTCGCCGGAGGCATGCTCCTTCCTCTTACCCTTTGCCTTCTCCGGGCCCTTCTCCTTTGCGGTTCCGGAACCCTGGCCGTCTTTCTCTTTTTCCTTTGCAATCTCTTCTTCGAGCCAGAGTGCTGTGCCAAGACCTGCCTGGCGCATGGTCAGCCCGATCTTGCTATCCCGGGGCTCGCGCTCATTTAAGGAGAGGGTAACAACCCGGACACGGACAACATCCCCGACGCCGATATACCGCTTGGACTCCTGGCAGATGAGCCGGGCGTTCTTCTCATCATAGTTGATGTACTCGTCCGATATCTGGCTCACGTGCAGCATTGCATCGATGGGTCCAAGGCTGATAAATGCCCCGAAACTGGTGGTTTCAACAACAATCCCCTCGATGACTTCCTGCAGTGCGAGCCGGAGGACCATCGCCTCGAACCGGACATCGTAATAAACGCCCCCATCACCGGGGACGAGTTCCCCCTCACCAACATCCAGCACCCTGGTAACGCAAATGAAAATACCGATCTCCTTATCGATGCTTCCCTCGAGCTGCTCCTGCAGAACCTCGAGAATGACTTTTTCGAGTTTTTCTCCAAGACGCTGGGGGGGTACCCGCACCTTATCCTCAAGCAATAATTTGTGATACATATTTACCTCCGCAATATCTCCAGTTTCTTCTGCTTTCGTAATGAAATGACACTAATGCCATGGGCAAACAGTGCCTCCCGCACCCGCCGGTCGTTCGTAACGACAAGGCAGGAATTCTTTGCTGCATACTCAATCACCTGTGCATCCACGAAGCCCGATTCAAGTTCCCCGCTGTCCACGACCGTGCATTTCTCACCAAGGGAAAGGCCCCAGCGGGCTGCTGCCCCATCACGCCCTTTTGCTCGGGACAGGCCGGTGAGTTCATGAATGATGCCGGATAGAACCACGGGTTCAAAGGATCCCAGCAGCAACCGGAGTTCGTCAAACAGATCGATCTGGAACTGTGATGGCATCATAAGGGCGTTGGCGTCCAGCAGGACTTTCACTCGCCCAGTACACCCATCCCGATTAACCGCCAGCGTGCTCCCACCTGCCGGCTCATGGCGATCCGTGAACCCACTTCGGCGCAAACAGGTCGCTTCAGAGCAATTTCCACATAATCTTTCTTCGTGTTGGTGACGACACCCACGGTCACTGCAGTACCTACAGAGAGCATCAGGGGTTCGGAATGTTTGAGTGGTTCGATGACGAGTTCGCTCGTTGCCCCTACAACCCGCTCCATGAGGGTTACGCTGCACCGGATCTTGTCCCATACCGGAGGCAGTTTGCCCTCATGGCCCAGGACCTGGCCGGCGAGCGCATCGCTCTTGGTCAGTGCAGGGTCGAGTTTCGTGCCCACACCCAGAAGACCTCCGGGAGTAGCTGCCTCGACAACTTTTGAACCCGCATTAATTGATGTGATGGTAGTTGTGATTGGGATCCACTTGATCCTGTTCTCAACCTGTGTCTGTCTTCCCGGACGGATCTCGATTTTTTCATCGGCGCGGAGGATGCCCCGGATAAGAGACCCCCCGACGACGCCACCTTTGACATCCTTCCAGTTGCACCCGGGCTTGTTCACATCGAATGACCGTGCGATCAGCATGAGAGGTTCAGCATTCGGATCCCGCTCGGGTTCCGGAATGATCTGGTCCAGTGCCTGGACGAGCGCACCCATGTTAATCCCCTTCTGGGAGGAAACGGGGATAATGGGAGCATTTTCTGCCACGGTACCTTTGACAAATGCCTTGATTTCGTGGTAATTATCAACAGCCTCTTTCTGGCTGACGACATCAATCTTGCTCTGGACGATCACAATCTTCTTGATCCCGACAAGTTCCAGTGCCATCAGGTGTTCTTTGGTCTGTGGCTGTGGGCATCTCTCGCTTGCTGCGATAACCAGCATTGCCCCATCCATCAGGGCCGAACCGGAAAGCATCGTTGCCATCAGGGTTTCATGCCCCGGTGCATCAACAAATGATATTGAACGGAACGGTGTCCCTGTTCCTCCACAGACCGGACAATCGGCACTGGTGGAAAATGCCTCCGTACCTTCGCATCTTTCACACCGGTAGAAGGTTGCATCAGCATACCCGAGCCGGATGGAAATGCCGCGCTTAACCTCCTCACTGTGCCTGTCGGTCCATGTCCCGGTGAGCGCATTGACGAGCGTTGTCTTCCCATGATCGACATGACCGACAACCCCGATATTCACACCAGGAACTGTTACATCGTGCAAATGAAATCGATCTCCCTTACTCTATATCTAACAGTCATACTTATACATAACCAGTAACGCCGGGCTCCGGCGGAGAAAACGTTATTCTTTTGCCCTATCAGGTGTGATGGGCTATGTTCTCGGCAAACCGAAATTAAAAAAAGGCGGTTCAGCCGCCTCCCTCGCAGCTCTGGTCAATATTCTTGAGGGCATCCTGAAGCTCGTTTCCGGCGGCAAATTCCCGCTCCCGGGCAATTACTTTCTTTGCATCAACCACAATACCCGTTGATATTTTCTCGGTACCTGTTGCGGGGATCAGCTGGTCAATCCGGTAGAGGAGGTTTGTACTGTCCAGCTCAGCAAAGGTATCGCCCCTGACCTGTTCAATACGCAGGATCTTGCCGGTCGTTCCGGTCCTCGGGTACCGGACTTTCATACCCAGTGCAATCTCTTCTGCTAACATAGCAGTCAATGAGGGCGATTCCATGATATAATGTTTATCACCATGCCCAATCACCCGGCATAAATCCGAATTATGCAAAAAAGGGTGAGGGTTACTACTATTGGACTGTTGTTCCATGCATGACGGCTGATTCCGGGACATCGTACTGACGGTTTGAACCGACAATCTGGTATTTGCCGGTTGTTTTTGCATCATAGGGATTGCCTGTTGTTGAGTAGGGAACAATGAATTCCCCGTTGATGCTCTCCTGACGGTACGTGAAATTCCTGCCAGTATTGGAAACCACCGGGACTTCAATAATTCCTTCCCCTTTGATATGGGCCCCTTTGACATATTCGAAGGTTTTGACGTATTTCATATCAACGGTTGGTGAATTGAAAACATTGGTTGGAGATTCATGAACCAGGCGATAATGCTGGAGGGCGGGAACGGTCTGGAGGGGGGCGATGATGGACGGGCTGAGTACGGTTGCGTGGTAACCGGAGGCAGTTTTACTGTTGAACTCCTTGATCTTCTGTGATGCCGCAGTTGTGTTCATGGATACCGTGTTCACTACCACCGGCACGGTTGTTCCTGCAGTCTGTGGATCGGCATATTCGATATAGTAAACATTTGAAGGAACTGTCATCGAACCGTCGAAATTGTGAAGCCTCGAGATTGTGGTGAGATAATATTCCTGGGTATTGAGTTGAGCCGGCTGATAGTTTTTCCCGCTTTCATCAGCAGGTATAAGGAAGGTTTCCATGTAGGGGGATGCAGCAACAGAGGCATTGTACCACGTGGACATAGCCCAGAATTTGCCGCTGTCCATCTCAATATCGGTGATGATGTAACGGGTTCCTAAAGTGTCAAGCATATGGTTCGCGGCGGTTTCTGACGAGGTCATAAAGTACGCAGCAGCTCCCATGTCTCCTGCAACACCCTGCTGGAATGGATTGGCATTGGGAATACGCTTTGCAATATAGGTTATCATATGGCCATAGTCCCACCATGACATAACCCCATACGATCCTGCGGGATACTGAAAGTTTTTCGGATTGTAGATGGTGTAATAATCAACCTTGGTATCGGGTGTGTTCTGTCCCATCCATTCAAGTGACTCTTTCCAATCCGCATTCATTAGGTTGGGAGTACCCGACGCATTGGAGTAACTGAAAATTACGGACGACCACACAAACAGAATTGAAAGGACAACAATTACCACAACGCCAGCCACGACCATATAATTTGGCAGTGACATCTCGTGATTTTTCTTCTGCCCCTTCTTCTGTTTTTTATTCGCCGATGCATCGGATTCCGGAATTTTCTCACTGCTACTTATGATTGACTGCCCATGAAATAATCCGAGGGTTCGCCGGATGTCATCTTTCGCAATTTCGTAGGTGAAGCTTAAACAGACTGCAGCAAGAAGGGCGATATTGATTGCAAGGTAATATTCATACCTGACGTGCTGAATTGTGGAGGCAAGCATGATCACGGACCAGACAAGGGCGAAAACCTGTTCCGGGTGCTCGTCTTTGGTATTCTTGTAGATCATTACGAGAATCCCGCCCAGCATGAGGATCAGACCATAGTTGAAGGTTATCCATGCCATGGCAGTGGACCATCCGCGGGCTTCCTGTACGGTATCGGTAACCGGTGCCTGCCCGAAGAATGCAAAGAGGCTCTGGATAAGCAGTGAGTAAAGCTGGGGGCTGACAAAATACAGGACACCCGCAAAAACAATTCCACAACCCAGCAGTGCAGCAGGATAGAAGATCTTCTGTTTATCCCTCAGATGAATCTGAATAAAGTACAGCAACGCAGTGCCTGCAATCATCCCGATATAAGCAAAAATATGTCCGATTGTGTAAGCCGAGAGATCCATTCCCACATTTTTCAGGCCGAATATCAGAAGACCTATGATGGCAAGAACGAAGACAGTTCCATTAATGACGAGCAGGTATTCACTTGTCCGGTTCTTGTAATTATCAATGATAAACTGCACTACGGTGAAAATTCCTGCAATCAGAGCGAAGAGGATCATCGTAGGCATAATAAAAAGACCAAGGAGATACGCGACACCCGCCAGAATTGAGAACAGAAGGGTTTTCTTGTATGTATTGAAATCCGAAAAGTTAGTTTTCTGGTCTTTTTCTAAGAGGAGTGCACACATATAAAAAAGGCAGAAAATTGCGGAAAAGAGAACCTCAGCAATGTGGTGATCAATGTAGCCATAGAGAGATCGGGAAAAATACTGCCCGGAAACGATTGCGGTAAAGCCCGCAGAAAGAAGTCCGGTCTTCCAGTCCCCGCAGTTTTTCCCAACATAGTACATCACGCAAACAGTTGCTGCTCCCATCAGGGGAGGCACGATAAGAGCGATACCGATGATTTCAGGTCGGGTAGTTGCTCCGGTTATTATGCAGCAGATCGCAATGATGATCGGAAAAAGGGGGCCCCAGTACATACTGGAACCAGATGGATACAGCGTCATTGGATCAAACCATGAATATGCCAGATTATTATGGAGAAGCTGTTCTACCTGCCTGAGATTATATAGGGGGTCATCACTTGCCACCATGGAAAGGATGTCATTATTTCCCATATTGAACATGGGAAGAATCCGGAGCCAGAATGCAAATAAGGAAAAAAAAACTACGAGGCCGAAAACGAGATATGAATGGTGTTTTTTGAGATCCAACGTTGCCATGAAATCAACCTTTCTTGGTTACTACATTGCGATTGAACTCATTAATAAATATGGATAAAACTAAAGAAGATTTTTTAATTCCATCTCGAACTGACGGGATTTCTCTTTCCAGCTGTAATTCTGGAGATTTATAGAATAGGTGGGCCGTTTCCCGATCAGATCGACGATATGATGAATATATTCTTCCTGATTCCGGTATACTCTGAGGTGATGACCTCCTATACGGGATACATCCGGGATGGGCCTCATAATAATAGGCTTTCCGCAGGCCGAGTATTCGAAAAACTTGTTCGGGAGAGCGATATCGCCCCATTGCGGTGGAGAGAGTGGGATTGTACAGGCGTCCATACAAGCAATGTACCGTGGCAGTTCATGGTATGGTTTCGTACCCGTGAATATGATCTGTTTTTCAACCCCCAGCTGATGGACAAGGTTTCGGAGTTCATTCTCATAACTCGTAAAAAGGGATCCGCCAACTATCAGTAAGCGTGATGTCGGGTGGATGTGCAGGATTTCCGGAAAGGCGCGGATCATCTCGTCGAGTGCATACCACCGCTCAATACTCCCGGAGAAACCGATAACAAACTCCTCCGGGGCAATACCCAATTCCTGGCGAACCTCCACGTCATCCATTGGCCGGAAAAGATCCGTATCAACCCCGTTGGTTATAAGACCCGCGGAAAACCCAAAACCTTTCAGTTTCTCAACCAAGGATGGTGAGACCGTGGTTATTCGGTTGCTTTTTATCAGATTATTCCGGGTGATCGCCCAGACGCTTTTTCTAACGATATTCTGCATAAGGGAATTTTTAAAATACGCTGCAGCGGAATCCGGGAACCAGTCTTTGAGATCGAACAGGACCGGGACACTGTTTTTTTTTGCGGCCTGAATTACTGCAGTTCCGGCAAGCACATGGGCCGCAACAATAACGTCATAACCGCCATCTCTTACTAGTTTATTGAACTGGTAGAAATGATAGGGTGCATTAAGGGTGTAATGCAGGAGAGGACTTTGAACCGGGAACTGGGTTACCTCCTCCACTCTCAACGCGGTTGGTCGTTCCTCCCCCCGACTTACATGAAAATGAGCAACGTGAACGTCATTTCGCGTTGCCATGTCTTCAAAGATATAGTGATGTCGGGATGGAACCGGGTGGTGGATATAGTCTTGAGTGGATACCAGAAGGATCTTCATGGGTTAAACAATTCCTGCGATATGGTCTGGTTTACTGCTTTTTCAGCTATTGTATTTTCAGGTTAGGATGTTTATGGATCCTCGCCGGTGCCCCTATGGCAAGGGTGTGATCCGGTACGTTCCTGGTCACGACTGCACCTGCAGCTACAAGTGACCCTTTTCCAATTTGAACACCGGGGAGCAGGGTTGCATTGGCACCAATTGCTGCTCCTTCCATGATGTGAGGGCCCTGAAGATCTGCATCCCGGTTAGGGGGGTAACGATCATTGGTGAGGATAGCGTTAGGCCCGATGAAAACATGATCTTCAATCACCGTATTAGTCGGAACAAAGACCATGCTCTGGAGACTGACAGCATTTCCGATAGTTGATTTCCCTTCAATTATAGTTGCGGTTCCAACTGCCACCTGATTTCCAATACGGGTTTTTTCCCGGATGATAACGTTGTGTCCCGTCTGAAAATCATCCCCAATAATAACATCATTGTAGAGTATCGTCCCGGATCGTAATATTGCATTATTTCCAATTGTCGTTCCTGCAAATGCCCGCGTTTCGAAATTATCCCGTGATGGATAACCGAGTGTTACCGGCTCAAAAATGCGTACATTTTTACCAATGGTGTTTATCCCGTATTCGATCATTCAACCGTCACACTCTTTGCCAGGTTTCTGGGCTTGTCTACATCGCAACCAAGAGCAGCTGCGGTATAATAAGCGAGAAGCTGAAGTACAACGAGGGTTGTGAGTACCTGCACAAGCCCCGTTGTTTTTGGAACTCCAATAAAGATATCCGCTATATCCGGAAGTTCGGTATCCGTTATGCAACCGATGGCAATAACGGGCGCTCCTCTCGCTTTCATCTCCTTGATATTGGAGATCATTACGCCGTATGTTTCCCCTGGCATACAAATGGCAATTGCCGGTGTTTGTGACGAAAGAAGTGCGAAAGGACCGTGTTTCAGCTCCCCGGCAGCATATCCTTCTGCGTGGATATAGGCGATCTCTTTCATTTTCAGCGCACCTTCGAGAGATATAGGATAAAATGGGCCACGCCCAACATAGAAGATACTTGGTGCACTTTTGCAAAGGTTGACTGCATCGGCAGGATCCATGAGGAGCACTTCCTCGATTGCCTGATGGGCATGCTGGAGTGTATTATCATACTTCCACCCGCAAAGGCAGTTGGTTATCTGCATAAGGACTGCGAGTTGTGCAATAAACGATTTTGTTGCAGCTACACTGATCTCCGGCCCTGCCCGCATGAATATCGTTGCATCCGCAGTCCTGCTGATCGTACTGCCAAGAACATTCGTGATCGCAAGGGTCCGGCAGTTATGTGATTTTGCCCGTCTCAATGCCGTGAGTGTATCTGCAGTCTCCCCGGATTGGGTTATTCCTATAACCAGTCCCTCAATCGGAGGCGGGAAATATTTGAATTCTGAGGCAAACTCCATCCGAACCGGGATCCCGCAGGATCCTTCAATAAGATATTTAAAAATAAGCCCGGCATGGAATGAGGAGCCACACGCAAGAACCGTAACAGAGCGGGGATTTCCGAGAATTTTAGGGAGGGATTCAACATCAACTGAACGTACCGTGTTGTAAAAAGCCAGCGGCTGCTCGTAGATCTCCTTGAGCATAAAGTGAGCATAACCACCCTTTTTTACATCATCCACTGACCAGTCGATCAGCTCAATCGTACGCGTCACCATCATTCCGTTATTAAAGATCTCAACATTTCTGCTGGTGATCGATGCAACGTCACCATCTTCGAGGAACAAGGCCCGCTCGGTATGTTCAAGAACCGGTGTCATATCCGAGGCAGCAAAATTTTCCCCATCCCCAATCCCGATAACCAGGGGGCTTCCCCTGCGTGCTGCAATCAGTCGCTCCTCTTCAGCATTCATTATAAGGAGCGCGTAGGACCCGTCCAGCAATGGCAGGATTTCCTGTACGGCACCAAGGAGATCGTGTTTTCTTACAAGGGCCTCTTCGATCAGGTGTACAACAACTTCTGTATCGGTATCCGATGTGAACGTATGTCCCCGCGAGAGGAGCTGACGCCTGAGCTCAGTAAAGTTCTCGATGATTCCGTTATGAACAACTGCAATCATCCCTGTACAATCGGTGTGGGGATGGGCATTTACGTCATTGGGAATGCCATGGGTAGCCCAGCGCGTGTGGCCAATTCCCCTCTTTCCTTTCAGATGGGCTGCAGCACTGGCATTCTCA